>Ga0307487_1001005_pt1 | contig 20820 bp, 18 predicted proteins | sample CBIW12metaG_FD_203665 | JGI IMG/M metagenome (GOLD analysis project Ga0307487, IMG submission 203665) | Sea-ice brine microbial communities from Beaufort Sea near Barrow, Alaska, United States - CBIW 1.2 | ecosystem: Environmental > Aquatic > Marine > Coastal | place: USA: Alaska | collected... | reverse complement strand
GAGCCCGTCCAGGCTCGGCGCCCCGCCGGTGCCCATGATCAGGCGAGAACCAAGCTGCACGCCGTCTATGACGAACGGATCAGCGACGGTCGGTGTGGTGAGGCTCATGCTCAACCGCCCTGCACGGCGGAGACGAGCTCCACCGCGTCGCCGGGTGCGAGCGGGGTCGTGGCCCACAGGCTGCGGGCGACGACGCGGGAGTTCACGGCGACGGCGATGCCGAGCCGTTGGCCATCCGTTGCTTCTCCGGTGGGGGAGAGCGGATGCCCGGTGCGCCCGCTCACCAGATCGGTGAGGGTCTCGCCGGGTGTGAGCGGGCGGGTGCTGCCGTTGAGGGTGATGTGGTCAGGCATGGACGGTCTCTTTTCTGGGGAGGGGAGTGCGAACAGGGAAACGGTCGGGGCGAAAGCGTGTCCACTGCGGCGTGGGCGTGCCGTCGAGAAGGGCGACACAGATCTCGGCGGCGATCGGGGTGAGCAGTACGCCGTGCCGAAAGAAGCCGGTCGCAATGATGAGGCCGGGAATGTCGCCGCTGTCGCCGCTGCCGCCGCTGTCGCCGCTGCTGCCGCTGCTGCCAGCGCCGCCGTCGAGGTCGCGCCGCACGCGACCGAGCAGGGGAGCGTTGTCGGGGGTGCCCGGGCGGGCGCGGGCCGTGGCCTCGATCAGCTCGAGTTCGCTGACGGTCGGCACGAGCACCTGGGCGTCGCGGAGCAGCTGGTGCACCCCGCCGGCGGAGACGCCGGGGACGCCGTCTTCCCGGGACGTCGCGCCGATCACGATCGTGCCGTCCTCCCGCGGCACGAGGTACACCGGCAGTCCCCGCACCACGCCGCGCACGGTGGCGGTGATCAGCGGACGCAGCTGCTCCGGCACCCGCAGCCGCAGAATGTCGCCGTACACCGGCCGCAGCGGCAGGTCGAGCCCGGCCGGAAGCCCGGTCAGCTGCGCCGCCCCGAGCCCGTTGGCCACGATGACCTCCCGCGCGGTGACCCGGCGGCCGTCGGTCAGGCGCACGCCGGTCACCCGGTCCGGGTCGGCGTTCTCGTGCAGCAGACCCGCTGCGGTCGCCGAAACGAAGACCGCGCCGGCGTCGGTGAGCGCGTCCCGCAGGCGGTCCGCGAGCCGACGTGGATCCACCTGGTGGTCGTCGTCCACGACGAAGGCGCCCGCAATGTTGGCGCTCAACAGCGGTTCGCCGGCCCGCGCCGCACGGATGCTTACCGCCTCCACCGACAACCCGTGCGTGCGTTGCAGCGACGCCAGGTCATCCAGGGCACGCCGGTCGGCGGCATCCGCTGCCACGACGAGCGTGCTCGTCGACAGGTACCCGGTGCCGGGTTCGAGCGGCGCCACGAACGCCGGGTAGCGTGCCGCGGAAGCGAGCGTCAGCTCGAGCAGGTCCTCCTCCTCGTAGTGCAGCTCACTCACCGGCGCGAGCATGCCGGCGGCGGCATATGTCGCCCCGTTGGCCGGCGCGGGATCGATGACGGCCACGGTGCGGCCGGATCGCACGGCCGCCCACGCGATACCGAGCCCCACGATGCCGGCGCCGATCACGGCGACCTCCACCGCCGCGCGGTCATGCGCCGGTGGGGTCGAGGCGGGTGGCGCCGTCAACGGCTCGGCCCCGGCGCGTCCCGACGGGTCTGCCCCGGGATGCACCGACGGGTCTGCCCTGGCGCGTCGCGACGGGTCGGCCCTGGGATGCCGCGACGGCTCGGCCGCGACGCGTCCCGACCGGTCGGTCGCGACGCGTCCCGACCGGTCGGTCGCGACGCGTCCCGACGGCTCGGCCGCGACGCGTCCCGACGGCTCGGCCGCGACGCGTCCCGACGGCTCGGCCGCGACTCGTCCCGACCGGTCGGTCGCGACGCGTCCCGAGGGCTCAGCCACGGGATGCCCCGCCCGGGTCTGTTCCGCCCGGCGCTGCCCAGACCGGGGAGGCCGGCCGGGCCAGTCCGAGGTGGGAGCGCAGGGTGCTCCCGGAATACTCGCGGCGGAAGACGCCGCGTCGCTGCAGCACCGGAACGACGTGCTCGACGAAGTCGTCGATGCCGCCGGGCAGCGTCGGCGGCATCAGGTTGAAACCGTCGGCCCCGCGGCTGTCGAACCAGCGGATCATCTCGTCGGCGATCTGCTCCGGGGTTCCCACCATCGTGGCGTGGCCGCCGCCCGCGGCGAGGCGACCGAGCAACTGGCGCACGGAGAGCCGGGCCCCGGGGCGTCCCTCGGCCTGCTCGGTCGCGCAGATCTGCAGGATCGTGGCGTAGCGGCCCTGCGGCCCGGTGAAGGCGTCGAGCGGTGCGAGCTCGGGCATGGGCGCATCCAGATCCCAGTCCGAGCAGTCGGTGGCGATGAACTGGCCGAGTTGCCGCAGCGAATCTGCCGCGGGCAGCAGGGCGTTCAACGCGGTCTGCTGCGCGCGGGCCTCGGCCTCGGTGGACGCCACGTAGGTGACGAGCCCCGGCAGGATCGGTGCGGCATCCGCGGGTCGATCGGCCAGGGCCATGCGCCGGTTCATGTCGTCGTAGTAGTCGCGGGCGCTCGGCAGGTCGGCGGCGACGGCGTAGATGGCCTCGGCCCGGCGGGCGGCGAGGTGACGGCCCGGTTCGGAGGCACCGGCTTGAAAGAGCACCGGGTTGCCCTGTGGCGGGCGGGGGACGGTGAGCGGGCCGTCCACGCGAAAGCGCTCGCCGCGGTGGTGGATCGCGCGAACGGCGGCCGGGTCGGCGTAGTCGCCGGCACGGTCGACGAGCAGCGCGTCGTCGCTCCAGGAGTCCCAGAGCCTCAGCACGACGTCGACGAACTCCTCGGCGCGGGCGTACCGCTCGGCGTGGGCGGGCATCCGGTCGAGGCCGTGGTTGCGGGCCTCGGTGTCCCACATGCTCGTGACCACGTTCCAGCCGGCCCGGCCGCCGGAGATGTGGTCGAGGGAGGCGAGCAGCCGGGCAGCGTGGAACGGTGTGGAGAAGGTGCTCGAGATCGTGCTGACCAGCCCGATGCGTCGGGTGGAGCGGGCGAGCGCGGTGAGCACGGTGAGGGGTTCCAGAAACCAGGTCGGGCCGTCGGCGATCGGGCCGACGGCCTGCCCGTCCGCGAGGAACACCGCGTCGAACAGTCCGCGTTCGGCCGTCTGCGCGAGGCCCTCGTAGTACTCGATCGTTCCGAGCTGCTCGGCCGAGGACCCGGCCTGCCTCCACGCCGCCTTGTGATGCCCGCAGCCGAAGATGAACAGGTTCAGGTGCATCCGACGTGCGGACGTGATCGCGCTCACCCCTTGACCAGGCCGCCGTCGACGATCAGATTCTGCCCGGTCACCGCGCGCGACCAGGGCGCGGCGAAGAACAGGGCGGCGTCGGCGAACTCCTCCGGCGTCGTGACGCGGCGCAGCGGTGTGCCCGCGGCGATCAGGTCGAAGACGGCCTCGGGGGTCGCCGCCGAGGCATCCGTGGTGCGCAGCAGGCCGCCCGAGATCATGTTGACCGTGATGCCGTCGGGGCCGAGGTCGTGGCTGAGCGTACGGGTGAGCGAGAGCAGCGCCGCCTTGGCCGCGGTGTAGTCGTGGTACGGAACGACCGGGTTCTGGAACAGGTTCGTTCCCACGTTGATCACGCGCCCGAAGCCGGCCGCGCGCATGCCGGGCAGGGCGGCCTGCACCGTGTTCAGGGCGGCGCGCACCGTGCCCTCGAACTGCTGCTCGAGGTGCTGCCAGCGCAGCTCCTGCGCGGAGGGGCGTTCGTCGCCGTTGAACGAGAAGTCGGCGAGGGCGTTGTTGACGACCGTGGTGATCGGGGCGTCGAAGTGCCGGGCGGCCTCCGCGAAGAGTGCCGTCACCTGCCCGGGGTCACGAACGTCCGCGCGGATGCTCACGGCCCGTTCACCCGCGGCCTCGGCGGCGCGTTCGGCCGCGACCCCGCTGCCGTGGAAGTTGATCACGACGCGGGCGCCCTCACGCAGGAACGCCGCAGTGAGGCGGGATCCAAGGCCCCGGGCGCCGCCGGTGACGAGCACGATCTGGTCGCGGAGGGGCGGGGCGTGCGTTTCTCGGGGAAGCGCTGCCGTGGATGCTGCCGTGGATGTCATCGGGTGCCTTTCAACCGGTGGCAAAGGCATACCCGGGCGTACGGTGAACACACCCGTCCGCGGACATCCCTTCGCCAGTGCTAACTGGATCAGGTTCGACGGGTGTTATCTCAGCACCGTCCGCTTTCGCCGACGGGGCACCCCGTGTCGCTGCTACCGACCATAGCGCACACCCGGCGGCTGTCCCCGACCCGGCCCTTTTGCCCGCTGATGTGCCTAGTTCAGGAGATCCGCGGCCGGCGCGGCAGGCCGCCGCGTGAATCCGGGGGTGGCAGGTGCGGCGCCGGGCGGATCTCCTGAACTAGGGACAGGGGCCGGCGGATGCGTGCGGCCGGCGCGGCGGGGCGGCGGCGCGGCTGGCGCTGCGACGACGGGCCGGCGCGGATGCGGTCGGCGGCCAGGGGTCGCGGATGTCGCTAGTTCAGGAGATCCGCGGCCCGCGCGGCAGGCCGCCGCGTGAATCCGGGGGTGGCAGGTGCGGCGCCGGGCGGATCTCCTGAACTAGGGACAGGGGCCGGGCGGATGCGTGCGGCCGGCGCGGCGGGGCGGCGGGCGGCGGCGCGGCCGTGCGGCGGGCGCTGCGCGAGGGGCCGCTGTCAGCCGCCGGCGAAGGGGGGCAATACGTCGACGGCGTCGGTCTCCGCGAGCCGCGCCGCGTCATCCGTCGCCCGGGCGCCGTTGACGAGGAGGGAACAGAGGCCGAGCACCCGTGCGAAGTCCGGTCCGTACCGCTCCGCGAGCCGAGCCCGCAGCTCGCCGATCGTGCCGGCGGCTACGGTGGCACCCTCGGTGGCGGCGGCCTCCGCGGCTCCGGCGAAGAATCGTATGGTCGCCATCAGAGCCGGTCCGGTGTCCACGACAAGGCGAGCTCGGTCGCCGAGGCACACGCCTCCGCGATGTCCTCGGGACTGCCGCCGTTGCGCGCGGCCGCGAGTCCCACGAGGAACGTGCTGAGCGGGGCGGCCGGCCGGGCCACGTTGTGTGCCACGTCCCGGGCCACGTCGAGCAAGGCGGCGGTGGGCACATCGGCCGGGTCGAGCCCGAGCTTCTCGGCGAGGGCCACGAGCCAAGCGTCGAGGGCCTCCGGGGCCAGTGGGGCGGGTGTCGTCATTCTGCGGTCCTCCGTGCGCTGTCGGTCGCGCTGCTCAACCGCGCGGCGCTGTCCGACACATCCTGCCACGTGTCGACGTCGATTGCCGCCCCGGTTTCATCGAGGATGCCCCGGAGCGCGAGCGAACCCACGAGCTCGCGCATGCTGGCCCCTCGCGTGCGGGCGCCGAGGCGCTGCACGGCCGAGCGGAGCGCGTCGTACCGATACGCCGCGGTGAGCCACTGGGCCCGGCCGGCAGCGTCGATGAGATGCAGGCCCTGCACGTCGGACGGGAGCGCCGGGTCGGCGAGGGCGGCGATCAGCGCGCGCGCGGCATCCGCTGCCCAGGGCAGGTCGCAGGCAAGAACGAGGAGCCAGGCAGGCGGATCGGTGGGGTCGAGGGCGTCGAGGCCGGCCGCGATGCCGGCCACGGGGCCGCCGAAGGGAGGATCCTCGAGTGCCCAGATCGCGGGAGTGTCGCCAGCCGCCGACTCCGCAGCTGCGGGCCCCACGACGACCACGTGTCGCACGAAGGCGCGCGCGTCGAGCACCCGGGACAGCAGCGTTCGGCCGTCGACCTCGACCGCGGGCTTCACCGCGCCGCCGAGTCGGCTGCCTCGTCCGCCTGCGAGCACGATCAGGTCAACGGTGGACGCGGCGTTCACGGGCAGGTCCCGGGTGGGCGCCGGAGCGTGGCCGAGATCGTGTCACCCCAGGCAATGGGGTGATTCCGGATGCCCGCCGGGCCCCGGCTTGCCTGCCCCGTGCGGCCCGGCCGGCCCGCCGGGACTGCCTGCCCCGCTGGGACCGTGCGGCCCGCCCGGACTGCGTGGCCGGCTGGGACCGCGTACTCCGCCGGGCCAGCCGGGATTGCGTGGCCCGCCGGGCCTGACCAGCCCGCTGCGACTGCCCGGCCTGACCAGCCCGCCGGGCCTGACCAGCCCGCTGCGACTGCCCGGCCTGACCAGCCCGCCGGGACCGTCCAGCCCGCCGGGACCGTCCAGCCCGCCGGGACCGTCCAGCCCGCCGGGACTGCCGGGCCTGACCAGCCCGCCGGGACCGTCCGGCCCGCCGCGACTGCCTGCCCCGCTGGGACCGTGCGGCCCGCCTGGACTGCGTGGTCCGGCGGGCCCGCGTGGTCCGCCAGGCCCGCCCGACGAGGTCGTGCGGTGCGGCACGGCGGCGGGAGCTCGGGCATGCGCTACCCGCCTGTGCGGTGCCAGTCGCCCGACTTGCCGCCGGTCTTGGCGAGCAGGCGCACGTTCTCGATGGTGACGGATTTGTCGAGCCCCTTGACCATGTCGACCACGGCAAGGCCGGCGACGGATACCGCGGTCAGGGCCTCCATTTCGACGCCCGTGCGGTCGGCGGTACGCACGGTGGCCGTGATGCTCACGCCGGTGTCGCCCACAACGAGGTCGACGACGGCGCCGTGCACCCCGATCACATGCGCGAGCGGCAGCAGGTCGGCGGTCTTCTTGGCGCCCTGAATTCCGGCGATCCGGGCGACGGCGAGCACGTCCCCCTTGGGCGTCGTGCCATCGCGGAGGGCGGCGATCACCTTCTCGCCACAGCGCACGAAACCGGCGGCGGTGGCACTGCGCACGGTGGGTGTCTTGTCGGTGACGTCGACCATGCGGGCCTGGCCCGTGGCATCCAGGTGGGTGAACGGCTGGGAGGCCGCGGACGGCGTCGTGTCGGCGGCAGGGTTCATGATGTCAGCATGACAGTCACGAGGTCACCGCCGCTAATTTCAATCGCCTCTTCGGGCACGATCGCCAGTCCGGTGGCCTGACCGAGCCCGGCCACGAGGTGTGAACCGGATCCGCCGGCTGCGGCCGGGCGAACGAGGGCGCGTTCGCCGTCGCGGTCGATGATCACGGGCATGTACTGCGCGCGTCCGGGAGGCGAGCGCCAGCCCTGGTCGACGGTTGCGGTGATGGTGGGACGCTGCACGTCGGTGTGTCCGAGCATCCGGCGCAGGGCCGGGCGCACGAAGACCTCGAACGACACGTAGGCGCTCACCGGGTTGCCGGGCAGCGCGAAGATGACTGGTCCGGGACGCGCCGGGATCTCGCGCGACGCCGTCTCATCGTCGTTCGATTCGTGGTCGTGGTCGTGGTCGTTGTCGTGGTCGAGTGCACCGTTGCCGCCGTTGCCGCCGTTGCCGCCGTTGCCGTTGGTGTCGACGTAGCCGGGGTGGATAGGCGTCGGCCAGCGGCCGAAGCCCTGCGGCTTACCCGGCTGCATCTTCACCGGTCCAAAGCGCATGGTGTCGAGCGGGGCCAGTACGGCCTTCACCACGTCGTAGGCGCCCACGCTCACACCGCCGGACAGCACGATCGCGTCAACCGTTTCGGCCAGTGAGGTCAGGAGTTCGCGCAGCGTGCGCTCGTCGTCGGGAACCGCGCCGACGCGAATGGGGATGCCGCCGGCCTCGGCGACGGCCGTGGCCAGCAGAAAGGAGTTCGAGTCGGGAATCTGCCCGCGCCGGGTGGCATCGCCGGGCGTGACGAGTTCGCTTCCGGTGGAGATCACCGCGACGCGCGGCGCCGGGTACGCGAGCACGACAGATGTTCCGGCGCTCGCCGCCGCGGCGATCCGGGTGGGCCACAGCGCCGCTCCGGCGTGCAGCACGGTGTCGCCGGCGTGCGCGTCTTCGCCGGCGCGGCGAATGTGGGCGTGCTCCTGCGGCGCCACGGTGATGGTGACTCTTTCGGTTCCCTGGTCGGTGCCTTCGATCGGAACGATCGCATCCGCCCCATCGGGCACCGGCGCACCGGTCATGATGCGCGCGCACTGTCCGGCTTCGATGAACGGATTCTCGGCGGTTCCGGCGGCGAGGTCGGCGATCACGGGCAGCGTGATCGGGTTCGTGGCGCTTGCCCGCAGCACGTCGGCGCGGCGCACCGCGTAGCCGTCCATCGCCGAATTGTCGAAGGGAGGCGTTGCCGTGGCGCTGCGGATGTCTTCGGCGAGCACCAGACCACGCACCTCGTCGAGCGAAACCCGGGTCGGCGGCAGCGGGTGGCATTCGGCGAGCACGACGGCCAGGTGTTCGGCCACGCTGCGAGCGGATGCGGCCGGCGCGCACGCATCCGCCGCCGCGTCGTGCTCGTGCGTGCCGGACGGGGGGCCGGAATCGCCCTGAAGGAGCGGGGAATCAGTCACGACCTATCGCGCCTTCGCCGGGGCGACGGTGGCAGGCTCGGCCGCGGTAACGCCGGGCCCGGGGGCCTCGCCCGCGGCGACGGCGGTGTTCCAGCCCACGATCCCCCCGGTGAGCACGCTCACGTCCGTGAACCCGGCAGCGAGCAGAGCGATCGCGGCGCGGTTGGCGCGCGTTCCGGCATGGCAGTGCACCACGAGGGGCAGATCGCGGGGGAGTGAGGCCTGGCCCTCTGCGGTCAGCAGGCTGTCGAGCGGCAGCAGTCGAGCATCCGGAATGGCCGATTCGGCATGCTCGCTGGGCTCGCGCACATCCACGACGACGAAGTCGTCGAGGCCGGCAGCACGGGCGGCGAGCCGGGCCACCAGCTCCGGCGTCGAGATTTCGGGTGCACCGTTGGCCTCGGGGGCACTGGCTTCCCCGGCAAGGGGAACGGCGGCGATCCCGGTGCCCACGAGCGGAACCTCGCTGAAGCGTCCGGAGAGAGCGTCGATCACGAGCACCCGTCCGATCAGGGGGGAGCCGATGCCGGTGATGAGTTTGATCGTCTCGGTCGCCATGAGCGAGCCGACCTGGCCGCACAGCGCGCCGAGCACCCCGGCGTCGGCGCAGTTGGGCACCTCGCCCTCGGCGGGCGGGCTGGGGAACAGGTCGCGCAGGTGCACGCCGGTGACGCCGCTGCCGGCGGGCGGGGTGGCCCAGAATACGGTGAGCTGTGCGTCGAAGCGCAGAACGGATGCCCAGACGAGGGGGAGCCCGAGCGCCGCGCAGGTGTCGTTCACCAGAAACCGTGTCGGGAAGTTGTCGGTGCCGTCGATGATCACGTCGTAGCCGCCGAGGATAACGGCGGCGTTCGCGGCCACGAGTCGTTCGCTGTGCTGGATCACGGTGGTGTCCGGGGCGATACGGGCGATCGCCTCGGCGGCGCTGGCCACCTTGGGCCGGCCGACATCGGTGACGCCGTGCACGATCTGGCGCTGCAGGTTGCTCGGTTCCACGTCGTCGTCGTCGACGATTCCGATTGTGCCCACGCCGGCCGCCGCCAGATACAACAGGGCGGGGGAGCCGAGCCCGCCCGCGCCGAGCACGAGGACGCGGGCGTTGGCCAGTCGGCGCTGCCCGAGCTCGTTGAGCTGGGGGAGGCGACGCTGGCGAGCGGTGCGCACGGTTTCGGCGGCGCTGAGCGGCCGGTCGACGGGCTCGACGAGAGGGGGAATAGCCATGTTCTTAAGGCTAGGCGTTCCCGGGCGCCCGTGCGACCGTCCCGTCCCGTCCCGTCCCGTCCCGTCCCGTCCCCGTCCCGTCCCCGTCCCGTGGTCTCCCGCCGGTGCTGTCCCTAGTTCAGGAGAAACGTCGCCGGGCGGCATCCGCTGCCCCGAAGCAGTGCGGCGGACGGGCCGGTCGCGAGCGAATCTCCTGAACTAGCAACACGAGGCCGGGGAGACGGGAGGCGAGGCCCCTGGTGACAGGCGCATCTGCGGTGATAATCTTCAGTTCATGACGCATTATCGGATCAGCGAGGCGGCCGAGCTGCTCGGCGTCAGCGACGACACCGTGCGGCGCTGGGTCGATACCGGGCGACTGGATGCCGCGGCCGACTCCGCCGGACGCCTCGCCATCGGCGGCGCCCAACTCGCCGCCTTCGCTGCCGAGCAGGCGAGTGCGCCCACCGATCCGTCCAGTGTGGGCCGCAGCGCCCGCAACCGCTTCGTCGGCATCGTCACCGCCATCACCATGGACACCGTCATGGCGCAGGTCGAACTGCAGTGCGGTCCGCATCGCGTGGTTTCGCTCATGTCGAGCGAGGCCGTGCGCGAGCTCGGCCTCGAGGTCGGCTCGCTCAGCGTCGCTGTGATCAAGGCCACCAACGTGATCGTCGAAACGCCGGGCCGTCTATGACCACGCCGCGCGCGGTGCCGGTCATTCTCGCCGCGACCCTGCTGCTCGCCCTCACCGCCTGCGCGCCCACGGCGGCGAATCCGGGCCGGCAGATCACCGTCTTTGCCGCCGCCTCCCTCACCGCGCCGTTCACGCGGATCGCGGCAGCCTACGAGGCGGAGCACCCCGGCACCACCATCGTCCTGAACTTCGCCGGGTCCTCCGACCTCGTCACGCAAATCGCTGTGGGCGCCCCCGCCGACGTCTTCGCCTCGGCCGACACCACCAACATGGCCAAGCTCACCGCTACCGACCTCGCCGACCGTCCCGTCGACTTCGCCAGCAACACGCTCAGCATTGCCGTTCCGCCGGGGAACCCCGCCGGTATCGCGTCGTTCGCCGACCTTGCCCGGCCCGGGGTGAAAACGGTTGTCTGCGCCCCGCGAGTACCGTGCGGCGCCGCCACCGCCACCCTCGAAACGAACACCGGCGTCACCCTCACACCGGTCAGCGAGGAATCATCCGTCACCGATGTGCTCGGCAAGGTGAGTTCGGGTGAAGCGGATGCCGGCCTCGTTTACGTCACCGACGTGCGGTCGGCGGGCGCGAGCGTGCAGGGCGTGCCGTTCCCCGAGTCGACCGGCGCGGTGAACACGTATCCGATCGCTGCGCTCGCCGCGTCGACCAACCCGGCCCTGGCTGCCTCGTTCACGCAGTACGTCACCGGTCCGGCCGCACGCGAGATCCTGAAGGCGGCCGGTTTTGGCACCCCCTGACGACGCGGGCGGCGTTCCCGCACCCGAACCCGGCGGCCGCACCCCGGCGGCGAACACGACCGCGACGTCGAGTGCCTCCACAACGGGTCATTCCCGCGCGAGGCCGCGACCGGCCCGCGTCGACGCCGTTCCGCGCTGGGTTCTGGGCGTCGCCGCGGTCGGTGCGCTATTCGTACTGCTTCCTCTGGTGGCGATGGTCGCCCGCGTCAACTGGGGGAGCTTCCTCGAGCTTGTGACGAGCGAAGCATCCGTTTCAGCGCTGCTGCTCAGCCTGCGCACCGCGAGCGTCGCGACTGTGCTGTGCATTCTGTTCGGGGTGCCGATGGCACTCGTGCTCGCCCGTACCCGGTTTGCCGGGCTTCGCCTGCTGCGCCCGCTCGTGCTGCTCCCACTAGTGCTCCCTCCGGTGGTGGGCGGGATCGCGCTGCTCTACACGTTCGGACGACGCGGCCTGCTCGGAGAGACCTTTGAGCTGCTGGGCATCCAGATCGCATTTTCGACCACGGCCGTCGTGCTGGCCCAGACATTCGTGGCGCTGCCGTACCTCGTGCTGAGTCTCGAAGGCGGACTGCGCGCGGTGGGTACCCGCTACGAAGCCGTCGCGGCGACGCTCGGCGCGGCTCCCACCACCGTGCTTCGCCGGGTGACCCTGCCGCTCGTGCTGCCGGCGCTGGTGTCCGGCGCCGTGCTCTCTTTCGCCCGGGCGCTGGGCGAATTCGGCGCCACGCTCACCTTCGCCGGAAGCCTGCAGGGCGTCACGCGCACCCTCCCGCTCGAGATCTATCTGCAGCGTGAGATCGACCCGGATGCCGCGGTAGCCCTCTCGCTCGTGCTCGTCGTCGTGGCGGTGCTTGTCGTGGGCTTCGCACACCGCGGAGCCAACCCCGCCACCGGCTTTCTGCGTCGGGCCGCCTGATGCTGAGTATCGACGCGACTATGCCGGAGCGGGGCCTCGACGTGTCGCTGCGGGTCCCCCGGGGTGAAACCGTCGCTATTCTGGGGCCGAACGGCGCCGGAAAATCCACCCTGCTCGGCGTTCTCGCCGGCCTCGTGCGGCCCGAAACGGGGCGCGCCGAACTCGCCGGGCGCATCCTCTTCGACGTTGGCAGCCCCGGTTCCGGCGGCTCTGGTCACGCTGCGGCTGATGCCGCCCCCAGAACAGTGCGCGACCAGCGGACGGTGCTCGAGAAGCGGCCGATCCCGGAGCGGATGCCGAGCCGACGCGAGCGCTGGCTGCCCGCGCACGCGCGGGGTGTGGCCCTGCTCGCGCAGGAACCGCTGCTGTTCCCGCACCTGAGCGCCGCGTCGAACGTGGCCTTTGGGCCGCGCAGCTCCGGCACGAGCCGACACGAGGCGCACGCCCGCGCGCTGCACTGGCTGCACGAGGTCGACGCCACGGAACTCGCCGACCGCCGGCCCACCGAGCTGTCCGGGGGACAGGCGCAGCGCGTGGCCGTGGCCCGCGCCCTCGCCGCGGAACCGCAACTCCTGCTGCTCGACGAGCCGCTTTCCGCCCTGGATGTGGCCGCAGCCCCGCTCCTGCGACGGATGCTCCGCCGGGTGCTCGTCGACCAGACGGTTCTGCTCGTGACCCACGACGTGCTCGACGCCCTCACCCTCGCCGACCGCGTGGTGGTGATGCACGACGGTCGCATCATCGAAGAGGGACCCACCCGCGATGTCCTGGAACGCCCACGCACGCGATTCACCGCCGACCTCGCCGCCCTCAACCTCATCACCGGAACGAGCACGCAGGCCGGCGTGGTGACGGATGCCGACGCATCCGTCATCCTGCCGCGCACCGACGCCGTCTCCGCCGACATCTCGGTCGCCGGTCCCGATATCCCGGCCGACATCCGGTCCGGTAGTGCACCCGACACCTCGTGCGAACGCGAGCCCGGCAAGTGGGTCGGCGGCAAGCCCGATACGCAGCCCGCACGCGCGGCCGACATCCCGATCGGCACGCGAGTCGGTGTGGCCGTTCGGCCCGCGAATGTGATGGTCTCCCTCACCGCACCGCGGGATTCGAAGCTCACGGTATTCGGGGCGCTCGTGCGCGATATCGAGCCTCGCGGCGACGTCGTGCGCGTGCGGTCCGACGTGCTCTTCGCCGACCTCACTCCCCGGGCGATCGCCGACCTCGACATCGAGCCGGGCATCCGCGCCTATTTCTCGTTCGACGCCGCCGACGCCGTCGTCTACCCGCTCTGACCGGCTCGCGCGCGCGCAAAACCGGTGATTCTGAGACACGCCGGGCTTCGGCGCCACGCGGCACGGCGTGTCGCGGATGCACCGGTTTTAGAGCACGTCCCGTTCGACACGAACCCCGACGAACCCCAAAAAAGAAGGACCATGGCCCCCGGAGTACCGGGAACTATGGTCCTGTGTGAGTTACGTGGCGGAGAGTGGGGGATTTGGGCCCCGCGAGTGTGCGGGGTGCTTTCACCCAACACGCTTGCGTTACGTGGCGGAGAATGGGGGATTCGAACCCCCGAGGGCTTTCACCCAACACGCTTTCCAAGCGTGCGCCATAGGCCACTAGGCGAATTCTCCTGGCCGGCCGTTCCCAAGAGAACGGCACCAGAGAATCCTATCTGTTTCTGAGCGGGTCTGCTGCCGCTTCGCGTTCGGAGGCCCTCAGGAGGCCTGAAACCGCCCATGTTTTTGCTGCGGCCCGATGTCGCCTAAGCTAGAGCACGGCTCCTCGCGTGGCGCCATCCAGGCCAATTCCCCCAGGACGGAAACGTAGCAAGGGTAACCGGGCTCTGGCGGGTGCGCGAGGGGTCCTTTTTGTCCCCGTATGCCGGTGCCCCGGAGTCCCGGAGTCCCGGAGTCCCGGAACCATTGCGCACGACACCGTTGCTAGGTCGGGGCTGCCGTCGCCACTGCCGCACGTGCGCGCGCACCCATCGGGTCGGGACCTGTGGCCCTTGAGCGCTCGCGCGGGCATCCCTAAGCTGGGCCGGTGCGGCCGCCGCGCCGTGGGATGCGAAGGACCGATGCCCGATTCGTTCAGAACGACAGCCGCCCCAGTGACCGCCTGGCCCGCCCGCCCGCCGGCACCGCTCACCGCGGAGGCGCTCGCGAGCATCGACGCCTGGTGGCGCGCGGCGAACTACCTCTCGATCGGCCAGATCTACCTGCTCGGCAATGCCCTGCTGCGCGAGCCCCTCACCCGCGACCACATCAAGCCGCGGCTGCTCGGGCACTGGGGAACCACTCCGGGGCTCAACTTTCTCTACGCGCACCTGAACCGGGCGATCCGGCAGCGCTCGCAGAGCACGCTTTATGTCACCGGCCCCGGGCACGGCGGGCCCGGCATGGTCGCGAACGCCTGGCTCGACGGCACCTACTCCGAGATCTACACGCACATCGAGCAGACCGAGGTGGGCGTGCAGAAGCTGTTCCGCCAGTTCTCCTTCCCCGGCGGAATCCCCAGCCACGCCTCGCCCGACACCCCCGGCTCCATCCACGAGGGCGGTGAGCTCGGCTACGCGCTCAGCCACGCCTACGGCGCCGCGTTCGACAATCCCGACCTGCTGGTGGCGGCCGTCGTGGGCGACGGCGAGGCCGAAACCGGCCCCCTCGCCACGAGCTGGCACTCGAACAAGTTCATCGACCCCGTGCAGGACGGCGTCGTGCTGCCGATCCTGCACCTGAACGGCTACAAGATCGCGAACCCCACGGTGCTCGCGCGCATCCCCGAAGACGAGCTGCTGAGCCTCATGCGCGGCTACGGGCACACGCCGCACATCGTCTCCGGCGGCTTCGACGGCGAGGATCCGCTGCTCGTGCACGCCCGGATGGCCGAGACCCTCGACGTGGTGCTCAACGAGATCGCCGAGATCAAGCGCGAAGCCGCCGCGGCCCAGGATGCCGGCGAAGACTTCGCTCGGCCGAGCTGGCCGATGATCATCCTGCGCACCCCGAAGGGCTGGACCTGCCCCGCCGAGATCGACGGCCTGCCGGTCGAAGGAACCTGGCGGGCGCACCAGGTTCCGCTTGGCAACGCCCGCGACACCGAGGCGCACACCCAACTGCTCGAAAAGTGGATGCACTCCTACCGTCCCGAGGAACTCTTCGACGAGTCCGGTGCCCCGGTCTCCCTCATCACCGACCTCGCTCCCGACGGGAATCTGCGCATGAGCGCGAACCCGGTGTCCAACGGCGGGCTGTTGCGCCGGGAACTGCAACTGCCCGACTTCCGCGACTTCGCGGTGGACGTGCCCGCGCCGGGGGCGACGGTGGGCGAGGCCACGCGGGTGCTCGGCGGCTACCTGGCCGAGGTCATCCGTTTGAATCCCGACAACTTTCGGATCTTCGGGCCCGACGAGACGGCGTCGAACCGGCTGGCGCCCGCCGTGTACGAGGCGACCGACAAGCAGTGGAATGCGCAGATGCGTCCGAATGACATGAACCTCGCCCGGGCGGGCCGGGTGATGGAGATGCTCAGCGAGCACCAGTGCCAGGGCTGGCTCGAGGGCTACCTGCTCACCGGGCGGCACGGGCTGTTCAACTGCTACGAGGCGTTCATCCACATCGTGGATTCCATGTTCAACCAGCACGCCAAGTGGCTCAAGGTCACCGCCGACATCCCGTGGCGCGCGCCGATTGCGAGCCTCAATTACCTGCTGAGCTCGCACGTGTGGCGGCAGGACCACAACGGGTTCAGCCACCAGGACCCCGGCTTCATCGACCACGTCGTGAACAAGAGCGCCGACGTGGTGCGCGTGTACCTGCCGTTCGACGCGAACACGCTGCTGAGCACCTACGATCATTGCCTGCGCAGCGTGGACTATGTGAACGTGGTCGTGGCCGGCAAGCAGCCCGCGCCGAACCTGCTCACCATGGAGGAGGCGGTGGCGCACTGCACGCGCGGCCTCGGCATCTTCGACTGGGCCGGCACCGAGACGCCCGGGGTGTCGCCCGACGTGGTGCTCGCCGCCGCCGGCGACGTGCCCACCCTCGAGGTGCTCGGTGCCGCCGCCATTTTGCGCGAGCACCTGCCGTCGCTGGCCGTGCGCGTGGTGAACGTGGTCGACCTGATGCGGCTGCAGTCGGCAGACGATCACCCGCACGGGCTCACCGACCGTGAGTTCGACGCGATCTTCACCCCCGACAAGCCGATCGTGTTCGCGTATCACGGCTACCCGTGGCTCATTCATCGGCTCACCTACAAGCGCACCGGGCACGACAACCTGCACGCCCGCGGGTACAAGGAGATCGGCACCACCACGACGCCGTTCGATATGGTGATGCTCAACGACCTCGACCGGTACCACCTCGTGATGGATGTCATCGATCGCGTTCCCGGTCTCGGCGCCCGTGCCGGCCTGCTGCGCCAGCAGATGCAGGATGCCCGGTTGCACGCCCGGCAGTACACCCGCGACCACGGCGAAGACGCCCCGGAGATCCTGGACTGGGCCTGGGGCGAGGCGAGCGGCACCGCGGCGTCGAGGTCGGCGCGGGCCGCCGAGTCGACCGGCGGGGACAACGCGTAGCGCCCCCGCCGACCGGTTGAGCCGGCCCGCGGCATCCGGTCGCGGGCGGATGCCGCGGCCCCGCACCGCCTCCCGGCCGGCGGCATGACCCGGGCGCTCAGGTCGGGAGTGCCATACTAGACAGGTCGATCGCGTAGTTCCGTTCGGCAATCCGCGCCCGTCGAGGGTTGCCGAGATTCGCCGCTGGAAATGCCCGCCGACACGTTCAACGGTGTGTGTTCCGCTGCAGGGGCACCGCCGGAATTGTTTTGCGATTCGGTCGAAGCTGCCCGTCCCACAGGCAGAGAAAACCGCGTCGTGCACTCTCCCGTCCCTCAATCGGATTGAATGGATACCGTGGCACGTAGCATCTACATCACCTCGGCCGAAGGCAACACCGGCAAGTCCACCATCGCGCTCGGCGTGCTCGACACCCTCACCCACTCGGTGCAGCGCGTCGGCGTGTTCCGCCCGGTCGCCCGCTCGACGGACGAACCCGACTACGTCGTTGAGCTGCTGCTGCGCCACCTCAACGCCGGCGAGCCCGTCGGCGCGGCATCCGCCCAGACCTATGAGCAGAGCATCGGTGTCACGTACGACGCGGTGAACAGCGACCCGGATGCCGCCCTCGCCCGCATCGTGCAGCGCTACAGGGCCGTCGAGGCCGTGTGTGACGCCGTCGTCATCGTCGGCAGCGACTACACCGACGTCGGCAGCCCCACCGAACTCGCGTTCAACGCGCGCATCGCCGCGAACCTCGGCGCCCCCGTGTTGCTCGTGCTCGGCGGACGTGTGGGACAGGCGCAGGGCGAATGGCTCGGCCAGAGCGACCCGCGCGCCACGAGCGACATTCGTCAGCAGACCGACGTGGCGCTCGCCGAGTTGCGCGACGAGCACGCATCCGTTCTCGCCATCGTCGTCAACCGCGCGGATGCCTCCCAGCTCGACGAGGTCGTCGCCGCCGTGCGGACCGTCGTCGACTCACCGAGCAACCGCGGGGAATCCGCCACGGGGGTGCCCGTGTGGGCCGTTCCGGAAGATCCCTACCTGGTGGCACCGAGCATGAAGAGCATCATGCAGGTCGTAGACGGTGTGCTCATCAAGGGTGACCCCGAACTGCTCGCCCGCGAGGCCCTCGGCGTGGTGGTGGCGGCCATGTCGATGGTCAACGTGCTGCCGCGGCTGATCGAAGGCTCGGTCGTGGTGGTGCCCGGCGACCGCGAAGACGTGCTGCTCGCGGTGCTGATGGCCAACTCGGCCGCCACGTTCCCTTCGATCGCGGGCATCGTGCTGAACGGCGGCTTCGAGCTGCCCGAGCCGATCCAGCGCCTGATGGCGGGCCTCGCCCCCTCACTGCCGATCATCAGCACCAAGCTCGGCTCCTACGAGACGGCGCTGCGGGTCACCCACACTCGCGGGCGCTTCGCCGCCGATTCGCAGCGCAAGCACGACACCGCGCTGGCCCTGTTCGAGCAGCACGTGGACGCATCCGCCCTGCTCGAACGCCTCGAGGTGAGCCGCGCCGACGTGGTCACCCCGCTCATGTTCGAGTACAACCTGCTCGAGCGTGCCCGCAGCAAACGCCGCCACATCGTGCTGCCGGAGGGCGATGACGACCGCGTGCTGCGTGCCGCCGCCACGCTGCTCGCCCGTGACGTGGTCGACCTCACCATCCTCGGTGAGGAATTCGAGGTGCGTTCGCGCGCCATCGGACTCGGACTCGACATCTCCAAGGCGCACGTTCTGAGCCCGTTCGATGACGTGCTGCGGTTGCGCTTCGCCGAGGAATACGCCCGGTTGCGCGCGCACAAGGGCGTCACCCTCGACCAGGCGCGCGACACCGTCACCGACCTCTCGTTCTTCGGAACGATGATGGTGCAGCTCGGCATCGCCGACGGCATGGTCTCCGGCGCCACGCACACGACCGCGCACACCATCCGCCCGAGCTTCCAGATCATCAAGACCCGGCCGGGCGTGGGCGTGGTGTCGAGCGTGTTCCTGATGGCGCTCGCCGACCGCGTGCTCGTCTACGGCGACTGCGCGATCATCCCGGACCCTACGGCGGAGGAACTCGCGGACATCGCCATCTCCGCCTCGGAGACCGCCGTGCAGTTCGGCATCGAGCCGCGCATCGCGATGCTCTCTTACTCCACGGGTTCGTCGGGGGAGGGCGCGGGCGTCGACAAGGTGCGCGCCGCTACCGCCCTCGTGCGCGAGCGTCGACCCGACCTGCTGGTCGAGGGCCCGATCCAGTACGACGCCGCCGCGGATGCCGCGGTGGCGGCCACGAAGATGCCCGGCTCCGAGGTGGCCGGCCGGGCCACCGTGTTTATCTTCCCCGACCTGAACACCGGCAACAACACCTACAAGGCGGTGCAGCGCTCGGCCAACGCCGTGGCGATCGGACCGATCCTGCAGGGGCTGCGCAAGCCGATCAACGACCTGTCCCGCGGAGCGCTCGTGCAGGACATCGTGAACACCGTCGCGATCACGGCCATCCAGGCCGCCTCGCTCGATGAGGCGGCGGCCGCAGCGGTGTCGGCCGCGGCCGGAGTGCACGCATGACCGCCGTGCTCGTGGTCAACTCCGGATCCTCCTCGTTCAAGTACCAGCTGATCGAAATGAGCACCGAGACGACCCTCGCGAGCGGACTCGTCGAGCGCATCGGCGAGCTGATGGGCCAGTCCTCGCACACCGTCTGGGGCCGCCCGACGGATGCCACGGCATCCGTTCCCGTGGCAGGCGCCGCGGTCGACGCATCCGTTCCCGCCGGCGCCGACCCCGCCGGCGCCGACCCCGGCGCTGCTCCCGCCGGCGCTGACCCCGGCGCCGCTCCTGCCGGCTCCGACCCCGGCGCTGCTCCCGCCGACGCTGACCCCGGCGCCGCTCCTGCCGGCTCCGACCCCGGCGCTGCTCCCGCCGGCGCTGCTCCCGCCGACGCCGGCGCCGGCGCGGCCAACTCTGGCGTGGTCGGTTCGAGCGCTGCCAACTCTGGCGCGGCCGGTTCTGGCGCGGCCGGCGCATCCGTTACCGTGCACACGGCCACGACGGCCGTGACCGAAGCGTCAACAACGGAGCGGGAGCTGCCCATTCCCGACCACACGGCGGGCTTCGCCGTGATGCTGGAGGCGTTCCGCACCACCGGCCCGTCGCTGGCCGCGCACGCGCCGGTGGCCGTCGGGCACCGAGTCGTGCATGGCGGAGCACGTTTTCACGAGCCGACGGTCGTGACCGAGGCGGTCGAGCGGGACATCGATGAGCTCGCCGGGCTCGCGCCGCTGCACAACCCCGGTGCCCTGCAGGGCATCACGGCCGCGATCGAAGCTTTCGCATCGGTGCCGCACGTGGCCGTCTTTGACACCGCCTTTCACCAGACGCTGCCGCCCGAGGCCTTCACCTACGCCATCAACGCGGACCTCGCCGAACGCTTTCGAGTGCGCCGGTACGGGTTCCACGGCACCTCGCACGGTTTCGTTTCCCGCGCCGGCGCCGAGTTCCTGGGCCGCCCGGTGGAGGACCTGAACCAGATCGTGCTGCACCTCGGCAACGGCGGATCCGTGTGCGCCGTTCGCGCCGGCCGCTCGGTCGAGACGAGCATGGGCATGACCCCGCTCGAAGGACTCGTCATGGGCACCCGCTCCGGCGACATCGACCCGGGTGTCTTGTTCCACCTGCACCGCAAGGCCGGACTCGACATCGACGACCTCGACGCCCTGCTCAACCGGGGGAGCGGCCTGCTCGGGCTCACCGGACGCGGCGACCTGCGCGACGTGGTCACGGCCGCCGACTCCGGCGACGGGCCGTCTCAGCTGGCCCTCGACGTGTACGTGCACCGGCTCAAGGGCTACGTCGGGTCGTATTACGCCCAGCTCGGCCGCGTCGACGTCATCACCTTCACGGCCGGCGTGGGCGAGAACAGCGCACTCATACGCGGCCGGGCCCTGGCCGGGCTCGAGGCGCTCGGCATCATCATCGATGCGGAGCGCAATGCGGCACGCACGCGCGGCCCGCGGCGCATCTCGACCGACGACTCCGCCGTCACCGTGCTCGTCATTCCCACCAACGAGGAACTCGAGATCGCCCGCCAGACCCTCTCCAAGGTCGGCTGACCCCGCCGCCGCAACACCCCACCCTCCCAGCAAAACCGGTGTTTTTGAGACACGCCGGCATCCGTGGCACCCCGACCCGGCGTGTCGTAAACGTGCCGGTTTTAGGGTGGCGTGCGGCTCGGCGACGGGTGACGGGTGACGGGTGACGGATGACGGATGCCTCGGGGAGCCGGGTGCGTCGGCATCCGCGTGCCGTGTGCCGTGTGCCGCGGGCCGCGTGCGCAAAACCGGTGTT
>Ga0307487_1001004_pt1 | contig 20823 bp, 5 predicted proteins | sample CBIW12metaG_FD_203665 | JGI IMG/M metagenome (GOLD analysis project Ga0307487, IMG submission 203665) | Sea-ice brine microbial communities from Beaufort Sea near Barrow, Alaska, United States - CBIW 1.2 | ecosystem: Environmental > Aquatic > Marine > Coastal | place: USA: Alaska | collected... | reverse complement strand
TCGATCGTCAAGGGATTGATGTCAGAACCGCGCTAGAGTAGCGCGGGTCCAAAAAAAGGCGCGGCCATTATTGGTCGCGCCTTTTTTGTGTCTGCGATATGACCGCTTGATCCGCTCAGTCCCAGAGTTCGCTAACCGGCGTGCCGTGATCAAAGTGGCTGGCGATCTGTGCCTGAAGCAGCTCCGCGCTGGCCAGCGCATCGGTCAATGCATGGTGAGCCTGATACAGGGGCAAACCATAGCGCATACGACTTTCTGCTAGTCGGATGGACACAGCCTTTTTTCCGCGAAGGCGGTCAAACCAGCTGATATCGTTAGTGCCCCGGTGAAGGCGGGCCTCGAGCTCCATGGTGTCTATAACCGGAAAATGCAGATTCTCGTTCAGGTAATGGCGTACCGTTTCGTCGAGAAATCCGCGCTCGAGATTACGGTAGTGAACGACTGCGACACGCCCGGCCATGACCTGCAAAATCTCACTGAGCAGGCTATCCAGTCGTGGAGCGTCGTCAAGGTCACTATGGGTAATGCGGTGAAAGGCGACAGATTCAGAGTTCAGCTCGGAGAGGGGTTTGACCACATGATAATGCGCATCTGCGCAGCGAATCCGGCGCAAAGTGAACGGCATCAGCCCAACACTGACAATCGCATCGCGCTGTGGACTCAATCCTGTGGTTTCCAGATCGAGCGCAACCAGTGGCACCTCTTCAATTGGCGTTTGCGGGGCTACAGCGCCTGCCTGATAAAAACGCTGCAGGCGCTCGTCACGTGCGGTCTGAGCAAGGCTGGCCAACAGCGTTTGCCAGTTCGGGGTCTCATGCCCGGGCGGGCGGGACGGATTCCGCTTTTTGTTCATAGCGTGCGCATCGACGGGAGGGCAGGGTAGCGAAAGCGAAGAAACTTCTGCGCATTGCTGAGAATCTGAAATGATTCCTTCAGATTATGTCGCTCGGCAGTGGAGATCTTCTCCGGCTCAATATAATTGTTCGGTTCTCGCCCCTCTTCGAGTTCCAAGGCCTGGTGGCGTATACGTACACTGGAGAGAAACTCCAGCGCATAGCGCAGGCGTTTGACCGCATCGGGTGGCATCAGGCGGGTGGCGGCAATAGCATCGAGACGATCAAACGAATTTTGTGCCTTGGAACCGCAAGCCAAGGCATGTACGCGAATCAGGTCGGTGAGCGGCGCTGTGCCACGTCCTTTCATATTGATGATGTTCTTGTGGGCGCCGTCTTGCTCCATCACGAAGTCACGGAAAAAGCCCAGCGGCGGTGTACGGTTTAGCGCGTTACGAGCCAGTGCGGCGAGGAAAGGCTCGTTGGAACTGGCGCTGGTGGCGAGCAGATCTTTCAACGATTCCACCAGTTCAGCTTTGCCGTAGACAGTGTCCAGATCAAAGAAAATCGAACTGTTCAGCAGTGTCTCGGGATTGGGTCGTGTGATCCATTGAGTAAAGTATTTTTTCCAGACGCTCAGAGGTTGTCGCCATTTTGGGTTGGTGGCCATGATGCCACCCTTGCAGTAGGTATAACCGCAGGCGGCAAGGCCATCGCTGACGAAGCTGGCCAGCCGAAAAAAGTAATCGTCATGCAGCTTTGGGTCGAAGCTGTCATCCAGGACTAGTGCATTATCCTGATCGGTTACGATCATCTGCTCGTCGCGGGCCATCGAGCCAAGAGCCATGAAGCAGTAAGGCACCGGTGGCGGGCCCAGCGAAAGCTCAGCCAGCTCCAGCAGGCGCTGGCTGACACCCCGTCCGATACCCGCCATTGTGCTGCCGATCATGTGTGAAGACACCTCATCGGTGGCCATGCGCACAAAGGTCGCGCGTATGTCTGGCAACAACACCTGCAGTTCGTCGATGCTTTGCTTTTTGTGGATGTTGCTGACCAGATACAGGCTGCTTTGCGATTCGAACTTGATGACGTCGCGCAAGTTGACCACCCCGATCGGTCGGCCACGCTGTATCACCGGCAAATGGTGGATGTTGTGACGCAACATCGACAGCATGGTTTCGAACATCGAGTCGTCGGCCTGAACCACTATTGGATTCGGGGTCATTACCTCCCGGATCGGAGTGTCCGCTGGCAAGCCTGCAGCAACTACCCGGCTGCGGAAATCGCGGTCGGTTACGATGCCGATCATCGAGCCGGCTCCGCGGTGAATGTCGTGCCGGTCAGTGGCGTTTTCCACGACCACAAGCGACGAGACGCTGTTGTCGATCATTATTTGTGCTGCCAGCATGACCGACGTATCTGCGGTCACCGTTACCGGCAATCGTTCGATCAGCTTGCGCACCCGCAACTTCATCATTTCGCCGGCTTTGCTATCGCTATCAACCGCTGTTTTGAGTCTCGACTGGCCCTCGGCCTCGACGAAATCTGCAAAAATGTCGTACTCGTCACACAGCGTTTGGAATAAGGGGCCTGGGATAAAATAGACCAGGCTGTCTTCAATCGCAGTAGCTGGGAAGCGAACCTTGTTGTTTCGCAGCAAACCGAAATGGCCGAAAATATCGCCTTCGGTCAGACGATTGTATAGATCACCATTGCGCCGGAACACGTCCACCGCACCGCTGCGCAGGTAATGTAGATACTGGATATCATCATTAAAATGCAGAATCTCGGTGCCAGCTTTGAAATAGCTGATTTCGACGTGCCGGGCGATATTATCCAGAGTCTCGTCCGGCAGGGTTTCAAAAGGTGGGAAGCGTTTCAGATGGTCACGTATTTCGATCAGCTCGACATCCACTCTCGGACCTCCGGGTTCAGTTGTTCTCGCTAACGGATATGGCTATAAAACGCGCCATCTGTGTGGAACTGCCGTGCTGGGGATCAAATTCGCCAATGTCGACGAAGCTGACCTGATAGCTGTTGCGCTCGGCCACGCCGCGTGCCCACTGGCGAAACCGCGCCCGACTCCATTCGAATCGATGGTCGGGATGGCGTTTTTCTCCGGGCGGCATGCCATGCAATACGTTGTACTCGACGTTGGGCGTGGTGACAAATATCACGCCCGGCCGCATACCTCCAAAAACGGCAGTCTCGACCCGCGACAAGCGACCAGGGTCGATATGCTCGATGGTCTCTACCAGTGTAGCGGCATCGAACCCATTGAGTTGTGAATCTGGTTCCTCGAAGGAGCCATAGCGCACCTGGATGCGGCCGCAGTCGTCCAGCAGATTCAGGCCGAGAGCACAGCGGGCCTGTCTCAGGCTGACCTCGTCAATGTCGATACCGACGATTTGCTCGAATTGACCCTGAAGTGCCAGACGCTGTAACAGTTCACCGCCACCGCAACCCAGGTCCAGCACCCGGCAAGCGTTGGTTTCCAGCAAGTGCTGGACGACGATGTCCAGACGCTCATCATGCAGACTACTTTCCTGAAACCTTCCTCTCATGCGCTACCTGTTCGGGGATAAACACTGTCTTGCGCTGCGGGTGACGTCTTACGCAGCACGGGATTTGCTGTGCTTATTATAGTGCACGGGGCCTGGATGTAAGGCGAATTTTGCTTGTTAAAGTCTTTGCTGTTTCTGCGGTGCTATAGGCGTGATCGAGAAGGCAGAGGCCGGTCCATACTTACCTGTCTGGTCCAGCTGGGTGCTGCCAATCCAGTCCAGCTGGCACTTGTCTCGTTTGGGAAAATACCTTCAATTACCTTGCGCGCCATTTTTATAGCGTCAATATTATTTCTTTATACGTACGCGATTTTCGTCAATATATGTAGGATTATCGTCAAAGATGACGCGTTCTGCAGTTGATTTCGCGATTCATTGTTTTTTATGTCTTTTAGTCTCTTGATGGGCTATAACAAGAAAAGGACTCATAAATAAAATCAGGAAAAGGAATCCAATAATGTCCGAACTTTTGTTCTATCAGCAGCCCACGGTTCTGAATAAAGAGGTCCATAAGGCCATTCGTTTTTCGCCAGTGAAAGATTTCCGCTTTACCAACAAAGTCAACTCTGTCCCCCTTCTGGCCATTGAGTTTTTTGAATCCAGCCGCGATCTGCCTGTGCTGTTCAGTCAGGATCAGGCCGGTGCTTATTTTCCTATTGCCCTGCTTTCGTTAAAGAATCAGGGGCACGAACAGGTCGATGAAGCGGGTGAGTGGCTGGGCAATTACACCCCGGCCTTCATCCGTCGCTATCCGTTTGTCCTGAGCAGCGACAAGAATGTCTGTTTTGATGCCGACTACGCAGGTCTGAAAGAGACGGAAGGCGAGGGCGAACTTCTGTTCACCGACGAAGGCGCTTATACCGACACGCTGACCAAAATCATCGAGTTCGTGACCAACTTTGAAGCCGAGCATGTTCGTACCCGTGAATTCTGTCAGGCGGCAACCGAGCAGGACGTGTTCAAGCCTTTTGTCTTGCAGGTCATAACGGCGGACAAGAAGCCCCTACGACTCGATGGTCTGTTTGTCATCGACGAGAAGAAGCTCATGGCGTTGGACGACGCAGTCGTAACTCACTGGTTCCGCCAGGGTTATCTGGCCTGGGCTTACGCCCATCTGCATTCGCTGGGCTCGCTGCAACGCTTGAGTGAGAAGCTCGATACCCGCGCCTGACCGGCCGGGAATCACCTCCGGGTGACCGGATGGCTGTCTGTTTTTATTCGCCTCGGCTCAGCCGAATCACGTTGTTCCTTCATCATTAAAAGTTGGGCAGAAAATGAACTTTCCTCGCCATCCGTTAGCAGTGGCTATTGGTCATTGCAATCCATTTGCACGATCGCTGGCGGCACGAACAGCGGCGTGGGGAGCCTTGCTGTCTACTGTATCCCTGCAAGCGCTGGCAGCACCGGCGCACAGCATTGTGGTGGACGCCAATACAGCGCTTAAAACCTCTGCTGGCTTAGTTGATGAAATCCGCAACAACAATCTTGTTGGCGGTGTTCCGGTCAATGTGTTCAAGCATTTTGTTGTGGGGGAACTCAATACGGTCAATCTGATCGTGCCTGACGATGCCGCCAAGCTGGTCAATATTGTCAAGGACAGTCAGCCTGAAATCCACGGCGTAATGAACAGCTATAAAAACGGCACTCTGGGTGGCAACGTGGTATTTGCCAGTTCCCAGGGCTTTCTGGTCGGCCCTTCAGGCGTGGTCAATGTCGGCCAGTTGACGGTACGCACGCCCAGTAGCAGCGATGTCGACGCGCTGATCAGCGGGAGCAAGAGTATTGATGCCGTGTTGGCAGTCTCGCCAACCGGTCTGATCACCATCCAGGGCAAGATCAACAGTAAAGAGGGTATTGACCTTCAGGGCGCGCAGGTCAATGTGACCAGTACCGGCAAGCTGATTGCGGGTAACGCGCTGCAGGCCAACTATGTGGCGAATGCGGCTGCAGTCAACACCGGTGACTACACTGCGCCCAGTGCCTTGATTCAGGATGGCGGCACCATTCACATAGTGGCGGACGGGGGGGTGTTGGGTACCGATGTGCTGATTGCCGGTGAGCTGCTGGCGGATGGGGGGATCACCATCGAGGCAAAAAATGATAATGGCCTCATTCTCGACGGTAGCAGTATAGACATTGCGGCTACGGCTAGCCTGGATACCAGGGACAAAGTCACTACCAACACCAGTGGAAATGTCACGCTTGCTGCGAGCACAACATCAGCGATTGGTTTCGGTATCGCGACGGCTGGCTCATCGGTCACCATTGCGGGTGAGATCAACGCCGGTGATGTTACCGCTACCGCCCTGAGCAAGGCGTCGGCCTCTTTCTATGAAGACCCCGCTGCGGGTCTGACCATCATGGCGTTGGGCCCCTTCACCGGCGCAGGTTTTTACCTGATGGCGGCTGATGCGCAAGCGACGGTCAATGTCGAAGGCACGGCCAATGTGCAGGCCAGTGGTAATGTAACGCTGGGCTCGGAATCCCATGCGCTGAGCCAGGCTAGCCAGATCAACACCTCCGGCGGCAAGGGATCCCTCTCGGCCATCTATAACACCAGTGATGCGACCAGTACGACCAGAATCAAAAGCGGTGCAACTGTGCAGTCAGGCGGCGATCTGACCGTAACGGCCCACAACGAAGCCTTCATAGTTGCCAGTGCGCTGGATGTGATTGCGGCGGATGCCAACAAGGTGGTTGTAGCCATTGCCGTTGGTGAGTCTGATGTGGATGCAACCGCCGTGATTGAGAGCGGTGCTGTGCTCGGCGCAAGCAGTTTAGTGTTGGCAGCAGAGAATCAGAACTATTATTCAGTCTCGGCCAGCGCCATGGGTCTGAAGGATACCGAGTACGGCATTGCCGTTGCGGTTGGCGATTTCAATACCAATGCCACCGCAGAAATGGGCGCATCACTAGGCTCCGACACCGATAAGACCGGTGATGTAAGCATCACTGCCCTGGATCGCACTGTGCACCAGCAAGTGAAGTCGGGTGTCACTGTGGGTAGTAATACGCTTTTCCGTACCGTCGGTGCCAAGCCGATTGCGGGCCTCGCGGCCATGCAAAATGGCGTGAACAACCTCATCGATACGAAAAAGCCGGCGGGTACAGAGGTACCCAAAGACGGTGATGGCAAGATCTCCTTCAAGGGCGGACTGGCCTTCACCATGAACCTGTCTGATCACGAAGCCTATGCTTTTCTGGGTAACAACATTGCTGGACAGGCCACAGCGCCGAAGATCAACTCCACCGGCAACCTGTTGCTGGCCAGTGCTATTGATCTCGGTACGGATAACGCCTCAATTGCCGGCGGCAACGACAATGCAGCCCATGGCGATGACGAGGGCGCATGGCGCACGTCGGCTGAGGCCGCAGTGGCTTCGCCGAGCAGCCGTACCACGGGCAGTAACCAGACAGGCTCGTCGGAAAAGAGCCTGGCCGTCGCCTTGAATTTCGCTATCAACAGTGGCGATGCCGTGGCTGAAATCGGCGATTACGTTGAAATTTCAGCGGCCAATGTGGGTGTTCTGGCCCGGCAAAAAGTGCCGATCAGCAGCAGCTATGACACGTGGGACTCTTTCTCTGATGTGCTGAACAAGTTCAACGGCATCGGTGGAATGCAGAACAATATTCTTTCTTCCTTTGCCAATGCGGGCACGTCAGCAGATAACTCTGCTACGGGGGGTTCGCTTAATGTGGTCGTGAACGATCTGGATACCAAGGCCTGGATCGGCGATAACGTCAAACTCACGACCACGGGTACGACTGGCTGGTCTGCAGGCCGGGTGGTTGCCGGTAATCTCGAAGCCCCCGCTATTTTTGATACCACGATCCCTTTCAAAACCATTGATTACAGCTTCGACTTCATTAGTTCGGTGGATGTGCAAGCCTACAACCTCAATGAAAGCGTTCACCTTGCCGGCAACCTGGGCACCCTTGGGCTCTTGCCGAACGGTAATGGCACCAATGAAAAGGGTAAATCCGTCGGCGGCAGTATCAGTTTTGTCCAGCAGACAGCGACTGCCGTTGCCGGGATCGGTGCTTCGACGCTGACAACACTGGGTGATGTGCGTATTGCGGCGCACACGGACGAGCGTCACTTTCTGATCACCCCGTCTTCCGGTTCGGGCAAAGGCCTGGGATTCAACGGCGTCATGGCGATTCTTAACAGCGAATCGCTCACCCATGCGTCGCTAAGCAATCAGGCAAAAGTCAGTACCACTGGGCTGGAAGTATTGGCCGATCATGACTTTGGCAACTGGGCCGCATCGGGTGCATTCAACAAGTCTGATGAATCGGCCATGGGTCTGTCAGTGGCGATCAATATAGCCCAGGGCGATACCAAAGCGTTCATCGGCGACAACAGCGGCGAGCAGGCCAAAGTCAGTTTCAAAAATGGTTCGCAGCCTGCCCCTAACGCGCCGACAACGCCTGCGCCGGACCCGCGCGGTATCGTGGCTAACGAAGTTCGAGTACGGGCGCGCAGTGCAGGCACCAACGGCTCACTGGCCGTTGCGGGTGCCGTTAACACTGAGCCCAATAATGACCCGGGAAAGGCGGAGCAGTTCGAGAACTGGTGGAATAAGTTAGGCAAGAAGGCGGCCGACGGCTACAACGGCGCAGTCGCAGGTTCGGATGCCGCTTCGATTGGCAGTGCGGCTGGTGATGGTTCGAACGACCCGGCCAATCCGCCGGCAGGTGGTGATCCGGCTGTTGACCCCAACAAGACCGGCCTTGCTGCTGCCGGCAGTTTTACGGTGTCGGTCAATAACCTCGATGCCAAGGCGCTTATCGACAACGCGATCATCAGTGGCAAGGCTGGCGCCGATGTTGATGTAACGGTGCAGGCGCTGGAGAAAGTGATTTCTGCCTCGGCATCGGGTGGCGCAGCCATTGCCAAGCTTGGAGCTAACTCACCGTCCAATCAGAACACTATCGCCGGTGCCATCGCCTACCAGATCAGCTTCAACGACTCCCTGGCGTGGATACAGAACACGACGATTTCCAATGCCGGTGATGTGAAGGTACAGGCGCTGCATGGCGGCGAGCTAACGTCCGTGGCGCTGGCGCTGGCAGTCACCAGCTCGGCGCAGAATACCCAGAACAGCAACAACGGTGCACTGTCGATCTCGGGGGCACAAATCTACGATGGCACTTCTGCGCGTATCGATAACAGTTCGATCAGCACCAACGACGACAGTGATGACAGCCTGGAAGTATCTGCCTACAACAACGCCCATATCGGTGTGGGTGGCGGCTCTCTTTATCTGGGCGGCAAGAAAGGTGGCGGGCTGGCCATTACCTTTGCCGAGATCAATGACCCGAGCGCCATGCTGCCGGGGATCAATCCGGATGCTAACAATGTACTGAGCACGGCCCATAACGAAGATGTCTACAGCGGTTCCGCCGTGGAGGCCGTGATCAGCGGAGTGGACGGGGCTCGCAGTACCCTGACCGACTTTGACAGCCTGACTGTTTCTGCCAGTGCAGTGAACAGGATCGGCATCGGTGCTGCAGGTGGCGGTTACAACGGCGGCGTTGAGAATTCACAGGGCTTTACCGGCAGCTTTGCGGTGGGTTCAATTGGTGCCGACACCAAAGCCCTGGTGAGTAAAACCGACGTCAATGGCGTGCAGACGCTTCACGTCAATGCCAGTGGTGAAGACGATGCCGCGCTGGACACCCTGCTGGCAGGTCTTGGTAGCAGCACGCTCAACAGCGACTACAACTTCAGCGGCGCGGATGCCATTGATAATACCAATATATTCACAGCCGAAGATGGCAGCGAGTCGTCCTACGCTTACGGATCGGCCGGCAAGCGCATCATCGCCGTGGCCGGTGTGGTGCAGGTCGGCAAGAGTAATCTGGGCATTTCCTACGCCCACGCCGATGTGAAGAGCGATACATCCGCGCGTATGGCGGACGTCAACATCAATCAGGGCGCAGCCAGCACGGCCGATGTGGCCGTCAACGCGCGCGACAACTCCCTGTTATATACCGTGGCCATTGGCGTCGGCGTCAGTACCGGCAAATATGCAGGGGTGGGTTCGGTTGCGGTCAACCGCCTGAATAACCGCGTCGTTGCGGAAATCGGCGATTGGGACGGTGCAGACAGCGGCAGCATCAATGCCGAGACGGTAGCGGTTACCGCGACCAATGACATGGACATGGTCAACGTCGCCGGTGCAGTCGCAGTCGGTATAGCGGGCTCCACGGGGCAAGCCGGCGGTCTGGCGGTCGCGCTGAATCTGGTCGGCACCGACGAGCACTCGACCAAGGCGCATATCGCCAACACCGCTTTGCAGGCCTCTGGCAATGTGCTGGTCAAGGCTACCAGTGGCGCTTCCAATGACCACAACCTGCTGGTCGGCAATGCCATTGCCATCGGCGCAACCACTGGTGACGGGCTGGCCTTTGCCGGCGCGATCGGCGTTAACAATGTGGATCAGCTGGTCGAAGCGGCGATCAAGGATGTAGGCACTAATCGCAGCACTGATGCCAGTGCCACCGAAGGCGGCACGGTCACCGTGCAGGCGTATGATTTTACCGACAGCGTATCGACTGCCTGGATGGGCACAGGCTCTGGCGGCGGCTCTGCCGGTGGCATCGCCGTGGCGACCAATCGGGTCGATTCGGATGTCAAAGCGGCCGTACTCGGCGACAACGCCTCGGTCGGTAGCACTACGTTGAAGGTGCAGGATCTGATTGTCGATGCCGCACGTGACAACTGGCTGCTGAGCATCAGCGCCGGGGTCGCGGCCTCACCCAAGCAGAGCGCACTAGCCGGGTCAGTGAGTACCGGCATTGTTGATGGTGATGTCAGCGCACGTATCGCAGAAGGTGCAAGCGTTAAGGCCTGGAACAGTGTCTTGGTCAATGCCGACGCGTACAGCGAAAACCTGGTTGGCAGTGGCGCACTGGGTATCGGTCTGGGTAACGGGGCCGGGGCAGTGGCGATAGCGACTGCGCTGGAGTACGGCAACACCTCTGCGTCCGTCAACAATGCCAACGTCATTGCCGAAGGCAAAGGTGCGAGCATGACCGTAGATAGCGGAGCGCTGGCCAATTACGGCACGCTGCCGGACCTGTCGACCTCGGGTCAGGCCGAGGACGACGGTGACGATACCAATGCCAGTCCGGTCGACCGCGACGCACTCACGACCGGTTTTTCCTTGCTCAATCTGGACAAATCTACGCAAAGCGTCGACGGACTGGCGGTTAACGCTACCAGCCGCACCAAGCAACAAGCAATTACCGTGGGTGGCGCGGGTGCCGAGTCGCTGGCAATCAGCGTCAATGTGGCTACCAATAGCTCATCCAACGAAACCACCGCAAGCATCAACAACAGTGTGATCAATACCGGTGTGAGCAACCAGGGCGGTGCTGATGTGCTGGTCCGTGCCAACGCACACGAAGCGGGTCTCGCTGTTTCGGCGGGCATCGCCATCTCGGGCAAGAATTCAGGCGTCGGCGGCTTCGCCACCAACAGTCAGAAAAAGTCGGCCAAAGCCACTATCGCTAACAGCACAGTGATCGCTGATGCGGCCACAATCAGTGGCAATAGCTCGAAAGTAGCTCAGGCGGTTTCCGCCGGAGTGGGTGCCGGTGGTAGCGGTCTGGGCGGCGCGGCCTCGGTGGTGATTACCGAACAACTGGGCACCACACGAGCATGGTTGCGTGGCGGAACCCTTACCGCCAACACTTTGAATGTCAGCTCGGACCGTCGCCAGGAAGCCAATGTGGCCGCCGGTGCCGTGGGCATCGGTGGCAAGGTTGGAGTTGGCTTTGGCCTTGCCGTGAATATTATCGGCGGCGACAGTAAGGCGCTGATCGGTAACGACCTTGATGACGCAGCGGATACGCGCACCACTCTGGTCAATGTCGGCAGCCTGACAGTAGATGCCCAGCGTTTGGAGAACGTCAACAGCCATGCTTTTGGCGCAGGCATCAGTGCAGGTTTTGGCGCAGCGGCAATGATCGATGTCACTGAATTTCATGGTGAGACGCGAGCCGGCATTTTTGGCAAGCCTGTTGTTGGCGGTTACAGCACCCGAATTCGCGGCAAGGACGGCGTCGCTGATGCGACCAGTGTGGTCCTCAGTGCGCAGGAAATTCTCGATGCCAGACAGTTCGCACTAGGGGTAGGTGTGGGTGCCAAGGTAGGTATTGGCGCCGTCGCCAACGTGGTGCTGGGACGCACTCAGGTGGTGAGTGAAGTGGTGGGCGCGGATATCAAGGCGGGTCTGCTGGATATCGATGCCACCTCGCAGCGTCAGACCGATCTGACCAGTATCGCCGGTGCAGCGGGCAAATTCAGCGCGGCGATCAGCATTGGTGTTGCGCTCTTTGGTCAAGGTGATACCACCGCAGATGATGGCACCAATGCCGAAGACGAATTTGACGTGTCACGGGACGTGGCAAACTCTGTTTTGCAGGCGGACACTGCGAGCTTCAATACGCATTTGTCCAGCGATGATGTCGCCGCCATCGAGTCAGAGTCCGGCGCAACCCTCGAGCGCACTTCAGCACCGTCTACTACGGCCACCGATGCCGGCAAGTCACTGAAGTTGTCGGGTGAAAGTGTCACCGCCGCGCGGATCTCCGGTGGCGTGATCGACGTCGATACCCTGAATGTGAACAGTCGTGCCTTGCTGCATAACAATCAATTGTTGGGCGCGGCGCAAATCTCGGCGGCAGGTATTGCTGGCGTGATCGGCATTACACGTATGTATGACATGAGTATTGCCACCGTCGACAGCACTCTGTCGGCTGACAATGTGGTGGTGGGTGCCACGATCGAGAACGTGTCCGATGAAGATGCTGCCGGTGAATCCAAGTCGGTCGTCATTGGCCTGGGCGGCATCAGTGTGGTGGTCAACTATGTGGATATCCGTGCGGCCAACCGGGTCGTCGCCGGCGTCTCCGCGGCGAGCGGTTCAGATACGGGTGATTTGATCGTTACGGCCATGGATACCACCGAGCTGCGCCTGGGTGATGTCGATCCTGGCCGGCCGGACTCGGCCACGGACGGTTCCCTTAACGTCAATCTGGGGAGCGCCGCGATTGGGGTGAGCTACGGCTACGTTAAAAAGGCCAGCGAGGTGGATGCCTGGCTGGGCGAGACCGGCAAGCTGGTCGATGGCTATGACAACATGACCGTCAGCGCCAACAGCTCTGGTCTGGTCAAGAGCACAGCGTTTTCCCTGGCCGGGGGTATTTCTGCGGGCATTCAGGGCGTGGTGACTGATGCCCACGACAACTCACATGCCAATGCCACGCTGTTTGGCACCATTGGCACCGGCAGCGGGCTGCTCAGTCTGTCTGCGCAGGTGGTGCCGGAGCTTTACTCCAGCGCCTACGGTGTGACGGTCTCCGGCGGCTACTCCATGGGTGGCTCCTTTGCCTACGCCATGACCGACGCCGAAGCACGGGCGACCGTGGCCGATGGTGTGACCTTCACCGGCAGCGGTGATGTGGTGGTTCGCAGTGAAGTCGGCGATGGATCCGATGCCGATTATGAGGCGGCGCATGCTGCTGCATTCGCGGCCTCCGGTGGCTTGATGTTGGGTGTGGCCGGCGCCGAAGCTCGCGCGAGCAATAATGCGCAGTCAGTGGCCAGGGTTGGCAATTATGTTTCCATCCCGGATGCCGACTTCGAAGTGTACGCCCGGCATACCGGCGTACAGATCGCTGATGCTGATGGTTACTTTATTGGTGCCTTTGCCGGCGGCTATCAGGTTGGCCTGGCGGAGTCTTTCAGCTCGACTCGAGTTGAGTTCGGCAAGGATCCGAATGCCACTCTTGAGCGCACCGGTAATCTGATTCTGGATGCCAGCAGCCAGAATGAAAACCAGTCGTTCACGACCGCCGGTGGTGGCGGTTTTGTTTCCGGGAGTGCGGCGGAAGCCGTGGTCGAGGCGGGCGATCACGCCAACGGCAACTATGCGGCAGCGGTGCTGGTAGATGACTGGTACAGCGGCTACCGCACAGTACCGATTGACGCCGGGAACGTGATCATCCGCGCCAGTAATGAAGTCAACTTTTTTGCCGGTACTGACTCGACCACGGTTTCCGTGGTGGGCGGCTCAGGCGCTGTTTCGGATGTGGAGGTCGATACCAACGTCAAGGTGGTGTTGGGTCAGAACGTCAGCCTGAATGCGCTGGATATTGATATTGATGCACTGAATCAGGCCCGGCAGATTCAAACGCCTTGGGACTCCAGTTACACCACCAGCGTGTATGGCGCCGGCGGCGGTGGTGCCAACGGTACGGCGGCCCTGTCCAGCCAGAACATCAAGCATTTGCTGGCGGCGGTAGAGGTTGGCGAGAGTGCGGTACTGAAAATTTCCGATCTGGCCTGGCTGTACGAAGGTTATCGCAATGGCATTACGCTGGATGCAGGCACCGAGTTTTTTGTTTATGACAAGGCTGTGATCGAAGTGGGTGGTGCCTTGCAGGGTGCTGGCGCGGAGTCGGATGTCGATGTGCTGGCGCGTAACCAGGTTACCCTGGGTGACGGTGTGCAGTTGCGCAATGCCTGGGGCAAGATAGGACTGGGTACCTATTCACGGGGTAGTGCGGCGGCCGAGGCCGATGTCAGCGTGTGGGCAGTGGCTGGCGTCGCCGGCGGCGTGTCGGACGTGCATATCGATGTCGCCAACAGCGTAACGCTGGGCAACAATATTGTGATTGATGCCTACGATCAGATCAGCGTGTTTGCCGGTCGTGGCTCCGATGGCTTGAATCAGAACCAGCTGGTTGCCGACGCCCGCAGCAATATCTACAACTGGACAGCGGTGCCGATCCCTGCCGGTAATGACGCTGAAGGCGATATCGTTCTGAGCAACAATGTAACCTTCGGCGACAGCTTTGCGATCGGTAGCGATGGCCATGTGGCTATCGGCGCGATTGAGGGTGCACTCAGCGCCAGAGGGACCGGTGTCGAGAAGAATCCCTACCTTGAACTGTTCAGCACCGAGAACACATTCGGCTCAAGCAACAAGGCGGTGAGCAACGTCCTCAACTTTGCTGGCAGCGGGAGTGTTACCGCAGGTCAATACGCCTATCAGTCAGTGAGTATCAATCAGGCCGGTGGCATTACCCGCCAACTCTATCGTTACGGCACTGCCGAGCAGCAGGCGGCCAAGTACTCGTCGCGCGCCGAACTTCAGGTGTATATCGACGATCTGAATGCTCAGATCGCCGAGCTGCAAGCCTGGAGCACGACAGAGGCGGTTACCGAGGGCACCACCCTGGGTGACGGCAATGGCGCAGGGACCGGTGTTAGCACGGGCACAGACAGCACGGGCATAACCAGCGTCGGTAGCAATCCCTATGCGAACGAGATCAACGAGCTGCAGACTCAGGTGGTGCTTCTGTCGGCTATCGTCAATGACCTCTCGCCACAGGAAAACTTCGCTATCAAGGTGGCCGATGTCCGGGCTTCAGCGGGCAATGTCAGTCTGACGGCGAGTTCTATCACCATGGCAGCCGGCGTCACGCCCACCTTTACTGCCAAGGGCAATGCGAATATTAGCATCGACAACCTGTCCGACCGCCACCTGATGCTGGCGAATCTGGAGATAGCCAACCAGACCGGGGGCAATGTATTTGTCACCGGCGGCGCCAATTTGGGCAGTGCCTTTATTGATGAGCAGGCGGGCAGCCAATCCGGTATTTACGTCAATCACGCACCGACCGGGGCGAATTTCAAGAGCGCAGACGTCATCGTCAATGGCAACATCACCAACCTGCTGTCGAGCGTAAATATCGCGGTAGCCGAAGGGGACCTGATTCAGCAATCGCTGATTCAGGCGAATGCGGTCAACCTCAATGTAGAGAACGGCAGCCTGCTGCTGAATAACCCGAACCTTGAGCAAACCTATGGACGAGACCCCGATTCGCTGGTCAATTACACTCGTCAGTGGAAGCCTGCAGACGCCACGGACTTCGTGCAGTTTTATCTGAACGACAAGTATTCCACGGCGATAAGCGCCACCGGCGCTTCTGCATTCAACGACTGGTTTACCGGTCGCGCCCTGAGCATCGGTGGTGTTCAGAATCCCTACTACCAGTCGTCGTCCTACGGCTACGACGAGATGAACATCAATTTCAACTGGGGCTTCAGCGATGCTGCGGAATATAACGGGGCGAATCCTGTGCTGTTCCTCATGGCCACGAACGACAGCTCGCGCGGTGGGCAATACTGGAAGTTCCAGCCGGTGCTTGATTACCAGAACAGGCTAACGAAAACCGCAAGCTACGCTCAGGTGAAAAGTCAGCTCGGTTCGACCGGCACCTCGATCATCTCCAACAAGGTCATCATCAACGCCAAGCGGCTGGACATCAACGGCGCCATCGTGGTGGGTACGGACAACAGTTGGTCGGTCAACGTGGGCGCTGGTTTCGATGGCAAGATTCAGCAGTTTGTCAAAGATACAGGTCTGTCGGCAGGCGACACCATCAGCCTGACGCCCGGAGAAACCAAAACCCTGCGGGTGATCAATCCAGCTTATCAGCCGTATCCCTGGCTGGTGAACTTCAACCCGTATTTCTATGTGAACAAGACCTATACGTTCGATATTGCCAAAACCGCAGGTACTTCGGACATCAAGCTCAAGTACGACGTTGGCTCAGGGACGCTGGGAATTGACGATGTGCCGGTCAGCGGCGGCGGTTATGTAGCCATTCGCGCGGCTATCTCCTCGACCGGGGCGGACGGCAAGATCATCGTCAAGGATGGACTGGGCCAGATCGCCATCAACAACGACTCCAATACTCAGCTGAATATTGGCAGGCTGAGCGCTGGGGATGATGCCACGGGTGTGATCCGCATTACCGATTTGAACAAGTCGAGCACGGTGTCGCAATGGTATATCCACAACCCGGGTAATCAGATCAGTCAGTATCAGACCGATGCCTGGGCGGTATCGCATCTCGATCCCAAATCGTCGATATTCAAGGGTAATTATGGCGGGACTGGCACCACGTCGAGCATGAACTACAACCCGCTTGCCGGGCAGCTGTACTATATTCGCGAAGGTGCCACCGTCGGTCGATCCTATACCCGTCCGGCAGATGGCTATCTGTCGAAGTATCCGACCACGGTCGGCGACTGGGTTTACACCACGGACTGGAATACCGAGACCAGCTACTTTACCAGCTGTGCCCTCAAGCCCGAGGCCTGCTCCGGCGGCGTCGCTGCGCAATATCTGAAGCAGACCTATGACTATGGTAGCCAGTCCGTCACTGGTTTCGGCTGGAATATCAGCTACAGCACCTATTACGGCACCGGGCTGACCAATGCTGACCCCACTGTACGCATCCCAACCCGAATGGATATGGATGCTCATACCTACGTCAAGGCGGATCACTCGATCCTCTTTCAATTCAACGGCGTGGCAGAGGGTAATATCGGCGTCGACTCCCGTGCTCCGATCCAACTGACCGGCAATATCTACAATCCAAGCGGTATCAGTAGCATCGTTACCGATGCCGGTTTCACGGCATCCAGTGCCTCATCGATCACCTCTGGTATCACCCGTATTCAGGCCAACGGTGACATCGGCAGCAGCGCAAATTCGTTGGCGATCACCACCAACGAGCTTTCCTTGCAATCGGATAATGGCTCAGTGAATTTCAATGCTACGGCCATGGGCTCGGCTTTGGTCATCGATAAGCTCTCGGCCAGATACGGCATCGTAGGAACCGCAGACAGAAGCATTGTCGCCAAGAATAGCAATACGCTGATTTCGGCCAACACCATCGACCTCACCAGTCTGTCGGGCAGTATCGGTAGTCTGGGTGCCTTGGGTGACCCGGCAACCTACAACTTCGTCAATATCGCCTCTACTGGAGCGGTCTCTCTGCACGCAGCTAACGATATTGTGGTTTCCCAGGCTACGGGTGATCTGCAGGTTGAGCGCATCGAGGCCAATGACAATGTTGTTCTTCGATTGGGTAATGGCAGCCTGACCAATGCGCTTGGTCAGCAACAGAAGTCGGAGCAGGAATTGGCCTATGAGGCCTCGGTATGGGATTCCCTGAACCTGCTCAATGGCACTGCCGGCGAACGTGCCGTGACGGCCTATGAAAATCAATTCAACAGCAAGTACCACACCTACTGGATGCTCAAGCAGCGCCTGGCTGACGCCAGTGACAGTGGCTTTGCGATTGATGCGGTTTATCTGGATGCGATGAAGATCCGTTACAACACGTCGGATGTTACCCAGCTGACAGCGCGGGTGAAAGCTGAGTACCAGGCACTGGACGCCTGGTTCGTTGATCAGGTTGCTACGCCGGATACTTACGCCAATGTGGCCGATGCAATTGGTCAGGCACAAAAAGGCACCTTGGTTGGCTACGACTATGGTGTTCTGTTGACCAGCGCCTACGACGACAGCTTCCGGCTGGATATTGATGCTGCCAGCAGCTGGTATGCCAAGATGGTCGAAGGCTCGACCTGGAAGCAGAGCCAGCTGGATATCAGTATTTCCGCTGCGGCCTTGAGTGCCGATGCGGCGGGGCAGTTGACCGATCGTGAGGCCAACATCGTTTCCTCGAATATTCATTTGCTGGCCAATAGCGGGAGCGTTGGCAAGAACCTGGCAGATGTGGTTTTCAGTGTGCCGCGTGACAATACGGCAACCATTACCAATCAACAAAAGTCTGCGCTGCTGTCGGCTGGACCGGGTGATATTTCCACTGTTGTTACCGACAGCGAGGTCACTCTGAGGGTCAAACAGGTTGATCCGATCAAGGTTGATACCTCCGGCGCGCTCAATGTGGCCGCCCGTGATTCCATCTTTATCGAATCGGCCTCCTCATTGACGGTCGGTGAAATAGCCTCGGCCAATGATGATGTCCGTCTGATCGTTGATGGCGCAATAGCGGCGCAAGCCGGGGTCAACAATATCAAGGCGCATGATCTGTACCTGGCCAATACCCAAGGTGATATAGGGTCGGCTACCCAGGCCATGAGCGTGCAGCTTTCGGGGGCTTTGCGTCAGGCAGGTGCTGCCGGTGACCTCTACCTGAGGCACATTGGCGGCGACTTGCGGGTGGGCTCTGTCGCTGCGGGTGGCACCCTGTCGTTAACTAATGATCGCGATATTCTGGGCTACGATGCCAACCATTTTCTGCAGGGCGCCGGCATTGCGCTGGACGCAGGGATTGGTGATCTCGGTAGTTCAGCAGCTAGGTTGAATGTGAAGCTATCTGGAACGGATGAGTTAACTGTGAAGTCAGCCAATGCCTGGCTGGATGTGCGCGACACCACATTCTTCTCCCTAGGTAATGTGATGGTAGATCAGCGCTTTGATCTGATATCCGTCGGCGCTGTCGATCTTGCCGGTGACCTGACTGCCGCCAGCCTGCGCCTCGATCTGGGTGGTGCGCTGAGCGCTAGTGGAGCGCCGCAGGTTAATGTGTTTGACGATCTGGAGATTTCAGCTTCCGCCATTCAGCTGGCTGCGGTGGCAATTAGCGCTGGTAGCGCAGCGTTGGAAGCGACTGGCGGTGCGCTAAGGGTGGGTGATCTGACTACCACCAATGGCGACTTGTCCTTGCTGGCCACTGGCGAACTAAGCACGTCGGGTGTAGTTGATGTTCAGGGCGCGTTGATTGCCGATGCGCAGAGCATCAACATGAACAGCGGCTCTGCTTTGCAGGCGACAGGCAAGGGCACACTGACGGCTATCGACGACATGTCCCTGCAGGCGCTGAGCTTTGGCGGTGATCTGGATATTGACTCGACTCAGGGTCGCATTACCTTGAATGGCCCGGTGAATGCCCAGGCCATTGATGTGCTGGCGGCTACCGGTATAGAAGCGCGCTCAACGGTGACCGGTACTTCGCTGCTGCTGAATGCAGGCGTTGGTAATCTGGCTGCCGGGGATGCTGCGAACCTGGCGTCTACTGTGGACGCAATAACACTGATCGGAAGCGGAGTTGCACTGGCCCGCAATTCCCAGTTGAACAGTGCAAGTGACCTTTTAGTAACCAGTAATATCGGCGATATTGCCCTTGGCAAAGTCGACGCGAACGCTCGGGTGACGGTCAACAGTGCGGGTAACCTGGCATTCAACAACGCAGTGACCAGCGCCGGTGATCTGGATATTGATGCGGCGGCCGAGGTCTCTATTGCCGCCACTACGATGATTGTATCCGGCGCAAAAGTTGATCTGGATGCCGCTAGCCTGGAAATGGGCTCTGCTTCGCGTATTGACGCGGCTGGTCAGGTGAGTGTCAGCACCAAAGGCAACATGCAGTTGGCAGCATTGCAAACTGCATGGGATGGCGCTGATGCAGTCAGCCTGATCAGTGGCGGCAACATCGAGGGCCGTAGTGATACGCCTGTGCATCTGCGTGCCACCGGACCTAATGCCCAAGGCAGCATCAGCGCCGTGACCGGCATTGGTGATCCGCTGGTAGTTGATATGCCCTGGTTGTCGGCAGAAACCTTGAATGGCGATATCAATATTGTCGCAGAGCAAGGCCTCTATTCGCCCTTTCTGCGGGCTCGCAATGGCAATGTCAAATTGCGCGTCAATGGTAGCCTGACCTTTGGCGAACTGATCGGCAATCCCTACCTGTGGGTGGATGGCGTCATAGACGGCGATTTAATTGTCATGCAGCAAGGCAAGCTGGCATCCAGTCAGGGCCTGAATGTCCGGCAGATTGACTTGAATGGCGGCGGGCCTCTGATACTGGAGGCGCCCACCATTGATGTCGGGGTGGACAGCAAGGGAGCCGCTGATACCTATATGACCCTGAGCGGGTTTGAAGGGGTCAGTGCCGACAAGATCAATGTGCGGGTGGTTAACACCGGCAAGCTGAATGTGGATGGCTACAAGTCAAACACGGGCTCGTTGAGCGTGGATGGCGAGCTGAATCTGGACGAGGCACTCGTGCTTGAAAGTCTGGCTATCCAAACGGCCGGCCTGACGTTGAACATGAACAATTACGATGCGCGCCCACTGAATGTGAACGGGCAGTTGATGTCGCCTGGTGCAGCGTTCTGGCTTGATACGCTGGGCTTTGAGTTGCGCACCAATGCACTGCCTACGCGCTATGCTGATCCGCTGGTGATGTTCCTCTACAAGCCTGGTGTGCCCCAGGATCTGCAAGCGCTCGCCTTCCAGCGACTCAGCGCAGAATACAACATGCAGACACAGCTTGGTGATCCCCGACTTTGGGAGGCAGGCTTTGGCATGCCCGGGTATCCAAAGACAGCGACCTATTCGAGCCCCGTGAACTTCGGTACAAGTACCGTGAACACGGGTGAACAAAGCGCTAACGAGGACGCTGAGTTACCGCCGGCGGACGAGGAGTTGCTGGAAATTTCTTCCAGATAACAAACCGATCACGGATGGTAGTCCCACAACTAGGAACATCGAATGAATTATTGGCGTCTATGCCTGCAGGTG
>Ga0307487_1000999_pt1 | contig 20862 bp, 15 predicted proteins | sample CBIW12metaG_FD_203665 | JGI IMG/M metagenome (GOLD analysis project Ga0307487, IMG submission 203665) | Sea-ice brine microbial communities from Beaufort Sea near Barrow, Alaska, United States - CBIW 1.2 | ecosystem: Environmental > Aquatic > Marine > Coastal | place: USA: Alaska | collected... | reverse complement strand
TGATTTTAAAAAGACTGTCCCTTTCTGCACAATTACTTTACAGAATACTTCGGAGTAAAGTAGTTTCATTCTTCAAATGCCGTAGCAAAAGAATTAATAAATATTTTAATGTTCTAAATATGGCTCTACTTTCTCCTTCCAAAATTCATAACCTTCCTTTGACATGTGCAACCCATCTTCAAGAAAAAACTCTGGTTTGGGTTTTCCATCATCTCCAAGCATATCTGTCGAAATATCTATAAATCCCACTTTTTTACGATTCGAAGCAAAATTCTCTACCATACAATTTACTTTTTGCATCTCAGTATACATTTCCCAACGGGCAATGCTAGGTTTTATTGAAAGGAACAACAACTCGCTTCCTGGTAGTTCTACTTTCATTTTTCTATAGAATTCCTTGAACTTCTCAAAAACAGCATCCGGTGATTTCCCGCTGGAAATGTCATTGTCGCCTGCATACAATATTATCTGTTTCGGTTTATATTTGGCTACTATTCGATCAAAAAAATAAATAACGTCTCCTAATTCTGATCCTCCAAAACCTCGATTTAAAACATTCTGATTTGGAAAATCATTAGATAAGGTTCTCCACCCTCTGATAGAAGAACTACCTACAAAAACGATGCCTCCCGATTCGGGACTATTCAGACTGTCGCACCTTTCAAAGACCATTATTTCCTTCTCCCAGATGTTTGTCTGGCCATAAAAGCTGTTGCTAAAAAAAAATATAGTAAGAAGACAAGCATATAATAAAATTTTATTCATAATTAAACGCATTTGATAAAAAAAATTAATTTTAGCCAAATTTAAATATATTTTTTTAAAACTTCTTGAATTTTCTTAAATATTTATTATATTTGCTAAGGTCCCCGTTGAAAGAACCTTGTATACCATCCACCAAAACCTTATTATATGAAAATTAACAATATTTCCAACACAATAAAGACCTGCACCATGGCCGCAGTTTTAATGTTCGGGATAGTTCCTTTTATTAATGCCCAGCAGTTGAAACCAAAGTTGCATGAAGCCCTCTTGCAAGGCAAACAGGGTGGAATTGTTGAACTTCCTAACTACATCACTCAGAATTTTCCTCTTATAGATTATCAGAAAGTGGTTCTTCCCGGACCCCAGTACCTCATTTCGGATGATCCGGAATACATACGGATCGCTGAGGCAATCGCTATGCAGGAACAGATACAGCCGGGAACGGTGAGACTCTACATCTATAATGTGAACGGCGTTAAGGAACCTCAGAAAATGGACAGAAAGATTACCGCTGTAATTAAAAACACGGGGGACGCTCCTATGCACTTGCGAATGTTGAAATATTCGTCGCAGGACCCTAGTATTAACTATTACAAAATAGGTAAGGAAGGACTCGCCGACTATTTCGCTTCTGAGGGAAATTCTGAAATCCTTACTGTAGAACCAGGTCAGATTATTCCAATCGACCAGAAACTAGAGGAAAATATCGTAACATACGATCAGCTGGTACATGGTTTTTATGAATTTGTGACTGACCAACCGGGTGAAGTAAGCATCATCCAAACAGCCCCCTCTACTCCTGGCCCTCAAGCTCTGGCCCAAATAGAAGAAGTGCTACCCCCTAAGAGCCACAGTGGTGCGGGAAGAGGCATCTTTGGGGTAAGCAATTACGAAGTAAAAAATAAAGAGGTGATTGACACCAAAAATGGTCCAACTCAACTCATTCTGGCAGACGGAGAAATGGATCCTTGGGTGCTAGGAAAAGAGAGCAGTACAGGACAACAAGCCACCCTCGCAGGAAACTATGGAATTATGTATGAGATAGAGTTAAAATGGAAAAGCACAGATGGAAAAGGCCTGGCTCTGGTAATCTGGAACTCCAGATCGGCCGATAACACATGGTGCGGCGGAATGGCAGCCACCATGATCGTAAGCAAAGGGAAATTCCCCGAAGGCATCCAACTGCTTCCTAAAGAGGAACTGATCACAAAAAAGGCACCTGAAGTCATTTTAGTGCAAATCTTTGAACCTACAGGCGATGGAAAAGTACAGACACTTAATCTGACTTACTCTCCTCCTGGAGCCTCCTGCCTACCTATTCCCCTAATATTTATACCGGTTGATTTGAAATAGAAAAAGCTATAATCAGCTTTAGCAGAAAAGCTGTATTTGGAAAAAAACCCAGAATACTGCTTCTTTTTCTTTTATAGAAAAAAAATACCGGGCCAATTCATATGATTTGTGATTCTTTTTTTGGGAGTTTTCAAATTCCGGCGATCTCTAATTAGTTTTCCTAAAAAGTGAAATAACACAATGATTACGCTTTAATTACTGTAATATATTCATTAAGATCACTTGTATAAAGACTATGTTTTTGTACCTTTAAAACATAAAGCTTGCTAAAGAGTTTTTCTTGCCAGCTAAATTTTCTTGCTTCGAATCGTAAAAGAACCGAAGAAAGAGCTTTATCTTATAACAGACGCGAACGGTTGGAATAATTCGATAAGGAGTTCACTTCTTTGTATTCAGACAAAGGCCGAACGACCCATATCCTCTAGGCTAAATAATTTACTTTCTCAGTACAGCCTACTTTAGGCATTCCCTTAAATACTGGGGTCGATCTGTGGTAATGCCATCTACTTTAAATTCTTTTAACTTTAGAGCAATCTCCTCTTCGTTGACGGTATAAACGTAGACCTTTAGTTCAGCTTCTTCCATGGTCTTCATAAAATCTGGATTGATCAGCTGGTAGAACACATTGAACCCCGTCAGGTTGTTTTCTTTAGCGATTCTTATGGCTTCTTCCAAAGGATACTGTTCAAAGCTGTGAATGAGCCAAAGAACGGACATCTGAGGCATAATTTTCTTCCACTGGACTACTGCATCCTTGTTGAAGCTGATAATAATAAATTGATCTTTCTTACCACTTTTTTCAACGGCATCCCTCAGATAGGGAAGCACCGCAGTATCCCCCTTCACTTCAATGACCAGCGTTTTATCTTTGGGAACAATTTTTAATACTTCCTCTAGAAAAGGAATTTTCTCTCCCTTGTATTTTTCATTTTTCCAGCTCCCCACATCCAGACCCCTTAAGGACTCTGAAGTGGTTTCACTAATAATGAAATTAGATCCCGGGGCAGTACGGGCAGTGGTATGATCGTGAATAACAACAATTTTTTTGTCCTGGGTGAGGTGAATGTCAATTTCAACGGCCTCAGCAAATTCGAATCCCAGCTTAACCGAAGCAATGGTGTTCTCTGGAGCAAGAGAGGCGGCTCCTCTATGGGCAATGATCGCCTGTGAATATCCCTGAGTAATGTTGAGCAACATACATCCAAAAACAGTCACTAAAGTCATTTTAAAGAATTTCATATCTAATTAATTTAAGTATTTCTCCGGAAGCTTTGTTTTTTCCATCCGGGATTAAAATTTAATTACTGTTCATCTTGCTGAGGGTATCCCAAACCTGGAATAGACCTCGGGGTATGTGGAAACATCCTTTCCATTTTCCACCTTTCAAGGGAAGTAGCACTTCCCCCTGACGGTTGAGGTATCCAAACCATTCTGGATATTCCTCGTCGCGGAAATGTTTCCAGGTATACTCATGCACCTTCTCAAACCAGACTTTGGCCTCTTCATTTCCTGTTAGTTGGTAAGCTTTCGCCAGACATACCAAAGTTTCTAGATGTACCCACCATAGTTTCTGGTCCCACTCCAATTGCTGTGGCGGATTGCCTAATACATCCAGAAAATAAAAGATCCCTCCGTGTTTCTGATCCCATCCGTGCTTCAAAGTTTTGAGTGATATCTCAGTTGCCTTTTCAACTAATTTCGGATCATTACGTCGTACCCCTAAATCCATGATGAACCACATTGCTTCTATGGCGTGTCCGGGATTCAACAATCTTCCTTCAAAGGAATCACAGAAACTCCCGTCTTCATAAACGTTTTCCAAAATAAATCCCAGGTCTGGATCATAAAATACGTTCAAGATCTCGTGTAGCACTTCATCTATTAAGTCGTCGACAATCTTCTTACCCAAGATGTGTTCAAGCTCCAAGGATAGGTTACACAGAATCATGGGCAGGGCGAAATTCTTCAGCTTCCGTGTCCCAGGATACATCTTATTGTATTTCCCCTTGGTGTTCACTCTTCGAGCCAGGATATTATTAAAAGTATTTCTTGCTATCTCTGCATACTCCTCTTTGGGCTTTACTTTGTAAAGCGCACCGAAGCCCATGGCGGCAAAACAATCTGAAAAAATGTTGTAGGGCTGCACCAAAGGTTTCCCTTCCCTGTTGAGCGAAAAATACCAGTTTCCTTCAGCATCCCTGCCGTATTTCTGAAGAAATTCCGCTCCGTGCACGGCCATGTCTATCCATTCCTGTCTTGGCTCCACCTTATCGGCCAGCATGGAAAAAAGCCATACCTGTCTACCCTGCAACCAAAGAAACTTGTCCTGATCATAGACTTCTCCATACTGGTTTAGGCAGCTAAAATAGCCCCCCATTTCGTCATCTTTGGAGTGCTGCATCCAGAAGGGCACAACCCGCTCCAATAGTTCTTTTTTATATAATTCTAAATGCTCTGTCATGGCTAAAATGTTTCTAAATATTCTCTGTACCGATTATACAAATGCCTCGCTTGGAAATATGATGACTGTGGACTCATAAAATGGGAAAATTCGAAGGTTATGGCCTTATCATAGTTGGCCGCCCTTGCCGCCTCCAACTTCAATCGAAGCTTTTCAAACTTAATGGGAAGGAATTTTATGGGCATATCCCTGTCAAAACTCTCAGCATTGGTCCAGCACTGCAGTCCAAATTTATCTGCCATGCCTTTGTTTACCTCGAAAAAGTCACTCAGTTCATGGTAACCAATATGTCCGTCCTGAAAAGCGACAGCATCTACCGCTCCGTGCAGGCCGTCAAAGATCTCGCTCCAATCCTCTTCATGCTGCTTAAGGGAAATAGACTCTTCCTTGGAAATCTGGGAGGAAGCTGCTAGTACCGCTTTCTTTCCATCCATCCAGGGTGAAATAAAGGTAGGAAGACCGCCACTCACGTCTTTGCACTGCTGACCGAGTGTCCTGAAGGCCTCGGTGGCACCCTTGGTCTTTCGGCTGATTTCCATGCTCAAATACCAGCCTCCAAAGCTTTTATAGTGCCCGTATCGCCTCCAGACTTCATCAATAACGAAGCGATTAGAATCGATCTCGTCCTGAAGATTTCCGGTATCCCAATAATGCCCGCTGTCATACAATCCGAAATAGAACTTCATCCCATATTTGTCCGCCAACTCCAGATACAGATCCACCAGATCTACTGGAGGAGCGTAACAGCCATACTTAGCCTGAAGGTATTTTGAGGGATAGGTTATAAAACGCCTATAGCCACTCCTGATTAAAATGACGGTATCGATGCCAACGGCACGCATATGCTGGAAATCCTGATCCCATTCCTTTCTGCCCCAATTCTGGTGCGGAATGTCATGGGAAATTTCATCTATAAATGTACCTGTAATCTTCATATGTTAATTTTGTTAATTTCTCCAGTTTTTAGTAATCCTTTTATAAATACCCCTGCTCTTTCAAGTGGTCGATCCAAAGTACATAAGAAATAGGCTTCAAATGAATCCCATCTATGGTAAGTTCCGGCTTCAGGTTGTTGTCCCCGTCTGCAAAAACTTTTTTGTACAGATCTATATAGGTCACCTCATATTTGTCTGCTAGATTCTTAAGGAACCTATTGAGATTCAGTACCGCATTTTTCTTGTTCTTCAGGTATTCTGCAGAAAGGATTTCATCGTTCAAAGGTAAAACACTCTGGATAAAAATCTCAGTATCGGGAGACTGAATTTGTATCCTTTTTAGAATACGGTCGTAGTTCTGGCTTATCACCTTCAGAGGCAAACCGCGGCCTATATCATTGATCCCGATCATGAGAAACATCTTCCTAGGCTGCTGGGATAAAATATCGTCCAGACGTGAGAGGATCCCGAAGGTGTTGTCTCCCCCTATACCTCTGTTCATAATGATTTCCCCCGGCAGCAGCTCGTGCCATGGGCCTCTTTCAGTAATACTGTTGCCAAGAAACACCACCGCATCTTTGGCCTCGGGCAGGGATTCAAAAACTTCCATCCGGCCTTGGTAATAGGTGTTGTTATAACTGCTGTCTATGGTTTTTTCTTGGGAAAATAGCGTATGGGTTACTATCATTAAAAATAAACCACTAAATAGATATCTTATCATTTCTAGGCGTTGGTTTTATAAATATTTATTCTTTTTTAAATAATTGACCCATAAGATATAGCCGGCTGGCTTCAGATGAAGACCATCGGTGGTGAGTTCCCTTTTCAATTGTCCCTTTTCATCTGAGAAAACCTCATTATGAAGGTCAATATAGACCAAGTCATTCTCTTTGGCAATGCTCTGAATACCTTTATTGAGCTTTTTGATCTTTTCATTGGTGATCTTGTCATAAATGGATGCCAATACCGATTGGGTCACCGGAAGGACGCTCTGAAAATACAATTGGGTATGAGGAGCGTCTTTTTTCACCTTTATAGCAATCCTTTCGTAGTTCTTCAGGATATTTGGGATGGAAGTTCCCCTCTTTATATCGTTTACCCCAATCATGAGAAATAGCTTGTCTGGATTCGAAACCAAAACCTCGTCAAGACGGTGATACACGCCATAGGAATTATCACCACTAATGCCCCTGTTTTCTACATTAGTCCGCCGGACAATTACCTGCCAGTCCCCTGCCTCGGTGATACTGTTGCCCATAAAGACAATTTCGTTCTCCCGATTGGGCAATTGTTCGAAAAAGGCAAGTCGTTCAACATAATATCCGTTGGCATAACTGCTGTCTAAGGAGGTTACTTCTTGGGCAACCAAAGCAGGTGCCGTAAGCAAAAACGCAAAAATAAATTTCATTTTCATTAATTATTATCTTTATGTAAAAATGTTTCTTCTAAGGGACTCACGGGTGCTGCTGCGATTTGTTCTTTCCCCGCTTCGGTATCCGCATCCTTCAAATGATCCCACCAGTTTTTCTTAAGGTACCAGGTGGTAATAAGAAGTACGACTACCCATACAACGGCATAGTAATTTTCCTTGATCATAAAATAAATAGGCAGCACCACTTGTGCAAGCTGCCAGACAATGCCGACCAGAATGTTAAGCGTATCCCTTTTAAGATCTTTGTTCGGCACGAAGGAGGGGTTTTCTGCCATAACCTCGCGTTTGATAGGACCCCAGAATCCCCAAGGCCTTGTTCTTCGATAATATTCCTTCACCGCATCCCGATTTTCCAACGGTTTGCTGTAGGTACCAACAATACATCCAATAAGAGAAAAAATGAAAATAATTGGGAAGATATAAATATCAACAATTTCAGGGAAAATAAACAATTTGATAGAGGATGCAATCAGGCCGAAAAGCATTCCGTAGAAATACCCGTAGCCAGTAAATCGCCACCATATCCATTTCAACATGTTAGAAGCCACATATCCCCCAAATAATGCAGAGGTAATCCAAAGCGTGAGTTCATTAAGGGAGGCTGCATAAAATCCAAAAATGACTCCGATGATCACTAGCACGATTGAAGACAAAATACTAAGCTTTATGTATTTTTTATCCGAGGCATTGGGGTTTATATATTTTTTATAAATATCATTCACAACATAAGCAGGGGCTGAATTGACGAATGCAGAGAATGTTCCCATAAAGGCTGCGAGGAATCCTGCCAAAAGTAGACCCTTGAAACCAGCAGGAATAAAACTGTTAATGGCTAAAGGCAACACCTTCTCAAAATCAATGTCGGTTCCCATTGCCCTCAATTCGGGAGTAAGATATACTAAGCCCAGGACAGCAAAGCTAGCCACCATTAGATAACGAGGAATGTACAAAACCCAGATGCTAGTAAAACTCATTTTAGCTGCCTCTGAGGGAGTTCTAGCCGAAAGAATACGCTGCATATCATAACTAGGGACAGGCCCCGCTATAGAGGCGAAAATTCCTTTAAAAAGCATCATCATGAACAGGATTCCAAAAAGACCAAAGCCATCGTTCGTGATCTTATCGCTCACATTGGGTAGCTGAGTATTGCTCCAGTCAAGGTTCAGGTTCCATCCAAACGAAAGATCCTTCCAGCCCACTGGAATGGCCGCATTGATTTGTTCGGCAGTCGTCGTAGTATAGGCTATGTAGGCCACTGCGAAACACGAAATGGTCATGATGAAAAATTGCATTACTTCTGTGGCGACCACACTGTACATACCACCTTTCACGGTATAAAGCGTAGTTATTGAAATAATAGAAAGTGCATATACCCTTTCTGAGGAAAGTTCAAAAGTCCCAATGTTGAATCCTAAATCCCAAGGAAGAATGGCGGTGCTGAATTTTCCAATGCCCTCAAAAAAGTAGGCAATAAATCCAACCACACTTATCAACGCAAAAGCCACAATGATAATGTGCGAGAGCTTTGAACCTTTTCCGTCACCAAACCTGAAAGTAATCCATTCAGCCCCTGTCATCACATTGGAGCGTCGCAGCCAGATGGCTAGGAAAACGAAAATGAACACCTGATTCCATACCGGCCATAGCCAGGGCAACCATGCGCTCTTTAGTCCGTAAATGAATAGTATACTCACCGTCCACATTGTACCAGAGATATCAAACATACCCGAAGCGTTGCTCAACCCCAGGTAATACCATTTTAATTTATTCCCTCCCAAGAAGTAGGATTGTAGATTTTTGGAAGCTTTTCGTGAGATATAAAAACCTATGAAAAGTACCAACGCTATGTATAGGAATATGATTCCGATGTCTAAGTAACTTAAATTCATTCGTTTTGTTTAAAAATTTATTGTCCATTCATGTTTAATTCCCTACGTATTCCAAAACCAACCTCTCCTGGTTACAAATGATGTAACTACCACCACTGTAGCTGTCATTACAATTGCTTTCACCAGTCCCAGGTAAACATTTAATTCTCTTAGTCCGTCAAAAATATCATAGACATGCAAAAGAGAGAAAATCGGAGAAACCAGAAAGGCGATCGCAACATAAGCCACCATGGGATTCTGACCGGAGCGGATTATGGATTTCCACACTGTGCTTTTTTCAAGTTTCTTGGTGACAATTTCGCAGAGAATATAGGTGTAAAAGGCGAGGCCACTGGTAAGAAACCAAAAGCTGAAAGAGGAGGGGTCCTTTTTGATTCCGCCGTCGAGGGGTTCAAAAACCATCCCCAGAAGTACGAAAAAGGTTCCCCAGCCAAATACTTGGCGATATAACTGTTCCTGTTCCGTGACGGGTTTTCTTAAAAGATACATTCCTGAAATGCCCAATGCTATATTAACAACCAAGGTGAGCAGCACTTCCCGGGTTAATAGTCCGTAGAGATTTACCACCAGAAAAGAGAAACATAAAAAACCTAGGGTTGTCCTGATCTTTTTACTGTACCCGCTGTTGCCGGTATCACTCCTGAATTTTAAAAGAAGATCTCCTAATACAGAGCCGGGAAGCACGATGCAAAGATACTTCAGAAAAACGAACTGGTACATCCAACCCAAAGAAGATGGGAATTCCCAAATACTTTTAGTCCAGCTGCCTTCCAGATCATGTGTAAACCAGATCCCGGCAAAAAAAGCCAGGATTCCCATCCGCAGGAGAATATTCCTGTGGGTGAGCAACCAGATGATCGTTCCAAAAACAGCCATATTTGCAAGAACAACAATTATGATGTCGTTCTGTGCCTTGTCGAAGGAGAATCCGGTGAAGGATTCATGCCCCAAGATAAGGGTGCCAACGATAGAAAATCCAAGAATTTTGATACCTATTTTTTTAAATCCCTTAAGTCTGGGAAAACGCATAAAGATCAAAAAGAAGCTGCCAAAGACCAGGATGGAGGTCAATTTATTTATCCAGCCCGCCGCCTCTAATCCAAACCAGTTGAGGTTGCGGATCACTATGGCAAAAAAAAGTAATAAAAATCCCCTTTTCAGGATTCCCTGAAGAATTTCGAGAAAATTTCCTTGTTCCAGTTTCTTCCTTAGCGCTAAAGGAAATGCTGCCCCCATGCTGAAAAGAAAAAATGGAAAAACGAGAACTATCCATGTTATTCCCGGTACTTCGGGTGTATAAATAAAATTTGGAGGTCCCACCTGTGCATGAAACATCCAGGTAGGCCAGGGAGATTCATGTGGAAAAACACCGGAAAAAACCATCCCGATAATAGCGATACCCCTTAAGGCGTCCAGCCCCAGATATCGTTTCCCGGCGGAAGCACGTTCCCCCTCATCGACCGGAGACGGAGCACTCGGTTTGGTTAATGGTTTTACCTCTATTTCCATGGAACCTTTCAAAAATTATCTCTTCTTCAGAAAAACCATACTCATTACTGCACGTTCCCCTGAAGCCGATGATGCTTTTACTGTTTCCTCTCCATCGACAATCATATAAGTAGAGCCTCCGCCGTCAAGATTCAAGGCTGCAGTACAACCCATCTCAAGCATTAATTTCGCTAATTCTTCCAGCGAAAGTCCGGCACCACCATTAGTATTATTGCCCTCCACAGCTAAAAGAATTACTTTCCCATCAGAGGTATGTCCAATTGCCGACCTGGCCCGTGAAATATTGTTGTCAACAGCAATTAGTTCTTCGTCATCCGTAATATTGATCGAACCATTTTTGATCAATACAGGCGATCCTCCAATGGCATCCATCGCATTCCAGACGCTTCCTCCCTGAGGAAAAGAAGCAGAAGGCTGAGGCTGGGGTGCAAGCCCTAATTCATTCGGGCTGGCCTCAGGGTAGCTGAAAATATCACTCCCCACAGAATACACCCAGCTAACTACCGGGGTACCGGTAGCAGTAATCCCGAAGGCTCCCCTGGTAGGATAATAGGGCGTATTCACCTCATTGAACGGGCGGTTAAGAACTGCGATGTTATGGGCAGCGACTTCCCCATCATCCATTACAAGACTGTAAGATACATTGGGGCCAAAGAAGCCTCCGTTGATGGCAGCGTATTTGGTGCCTTCCTCAGCAGCATACCACTGTGAGGGGCGGGTGGAGCTGTTTGCCAGTGCAGGTTCGAGCTCCAGCTCAGCGTCTTTTGGATCGAAAACCACACAGTAAGCATCGAGGGCTTTCCCGATGAAGGAGGTGGTGTTTCGATACACCTCAATTCCCTCCGGAAAGTCCTGCATCAGCTCGTCCTGGAGCTCCCAAGAGGCAGGTAGTTCTATTAATACTTCCTTCTCCGGATCAGGGAATTCATACTCCTGCTGAGAGCCACTCTCACTACAACCCGCCAGGGCCAGTAATAAAAGAGGAAGGAAAATCATTTTTTTTATAAATGTCATAATACTGCTATTAAGGTTTCTTGTTTAGGCAGAAGGGATCTCCTTCGCCTTTAAACCATTTTAAAGCCATTCCAGAACCATGACACAAGCGTAAAAGATCGGTTGTGTTACGGTTTTGTTATGCTTGTGCCTTGGAGAAGGATAGAGACCTCTTCAGGTTTCATTGCTATTCCTTCAGGCCTTTTTCCAATTCATTCCACCAACCAAAATTGATGATGTGTACAATATCAAAGATCATCGCTCCGTCAGACTTCTCCCTACACATTTTCAAGGCTTTGATAAACTGCTCCGGATCGTCCTTGTACTGTTCTACATAAAGTCCTGCGTAAACGGGAGTCTTTTCTTTAACGATTTCGTTCACCAGTTCAGCAGATCCCTCTACTGTGTACCAGTCTTCCTTCCCAAGCGTCTGCCCTGCTTCAGTTCTTATCACAGAGGTGGTATCTATATTTTTTGCTTCCCGCTTATCTACTTCATAAAAGTAATTTCCAGTAAGGAAAATGTCTAGGGCCTCAGCATAGCCATAGTTCTTGTAATCTGGGGTGGCCCATTCAAAATCTTCGGAAGGGTCGTATTCTTTACTGGCCCAGTTCACTCCCACTTCGTAATAGGATGGGTACCAGGAACCGGTGTAATCTCCAAACTCAAGATCGTTGTTGATCATTTTTAATTCTGTTCTTGCTTTAAAGATGAAATCATGAATAACGCTTGCCCTCCATTCCAACCATTCCTTATATAAGGGCCCCTCAATTCGGGATGAGTCATTTTCACTGTAGGTAAATATGTTAGCCGGAAAATTGGCCACTTCTTCACCCAAATACTCCTCGAACAATTCCAAAGAGGCTTCAGAGAAGTCTGCTTCAATTCCGTCAAACCGAACTCTGTCGAGTACAATCCCGTCAAGTTCAGGGTACATTGCAATCAATTCTTTCAGAATGGAAAGCTCGTATTCCTGCACCTCTTCAAGGGCGGGGTTTAGCATTGCAGAATATTTATTCTTCTGCTCGGTGATGGGGGTCATTCCCATAGGTAAATAACTAAGGGTTTGCCAGTGGGCTTTGGTACTGTCTTCATATACCACCCCCCTGTCAAAGGAGTTGTGCCCAGCTACAAAGACATTGGTGGAGGCATGAACAGACAAGCCTCTTTTATGTCCTTCCTCAATAAACAGGGAAAGCATGTCCCAAGACATATCCTTTTCTACACTCTCGGACTCCCCTTCCCAGCTTGTCATAACAGGGGCAATTTTGCTCGGGTACAATACTTCTCCGGTGATAGGCTTCACATCGATTACCACATCGGTTACTCCCACATCCTTCGCTTTTTGCAGATAATAGGCCACAGAGTCTTTATGTGTGAATCTCGCAAAATTAGCTGTTGCATCAAAGTACAGGAAGTTTCGCTGAGAATTGGAAGTGGTTTTCTTCTGAGATGATGGTTTTGACTCTAATTCACCACATGATTGTAAACTGAGCAAAAGAAGAAATCCTCCTAATATTGTTTTAACAAGTTGCATAATTTAATTTTGATTAGAATAGATTTTCGGATTTATTTGTTTTCATTAACTATTCTTCTAGTCGAAGGCCCTCTTCCAACACATCCCAAAGAGGCTCTTTAAATGTGTTGTTTTGTGGAGCATAGGCATGAATCAAATCGAAAATCATTAGGCCATCAGAGTTCCTTAACACATATTGCATGGCTCGTGCTATATCCTCTTTTTTCTGCCAGTCAGATCCCAAGGAAATGCTTCCAAACAAAGGCACTTGATCTTTTACTATGTATTTCCCCGCATTCAGTGAACCTTCAATACTCCACCAGTGAAATTCATTAGTGTCTGTCCCTACCTCATCTCTATAAACATAGGTGAAATAATTTCCTGTTATAAGGAAATCCAGTTCTTCAGCATGTCCGTACTCATTCCAGCCCGGATATGCCCAGTCAAACCGCAAGTTAGGATCATTAAAAGGATCATAATTCTGGCTACCCCAGTTCACCCCTTTAGCATCATAATTTGCGTATACTGCTCCAACATAATTTCCATATTTTATATCAGGCTTAATTTGTCTTATTTCATCTCCTGTTTCCTTTATAAAGTCATACGTTGTTTTTGCGCGAAACAGCAGCCATCGTTTGTAATATTCGCCCGTAACATCGGGAACAACAGATCCATTTCTGTTTCGCCAGCTAGCTACAATGTCCTCGGGGAAATCCATATATTTTGCATCCGTATCATTAAATTTTTCTTCCAGAAACTTGATGAATTGATCCCTACTAACATCAGAGAAATCACCCGTTATACCATTGTATCGAGCTCGATCTATTATCATTCCATCGATGTCATAATTGGCTACGATTTCTTTAATAATGCTTCGTTCATATTCCTGAACTTCGGGATGAGCAGGATTGACAAAAGCATTAGAGCTGGTATTTGTGATAGGCTGCCTATTCCCGCTAGCATCCATCACCTGTACCTGATATTCATTCCTGAATTTCTCATTTTCGAAAACTCTTCCAATTTTCCGATAATTGTCACCTTCCACAAAAACATTTACAGAAGCATAGACCTTTAAATCACGTTTATGGCCCTCTTCTATCATATATGCCAAATAATCCATATCGGGAGGCATGGAATTACCCCCCATAGAAGTCAAAATGGGAGCTATATTGCTCTGGTAATTTACATAACCACTACTTCCCTTGACATCCACAATTAAACCAGTAATTCCGACCGATTTTATTGTATCCAGAGTTTTTGAAATCAGTTCCTTATCATTAAACCTCCCATCATTGCTGAAAATATTTGCCCTAGATGCTACCCAGATCAATACTTCCTTGTCTCCTATATCTACCGTGTCCTTTTCTTCCGATTCTGGATCAGGGTTTGTAGTTTCATAATTTTCTTTTGAGCAGGCGGCCATAAAAATCAGGATGCCTGCTAAAAAAATTTTCTTTATAGTATTTAATAACATAGCCAATATTTTTAATAATTAATATTCTTGATTAATTGGGATCAAAAGCAGTCAATTCGTAAGCTAACACCCCTCCATTGGTGAGTAATAGATATAACCACGCAGTTTCGCCATCTTCTGAAACCACTACCTCCACATCGGAGGTCCCATTTGGATTACTTGGATTCGCAGGTGTCACATCCACAGATGTGAAAACCTTAAACTCGTCAAAGCCAGGATCTGAAGAAGCAGTTCCTATTTGTGAAGGATCTGTAACATCAAAAATTGAGGCTCTAGCTCCAGAAGTTCCTTTGGAATACTCTACAATTGCCAGATAATTAGCTCCGTTTAAAGTAAAATAATCCGTTGGCGCGTGGTAAGTTCCTACAACTGCCGTCTCGTCGGAAAAGGAATAGACCCGTCTATTGGTTTCGCCATTGACATAAGCTATTTCTTCTGCATAATTGATGAAGTAGTCTGCATCCCTTTCAGCTGATATAGGTTGTGCATCCACCAGATTAGGCCATGGTCCATCAACAACGTCTTCATACGTAATAAATTCAGGAGTTTGATTTTGAAGAACACCATCTTCAACTATCCATTTTGCAATCCTATTCGACGCACTCACTGTTGCCATAATCACGGCATCTCCATCCAAATCTCCCTTTATGTTCACACTTCTACCTAATTGAGTGTCTGTTGTAGTAAATTCAATAAAAGGTTCTGGGTCAGAAAAAGGATCCTCCCATTTGTAGACCAAAAAGTCTTTACCTGGTAAAGTGAAGGTGGCACCCAGCAAATGTCCCGCATCATCATTAGTTACCTGAAACGACCAAAAATCTGGAGTGGACATTTCTCCTTGGAATTCTCCCGTATAACGATCGTAGATTTTATATACCGAAGGCCTTGACCTAGTGGTGATTACAAGATAATCCCCACTAACAGCAAGTCCAGTTTCAATATGCGCTCCAAAACCAAACTCACTTCCAGGTTTGTTCCATAACATCTTGGTAATACCCATACCATAATCCAATTTTTCAGGCATTTGTGCAACCAATGTGTAATCTTTTGTGCTTCCATCGACTCCAGTTACTGTCAAGGCAACAGGTTCTGATAAATCTATTTGAGAACCAGAAGGAATAGACGAGGTGGAATGATTGTCGAGTTGAAGAGTTAAAATCGCGTTGGAAAGATCAATTTCAGGTAGAGCATAAAACACGATCTCTTCGTTTTTCTGAATCCCTTCGATTGTTTGAACGCCTTCTACTGTTTCTATCTCTATGCTGATTTGTTTTATGGATAAATCCGCTACCCGATTTACTTCTATCCGATAAGGATTCACTTCACCCGTTCCAGAGATAACATCAATTTCCAAAGGCTCTGATAAATCCATGGGTGTACCTAAAGCAGGTGACATTCTTGAATCTAAAGGAATATTAGCACGCAGAATTAGATTTTCAAGATCTACCTCATGATCAGAACCCTCTGGGTAGAAATAGGGTATGTTAAATACAACTGTATTCGCTTCCCTATATTCAGGGTCAAAGCGCACGTCCTTTTCTCCCTGAATCGTCAGCCAAACGTCTGATAATGTATTTTCGTCGTTATGAGCGACCGATCCTTCCTTTTCACAACTTACTAGCAATATAAGTGCTGCTAGAATGTTCAGTTTATAGAGTATATTTTTCATTTTTCTTATTGGTTTAAATTTTACCACCCTTGTATTTGTTCCAGTGCATTATTATTCGCTATCTCTGAAACGGGAATTGGAAGGTAATACAGATTTGTTGTGAAATTTCTATCCTGTTTATCACTATCAACAACCTCATATTCAAAAGTGCCATCACCTGCTCTAGTAATCCTATGCCCATGCACTCGCATCTCATCAAGTTCTATATGTGCCTTTCTCCAACGACGTAAATCCCAATACCGGTGCCCCTCAAAAGCAAGCTCTACAATTCTCTCATGTTCAATAGCTTCCATTAAAGCATCGTGAGAATTTGCAGTAACATTCGGAAGATCAACCCGAGATCGCACCTCATTAAGAGCATCCTTAGCAGCATCAATATTTCCTAACTTTAATTCGGCTTCAGCTTTGATTAGTAAAACTTCGGCATATCGAATGACCATCCATGACTGCGAACTACCATATTGAACAAAATCTTCATTAGATTCGTACAGATACTTTCGTACATAATACCCCGTGACAGTAGTGCTAGGGTTTACCTCATATCCATAGTCCACAAAACCTACGTTACCACCCACATAGGTCTCAAGAGTAGTACCCTGCCAGTCAGCACCATTATATAAGATAGAACCGTAAAAACGTGGCTCCCTGTTAGCATATGGATTTTGAGCCATACTTGAATTGGACCAAGAAAATTCCTGCCCGTTTGCCATTTCAAACTCATTAACCACTTCTGCAGTAGGAACTCCTTCCACCCTGTTGTTATTATCAATAGGAGGCGTGAAGTCATAATCAAAACTATGGGTTAAGGAAGGTTGTTGATAATGCATAGAAAAAATAGCCTCACTATTCTCTGGTGTTGTAAATAACTCTTCAAAATCAGGATACAAACTATAACCTAGGTCACCAACCTTCTCTGCTGCATCTGCAGCAACTTGATAGTAACGATCCTGCTCAGAAGAAGATATCCCAGTTAGCGGATCGGGATTATACTGCTTATTTCCGTATTCCGCTATAGAACCAGCATAGAGCGCTGCACGGGCTAGAAAAGCATAGGCTGCACCTTTTGTCGCTCTTCCTGACTCTACTTCTGATTTCAATGGAAGATTTTCTGCAGCAAACATAAAATCATTCAAAACAAAATCCCAACTTTCCTTCTCGCTGGATCTGGGGTTATTTGGTTCTGAAGTCAGCTCATCTAATAAAACTACACTACCATACAATTTAACCAGCCAAAAATAAGTGTAGCCCCTGATAAAACGTGCCTCTGCTTCATAGTCTAATCGCTCTTCCTCAGAAAGTGAAGAATAGTTATTTAGACCATAGATAAACTCATTAAGGCGACGGACACGAACATACCCCGTAGACCAATAATTCAGTTGAGGTGTACTCGCACTCACCCGGGATGGTTCGAAAGCCAAAAGATTAACAGAACCACTTCCTTCGGCACTGGAGGTATACTTCATTATATCCGTTAAACCATCAGTTTTATTGTCATAGCCAATCGGGAACTGCCCAAAAGCGAACCTATGAAATTCGTTATACATTCCTAACATTACCATATCGATACTTTCTGGATTCTCCCAAATGGTGTTATCTGTATAGCGGTCATTAAGTTCTAATTCGAGTTCACATCCCTGGCTGCCCAGAAGAATAGAGGCAATGAAAGTTAATTTAAGAATTGAATATATTCGTTTCATGTTTTTTTTTTAAAATGTTAAGTTCATACCTACAGAAATTATCCTTTGCTGCGGATAAAATCCATTCGTGACATTCGGCATTTCCGGGTCTAAATATTTAAGAAGAGAACTGGACCAAGTAAATAGATTTGAACCAGAAATGTAAATACGCCACCTCTCTACTTGCATTTCCTTCAAAAGCTGAGGATTTATAGTATAGCCTAATTGAGCAGATTTCAATCTCAGATAAGAACCATCAACAACATATCGGGAATTAGCCCAGCCATTATGGTTGGGAGCTCCACTTCTATATGCCTGTAAACGCGGATAATACGCATTCGGATTATCGGGAGTCCAAGAATTCTCAACTAGATAGTAGGGAGAATTACCAAAGCTATAAAAAGTTCGGGTAAACGGAGTATTATCGGTAACACCGCTAGTACCAGCTGATCCTTCATACATCCCTCCTAAGGCAACATCTGCAAGACTAGCTCCTTGGAACAAAGCACTGAAATCAAAAGCCCGGTAGTCCAGATCAAGGTTTATACCAAACATCACCTCAGGAATATTGCTTTTCCCAATAAATGTTAGATCTTGTTGATTAATCTGGCCGTCTCCATTCAAATCTTTGTACTTTATAAAACCAGGGGCGGCAGCACCACTAGGAGAACTAGCCCAATTCTCCACTTCTTCCCAAGACTGGAATAAACCTTCAGAAATGAAACCCATCTTTTCTCCCATGCTTCTACCACTTCGCTTTTGCCATTCAGGAATATTTTCCGAATCATCTATATCAATGATCTTATTACGAGCAAAATTGACGTTCCCAGTAATTCCGTAATGGAAATCTCCTATATCATTCCGGTGGGTAATTTGTAGATCAAAACCTCTGTTATCAACTATACCCGCATTAACTGTTGAGGGATAGAACCCTCCAATCGAAGGCGGAAAAATACCTCCCTGTCCTCTTAAGATGTCATGGGTAACATTATAGAACCATTCGAAATTAAAATCAAGCTTTCCATTCCAGAAGGAAGACTCCAAACCAACGTTCGTCATAGTTGTAGTTTCCCAGGTCAAATTTAAGTTAGCAGGATTATTGGTGAACAATGCAGCTTGAGGTTGGCCTCCAATTACAACTACTGGGTTTGAAGTTAAGGAGAAGGTATTTAGATACTGGTACTGAGATGTATTATCATTACCTAATTTACCCCAAGAACCTTTTATTTTTAGAAAACTAAGAGGTCCGTCTAACTCTTCAAAGAAGTCTTCTCTACTTAACACCCATCCTGCTGATAATGATGGGAAAAAGCCCCATCGGTTATGTTCAGGAAATCTTGATGAACCATCGTAGCGTGCGGCCAGCTCAAGTAAATATTTATCTTTAAAATCATATTTTATTCTTCCCACGTATCCAGATCTACTATCTACGTTACTGGAACCAATAGGTGCAACAAAATCCTCTGGTGCTTCGCTACCAAAATCGAGCTCCTGAATATTGCTCAGAGGAAAATTTCGAGCCCCTGCAGTAAAAGAATTATTGCTATACCTTGAGTATTCATACAAAAGTAAAGCACCAAGACTGTGATCCCCGAAAGTTCTGTCATAATTAATACTTGGTTGAAAAGTTCCCTGCACTACGTTGCTCAACCCTTGTCTAAGGGTCGTCGTTGTAATTCCAGGAGGGTAGGATGTACTCCATACAGGGCCTGAACTAGTCAACCTTCTGACTGCTAATTCATAGGGAGTTGTCCAACGTTTTGATTCCGTCATAGATTTATCATAAGCAGTTAAAAGTTTAAGGTTTAGACCTTCTACTTGTGGAATCTTTAAATTGAAACTAAGGTTTGTCTGAAATACTCCTCTTTTCGAACGGTTATAACCTGACCGTTCAACGGCAGCAATAGGATTCATACCCGTACCAGATCGATAAGCTGCAGTTGGTAAGCCATTGTAGGTAGCAGGTAAGTTAGGTATAGACCTTACTGCCTGAGAAAACGGATTAGATCCTGCAGAATTTGATGCTACTAATGCAGGATTGTTCCGTTCCTCCATTCGCGCTCCCACGTTTAAATTAGCCGATAAATAATCATTGAACTGGAAATCCAATTTTGTTCTAAGATTGTATCGAGTAAAATCTGTATTTTCTACTACTCCATCCTGATTGAAATATCCCAAGGAGGTGAAGTAAACCACCTTCTCAGTACCCCCTGAAATGGTTATATTATGGTGTTGATTCATCGAAACATTATCCACTAAGTCTCTCACCCAGTCAGTATTACCGAAATCTTCAGAATGAGTTCCATTTCTTAAAGCTTCTATTTGCTCATCTGTATAAGTATAAGGAATCGGATCTTTTCCTGTTGCTATCAGGTAGGCATTATCCATTTCTTCTCCTCTTTGAGTCCAATACATATAGTCCGGTCCACTAAGAAACTCCGGAAAGCGGGTATTGGAATTTGCGGCTACAGAAGTGTTATATGTAATGGTAGGTTTACCTTTTTCTCCACTTTTCGTGGTAACCAAGATAACCCCATTGGCAGCTTTTACACCATAAACAGCGGCAGAGGCATCTTTTAATATAGAAATGCTTTCTATTTCATTAGGATCTAAATTGAAAAAATCTCGTTCCACACCGTCTACTATCATAAGTGGCCGATTCCCACCTGTAGTATTCATACCTCGGATGAGCAGGGAGGAATCGTCAGCCCCGGGTCTCCCTGATGATTGTCTAGCTACCAGGCCAGGTAAACGTCCCGCTAATGTGTTTGAGATATTCATAGTAGGAGCCTTTCTTACATCCTCGCCTCCTATTTGAGAAACCGATCCTGTAAGAGTAGCCCTATCCTGTGTTCCATAACCAACCACCAAAACTTCGTCAAGTGTAGCAAAGTCCGGTGTCAGTGCCACATCTATTTGTTTCTGTGAACCGACTCTTACAGTATCAGCGGTATAGCCTAGAAAGGAAAAAATCAATACACTCTCCTCATTTGGAACAACTATGGTGTAGTTCCCATCGAAATCTGTCATTGTTCCCCTCGAGGTTCCCTGAAGCAGAACATTCACCCCAATTAAAGGTTCACCAGATTCACTATCGGTAACGACTCCCGAAACTGATAGTTCTTGTGCAAGAGCCTGGTTTTGAATAGCCATGAAAATACAGACTATTATAAACTTGCAATAATTTGAA
>Ga0307487_1000996_pt1 | contig 20880 bp, 18 predicted proteins | sample CBIW12metaG_FD_203665 | JGI IMG/M metagenome (GOLD analysis project Ga0307487, IMG submission 203665) | Sea-ice brine microbial communities from Beaufort Sea near Barrow, Alaska, United States - CBIW 1.2 | ecosystem: Environmental > Aquatic > Marine > Coastal | place: USA: Alaska | collected... | reverse complement strand
TAAGGCGTTCGTCGTTTACCGTGAGTACCACTCTGACGTGAGCGCTGTCCAACAGGCGATACTTCTCCGGTAGCTTTACTGTGCCGTTTCGAATATCAGCTTCAAATTCTATAGCGTACATAGTGCAACCTCCGGCTGTTCATTAATTGAACAGCGTAGCATGTTATAGCCCTTGTCTCTGGGACAGATTTCAAATCTGTCCCAGTTTCTCCTTTCCCGCCTTCGGGACAGATTTCAAATCTGTCCCGGCTTTATCGGTCGTCCCGCCTACCACAGGCCGCGGGCTTAAATTCCACACCAAATCCCCAACGCCCCCATTAGGCGCAAAACCCGTCGGCGCTGCTTTAAGGATAGACAGCACTTCCTCACAATCAAACGCCTGGCTGGCGTGTTGCAGCTGTTTTACGGTGCTTTCCACCTCTGGCCAGGTCATACACACTTCCCGGGCCATCATAATACGCGGGTGTGCCGTGCCTTGCGGATCGTCACCAATCAACAGCTCTTCAAATAATTTTTCACCAGGGCGCAGGCCACTGAACACCAGCTCTATCTCGCCATCTGGCCGCTCGGCGGTTCTTTCGCGACGGCCCATCAGGTGCATCATCTTACGGGCCAAATCCGCAATTTTCACCGGCTCGCCCATGTCCAGCACAAACACTTCGCCGCCTTGGCCCATACTCCCGGCCTGCAGCACCAGCTGACTGGCTTCGGGGATGGTCATGAAATAGCGAATAATGTCTGGGTGGGTAACCGTAACCGGGCCACCGCTGCTGATCTGATCCCGGAACAAAGGCACCACAGACCCTGATGAGCCCAGCACATTACCAAAACGCACCATAGAGAAAACCGTGTCGCTCTGGCGCTGCGCCAGCCCCTGCAACACCAACTCCGCCATGCGCTTACTAGCGCCCATCACGTTGGTGGGCCTTACCGCCTTATCGGTCGAAATCAGCACAAACAACTCAACACCCGCCGCAACCGCCGCCTCGGCCGTGTGCAACGTGCCAAACACGTTGTTTTGCACACCCTCAATCACATTGTGCTCTACCAGCGGCACATGCTTGTACGCCGCTGCGTGATACACCGTTTGCACCCCAAAGGATCGCATGACTGCTTCACAACGGCGGCGGTGCACCACACTGCCCAACAGCGGGTGAACACACACTTTCAAACCTTCCGCGAGATTAATCCGCTGAAGCTCGCGCTCAATGGCGTATAACGCAAATTCGGACTGCTCAAACAGCACCAGGCATTTGGGCTGATGGCGGATAATCTGCCGGCACAATTCGGAACCAATCGAACCACCGGCACCGGTCACCATCACCGAACGGCCAAATAGCGACGACGCTACCTGGGCGTTATCGGGCCGCACCGGATCGCGCCCCAGCAAGTCTTCAATTTCAAGATCGCGAATATCGTTAATGCGCGCCTGACCGGCAATCACTTCGCTGAACGACGGAACGGTTTGTACCGGCAAATTCAACTTTTCCAGCTGCGTTAACAATTCGCGGCGATTTACATCTATATCTGCATCCACCGCCAACAGCAGGCGCTGAACACCGTGGCTTCGCACCGCCTCTTCCAAATGGCTCAACGCAAACGCCGGCAACCCCACAATTAAGGTTTTGTGGTTGCCAGGTATCAGACTTATGAACATGACAGGGTGGTATTCGTCACCTTGCTGCAGGGCTTTAGCCAGCTGAACAGCGGTTTTACCGGCGCCCACAATGGCTACGCGCTCTTTGTCGCGCCCAGAGGAGTATTGAACCAGCATGCGCATGCTCAAGCGGCTACCGCCGACAAAAATGAACGCCAGTGCGGCGTAAATCAGCGGAACAGAACGGGGGACAAACACATTCAAACCGTAGCTAAGCACCACCAGCAACAAAGCAGAAGCGGCAACGCCGGTGATGATGGTTATGAAGGCCCGGTCACTCATGTAACGAATAACCGCGCGATATAAGCCAAGGCGAACGAAAACACCCAGCGTAAACACCACCGTAAGCAGCGAAATTAACGCCTGGGCCTTGTTTGGCTGCCATAGGCCCACGTCCAGGCGAAGGGCAAAAGAAGCCCAAAGCGCAAAGGAAAGCGCGATAAAGTCCACGGATAAAGAAATTACACGTTTTTTGAAACGGGACAATTGAAGAAATGCTTTAAACATAGTGACCCCTGACCTTCCTGGCCGATGAACCGAAATTACTCCCGACCCGGAACACGGTCGCCAGAACCTTTGCCTAACACTGTCATAAAAATATATTTGAAGTAGGCTGCCACCGTCAGATTTGTCAGCATTTTGGCATCCGTTTCTGCGAGTAGTTTGGGCGTAGACATATCAATATCATTAACCTGCGCCAGACCAGTCACGCCTGGCCTGGCGGCTAACACCCCACGCTGTTCCCTCTCCTGAATCAGCTCTTTCTGGTTAAACAGGCAAGGGCGCGGCCCTACAAGGCTCATCTCACCTTTCAGCACATTCCACAACTGCGGCAACTCGTCCAGCTTAGTTCGGCGCAAAAAATGCCCAAATTTGGTGATGGACGAACTGCTCGCCAAGTGACTGGCAACCGACGCGGTATCGACCGACATGGTGCGAAACTTCACCAGCGTAAACGGTTTTTTATGCCGCCCTACCCGCTCCTGCCGGAAAACAGGGGAACCGGTATCAAACAAGCCAATAACGTAAAGCGCCAGCAACACAGGCAAACCAAACACCAGGCCCAGCAATGAAAACAAAAAATCCAAAGTACGAATCACAAAATCAGTCCTGTTGATTGGGAAAACAACGCTGAAGGCCCTGTTTCACCGTAAGCGGCGGCGTCCAGTTTAAACACTTTTGGGTGTGGCTGATATCAACCTGAAGAGAACCTAATAAACGTTGGGCAACGGCTTTTTTCCCCAATAACGTTGCGGCAAATTGCAGCAAACTTGCCGGAACGGGGATTAGCCTTGAGGGTTTGCCCATGGCTTGGGCGACCCCTTGCAGTAGCTGTGTTGTTGACATGTCTTCGCCGTCACTGACTAGAAAAGTCTGATTTGCAGCGCCAGGGTGGTCAATGCAAGTGATGATCAAATCAACAAGATTATCCAAAGCAACCAGTGAGCGTTTATTGTGGACGGCGCCTAATGGCAGTGGCAAGCCTTTGCCCACCAGTTTTATCATACTGGCGAAGTTGCCCTTTACACCGGGGCCGTATACCAGTGGCGGGCGAATAATCACCACCTCCATGCCCGTTTCAGCTGCCAGCGCGCACAAACCCTGCTCTGCTTCGTGCTTGGAAATACCGTAAAAATCTTCAGGTGATGGCGCGTCGTGCGAGTAGAAAGGTTGACCTGTTGCAGTTTGCTCGCCGTTCACTTTAATCGAACTTATGAAAATAAAGCGTTTTACACCTGCGATAGCGGCTTGGCGAGCCAGGTTGAGTGTGCCCGCTACATTTACCTTTCGGTACTCTGCCAGTGGATCAGCAACTTCATCATTCATGATGTGAGCACGGGCGGCTGTGTGGATGACTACTTCCTGGCCCACCAAAGCATCCCACCAATCGGCATCCGCATTCAGGCCTTTTATGAAAACAGCTTTGTCGCAGTTTAAAGACGCTTTACGCCTAATCGCACAAGTCAGGTTATATCGATTACCAGCATTTAAACAACCAGCAAGCGGAGCGCCCAAAAAGCCGGTAGCGCCGGTCACTAATACATTCACTGTGAGCGCTCCAGTGGCTTCGAATATGCGTCTAAGCTCCGACCACTTTTTACCAACGCCATCAGGTCCTCGGCCATCTCATCCATGATTGCTTCTCGTGCAAACTGATTAACAAACTCCGGCCGTGGGTGGTCTTCAATACAGAGAGCTTCAAAAGCAACAACAGCACCGGCCGAATCGCAAGGAGAAAATACTGCCGCGTTATCCAGGTTCGCTTTAATAAACTTGGCAGCATAGCCGGCAACGCCGGCCCAAACCGGCTTACCAAGAGCGCCATATTCAAACAACTTGGAAGGAAGTACTTTGCGAAAAGCGTCGTAATCATTCAAGTGAAGGAACAGTACATCAGCTTTCTGATAGATCTGTATTAACTCTTTTCTGGCTACCGGAGGCTCAATTAAAACATTCGTGCAAGCAGCTTCAGCAATGGCATCTTTCAATTGCTGTAAACGGCCCCCACCACCAATTAAACGAAACACTACTCGGCCCTCCAGCTTTTTGGCTAAGCTGGGGATAATATGGTGAAGACCTTGCCCTTCTCCCATGTTACCTGCATAAACCACTTCAACCACACCGGCCTTCAAACTTTCGGCTTGCTCTGCATCGCAGGCCGAAGAAGCTTTTGGTGCTACCTGCAAAAATTCATCATCAATGCCATTGGTAAAAACAACTTTCGGAACTCTAGGATAACGGGCCTCGAAATATGGCAAAAACCCCGCTGACACCACGTTTAAACGATCAGCCCGCGTGATAGTCCACCACTCTATTGCCCCAAACAAAGGCTTCATCAGCCAAGTCAGTTTAGGGGGCAAAACATCTTTGATGGTATCCACGAAAATATCGCGGATATCCAAGTACAGCGGCACTCTTAGTTTCCGAGCAACCCAAGCACCCAATACTGCAGTCATCAACCGCGAGGAGCTGGCATACACCACATCGTACTCGCGGCCTTCAACGAAGCCCTTTACTGCTGTGGCGTAACTCAGAAACGCACGGGACTGGTCCATCATCCCATTTTTGTGAACCGGCAGCTGCACACGTTTTATCGTTACGCCTTGCCGGGACTCCTCTTCCAGTGCATTGGCACTAAAACCCGTATAGCGATTCGGCAGAGTTGTAACCACGTCAATCTCAGTACCGTCTGGCAGCACCCTCAACAAGGATTCGACAAAAGCCGTGTTCCGAAAGGAGCCAGCCGACAAATCAGGCTGGAAGTAAAAACTCAGCAGTAAGACCTTCAAACAGCACTCCAGCAAATTCGGGTAATGAGTTTAGGGCCAGAAAAAGTCACCACCAGCTTCCAGGATTGCTTTGATACGCCAAAGCCTGGGTGCCAATAGCTTTTGACAATTTCAGCAGTGCCGCCATCCAGCTCAAGCCTCACAACCTGTCCGTCATGAAGGCGCAAAGAGAAAGACGAGTCGCCAGCCGGCCACACACTCACATCAGGGTGCAAATGCCAATGCGCCACGGCTTCCCTGAAAGCGCCTCCCAATACATCGGTTACTTCCAACAGCCCATCCCAAGCTTGCCAGCACCGGCTGTGAGAAACGTTTCCAGCAAACCGACTATAGCCGTCATGGCTACCTGACAGTAAAACTGTGTCTTCACTGGTATCAAGCTTCACGCCAAAGGGTTTAGCACGGCGGGCCACTCGGAAGCCCGCCCATACCTCAGAGGAATTTTTGCCGTCTATTTCAACCGTATTATGGGCCGCCGTTGCACGCTGTTGGAGCCTCGTGGAACCTTCTCCATATTGAGAAATACCCGAGTTCACCAACACGCGGTGACCGAACAGACTTAGCTCGCAGCTCAGGGTATCAGCATGAGCATGGCCTGGCTGATAATCCGGCCCCACGGGCGCCACGTCCACCAACAAGCGGTGATTCTCAGGCCATGCCACAACACCATACCCACTTGGCTGCAAAAGCGTACCTCTAACCGCTGTGGGCTTATCAAGCCTTGGAATGGATAAACCCAACGCTGCCATATAACGCTCAACGTCTTCTATAGTGGGGGCAATGCCCAACGTGGCATCATTAAAGAAGGAAATTTTACCATCCGGGTGAGCCATGGCCTTTAGCCATTCTAGGCCTCTCTGCAGCCGGTCCTGCCAGTCAACCAGTCTCTGTTTTAGCTCAGGCATGTCCGTCGCCTGACCAAGCGCGATTAAGTCTGCCAAATCCCAAAGCAATGTCCCCTGATACATAGGCGATCTTTCATAATGGGCGCCATCAGCCAAAAACTGCTCCAATATCTCCTGGTCCAGCAACTTCAGGCCTTTGCGAAGCCAACGGTTGCCCTGCTCACCGTCCAAATAACTGCCAACAAACACAAGAGCTTTGGCATTAACGAACAAATGGTTCGCTAGAATGTGAAACTCCAGCCGCTGCTCCAACACTTCTGCTTGTTGAGCTAAAGAGCTTAGCCACTCAGCCCGCAATTTACCTATAGGCAAACGGCAGAAAAATTTTACCCAATTGACCAGCCGCAGAGAAATACAGTAAGGCTCCCAGCCATTACCGCTAATTGGCGGATTGCCCGCAATCCAAGCATCCACCATTTTAGCGCAGAGGAATTCACGGTTTTCCGCACCTATTGCATTCAAGTCGTCCTGATAATGCAGGTTATACAGCCAGAGCTTCGGGAATTCCGGGTTATTCCAGTTCCCGTCAAACCGGGCGGTTTCTCCGAGAAAACAAAACGTTTCACCGTCCTGAGTGGCCAGTGCTAAAAATACTTCACCCGGCCAGTTGGTCAACTGCCCACGAAGTGCTGGGTCGGAAAGCTTCCCCAATCGGGGCTCACTAACCCGATAATAAAGCTGATACGCAATTTGTCGTAGCTTTAGATAACGTACGGTGTTAAATAGTAAAAGCCAGCGTTTCATCGCGCTTTCAAAAAATTCACAATGCGACTACAAGCCTTACCATCCCCATAAGGGTTATGGGCGAGAGACATGCGCTGATACACCTCGTCATCATCCAGCAGTTCCTGCACTGCATCACGAATTACGCTGCTTTCCGTACCCACCAAACGCACCGTACCGGCATTCACCGCTTCCGGGCGCTCGGTGGTATCACGCATCACCAACACTGGCTTGCCCAGGCCAGGGGCTTCTTCCTGCACACCACCGCTGTCAGTTAGCACAAGATAAGCATTTTGCATCAGGTAAACAAACGGCTCATAACCCAGCGGTTGCATTAACTGAACGTTGCTTGAATCACCCAACAAGCGCTTTACAGGCTCCTGCACATTGGGGTTCAAATGCACCGGATAAATAAAGTGAGTATCAGGATTGGCGGCAGCCAACTGACTCAGTGCCTTGCAGATATTTTCAAAGCCTTCACCAAAATTCTCACGCCGATGGCCTGTTACTAACACATACCGTTTGCTTAGCGCATCGGTGTTCAACCCAGCCTGAGTCAAAACAGATTGAATACTGTTTTTCAACTCAGCCGACTGATCAATCTTCTTAACCACCCACTGCAAAGCATCAATCACCGTATTACCGGTAATGGTGATTTTTTCACCAGCAATATGTTCGCGCAGCAAAGCGTTCTGATTACGCTCGGTCGGCGCAAAATGCACAGCAGCCAAGCGGCCGGTCAGTACTCGGTTGGCCTCCTCAGGCCAGGGCGAAGACATATTGCCCGTGCGCAAACCTGCTTCTACATGCCCTACCGGAACCTGCTGATAAAAAGCCGCCAAGGTGGCCGCAAAGGTGGTGGCTGTGTCGCCATGCACCAGCACTATATCCGGCTGAAAGTCTTTCAGCACGTCGCGCAAGCCGAGCAGTACGCCAGAGGTGATGTCGTACAGATCCTGACCAGCCCTCATCAGGTTCAAATCATAATCTGGTGTTATCTCAAACAGCTCCAGCACCTGATCAAGCATTTCTCGGTGCTGGGCCGTAACGCACACCCTAGCATCAAAAAAGCTGTCTTCAGCCAAGGCTTTCACCAAGGGTGCCATTTTGATAGCTTCTGGGCGTGTACCGAATACGGATAAAACCTTCACTATTTTGTCACCCCGCAAAAGTCCAGCACCACTTTGCCAGCGGGTATTTCCAGTTGCTTGAACTCATCGTGCGCCACCAAAAAAGCGACAATATCGGCCTGCTCAACCGCCTGCTCTACATCGGTTATCTTGTAGTAAGCATGTGCGTGAATGTTCGGCTCTACGATAAAATAATTTTCATCACCCGCTTCCTGAAGCACCTTCTGCGCGATGTAAACAGCAGGAGACTGGCGCAGATCATCAATATTCGGTTTAAAGGCAAGCCCCATCAAGGCTACCGAGGGCGCTTTACCCCGACTGGTGGCAAAGTCACGAATGGCATTTCTAGTCTTTTCCGCACACCAGAAAGCCTTGTAATTGTTGATTTCACGCGCCTTACCGATGATCTGCGATTCCATGGGGAATTCAGAGGTAATAAAGTAAGGATCAACCGCAATACAATGGCCTCCTACCCCGCTACCCGGCTGCAGGATAGTGACCCGGGGATGCCTGTTGGCCAGGCGGATAAGCTCCCATGTATCAATGCCTGCCTTGTCGCAAATCAGTGAAAGCTCATTAGCAAACGCAATCTGCACGTCACGGCTGGCGTTTTCCGTCAGCTTGCACATCTCAGCGGTACGGGCATTTGTGCGATGCAACTCACCTTTGACAAACTGCTGGTAAAATTCACACGCCTTCTGCGTGGCAGCCTCATCAACACCGCCAATCACACGGTCATTGTGCACCAGTTCGTACATCACATTGCCTGGCAACACACGCTCAGGACAGTAGGCAATATGCAGCTTACCCTTCAAATCCGGGCGCCGGGCGTAGATAAAATCCCCCATACGCTCAGTTGTTCCCACCGGGGAAGTGGACTCAATAATGTATAAGTCACCTTCTTTGAGTAGCGTCAAAATACTCTCAGTAGCCGCCTGGATATAAGAAATATCCGGTTCATGGGTTCCACCTTTAAAGGGCGTAGGCACTACAACCAAATACACATCCGCTGCCACTGCCGTGGTATCAGCACGTAAAAAGCCCGCCGCTACCGTACTGGCCACAGCAGTTCCCAACTGGGGCTCAACAAAGTGAATTTTCCCCGCGTTGACGGTATCCACGACTTTCTGCGAAATATCCACGCCGTGCACAGCAATGTTATTAGACGCCATCAATGCGGAAGTTGGTAGGCCGATATAACCCAAGCCAAGGGTGACTACTTGTGGTTGCATTAGATTTTATTTCCTTAGACTCTGAGCTACCTGAACCGAAACCCGAGACACTTCAAAAATCTCGTCCGCAGGTATGGGCGTGGGTTTACCCTGTTGAATGGCTTGTACAAAACGTTCAGCACAGGCTTGTTGTCCTTTGTCCTGACTCATCAGTCTTTTGCCTTTAAAGCCAGGCCAACCGTAGCTACGCAAAGCTTTGAAATTGTCCAACTGCAGAACAGCATCATTGGCAAATACTTCAATGCGCTCCTTAGGAAAAGCTTTGCCGCCGTTAGCTAAGTAAAGGATGGTGCCGAAAGATCCGTCGGCAAAGGTCAGTGTGATACTGGCCTTGTCTTCTGTTATCTCAATGCCGGGCACGTCGCCCATTTTGGTAGCGGTAAAACCGGTAATCTCGCTGCCAGCTAAAAAACGCATCAGGTCAATGTAATGACAGGCTTCGCCAATAATCCGACCGCCGCCTACAGCCGGGTCCTGAGTCCAGTGGCTGGCAGGTATTTCTCCAGCGTTCATGGTCATGATGAAACTTTTTGGCTGTTTGCTCACCGAAAGTAGCTGCTTCATCCGCTGCGCCAACGGAGCAAAGCGGCGGTTAAAGCCAACCATCAAATGCTGCTTACCTCCCGCCTGTTGGTATGCCGTTTCCAGCTCGTCCAGCTCATCGAGCGTCAACGCTAACGGTTTTTCTACAAACACGTGTTTGCCGGCTTGCAAGGCAGCCAACGCCTGGCGAGCATGCAGATTATGCTGGGTGGCAATTACTACGGTATTGACCGCCTCATCCTGATACACCTCTGCTTCGTCGGTAACCGAATGGGCAAAATCATGTTTCTTGCCGTGATGCACACCGGAAACACCGCCACTGCTGGCCAGGCTATGCAGTTTGGCACCGCCTTCTTTGAAGGCCGGGATCAACACCCGGGAGGCATAGTTGCCTGCGCCTAGGAAGGAGCAAACCGCATCCGTTGGCTGATAGGCAGCAGGAGCATTCAACGCTACCTTTCTGCTGAGCAACTCAGTCTGGTTCAGATCAGGTGCAGGATAGGACAACAGAATACCCAGAGCAGTCGGCTCGCTCAGGGTCTGATATGCTTCAACCGCGTTTTCAATGGCAAAACGATGGGTAATTAAAGGCTTAACATCCAGAGCACCGCTGGCCATCATATCCAGCACGGCCTCGAAGTTGCGCTGCTCAGTCCAGCGCACAAAGCCTACAGGGTAATCCCGGCCCCGTTCTTCATACTCAGAATCATAACGGCCCGGCCCATAAGAGCAGGAAACCTGAAAGCTCAGCTCCTTTTCATAAAAATCAGCACGGGAAAGTTCCAGCCCCACCACACCGACCAGTACAATACGGCCGCGCTTGCGGCACATCTGCGCGGCCTGGTGCACAGGCTCATTGCTTTTGGTCGCCGCAGTAATAATCACCGCATCCACGCCCCGGCCACGGGAAAATGCAGCCGCTACTTCTACCGGGTCTTCACCTTTGGATAGATCAACCGCCTCTGCACCAAACTCGCGCGCCATAGCACAGCGGCTGGAATCAAAATCAATACCCAATACACGACAACCCTGTGCTTTAAGCAGTTGCACCGTGACCAGACCAATCAAGCCCAGCCCCGTCACTAAAACGCACTCACCCAAACTTGGCTGCACCAGACGTATACCCTGCAAACCAATAGACGCAAGCACGGTAAAGGCAGCCGACTCATTGTCTACATTGTCAGGAATCTTCGCACAAAGGTTTTGGGGTACACGCACCACTTCCGCATGATTGCCATTAGAAATCACCCTGTCGCCTACCTCGTAGCCGGATACACCGCTCTCTAGCACCACGCCGGCATTGCAATAACCCAAGGGCAACGGCTGATCCAGCTTGGAACGCACCGCATCCACTGTCGGCATTAGGCCATCTGTTCTTACCTTATCCAGCACCATTTTCACCTTGTCAGGCTGCTGGCGGGCTTTTTCAAAAACACTGGCTTTGCCAAAATCAACCAGCATACGCTCAGTACCGGCACTGACCAGTGTTTGTTGGCTGGCGATTAATAAGTGGCCGGGCTTATTTTGTGGGCAAGGCAGATTGGCAAGGGTGGTTTCGCCGTTGCCAAGGTTTTGTAGGATTTGCTTCATGGGATTCTCGTGTATAGCGTGTAAACTCATCAAAAAATTATGGCTGTTTGACAAGCAAGGGGACTTTACCGGCCTTGGTCCGAACAGGCTCTTGTAGAATCTTGAAGATAAAATCGAGGTTTACATTGCTCGAATCGAAGGACGCGGCAGCAGATTCAGGTGTCAGAATATCTCTTGGCGTCACTAGAACTTCAGCCATACCGCTAGATGGTTGGTATATTTGAATATGCCGTGCACGATCAAACAACTCATGATGGCGACCAAAGATCAAGCCTGTTAAAAATATCTTATTTCCCAGCTTGTCAACAACAAACTCACCTTCACGGCCTTTGTTAATTTTAAATTTTTCGAGCAGCCCTTCATTATAAGTAGGCTCGACTAGATCGCCGGTATCGTACCTGATCAAAGGTGAAGCTCTATTATAATAGCTAGTGCAAACCAACCGTCCTTCTCCCAGTGATTCGGCAAACCCGTAGGTCAAAAAAGGATGGTAACAACCATGCTCTTCTTTTTCATATGCCAGAACTCCGCGTTCTGTATGTCCATACCAAGAGACGCCTTTGCAATCCAATAGCTTTTCAACAATTTCACGCAGCGGCGGGGAAGGAAACTCCGAGCCTAAAAACATTCCTTTAATATTTTTTCGCAAAACTGGAAAAAGCGGATGACCGACGGATTCAAGCCAGATAACAAAATCAAAAAGCGAGCTTGGGTAGCCGTGCAGATATTTCGGTGAGTACTTTTTGAAAATCTGTAACAGGCTATCAGCTATTGCCGGCCAGCCACTATACAAATCGACGTTAATCTGGTGCCGTGCAGAATCATATTGAACAATACTTCTAACGTCAGCGCGACCACCAAAAACGACCTTTAAATCAGACTGTTTGAAACTTAGTTTATTCCAAATATGGTGCATGTGGGCCCATTCATGCCCAATGCTGTCCGGCTCTATGAAAAATTCAAGTGGCTGGCCACTACTACCACCAGTATTGACTAGAGATCGACCAGGCCTTTCAATAGATCTGTGTTCCAATGGCACCTTTTGTAGGTCAGCCTTGGTTATCACAGGCAGGTTTGACAAGTCATAAAAGCTGTTAAAGCGCTCTGGTTGAACATCAGAACCACGGTACAGGTTCACGTAAAAAGGAATATTGCGGTTCGCATAAATAGCGATTTCTTGGACTCTACGAAAAATAAATTCCTTCTGGTCATCAGGGCTTAAAAACCCTACTTGGCTTATTTCTGCAGTGCGTTGCCGATAAGTGCCGGCAAGCCCGGGCCTACAGTTATACGGAACCAACGAGACGGATTTGCCTACAAAAAAGGGCATCTGGGTAAGGTGGCTCTTTACCAATCCAAGAAAACTCATATATCTATTCCACAACAATCTATAATAAAATTCACGTTACAGGGATCCCTCATGAACTCTAAGGAGGGTCTGATTAACGCCCGATTTATCGCCGAATCGCTTTTCAATTCGAAAAAAAGCCATTCAAACGCGATTTAGGCGTAATTTTCCCCTCTGTTTGTCCGTTTTTTGCCCGTTCCCCGCCATTTTGGCGGAATTCGGGCGCAGTGGCCCAACGCCGGCAAGTATTTTTCACCCATCAGCAGATTGCTGAATGCGGCCAGTAGGTACAGCCGGTTATTGTTTTTGGCCAGGCCGCGATAGCGAACTTTTCTGTAGCCAAAGACCTGTTTGATTTTCCTGAACGGATGTTCCACCTTGGCCCGGCCGGACGCTGGCCTTGAGTTTCTCCGCCTTCAGCTTTCGGTCGTCCAGTTTTTTACGAGAGCCGGGGCGCTTAGCAACGGAGCCTGTCAACATAGTTGGCGCGTTTAGGTGCTCAGCTCTTTAACAATTAGCCGCCTTTTCCGGATTCAATGTGACAGAATCCGGCAAGCTGAGGTTTCGGATTTTCCCAGACCAGCGTCGCGGGTTCGCCGCTTTCGCAGCTTCTATAATCTGCTTTCGCTTTGCCAGGATTTGATCAGCCTCGCCAGTATGGCGCTGCTGCGGTGTTACATAATTTAAGGCGCTGTGCCGGTGCTCGGTGTTGTACCAGCGGACGAACTTAAGCACCCAGTCTCGGGCATCCTGAATTGTTTTGAAGCCGTTGGCCGGGAACCCCGGTCGGAACTTCAAGGTTTTAAACAGTGATTCTGAATAGGCGTTGTCGTTGCTCACTCTGGGTCGGCTGTTAGAGGGCGTGATGCCCAAGTCGTAGAGCTTCTCCAGGAAGGTCGCTGCCTTCATCGGGCTGCCATTATCAGAATGCAATACCAACGGCTTATCCCGAGACGCCAGATGCTCGCGCCAGTAGGCTTTCTCAATGAACTCGCGTGCGAGTTCGCCGGTTTCGTTTTCATACACTTCATGACCCACGATCTTGCGACTGTAAACGTCCATCATCAGATACAGATAGAACCAAGTGCCTCGCGCCGGACCTGGTAGCCATGAGATATCCCAGGACCACAGACAGTTCGCTTCAGAGGCCTTGTGTGTCGTTGCCATACGTTTACGTTCAGGCGCTTTTTGACGACCTCTGGGGTGTACCTGGTCGTGTTCATGCAGCACTCGATAGAGCGTCGATTCCGACGCTAAATAACAGCCTTGATCCAGCTGATCGGCAACGATAAACGCAGGCGGGCAGCTTTGATATTCTGATTGATTGCACAGTGCCAGCACCGCCTCGCGCTCCTCTGCTGAGAGTTTATTGTGCGGCTCAGGTCTGGACACCAGCGGTCGCCTGTCCGCACGGACGGCAGTGTTAGAGCTCCACCGCTGATAGGTGCGCACGCTCAGGTTTAGTAAGGCACAAGCCTTTATCAGCCGGGCTCCGTTGCTCTGAGCTTCCTCGATCAGAACAACCGCTTGCAGGCGATCTGGGAGGCTGGTCATTCGTCCTCGTTGTTGGGGCCCCAGATCGCCTCGGTTTTTTTTGACAGTGTGAGTAACGCCGCCACTTCTGCCAAAGCTTTTTCTTTGCGTCGCAGTTCGAACTCAAGCTGCTTAACACGCTTTTTTTCAGCCTGAGCGGCTTGTCGGCTACGCTTGGACTGTTCATCCGCCTGAGAGTTAGCGCCGATACAGGCCGTTTTCTAAGCTTCAATCTGTTCGGGATACAGGCCGTGCTTACGGCAATATTCACTGAGTTCCGCCACCGTCATTGGGGCGGTCTCTAGCACAATGCGGAATTTTTCTTCGCTACTCCACTTGTCAGGAATGGCTGAATTCGATGGCAAAACGGCACCTCGTTTTCTGGCGGCTGTTCGCCAATTGTACAGAGTTGCAGTACTGATGCCTTCCTGACTGGATAGCTCTGCCACGGTCAGGCTCTGGGGTGGCGCCATCTTTTGGAGAATGGCTTCTTTACGTTCCGGTGAATAATGGGGCATGGTTGTCCTCTGAAATAATCAGGCGACAACTACGCTGACACATAGGGGCAATAAACCACGAGACGTTTTTGCGATCTTTATGCTCATCTCGCTTCTGAATCCCAAGATAACCAGCATCACCAAACACGCGCCGCTCATCGCCGTGGAGACGGTTGCCAGCGGGCACGATGTTATGGATCAAGCCGAGCGTGTCATCGACACCAATGTGCATCTTCATGCCAAAGTACCATTGATTGCCTTTTCTGATTTGGTGCATTTCGGGCGGTCCGACGACTCGGTCACGCTTGCCGCTCTCGTTCTTGGTGAAAGGCTGTGCGGAAATGATCGACGCATCAACAATTACCTTCGCGCAGCATCCGCCCGTTCTTCTCCAAATGCTTTTTCACTTCTTTGAACAGCAACTTGCCAAGGCCGTGACGCTCCAGGAAATCGCGGAACTTGAGAGTGGTCGTTTCGTCCGGTAACCGGTCCAGCTTCAGGCCGGCGAAGTGCCGCATGGACTCGATTTCGTACAGGGCATCTTCCATGGCCGGATCGCTGAGGTTGTAGAACAGCTGCATGCAATGGACTCGCAGCATAGTGGGCAGCGGATACGGTGGCCGGCCAGTCTGGCCCTTGGGGTAGTGTCGAGCTACTTTTTTCTCTAATGGCTTCCAGGGGATCAGCTTGTCCATCCGTTCCAGAAAGATCTCGCGGCGGGTCTTACGCTTCTTGGTCTGGTACTCGGCTTCGGCGAAAGTGATCTGATCCATGGTGGCAACGAATCCTATGCGGTTGGCGATGGCTGTATTATCACCGATTTTGAGACTTATTCAGAGTCTCCTTAACTGAAAATTATATAATCAGAGCATTTAATGAAAGGTAAAATCTAAAAACTCTTTTATCGAATCTGGCTGATAACGGATTTTTCTAGCCGTCTCTTTAGCCAACACATCGGAAATCATATTGGCAAAATCCTTTCCGTTAGACATGGAAAAGGTGGTCACTCCTTCAGGACGACGTACTACATCTGAACATAGAACTTTGATACCTCGACTTAGCGCTTCCACGACCATAAATGCAGTCCCATCAAATGCTGTCGGCCTTACCAAAAGATCTATCTCCCGATATAACAAGTCTAAATCTATCGCGACTGACGAATAAGTCTGGACATTTTCTTCATTTTTTACCGCGGCCTCTAGCTCACCAGAAAGGTCTATCCATACAACACTAATATCGCTCTTCAAATATTTTAAAGCATCACGCATCAAATCAGCGCCATATACGCTGGTACCCGAAATGTAGTCATTTGTGTTTTGATAAAACAGAATTTTTTTCCTTCTTCCTTTAATTTCAGGATCTCTTGAAATCATTAAATCTCCATCAACAAACTCTCTGTATAAAAGTCCTTTTTGGAGACATACTCTTTTGCGTTTGAATTTTTTCTTGATCTCGCACTTAACTTCGTTAGATGTCGTGATTACGCCAGTACACAAGAAAATTGTAATAAAATTAAACGGATTATCAACCCTAAACTTAGAACTATGACAAATCAAATAGCATTTCTTACATAAAAAAATCGCTATTAAAGCTGCAGAAAATTTCTTAAGCGGAGACGAAAAATTTATGTAAGCGACGTCATACTTTAATTTCTTAACCTTACTTGGAAATAAATCAACGTAATGATCTAGGCTTTGAAAATACTGAGCAAGCTTTTCAACAAAAATTCGAACTCCACCTACTGGCGGTGGTACCGAGCCAAAAATTAGTATTTTTTTTCTCAATTTACTTATCCTTTATTTTAATCATATTCTTGAGTTTGTGCTCAGATTTTCTGCCCAAAAAAGAAGCTATTAGAAGGCATGCCCCTACAACATAATTTGCTGCGGAGACATCTAAAAAGAAAATCATTAAAACTTTAATTACGAAAAAAATCATTAAAATCAATGCTGGCAACTTTACGGAACTTAAAATCAGTTTGGGTGTCGATATGTACATAAAAACAAAAACCGAACCGCAGATAAAAAACACTGAAAGTACCGAGTCTAATGGTAGTTTCGACAAACCGAAAAACTCTCTAAAAAATAGAATGTAATTCAAACCAATCCAATAAGAAAATCCAAATAAATTAAAAAGTAAAAACACACCAACTGGAATTCCTGCAGAAAACCCCCGTCCAGAGGCAATATTAGATTTTAGTTTATCAATTTTTACAGAAGCAAGCCCGAAAATCGCACCTGCAACAGACAATGAAAAAAGAAAACTCGCTGCATTATGCTTTATATTTTGAACAAACAATCGATCAATATTCAATATTAAAATAGCGGCAAAAAAGTAAACCAGAACATCTAACTGAGGAGCTAGCTTTTTTAGACGGAAGAAAAACCTAAAACTTACCCTCGAACTTTTTTTGAAAAAAAAGGCAAAAATTATGGATGGAATAAAAAAGATCGCAGCAGCAAAAAACACTCTATAAAATAGTTGCTGCTCTTCCTTTAAGCCCCCGTAAAGAATTCCGATTATTAATATTATTTCGAAAAAATGAAGAAACACCACAAGAAACTGACCAACATAGAATCGATTGGAAGAAAGCAAACTACAATAAGCATACCGCTCTAGCATTCGACTCCAACTATATACTATGGACAATAGGACTAATTGTATTTCTAAATTTGAAAAAGCAGACACTATAACAGCGACAGTTAAAGATATGACTACATCTTCAACCAAGCTAGCCTCGCCTTTCCAAACTGCGTTTAAAATGGGTTGAACTAAAGAAAGGGAAACTAAATAAACAAATATCACTTTATTTAATTGAATATATAGGTCTTCACCAAAAAACTTCAGCGTAAGTTGCACGGCTAAAAAAGCGAGTAAAAGTTGGAGTAGCCTTACGGCAAAGCTCACTTAAATTCCAGTCTTGGTTTGAAGTAGAAGAAGGCAACTAACGTATAAAATAGAGTCGACGTTAACGGCGCACGAATTGGTGTATTAATATTAAACGAAACAAACAAAAAAACCATGAGCATCACTGCCAAGGACTTAACTAAGAAATCTTTATGGTAAAATCGACACGTATATCTTATATTTAAAATAAGACCAAATATCATCACAAAGAATATTGAGATACCCAAGATTCCTGAACGTAAAAACAATTCTAAGTATTGGTTATGAGGCGTTCTGATGTCGCCTAAAGACATTGAAAAGAATGTACCAAAAACAACATTAAATTCGTCAACAGACGTGGAAAAAACTTTCTGCATTGCGCCCAACCTTCCAGCAGAATAGTTTCCGCTCTCGGCCAAACTAATCCACTTATTTATAAAAATTATATCGTTATTTTGCGGAAAATTAAAATTAACGATTTGAAGCACCAAAATCAACGAGATAAAAATAAGAAAGAAGATTAATGCTTTTCTGGGTCGTGAATAAAGTAGAAATAGAATTGAAAAAAAAGCTATTAAAATAGATTCTCGTGAACCTATTATCAAAACATCAACTACTATTATGCAGTAGCATATCAGCAACGCTAACGTTCGTCTTCCCTGCAATATTAATCCAGCGCCCAGGAATAAATAGCACGAAATTAATGTTGGATAATACACTAATTTTTGATAAATTGAAAAAAATCCAAATATGGAATCCTCTCCTCTAACAACAAAAGAGCCAATCAATCCATAACTAAAATACGATGATAATATATGTAAAAGTGCAATCAAAGAACATGTAAAAAATGAAATACTTAATAAATTAACTACCATTTCTCGCTGACTAAAGTAATTGCTCCTCAGCCAGCGCCCTAGAAAAATCGCACCCGGAATGGGCGCTATATAAATAAGTAGCAATGAAGGATCTATGAATCCTGAAACGATTCCACCTAGCAAAAATATGAAACACCATGCAAGTGGGACTGCTATTAGCTTTAAAAAGCTATATGAAATCAGACTTTTAAACAACTGAGGAAAAAGCACCATACTGACTATCGATATGCAGATAGAAAGGGGCAAAGCGAAGGCGTCTAAATCTAATGTACGACCTCTGAAAACACCTGTTTCATTAAAAAATACTGGAACAGGAATTGTTAGCATCATGAAAAATGCTAATTTTTTTTCTATAAACCTACTAATGATCAATGTTTATTTCTTATGTTAGTACGTGAGTTTAAGTTCGTAGCTTCAACAGCGCGGAAGGCAAGCATCACTTAGGGAGGGTCTGATTAACGCCTAATTTGTGACTAAATCGCTTTTAAACTCGAAAAAAAATTCAAAGTCGATTTGGGTGTAATCTTTGCAATTTTTTTGTTTCCCGCCTTTTGGGCGGAATTCAGGCGCACTGGCCTTACGACATTAGATATTTCTCACCCATCAGCAGGTTGCTAAACGCAGCCAGCAAGTGCAGCCGATTACTGTTTTTAGCCAGGCCGCGATAGCGAACCTTGCTGTAGCCAAAAACCTGTTTGATATACCGAAACGGATTACGTTCTGTTTTTCGTTGTGGCCGCCGATGTTGTAGGTTTCGCCGGGCTTGCCTTCTTTTACGACTTTGTACAGGGCGCGGGCGTGGTCTTCTACAAACAGCCAGTCGCGGATCTGGTCGCCTTTGCCGTAGACCGGGAGCGGTTTGCCTTCCAGAGCGTTGAGGATCATCAACGGCACCAGCTTTTCCGGGAAGTTATAGGGACCGTAGTTGTTGGAGCAGTTGGTGATCAGCACCGGCAGGCCGTAGGTGCGTTGCCAGGCTCGAACCAGATGATCGGAGCTGGCTTTGCTGGCAGAGTACGGGCTGCTGGGGGCGTAGGCCGTTTGTTCGATAAACAGGTGCTCTGCCGCGTTGGCTGTTTCGCTTGGGTGCGGCAGGTCGCCGTAGACATCGTCCGTGCTGATGTGATGGAAGCGGAAGTCGGCTTTCTTTTCGTCTTCCATCGCCTGCCAGTAGTGGCGTGTGGCTTCCAGCAGGGTGTAGGTGCCGACGATGTTGGTTTCGATAAACTCGGCCGGGCCATCTATGGAGCGGTCTACGTGGCTTTCCGCGGCCAGGTGCATGATGGCATCAGGCTTATGCTGGGCCAGTACGCGGTCGACTTCGGCACGGTTGCAGATGTCGACTTGCTCAAAGGCGAAGCGTTCGCTGTCGCTCACCTCTGCCGGGCTTTCCAGATTGCCGGCGTAGGTGAGCTTATCCAGGTTAACCACGTCGTCCTGGGTGTTTTGGATGATGTGGCGGATGACGGCGGAGCCTATAAAGCCGGCGCCGCCGGTAATTAACAGTTTCATTTGGGGGCCTGACGAGCTTGAATTGGAGTGAAGCGTGACGGCTTGCTACTCACTAGATTTCTATATTTGGAAAACGACTTTCTTGAGCTGGAAACTCGCTTTTCATCAAAATCGGTGAGATTGCCTGGAAAGCCCTTTGCCGAAGCTGGAAATGAACCAGGCTGGATTTCCAACGCTGGAAACACGTTCCACCCGATAATGCTGGTGATCGGTTGGAAACGCGTTTTCCAAAGCTGGCAATCAACCGGATTGACTTTCCAGAGCTGGAAACCAACTTTACCGGCTATTTGCCGCTGACTGTTGGAAAAAGACTTTTCAACGTCGGAAATTTAAAAATCTAACTATTTGATTGTTATAGATTTTCTAAAACTGATAAGGGCCGCTTATCATTTAGTCATTTATAGCCTCAGAAATTGCTTTTATTTGACTGAATGTATATGAAACTTCACCGGCCGTCAGTAACCGCCAATTGTTTTTTCACACTCGCACCAAACTCGGCCATAAACGCAACAAAAATGCCCAGCATTAGGCCCAAAATCACGGCCAATGCGACAATAAGGCTTCGTTTCGGTCCAGTTTTTTCAATACTTTGACGGGCGCTAACAATGACTTCAAAGTTACCCAGGTTTTGCAATGCGCTCTCAAGTTCTGATTTTTTCTGCATTGCGCCAGAAAGCGCTAAGCCACCACCGTCTGTTATGTTCACTGCCATAGAATCTATAGCAGTGCTTAATGATTTAATTTGCGCATTGATTCCAGCCTGTTCAATCCTTACGAGGTTTTCCTGATGCTGGCTCAGCTTTTCAATCAATGCAGCGTGAACCTCTTCAACTTGCTGTTTCTGTTCAACCGTCGCGCCGGTTGAAAAACGAATCAGTGCAGTATCCTTCGTATTTTGGAATGACACGCTAAATGGTAGCTTGCTTTCGTTTTTGGTGTAGTACAGCACTTGCTCTTCGGGCAGCCAGCGAGTCTGAAGCGTTGCGATAACGGTTTCCGGTGTCTGAATTAACGTCTCGCTGTCTTTTTCCGCTAGGGAAACGCTGATCAATTCAGCTTACCGTCGTAATTTGATAATATGAAGGCCCCGTTGCGCACTGACCAGGATCCACCATGAAGCAGACGAGTTTCGCCCAAGCAGAGTTCGCCGCCAAGAAGA
>Ga0307487_1000995_pt1 | contig 20889 bp, 17 predicted proteins | sample CBIW12metaG_FD_203665 | JGI IMG/M metagenome (GOLD analysis project Ga0307487, IMG submission 203665) | Sea-ice brine microbial communities from Beaufort Sea near Barrow, Alaska, United States - CBIW 1.2 | ecosystem: Environmental > Aquatic > Marine > Coastal | place: USA: Alaska | collected... | reverse complement strand
ACCGCCTGAGCCCCTTATCCCGCATTCCTGGGTCACGCAGCATTGCCTCGGCTTACGATGTGTTCGGAGATCTCACCCACCGCTACTCGAAACCGGCTTTCAATCTGACTACAACCGTCTGTGACGGCCAGCAAGTCGACGTTCATGAAACCATCTTGTGCCGCAAGCCGTTTGCGCAGCTCAAACACTTTAAACGTGACGTAACGCGGCCCAATGACCCGAAACTGCTGATCGTAGCGCCGCTGTCCGGCCACTTTGCTTCGCTCTTGCGTGGCACCGTGGAGGCCATGTTGCCGGAACATGACGTGTACATTACCGACTGGCGCGATGCCTGCAAGGTTCCGCTGTCAGACGGTGATTTTGGTCTTGATGATTACATCGACTACGTCATCGACTTCATCGACCACCTTGGGCCGGACACCCACGTACTGGCCGTCTGCCAGCCCGTGGTACCAGTGCTTGCTGCCACCGCCATCATGGCAGAGGATGGCCACCCCGCCGCCCCGCGATCGCTAACGTTGATGAGCGGCCCCATAGACGGTCGCGTCGACCCCACCGCGCCGTGTAAAGTGGCCACCGAACATAGCCTGGCGTGGTTCAAACGCAATCTGGTCCATCCGGTACCCGCGCCCTACCCCGGAGCCATGCGCGAGGTTTACCCCGGATTCCTGCAGCTGACCGGGTTTGTAAACATGAATTTCGACCGCCACGTTGATGCCTATCGCGGCCTATTTAGGTCCATTCGCGACAAAGAGACCGAGAAGGTCAGCCGCCACCGTGAGTTCTACAACGAGTACCTGGCGGTAATGGACCTGCCAGCCACTTATTATCTGGACACCATAGAGCGCGTCTTTCAGGAGTTTCATCTAGCTCGGGGCTGCTTCAAGCACCGCGGTCGACTGGTGAATCCCGCTGCCATTCGTAACACGGCTCTGATGACTGTCGAAGGTGAGAAAGACGACATTTCGAGCCCTGGACAAACCTATGCCGCGCAAGATTTGTGCGTCAATGTGCCAGACTCCCGCCGCCTGCATCACCTGCAACCGGATGTTGGCCATTATGGTGTATTCAACGGCAGTAAATGGCGCGAATCCATTGCGCCGCGGTTGCGGGACTTCATCCGCGCGTCCTAACCGGTTGATGTGCGCCAATTCCTTGTAATGCAGGAAGAGGGCATCTGAACGCTAAAAAAAAGCTAAGTTATAGCCCTAATACTTATTGGCTATAACTTAGCGTTAACCAATTTCTTCTGCAATATTCATACAATCGACATTGTTTTAAATTTCTTATGTAACGATGCCTGTTATGTATGAACAATTATCTTCACTGCTGATTCATTATTATGAATCAGCCTTTCGAAACCTTCAGAAACCAGATCGTCCAATTGGATTCGCTGAGTAATGAAAGGCTCCAGGTTCACTTTGCCTTCTTCCACCAACTTGATGGTGTCTGCATGGTTGTTTGCGTAAGCAATGGTTCCGCGCACGTCTAATTCTTTCATCACAACGCTGTGTACATTCACCGTCGCCGGGTGGCTCCAAATCGATACGATAACAACGGTTCCGCTCGGTTTTGTCGCCTCGACCAGTGTATCTAGCACGTCGTTGATGCTGGTGCACTCAAACGAAACATCCACGCCCCGCCCTTCAGTTATCTTCATAACCTCTTCGATAACGTTGACTTCAGAAGGGTCCAGAACATAGTCCGCAACGCCGGTTTCTTTCGCTTTTTCTTTACGTTTCGCACTCAGCTCCGTAAGGATAACGGTTATCCCCTTTGCCTTTAATACTGAAGACAACAGCAAACCAATAGGGCCACCGCCGCCTACCAGGGCAACATCACCGGTTTTGGCGCCACTGCGAACAAACGCATGATAGCCAACCGTAAGAGGTTCAATCAAAGCGGCTTGATCGAGGGGAATGGCGTTAGAAATCGGATGCACCCAGCGACGTTTGACTGCGATTTTTTCGGATAAGCCGCCACCGTGGCCACCAAGGCCAATAAAGTTCATGTTTTTGGACAACTGGTAGCTTGCGCCCGGGCCTGTGTCTACGCCATCCGCAATAATATAAGGCTCGACAACAACGTGCTGGCCAACTTTGATGTCGTCTACACCTTCACCCACTTCGTAAACCACGCCTGAAAACTCGTGCCCCATTGTTATTGGCGCAGATTCCCCTGAGATCGGGTGAGGGTGGCCGCACGGAGGAATAAATATAGGTCCCTCCATAAATTCGTGCAAATCGGTACCACAGATACCGCACCAGGCTACATCTATGCCCACAGTGCCCGGTTCTACCGTCGGTTCGGGGATGTCTTCAATCCGGATATCACCTTTGTCATAAAAACGAGCAGCTTTCATTTGAATTTCCTTGCTTCTAGTTGAAAAGAAATACTAGATTTTCACCATCAATTTGCCCTTGTTACCACCGCTCAGGAACAGGTTCAGGCCGTCCATAGCCGACTCCAGCCCTTCCAGAACATGCGTGCGATATTTGATATCGCCGTTCTGAACATAAGGGGCCAATTTGGCTTGCAGCTCCTGCGCCTTGTGCATGTGGTCGGGCATAGTGAAGCCCTGGATGGTCAAACGTTTTTTGATAACACGCATCCAGCTTGGGCCAGGGCGCGGCGTTTCGGCGGTGTAATCGGCAATCATCCCGCACACCACAATACGGCCGTGCGCGTTCATGCGATCGAACACGTGGTGCTGAATCGGGCCACCGGTGTTTTCGAAATACACGTCTATGCCATTCGGCACCAATTCATCCAGTTTTGCGCTCAGGTCGTCGGTTTTATAGTTTACAGCACCGTCAAAACCCAGCTCGTTAATAATCCAGTCTGCTTTCTCTTGGCTGCCAACAACACCAATAACTCGCAGGCCTTCCGCTTTGGCCAACTGGCCGACAATCGAGCCGACCGAGCCCGCCGCTCCAGACACCACCAGCGTTTCACCCGATTTGGGATGACCACAGCCGAACAGCCCCTGAGTGGCAGTCAGGCCCGGCAATGCAAAAACCGCCAGCGCCATTTCCAGTGGTATTTTTTTATCCACCTTGTTGATACCTTTGCCGTCGGTAAGAGCCATTTCCTGCCAGCCGAACATTCCCATCACCCGATCGCCCACGGCAAAATCAGCGTGCCTGGAGGCAACCACCTCACCAACGCCAGATGAACGCATCACCGTTCCCAGCTCTACGGGTGGGATATAGCTATCGGTGTCGCCGGTCATCCAACCCATCATGGCCGGGTCCATAGACATGTAAGCCTGCTTAACCAGAAATTCGCCATCGCCAGGTTCCGGTACGGTTTTTTCCACCACCTCAAACAGCTCCGGTCCGGGCTTTCCCTTGAGGTGTTTCACCAGATTGATCGCTTTGTAGGTACTCATAAACAAGTCTTTCCTATGATGATTAAGGGATCGCTATCAGCTATTGATCGCTAGACGTTAAGGCATCTGACAGCTGAACACTATTGCCATAAAGACACAATTGAACGTGGCGGAATGGCTTTTAATCCTTACCGGGGGGCGTCCATACAGGAACATCTTCAGGCCTTGGTGCTTCCCAGTCCCGCTGCATGGACGTGCTCAACGCTTCTTCGAGCTTCATGAACAGCTCGCCATAGCGGGGGCTGAAGTTAATGCCTTCCTCGATTTCCTTCCAGGCTTCGAATAACTCTGCGTCGTGGGCCCGTTCATTCTCGACGAACGCCCAAGTCATCTGTTTTGCCCGCATGGGGTGCACGCCCATCGCCGTAAGCGCATGGCCACCCAGCTCCAGAGCAGAGTGATAGGTTTCGCTCATCACATCATCAGCGCCCGCCTCCAGAAGCTGATATCCGTGGCCACGGTCGAAGGCGCGCGCCAGCACCCATACACCGGGGAAGAACTTCTTCACATGATTCACCATTGCTACAGCGCGGTCTCGATCATCAATCGCCACAATCAACAGACGTGCGTGTTCAATACCCGCCTTTTCCAGTAAATCAGGGCGACTGGCATCCCCAAAAAAACTCTTGATGTTGATTCGTCGTACATTTTCAATCTGCTCGAGCTCATGATCGAGCACGACGATAGGAATACTGCTGGCCCGCAGTAAACGGCAAACAATCTGCCCAAACCGCCCCACGCCCGCCACGATAACCGGGGCTTGTTCATCAATGGTGTCCGCATCGCGATCATCGTTTTGCGCGCGTCGGTAACGGGGCAGCACAATGCGGTCATAAGCGATGAACAACAGAGGTGTGAGGAACATAGACAGCGCAACAACCAGAGAAAGAATCTGGGAAATTTCTAGCGGAATGACATCACTTTGCACGCTGTAGGTGAGCAACACAAAACCGAACTCGCCGGCTTGCGCCAACCCCAGAGTAAATAGCCAGCCGTTGCTGCTGTGAATCCTGAACATCTTCGCAAGCACGAGTAGAATCAGCGCCTTGACCACAATAACCGCCGCGCCTAGAGAAACGATGGTGCCCCACTTGGCCAGCAATATCTCGAAGTTGATTCCGGCACCCACAGTGATAAAAAACAGACCCAGTAACAGGCCTTTGAACGGCTCGATGTTGGCTTCCAGCTCGTGGCGGAACTCGCTGTTGGCCAAAACCACACCTGCCAGGAAGGCTCCCAAGGCGGGCGAGAGGTTTACAACACTCATGAGTGCCGCAATACCAATAATCAACATCAGCGCTGTGGCGGTGAAAACCTCTCGCAACCCGGACTTCACCACGTAACGAAACAACGGACGGCTCAGGTAATAGCCGCCAACAATGACGGCAGCGACCGCACCGACAACCACAAGGGCATGAGCCCAGCCCGAAAGGCCAGCCACCAGGCTCAGGCCCGCGTCTTGGCTGGGCCCAGAAGTGGAAGTACCCTTCAATCCTGGCAACGCCAACAGCGGAATCAGGGCTAGCATGGGAATAACAGCGATGTCCTGAAACAGCAACACAGAAAATGTATTGCGGCCACCTTCCGTCTTCGACAGCCCTTTCTCGTCCAGGGTTTGCAGCACAATGGCCGTAGACGACAGCGCAAAAATAAGGCCAACCGCCAGGGCCGTCTGCCACTGAAGACCAAGCCACCAGGCCCCGGCCATCCCTGCGGCCGCCGTCAACGTAACCTGAAGACCGCCGAGCCCCAATAGGCGCACCCTCATGGCCCAAAGCGCTTTCGGATCGATTTCCATACCGATCAGAAACAACATCATGACAACACCGAATTCCGCAAAATGCTGAATAGTGCTGGTTTCCTGCCCAACCAACCCCATAACCGGCCCGATTACCACGCCGGCAACCAGGTAACCAAGCACGGAACCCAGGCCGAAGCGCTTTGCCAAAGGCACTGCGATCACCGCAGCCAAAAGATAAATAAACGCCTGAATGAAATAGGCCGTCATGGTTTGGTCACAATCCTGCTGACAGACATCTGATGCAATCGTCCTTCTGCAAAGTGATCCATTACGATGCCTGACTGTCGGTTAAGAAAAAACCAATATTATTCCCAACCAAAAAAAGACGGCCACGAAGGCCGTCTTTTTTCTATTTAATCTCTTTCAGTTCTGGCTCTACGGCATCAGCACCGTATCAATCACGTGGACTACGCCATTAGACTGCATCAAATCTGCCGCCACCACTGTGGCCATATTTCCTTTTGAGTCCTCGATCATCAACGAGTCACCCTTGAGGCTGAACGTAAGCTCCTCGCCTTGAACCGTCGCTACCGAGGCCGATCCACCGCCATCCTTAACCATCTTGATCGCTGCCGCCGCAGGCGCTTTGGTCGCCAATACGTGATAGGTCAGAATCGACTTAAGTTGTTCTTTGTTCTCTGGCTTCAGCAAGGTTTCAACAGTGCCCGCGGGCAATTTTTCAAAAGCGGCGTTGTTGGGGGCAAATACCGTAAACGGGCCTTTTCCGGAAAGCGTTTCTACCAAGCCGGCGGCTTTAACCGCAGCAACCAATGTGCTCAAGCTATCTGTCTCTGCCGCTTTTTCTACAATATTCATCTTATCTGTTTTTCCCATTGCATGATTTTCAGCGAAAGCCGGTAGGGCAACTGCTCCAGCGCCCAACATCAGCGAAGAAATTACAAACGACGTTACGATTCCTGTTTTTTTCACGTCAACATCCTTTCGTTTAGTTCGGGTAATTACACCTATGTTTACGGACACCCGACGGTGGCGGATTCTGACAATCAGCTTAAATTGATTAATTTTTATACAGAAAAGCTTTGCTGGCTTGTCAAAAAACGAGCGTCAGGCCCGCCACAATAATCCCAAACAAAACGGACAACCCCACCAAAATCTTCCAGGGAAAAGGTGGCGCAGGCGGCTCTACAGCGAGTTGCTCTTCCAGATAACGTCTCAGCAACCGTGTATTACGAGTATTGGCCTTGTAGATGGCATCAAAGGCATCTCCCACCACGGGTAACAGGCCACCTATAAAATCGATACCCATATTCTGCAGCATGCGCCGCTTTACATCCTTGCTGGCACCGGCCCGTTGCGCTTCGATCAACACGTAACCGGACAACGCCAAGCCCACGATGTCTCCCAACACCGGCACCAGGCCGATAACCGCTTCAGCCCCAATTTTGAAGCGAGTAAAGGGGATGCCAATGCTGCTGTCGGTAAAGCGGCTAAACCTATCCAGCCGTGCAAGGATCGCCCGTTGTCGAGCTTCGGTGGGCTTTGCCATTGCATCTCCACAACCAGATGATAAAACGAGGGTAGAGGACAGGTTAGCAGAAAATAGATCTGTCCCGGATTTTAGTCCAGAGTTACTGATCGTGGTTAGTCTTCTAAGCATCGCAGGTATTGCAGCCCGGACAACTGTTCCATCTGGCCCCGAATCCACGCAACCCGACCCCATACATAAGCTGAAGGTTGTGCGGCGTTGAGCACTTTCGGGTTCGGAAGAACCGCCGCAAGCCGGGCCGCCTGCGTTTGCGACAACTGGCTGGCTGGAATACCGAAATAGCGCCTGCTGGCCGCTTCCACCCCGTAAACCCCGCGGCCAAATTCGGCAATGTTCAGATAAACCTCAAGGATTCTGCGCTTTGGCCAAAGTGCATCAATGGCTATGGCCAAGCCGGCCTCCAGAGCCTTGCGAACAAAGCTGCGACCATTCCAGAGGAACAGGTTTTTAGCGGTTTGTTGGGTAATGGTGCTGGCGCCACGCAAGCCTTGCCCCTTTTTATGCTCTGAAACGGCTTTGCGGATAGCCGCAAAATCAACACCATGATGCTCAGGGAATCGTTGATCTTCGCTGGCAACCACGGCCAGCGGCATCCAGGGAGAGATATCCGATAGCGCCACCCAGTCATGCTGCAGCTCAGGGTCTGAATCAGTTACCAGATAAGCCAGGATAAACGCAGAGGTTGGCGGGTTCACAAACCGGAACAGCAGTATCATCATCAACACAAAGAGCACACAGCCGGCAAGGAACCAGGTAGAGCGGCGTAGAAATTTTCGGATCAATGATTGTCGGGCCACAATTTTATCTTCACGCAGTTTTGGGTCAGAATTGAATCTGAACAGAAACTGGAGGAACTTTCCATGAAACATGTAACTATTGATATTGTGTCAGACATCGCCTGCCCATGGTGTGCGATTGGCTATGCACGGCTGGAAAAAGCCATGGAAGAGCTGAAAAACGAAATGGATTTTACCATCGAATGGCACGCGTTCGAGCTCAACCCGGATCCATCCGGCGACGGCGAACCCATACTCCCGGCATTGAGCCGCAAATATGGGCGCAGCGAAGACGAAATGAGGGCAAATCAGGCCCAGATGATTGACGTCGCCCACAGCCTCGGCCTGAATTTCGAGAAACTGCAGGAACGCTATACGCGCAATACTTTTGACGCTCATCGATTGGTAAAGTGGGCTGGACAGCACAACAAGCAGACGGCGATGAAGCAAGCATTTTTCGAAGCCTATTTCGGCCGCGCCGAAAATATCGCCCAGGCGGACATTCTTGTTCAATGCGTGGAGGAGATTGGCTTGAACGGTTCTGACGCCCGAGAGGTTCTTACCTCAAACCGGTATGCGGATGATGTAAGACAAGACGAGGCTAAATACCAGCAAGCCGGGGTTTCAGCCGTGCCTGCCTATATCGTTAATGACAAATATATGATTTCTGGGGCCCAGGAACCGGATACGCTGGTCAAAGCCTTGCGGGAGATCGCAGCGGAACCGGTCTAGGTCGTCTCATTACCGGGCGTGGGGGCCCTTCCATGGGCCTCCTGCGCCTTGTCACGGGATCGCTTACTCAGACGCAGCAATCAGGCTGGCATTACCGCCAGCAGCCGTTGTGTCAACACACAGGTGGCGCTCAATCACATACCGCTGATCAAGTTTATGCTCCGTAATCAGCGGCAGCAGTGCACCATCGCGCTTTCTCAGCGCCTGCCGATACGGTTTCAGCACTGAATGCTCGCCGCAGCTAACCGCTGCCTCGAAGCCCTTGACGGTTTCAAGAGCATCCGGCTCCAGCTCGCCTTCCACACCAACCACCGGCAAACCAGCCTTGGCAGCGCGATCTACTGTGTCACTGACACCCGGCGCAACCACCACTACCTTGTTGCCCTGAGCCAATGCCATAATCATCTGTTCGATCGCTGTTTCTTTATCCGGACCCAGACACAGCACAGTGCCACGGGCGTGGTTGGTCAGAATATTGCTTTCACCGGTTGGCCCCGGCATTACCTCTTCGTGCGCATCAAGTGGCTCCGGAACACTGTCGAAGACCGATTGCATGGCCTCGACCCGCGCTTTTGGCACTTGGGTGTTCATTCTGCCAAGCTTGCCGATCAGATTCTCCAGCGCTCTTGCATCCACTTTCTTGCCGCCCGATTCTGCCGGCCGCTGAACCGTCTCGCCTTTCATAAACCGACGCACATACTGCGGGCCACCGGCTTTCGGACCCGTCCCTGACAAACCTTCGCCACCAAACGGCTGAGAACCCACGATCGCACCGATCTGATTCCGGTTAACGTAGATGTTACCCACCTTGATGCGACGGGAAATACGATCAACTCGGCTGTCTACCCGGCTGTGAACGCCAAAGGTCAGGCCGTAACCCTTCGCATTAATGTCATCCACTACCTTGTCGAGTTCTTTCGCATCAAAAGTAGCCACATGCAGAACCGGGCCGAAAATTTCTTCTTCCAGATCCCCAATACCGTTCACCTTGATCACCGCAGGAGACACAAAGTTGCCTTTGTGCGGCACTGACAGTTTCTTCAGAAGCTGGTCCTTGTTCTCGAACTTCTTACAGTGATCGATGATTTTCTTCGCGGAGGGCTCATCAATGACCGGGCCTACATCTGTCGACAACAGCCACGGATCACCAATGCCCAGCTCTTCCATAGCGCCATACAGCATTTTCAGCAGGCTATCGGCAATGTCCTTCTGCACATACAACATCCGCAGCGCCGAACAACGCTGCCCCGCACTCTGGAAGGAAGAGGCCAGCACATCACGAACCACCTGTTCCGGCAGTGCAGTAGAATCCACGATCATGGCGTTCAGGCCGCCGGTCTCTGCCACCAAAACGGCATCCGGTGCCATGTGTTCGGCCATGGCCTTGTCGATTACCTTAGCGGTATTGGTAGAACCGGTAAAACAGACGCCGGCTATGCGGGAATCCGAGGTCAGGCCCGCACCCACGGTGGCACCGGTGCCCGGCACCAGTTGAATCGCATCCTTGGGAATGCCTGCTTGATGCATCAGTTCTACGGCTCGAACGGCCAGCAGCGAGGTTTGCTCGGCTGGTTTGGCCAGAACGACGTTACCTGCCACCAGGTTAGCCAGAACCTGACCGGTGAAGATAGCCAGCGGGAAATTCCAGGGTGAGATGCACACCACCGGGCCGATGGCTTCACCGCTGTTTTCATAGCGCACACCTTCGTTGGCATAAAAGTGGGCAAAATCCACCGCTTCACGAATTTCAGCAACGGCGTCCGACAGCGATTTACCCGCTTCCCGGGTGGCCAGCGCAAACAGCTCTAGGGTGTTCTCTTCATACAAATCCGCGACTCTGCGCAGGCAGGCTGCGCGTTCTTCTACGGGCGTGGCAGACCAGGACTTGAAACCTTTCTGCGCGGCAGAGATTGCCGTTTCAATATCGGCCTCGTTGGCCTGGGTCACATGCCCCACCAAATCTTCCGGGTTGGCCGGATTGCGAACTACCTGTACTTCGGTGCCCGATACCTTACCCGCAATCAGCGGCCCGCCTTTCCAGTGGTGCTCTTTGAAAACATCGCGGCCCTTATCAATAGCTTCGATAGTGACCGGGTCAGTCAGGTCCCAGCCTTTCGAATTGCGGCGATGCTCACCGAAAAGCTTGGATGGACGCACAATCGCTTTACTGGAAATGTCGTCACCCATTTCCTTGACCAGCTCGATCGGATCTTTTGCGATCATTTCAGGCGTAATGCTTTCATCCACAATCTGGTTTACAAAGGAACTGTTGGCGCCGTTTTCCAGCAGGCGACGTACCAGATACGCCAGCAGTTCATGATGGGGACCTACCGGCGCATAAATCCGGCAAGGTACGCCGCTTTCGGCCATTACCTGGCTGTGCAGAGATTCACCCATACCGTGCAGGCGCTGAAACTCGTAGTTGGCTTCACCACGGACTCTGGCCAGCTCAAGAATTGCCGACACGGAATGCGCGTTATGGGTCGCGAACTGAGGGTAAATGCGATCCGTCATGTTCATTAATTTGGTGGAACAGGACAGGAACGACACGTCACTGCAGGCCTTGCGAGTGAACACCGGAAACCCGTCCAGGCCCATCACTTGGGCGCGCTTGATTTCAGCGTCCCAGTAGGCACCTTTAACCAACCGCACCATGATGCGACGATCGTATTTTTCGGCTACTCCGTACAACCAGTCCAGCATGAAAGGTGCACGCTTACCGTAAGCCTGCACAACCACACCGAAGCCATTCCAGCCTGCCAGTTCAGGATCGCTCAAAAGAGCCTCAATAACGTCCATTGAGAGGTCTAGGCGATCCTGCTCTTCCGCATCAATATTGAAGCCCATGTTGGCGGCGGCCGCTTTTTTGACCAGTCGCATAGCCCTGGGCACAAGCTCTTTCATGACCCGCTCTTTATTGCCGTACTCGTACCTTGCAAGCAACGCAGAGAGCTTGACCGAAATGCCCGGATTCTTGCGAACGTCACCGCTGCAATGTTTGGCGATACTGTCGATACCGTCAGAATAAGCATTGTAGTAACGCTGGGCGTCATGATCCGTGCGAGCCGCTTCTCCAAGCATGTCATAGGAGTAGGTGTAGCCCTTTTTCATGTAGCCTTCACCGGCTTTCTGGGCTTCCTTGATGTCGCGCCCGAGCACGAATTGCCGCCCCATCTCTTTCATGGCTTGGCTTGCCACCGTACGAATCACCGGCTCACCCAAACGCTTCAGAAGCTTACGGAGGGTTTCACCCACGTTTTTGCGCTCGGAATCCTTGAGCAGGTTGCTGGTCAGCAGCAGGGCGATGGTCGCCGTATTTATCAAAGGAGAAGAGGCCTTGCCCACATGGTCACCCCAGCACCCAGACGTGATCTTGTCTTCGATCAGGTCGTTGATCGTCGTAGCGTCTGGCACACGCAGCATGGCCTCAGCCAGGCACATGAGAGCAACACCCTCTTTCGTAGTCAGCCCGTACTCGGCCAGGAATTTTTCCATGATGGTGGGCTTGGCGTTCTTCCGAACGCCACGAACCAGGTCGGCCGCTCTAGCAGAGATGGCCTTGCTCTCGGAAGGGGATAATTGAGCGCCATCAATCATTTCGTGAACCACGACATGCTCAAACGCAAGATAGTAATCGCGAAGCGCCTGTCGGCTGTCGACAAGTGCGGGAGTCTCTGATTGCAGCGGTCTCATGGTTGTACCCTCTTCTTCATTGTTTGTATTGCTCACCGTGCTCGCATTCTACCGAGAACAGCAGAAACATTTTCACTGTAAAAAAGGAATTTACAGGCCATTTTATCTTTTCTTAGGGATAAAAAATGACAAAAACTCTGAGGCAGCGCGATTAGATAGGCTAAACTCCCAAATCTGAACATTTAAGTGCCACTAACCCCCTAATCACAGCATGCTTTTAAACTTTTAGCGTAGACCTAAAGCTGATGATTTGCAGATAAGAAGTGGAAGCAAAATCAGATCCCATGCAATTGGTTCTTGAGCATCTGGCAGATTTTACGTACGAACTGCGGAAAAGTTCAACCAAACCGGAGCACACCCAGCAGGAGATAAAGATCGTGGAACTGGACCGGATTGATCACTCAATTATCCGCGAATTGCAGAAGAACGCGCGAGTCACGGTCACAGAACTGGCATCCCGGGTTGGACTGTCCAAGACGCCCTGCCAGGTACGCATGCGCCGGCTAGAAGAACAGGGCTACATTACCGGGTACACAGCGCTGGTTAATCACACCAAGTTGCAACAAAACCACATAGCATTTACGGAAGTGAAACTGAGCGACACCAACAGCCACGCTCTGTCCGCATTCAACGTAGCGGTCAATCAGATCTCTGCCGTTGAGCAGTGCCACATGATTGCTGGTAATTTCGATTATTTGCTCAAAGTCCGCACCCGTAACATGGTTGAATACAGGCAAGTTCTCGGCGAACAGATTTCGGCCCTACCCCACGTTTTACAGACCAGCACATTTGTGGTGATGGAGAATATAAAGGACGTGGGGGTCTGAACGTAAACCGTAACGAAACCGGTGACAGGAGCCCACGCTATAACAGCCCGCCCTTTCGAGAAGCGCTTGAGGCAATGCGGTAACAAGAACATTAAAAAAGGGGTCGAGTTTTCACTCGGCCCCTTACAAATTCAAATCAGCAATATCTTATCAGCGTACTTTTGACAGGAATTTCTGAGTTAGCGGGTTTTGCGGATCGGTAATAACCTGTTTAGCCTCACCGAGCTCGGCAATAACACCTTCGTGAAAGTAAGCCACGCGGTCCGACACATCACGCGCGAAACTCATTTCATGTGTCACGCAGATCATGGTCATTCCCTCATCCGCCAACAGGCGCAATGTATCCAGAACCTCGCCCACCAATTCAGGGTCAAGAGCGGATGTAACCTCATCAAAAAGCATGTAATCAGGTTTCATGGCAAGGGCGCGGGCAATCGCCAGGCGCTGCTGTTGGCCGCCAGACATTTTGGTAGGATAAACGTCAAACTTGTCACCCAGGCCAACATGAACGAGTTCCTTTTTGGCAACTTCAATCGCTTCCGCCTTGCTCATTTTTTTGACGATTCTGGGCGCCAGAGCCGCATTTTCCAGCACGGTCATGTGCGGAAAGGAATTCCATTGCTGAAATACCATGCCCAGCTTCTGACGCAGCTTATCTTTGTTGGTCTCTTTGCTATGAACATCAACGTCATCTACAAAGATTTTACCTTTGTGAATACCCTCGATCGCATTGATGCAATACAACAGAGTCGACTTACCGCTTCCGGAGCCGCCGATAATGCTGAGAACTTCGCCTTTTTTAACATCTAGGCTAACGCCTTTCAGAACCTCAAGATCACCAAAGGATTTATGGACATTCTGGATACTAATCATATTGCCATTTTCCTCTCAACATACCGACCATATGACGATAAGGGGTATGAAATAATAAAGTAAAAGATACCAACACCGATAAGAATCTCTAATGGTTGCTGGGTACGGGAGATGAGCTGATCAGACGTACGCAGCAACTCCATATAACCAATAACAGAGACCAGAGCCGAGTCTTTGATGACACTTAGGGCAACGCCCAACCAGGAGGGAAAGACTGCGCGCAAACCGATGGGTAAACGAATATAGAAGATGGTTTGCCAGTATGACATACCCAATGAGCGGGCTGAGGTCCGCATGGATTGATGCACGCTTTCGAAGCCACTGCGAAAAACTTCGCTCATGAACGCCATGGTGTAGAGCGTAAGAATGATAGAGCCAGCCACAAACGGGGCTAATGGGTATCCCATTGCGCCAATAAAGGTCGAAAAAAGAATCAGCTGAATGATCAGCGGCACACTTCTGAGTATATCCAGCACACCACCAAGCAGTACGTTAACAACTTTGCTGCTTTCAGCGCGCAAAAAACCAACGGCCAAACCCAGCAGGGTTCCCAACACGATCGCTACTATCGATATGGTCACCGTATTCATGATACCGGTAAGAATAAAACCGGTATCGCTCCAGGACAGAGGCGTAAACAAAGAGTTCATCAGATTTCCCCTTTGAATAGTTTGCGGGAAAGAAGTGACGAACTGAACAGCACCAGCTTAGTGATGATGAAGTACATAACCGCTGCCACCATAAAGAACTCAAGCGTCCGGAATGACAATGACTGGAGTCTTTGGGTTGTTCCGGAAAGCTCGCCCATTCCAACCAAAATACCCAATGAACTCATCAGAATAGACCAGACAAACTGGTTAGTCATCGGATGATAGATTCGTCGGAGCATTTGCGGCAAGATGATGTATCGATACACCTGAATACTGGTCATACCTAAAGATTTGGAAGCGCTGTACTGTGTGCTGGGGATGGACTGAAATCCACCGCGGAAAGTCTCGGTCAAATAACCCGCATTGATAAAAATCAGTGCGCTTAACACTGCAACGTAAGGGCTTAAATGGATGCCTAAAGCTCCCAGCCCGAAATAAGCCATATAAATTTGGAAAAGCGCTGGAGTGTTTCGGGCTATCTCGACCCAGGTAGTCGCTATATAACAATAGGGCTTGCTGTTGTTCATCTTGGCAATCGCCAACAGTATCGCGATCACAATACCCAAGAGCATTGCGAGCACAGATACGTGCAGGGTTACAAAGGCCCCATTCAACAACTCAGGCATATTCTGGAACACGACGTTCCAGTGAAATTCATAATCCATACCTTGGCCACTTTCTGTGGTTAAGAAGGGCTCTGATGGGTGATTTATCAAAGCACCTATCAGATCTCGAAGCCGTTACGCAGGGATATATGCGTTTGGCCTGTCAACAAGTAATATTGGCAGCCGCCTAACTGGCGGCCACCGATGTCGTTATTACTTGTTATCCCTCAAGGACTGGATCAGATCAGCAGGTGCATCTGAACCGAAGTGCTTGTTGTAGTGCGCATTCATGTTGCCATCGCGAATCTGATGCACCAGAAACAGGTTCAGATAGCTAATCCAAGCGCCCTCGCTTCTTTTTGCGATCAGACCTACAACGTCGTCATAGTTAGGTACGAAAGGGCCCGCAACAAAGTCTTTGAACTCTGCGCTTTGTAGCTTGGTGGCAATATTGGTGTTGGTTGAGATAACCGCATCCACTTTGCCTTGGTACAAACCCAGGTAGGCGTCGTTTTCAGACTTGAACGCGGTGTAATTATCCGTTCCCCAGCCTTTTTTCTCGGCGTAGGCAAGGTATTCGGTTTCGTAAGTAGTACCCAGTGCAGCGCCAACTTTCAGGTTCTTGAGATCGTCAAACGACTGGATATTCTTGTTTTTTTGGGCAATTACCTGGAATTTGAAAACAAAGTACGGGTAGGTGAATCCAACGGATTTTGCACGTTCTAGAGTATCGGAAGTAGAGCCGATAACAACGTCGGTTTTTCCGGAAATCAAGGATGGGATTCGATCACCCCAAGTAAGATTGAGTACGTTTGACTCCACGCCGAGGGCGTCAGCCAGATCGTTACAATAACCTACATCGAAACCTGCGGGCTGATTGTCTCCGTCAAAATAGCCCATCGGTGGGAAATCGAGAACCACACCACAGTTCAGTGTTCCCCGCTGGATCACGGTGTCAAGTTGATCGGCTGTCGCATTCACGGAGGTGAACGCAATGCAAGAAAACACGAGTGACGTTGCTAATTTACGCATCATAGTTTTTTTCTCTGATTTTTTTTGTTACGTCATAAGTTACGAAACTTACATGGACTTAAACTAAGCCCAAGAAGCTTACCTTAGATTTGTGAGTGAAAATCACTAAAAAACATGATTGAACAGGCGATTTAACTTTTGTATCTAGCTTTAACAGGAAATTACGAACAAAATGCTTAAAACCCAGACTAAACTCTTAATTTTAACATTAAGATAGCCATGTAATCCTATGAAATAAAAACTTTTTTAAATTTAACCCACAGAACATGAACAGAATTATTTTCAGGCCCGCCCGAGCAACAAAAGGAGCATCGGCGGGTTTCGGCCATCGGTCAACCACAAACGAGAGTACTTACAATGACACTAACGCTTAAAGACGCAGCGCTGCTTCGACAGCAGGCTTTTATTAACGGCAAGTGGTGCGCGGCGGCCAACGGCCAAAGCTACTCCGTCACCAATCCCAGCACTGGCGACCGAGTGGGCGATGTGCCCGACATGGGCGCGGCGGAAACCACCCGCGCCATCGATGCCGCTGCAGCGGCGCAGCCCGCATGGAGCGCCCTGACCGCCAAAGCGCGTGCCACAGCGCTGCGCAAATGGTTCGAACTGATCCTCGCCCACCAGGAAGACCTGGCACAACTGATGACCAGCGAACAAGGCAAGCCCCTGGCTGAAGCCCGAGGCGAAGTGGCCTACGGCGCGTCTTTTATCGAGTGGTTCGCCGAGGAGGCCAAACGGGTTTACGGCGACGTTATCCCGTCCCACGGCCCTGACAAGCGCATTATTGTTCTTAAGCAGCCCATTGGCGTAGTAGCAGCGATTACACCCTGGAACTTCCCGATCGCCATGATCACCCGTAAAGTCGCCCCGGCGTTGGCGGCAGGATGTACGGTGGTCGTCAAGCCCGGGGAAGACACTCCCCTTTCCGCTCTGGCTCTGGCCGAACTGGCATCCCGTGCCGGCTTGCCCGCTGGCACCTTTAACGTGATCACCAGCCAAGATGCCGCCACCGTCGGTCAAACCCTCTGTAACGACAGCCGGGTACGCAAACTCTCTTTTACCGGCTCAACCCCGGTGGGCAAACTGTTGATGCGCCAATGCGCCGATACGGTCAAAAAGATTTCTCTGGAGCTTGGGGGTAACGCCCCCTTTATCGTCTTCGACGACGCCGATCTGGACGCAGCAGTGGCCGGTTTGATGGCATCCAAGTTCCGCAACGCCGGTCAAACCTGCGTTTGCACCAACCGCATTCTGGTGCAAGATTCCGTCTACGACACCTTCGTCGAAAAGCTGACCAGTGCCGTAGCCCAATTGAAGGTCGGTGACGGATTGACCGAGGGCGTCACCATCGGCCCCCTGATTAACGCCAAAGCAGTGGCCAAAGTAAAAAGACTGGTGGCCGACGCCGTTGACCAGGGTGCCATCCTGCATCAAACCGGCAACGCCGAGGGACTTGGAGAAAACTTCTACGCGCCGGTGATCCTCACCCAGGTTACGACCGCCATGAGCATCGCCAATGCAGAGATTTTCGGCCCGGTGGCGACCGTGTTCCGCTTCTCCAATGAAGCTGAAGCCGTGCAAACCGCTAACGACACCCCCTTCGGTTTGGCCGCCTACTTTTACGCCCGGGACATCGGCCGTATCTGGCGGGTCGCCGAAGCGCTGGAATACGGCATGGTGGGCATCAACGAAGGGATAATTTCCACCGAGGTAGCTCCCTTTGGCGGCGTCAAAGAGTCCGGCATTGGACGCGAGGGCTCCAAGTACGGCATCGACGACTTTGTCGAAATCAAATACCTGTGCATGGGCGGCCTAGGCTGACCGGTCAGATATCGCCACAGCAACGATAAAAAAAGAGGCAGAACCCGAAGGGGTGTCTGCCTCTTTTTTGTGGACGCCGCCTCGCGTTAACAGAGGCAGCGTCCACAGCTCCCTGTCAGGGGATGGTTCGGGGATGATCAGGCCTTTGGCCAGCAGCTCACTGAACATGACCATCTGAACTTGGGGGAAGCGCGCCATCAAAATATTAACGCGCTGACGCATGGCTTCGGTGTTGTCGCCATGATGCAAAGCATGCATCTGAACTCCGGCTATTGTGAAGTAAGACATGGTGTTCCTCTATATGGCGATACTACAAAGTGTGGCGATACTACAAACTCTAATTTCAAAATCCAGCTTTTGCTCGGAGATCAAAACAGCTCAATTTAGCCTTCGGACTGGATGGTTTTACGTTGATATCACCACCACAAAAGATTGTAACTTTAACAAGCTTAGGTCAAATATGGGGGTCTGTCGAAAGGCAATTTTGATGGGTGTAGATTTACTAATATTAGCGCAACCTGCGCATATTTCGGTTTTTTATTTCAGCCTTGAAACAAGCCGAGCCAGCTGCTCGCTGGTGCTTTCAAGATAGTGCGCTGCACGCGCAATAGCGTCACTTTTACTGATTGGCCCAGGGGCAATCGAGAAAACCGCCGTAATGCCCGCCTCATGAATGGCCGTCATATTTTCGCCCCCCAACATGCCGGCAAGGCCAATAACAGGCACCTGATAGAGTTGTGCCAGTTTGGCAACGCCGGTCGGCGTTTTACCAGAAGCACTTTGGCCGTCAATCGCCCCCTCGGCCGTAATCACCAAGTCGGCGGCCTTCATCTGTGCGTCCATACCCACGGCGGCCATCACCAATTCGATACCGGGTTTTAAAAGCCCACCAAGAATCCCGGCGACCGCTCCCCCAATGCCGCCTGCTGCGCCACTTCCTGCAAAGCTACTTATATCGTAACCATTTTGTTCCACGCACCTGGCAAAGTGCCCAAGGTTGTTGTCGAGCACTTTGACGTCGCCTGGTGAGGCACCTTTTTGCGGCCCGAATACTGCGGCGGCACCCAGGTCGCCGAGCAAGGGGTTGGTCACATCGCAAGCAACCACGACATCTACACCCGCCAGGCTTGCTTTCGCGCCGGCAATATCAAAGTGGCTGATGTACTTTAAACCCGCACCGCCGGGAGGTATGGGCCCGCCTTTACTGTCCAATAATTGTGCACCCATAGCTTGCAGCAAACCCGCGCCACCATCGGTGGTGGCACTGCCCCCCAAGCAAACAATAAGGGTCTTCGGCCGGTGTTTCAAAGCAGCCATGATGAGCTGGCCGGTGCCATAACTGGACGCTGTCATCGCATTGCGGTCAGGTTCGGACACACAGTGCAGGCCGCTTGCCTCTGCCACTTCAACGATGGCGGTTTTCCCATTATCTATCAGCCCGTAACTGGCGTTGACCGGGTCGCCGGAAGGGCCGCTTACCCGTGCCTGGTGCAACGTGCCGTGCATAGCCCCAACAAGAGTGGCTGTTGTGCCTTCGCCGCCATCTGCCAGGGGGATTTTAATCACCTGGTCAGCCGGAGCACCACGCAACCAACCTACAGCGATCGCGTCAGCGACGGCTTTCGCCGTCAGACACTCTTTGAACGAGTCAGGGGCAATGAGTACGCGCATGCTTCAGTCCTTACCAAGTTGTTTGAATATCGCTAGTTCCCCTTACAGAGCTACCAGGGATGCTAGCCACACGGCAGTAATCGTTACCAGGCCCATGAAAAGTGTCGCCGCTGTGTGTGAGCGATACGCCGTTGCAACGTCCATTTTACTGAACTGCGACACCACCCAAAAATAGCTGTCGTTGGCGTGGGAGACGGTCATTGCACCGGCACCAACGGCCATGACCGTTAGTACGCGGCCCATATCTGAGTCCAACCCCAATTGCGGCAACAACGGGGCAACCAGCGCAGAAGCGGTAACCAGGGCGACGGTTGAAGAACCTTGTGCCGATTTGAGCGCAGCGGCCACAATGAAAGGCATGATAACCCCCAGGCCCAATGTAGACAGATTCTGGCCAAGAAAATCACCCAGCGGTGTCGCGGCAAGCACAGCACCGAATGCGCCACCCGCACCGGTAATCAGAATAATCGGTGCTGAGACAACCAGGCCCTTTTCGGTGTGACGGGCAAACCCTTTGAGTTTCTCATCACCTTGAATCAGCAGTACTGCAAACCCAAGGCCAATCAACAGAGCATTTAGCGGCTTACCAAGAAAGTTCAGCGCTTCATAAAGAAACCCATCACCCAGCGGGGCGGTTGGGTAACTGGCTACTGAGGCCAAACAAATAAGGACAATAGGTACAAAAATAGGGGCAAAGGCTTTCCATGGGCCAGGCAGTTCACCGTAATGCTCTTTACCTTCCTCAAACGCTTCTTCTGTTTGATCCAGTTCTGTACTGGGCAGGTTTCGTGAAAAATAGGCCCAAACCAAACCCGCCATCGCCGCGATTATGGCGAAAACAAGGCCGACGCCGATAACCAGCCCCAAATTGTCTTCCAACCCCAGGTTGCCTGCGGCCGCAATCGGGCCAGGCGTGGGTGGTACAAGGGTGTGGGTTGCAAATAAACCGGTAGAAAGTGCCACCGTCATTGCGACGGGGGATACGCTAAGGGTTCTCGCCATGGAGCGCTTCAAGCTGTTGAGAATGACAAAACCAGAATCACAAAACACCGGAATAGACACAATAAAACCAACGATGGACATCGTCATGGTAGGGAACTTTTTCCCCAAACATCTAATGATGGTCTCAGCCATCACAATAGCGGCACCCGTGCGTTCAAGAATGACACCAATGATGGTACCCAAAACGATAACCAGACCGATGTAGCCGAGAATTTTACCAAAACCACCGCGAATCGTTGATTCGATGGAATCGAGGGGCAGGCCAAATGCGAACGCGGCAATGAACGATGCCAGCAAAAGTGTAATGAAAGGGTTGAGGCGCAATTTGCTCGTTGCGAACACAATGAACGCGATAAGGGCGATTAGAATAAAAACCATGTACATAGAAAATCTCCTGCATTGCCATGCCTAAGAGGCGCTGAGCCGTCGCTTGATCAAGTGTCGTCATAGGCGTTTTTGGCAATCAGTCGGCATACACCAAAAAATTGAGGCAACGCTACTCGACGAC
>Ga0307487_1000992_pt1 | contig 20932 bp, 24 predicted proteins | sample CBIW12metaG_FD_203665 | JGI IMG/M metagenome (GOLD analysis project Ga0307487, IMG submission 203665) | Sea-ice brine microbial communities from Beaufort Sea near Barrow, Alaska, United States - CBIW 1.2 | ecosystem: Environmental > Aquatic > Marine > Coastal | place: USA: Alaska | collected... | reverse complement strand
TTCCACAGGTCTTCAGCCTGACCCTTTAATCGCTTGAGTTCTTTCCGGCGTTTGCGAGTTAGTGCCACGGGAAACCTCCAAAGATGGTCGAACAGTTGTTCCATACTGCCACGCCGGGTTCCAAGTGCACACTGGGTTGGCTGTGAGCACCCTGAATAATGCGGATAGGAGGCACAGGTTGGCTATGTAAGAATTGACCTTATGTCTCAACACACCGCCGTTGCCACAATCAAGACAAACCTCGGAGAAATCCGTCTCAACCTTTTCGGTAACCACGCGCCGAAGACCGTTGCCAACTTCGTTGGTCTCGCTAAGGGCGAGATCGAGTGGACTCATCCGGCCACCGGCCAGACGACCACCGCGCCTCTCTACGATGGCGTCATCTTCCACCGCATAATTAAGCAGTTCATGCTTCAGGCCGGCGACCCGCTGGGTAAGGGAATCGGTGGCCCCGGCTACAACTTCGATGATGAGATTCACCCCGAGCTCAATTTCTCCGCCCCTTACATTCTCGCCATGGCAAACGCCGGCACTCGTGGAGGCAAGGGAACCAACGGTTCGCAGTTCTTCATCACAACCGTTGCCACCCCGTGGCTGCAGGGCAAGCACACCATCTTCGGCGCTGTAGCTGATGACGAGTCCAAAAAGGTTGTCGACGCCATTGAAGCTGTCGACACCGATGGTGGCGACAAGCCGCTCAAGGACGTCGTTATCGAGAGCGTCACGATCGACGAGGTCTAACCTTCGTGAGCTCATCGCCGGATGCCAGCGGCAACTACTGCTATCGGCATCCAGATCGGCAAAGTTTTACCCTGTGCCAGCGATGCGGGCGCACAGTATGCCCTAGCTGCCAAACACAGGCGGCTGTGGGAGTACACTGCCCCGAATGCATCGCAGAGGCTCGCGCTAACGGACCAAAACGCAAGCCAATCCTTGTGCGGGCAAGCCGGGCATCCACCGGGAAGCCAGTAGTCACCTACACGCTTATCGTGTTGACTGTTGCAATATTTTTGCTCCAGTTGATTCCGGGCAGCGCAGTGACACAGGCTCTCGTCTACTACCCGCCGCTGACCGCATCGGAACCGTGGCGAATGATCACTTCGGCGTTCTTGCACTCGCCGAGTTCGATCTTCCACGTTGGTTTCAACATGTTCACGCTCTTCATCTTCGGCCGCGTGCTGGAGATTCCCTTGGGCCGCGCTCGATTCATCTCGCTCTATTTGATCAGCGCTCTGGGCGGATCGGTTGCGGTGCTTCTGATTGCACCAGGATCTGTCGTACTTGGAGCATCGGGTGCCATCTTCGGAGTTGTCGCTGCATTCTTCGTGATTCAGCGACGCATGGGGATCAATAACAGGGGCTTGCTGATCATTGTTGTGATCAACCTCGTCGCTGGCTTCATTCCAGGGCTAAACATTTCGTGGCAAGCTCACGTTGGCGGCCTCGTGACGGGTGCGCTTCTTGCGTTCGTTTTCTTGCGTCAGCGCAACAAGACGTCAGTGATTCCCGAGATCGCATTGGTCGCGCTTGTCGTCGTTGGACTGATTGCCCTGACTCTCGTGCGGATCTTCGTTCTCTAAGTGACTAAAAGTTATCCACAGGTTTATTAACACTGGGTATAACTACATGCGTGTAGTTTCTAGCGCCACCGAGTAGTCATCAGAAATCCGATGAAAAGGATGCCGAAGCCGACCAAAATGTTCCAGCTGCCGAGCGAAGCGACAGGAAGTTGCTGATTGCTGACATAGAACACGATGATCCACGCGAGGCCGATCAGCATGAAGCCAAACATGACGGGCTTGAACCAGACCGCATTGGGTACATCCTCAGCGGGACGCGACGGAGACTTTTCTGCAGAGTTACGGGCCATGAAAGAAATTCTAGCGCGAACGGCCTGTGGGGCGAACTACCGCGCGGAAACCGGCCACGGTTTGCGCGTAGAATCGTGCTTATGGTTCTGGAAGACGGTAAGCGAGTTCGTCACCGCGCACGGTCGCGTCGGCCTGTCTCCGTCATCGGAATATTCGGAGAACTCTTCATTACGGCCGGCATTATCGTGTTGCTTTTTCTCGTGTGGCAGACCTGGGTGAACAACATTTTTGTGAGCAACACACAGCGTGGCGAAGCCCAGGAACTCAGTCAAGAGTGGAACAAGGGCGAAGCGGTAGATCTTGCGCCCGAGGAACGTGCCGATCCTGGCGTACCAATAGTCGCCACGCCGCCTGCTGAGGCTGAGGCGTTTGGCACTCTCATCGTTCCGCGGTTCGGTGCCGACTACACCCGCCCGATCGCCGAGAGCGTGAGCCTTGAGCGGGTGCTCAATACTCGTGGCGTCGGACACTACACCGGAACCCAGATGCCGGGCGAGGTTGGTAACTTCGCGGTGGCTGCACATCGCACCGGGTGGGGTGACCCCTTCTTTGACATCAATAAACTTCAACTCGGCGACAGCGTTTATGTGGAGACTGAAGCCGGTTGGTACCGCTACGTGTTCCGTTCCCTTGAGTACGTTCCGGCATCCGGTGTCGGTGTTCTCAACCCTGTGCCGCAGTTCGACGGTGCAGTTGCAAGCGATCGACTGATGACACTCACCAGTTGCAACCCGATTCACGACATTGCAGAGCGCATCATCGCCTACGCCGTTTATGACACCTGGTACCCGCGTTCCGAAGGTGCCCCCGCCGAGATCGCAGCAATCGTGCAAAATTTGGAAGGAGCTGGCTAATGTACGCATCCCTCTGGCGTGTACTTCCTGGACCAGCGCTTGTGCGCGTGCTCATCTTGTTGGTGCTGGCCGCTGCAATTGTTGCCGCGCTCTTCGCGTGGGTTTTTCCGTGGGTGCTGCCAATCGTGTCTCCGCAGGATGCGACGGTGCAAGAGTGACCCGCATCCTTGTCATCGATAACTATGACAGCTTCGTTTACACACTCAACGGCTACCTGCGTGAGCTGGGTGCCACGACCGTGGTGGTTCGCAACGATGCATTCGGCGCGGATGACGCGGCTGTCACGATCGCCGACTACGACGCCGTGCTGCTTTCGCCAGGCCCCGGCACCCCCGTCAACGCTGGAGTGAGTATCCCGATCGTGCACGCGGCGCTCGCCTCAGGTCAACCGCTGTTCGGAGTCTGCTTGGGCCACCAGGCAATCGCCGAAGCGCTCGGCGCCACCGTAACGCACGCCGACGAATTGATGCACGGCAAGACCTCGCAGATTGAGCACGACAACAGTCTCATCTTCCGTGACATGCCCCAGCCGTTTACCGCCACCCGGTATCACTCACTGGCAATTGTGGATGGCACGGTTCCCGAGGAGCTTCACGTGACGGCTCGCACTTCTGGCGGAGTGATCATGGGGGTGCAGCATGAAACCCAGCCGGTGTACGGTGTGCAATTTCATCCCGAGTCTGTACTCACCGAGGGTGGCTACCTGATGCTCGGCAACTGGTTATCGCGCGTAGGGATGCCCGATGCTCCCGCATTGGCTAAGACGCTGACGCCACTAGTTCATAACTAGCTGCCGGCGCAGTACTGGAGCGTAACCTCAGACTTCTGCGGTTGGTCGCCGACGAGTGACTGGTAGCTGACAACGTTGCCCTTGCAACTGAAGTCTGCCGTTAGCCTGACGCTCAGCTGCAGCGCGGTGAGCGTGCTGTTTGCTTCACCAATGTCTTTTCCCGTGATATCGGGAATCTGAACTTGCCCGTTCGAGACAACCAGGTTAATGGTCTCACCCTCACGGATGATCGTGCCATCAGAGGTGCGCTCGGCGTCCCCGCGCGGGTCAGAGCTGATGACTGTGCCCTTCGTGAGGTTAGGTGAATAGGTTTGCGAACTCGTGCCATAGACGAGTCCGGCAGATTCCAGAAGTTTGATCGCCGCAGCTTCTTGCATGTTGGCGACGTTAGGAACCGTGACCGGTGTGCGGCCCATCGAGACCACAACCTCAATTTCGAGCCCCGGCGGCACCGTTTGCCCGGGACCAGGGTCGGTACGGATGATGACACCCTCTTCGACGGTTTCACTGGCCTGGTTGACGCGCTTGGGTACCAGATCAAGCTCAGTGAGTAGCGCTTCACCCTCGTCGTAGGTCATGGTGGCAACGTCGGGCACATCTACCGATGTAGTACCGCTGAGTTGTGCTGGCGTGAGGCTGAAGGCCCACACCACAACGGCAACAATGACGACAGCCATGAGGGCGATTCCGCCCCAAATCCACGCAACCGGTGGACGGTTTTGTGTGCGCGGCGTACGGTCATTTTGGTCGACCGCAAGCTGGCGGAAAGTCGCATCGCTGCCCGCTGTCGCATTCGGGTTGACACCGAACAGGGTGGCGTTGAAATCAGTAGATGCGAGCTGCTTACGTTCCGGAACAGAACCGGCAGCTGCTGCTTCAACATCGGTGCGGAACTCTGCTGCGCTCTGGTACCGGTCGAAGCGATCCTTGGAGAGTGACCGCAACACAACCGAATCGAGGGCGGGAGAAACCGCAGCGGTGGAGGTGCTCGGCGGAATCGCCTCAGCGTTGACGTGCTGGTACGCCACCGCGACCGGGTTCTCTCCGGTGAACGGTGGTTGCCCGGTGAGAAGTTCGAAAAGAACGACGCCGGTGGAGTACAGATCTGAGCGAGCATCCACACTCTCGCCGCGTGCTTGCTCTGGCGAGAAGTATTGTGCAGTGCCGACGATGGCGCTTGACTCGGCGATCGTGGCGGCAGAGTCAGAGACGGCGCGTGCGATGCCGAAGTCCATGACCTTTACCTGACCACCCGTGGTGACCATGATGTTGCCGGGTTTAATGTCGCGGTGCACAACGCCGGCGCGGTGCGAGTACTCGAGGGCGGTGAGCACCTGGGACACAATTCGCGTAGCTTCGGCGGGTGCGAGCTGGCCTTCGGCAACGATGTCTTTCAGAAGACGACCGTCAACGTACTCCATGATGATGAACGGGATGAGCGTCTCGTGCCCCGAGGGGTCGATGACTGACTCTTCTCCCGCATCAAAAATTCGCACGATGGTGGGGTGCGCCATCTTTGCTGCATCGTGAGCTTCGCGACGAAAACGGGTGCGGAATGCAGGATCGTTTGCCAGCGAGGGCTTGAGCAGCTTGATTGCTACCCGGCGCCCGAGCCGTGAATCCATTCCCAGGTGAACATCGGCCATACCGCCGCGGCCGAGCAGCTCGCCAATTTGGTATCGCCCAGCGAGCTGGCGTACGCCCTGTGCAACGCCTTCGCTCACTAGTTCACTCCTGTTTGTTGTCGCGGAAACTCCCCGATCAGTCTATCCGCTGCGTGTTATGACAGTGACTCACTGAACACTGAAAATCACTTCAGACGACGGCGGCGACTCCAGGTCTGTGCACAGCGCGGTGTAGGAGATCTTTGTCTCATCCCCGGAGTTGGCGGGCAGAGTGATCTGGAACTGAGTCTCGTTGGGTCCACGGGTTGGGTTGCCGTCGTTGATTGTTGCCCCTTGAACGAGGAAGTTGAATCCAGAACGAGGATGACCAGGAGGGCATCCCTCGTAGTTGGCCCACTTGACCGTGACAACCGCCGCAGCAGCGTAGGGCCCTAGGGGATCAAGAGTGTTCGCGGAGGGTTGTGTTGGAGTTGGCGTGACGGCGACCGCATCGTAGAAGAACACGGTAATGGTCGCGCCATTCTGGACGTTGCCAACCGGTGCCGCACGGTAGGAGAAACCGACGCGTTCGGATGACTCGGCTGCGCTGCCAATCTGAGCGTCGAGCACGAGTCCCTTATCGTTGAGGATCGCCTCAACCGCGTCTTGCTTGCGATCGAGCAGTTCCGCTTCAGTGAGCTCAACTGTCGTGGGCGTTGGCGTCGATGGTGGGGTTGGTGAACTTGACGTCTGGGTGCCCGAAGTCGGTGGTGGTGTTTGATCGCCGGTGGGGAGCAGTAGTGCGATGATCGCACCGATCAGCACAACAGCAAGCAGCGAAATGAGCGCGACGATGGGCCACGTCCACGGGTTACGTTTCTTGGTCTCGTCGAGGGTCTCGGTCGAGGTGACTCCGGTAGTATCCGCGGTGTTGAGCACACGGGTCGCCTGAGTGGCGTTGCCGTAGTTGAGCCCGACGGTGGCCGCGTGTGAGTTGTCTCCCAGAATTCCGGGGACAGCAGCGGCTGCTGCAGCAACATCCCCCCGACGCAACGACTGCGCTGCGCGGGAGAGATGCGAGGCGGATGCCGGACGATCGCCGGGCGACTTGGCTAGGCAGGCGTATACGAGGTTGCGCACCGGCTCGGGCACCGTCATGGGCAGTTCGGGTGGAGTCTCGTTGATCTGAGCCATTGCGATTGCGACTTGCGATTCGCCTGTGAAAGGGCGGCGACCGGCGAGTGCTTCGTAGGCGACGATGCCGAGCGAGTAAATGTCGGTGGTCGGCGATGCGGGGTGCCCGCTCGCCTGCTCGGGAGACAGGTATTGCACTGTTCCCATGACCTGACCTGTTGCCGTGAGCGGCACCTGGTCGGCGATGCGTGCGATACCGAAGTCGGTGATCTTTACGCGGCCTTCTGGTGTGATCAGCAGGTTTCCGGGTTTGATGTCACGGTGTACAAGGCCTGCGGCGTGAGCAGCTTGAAGCGCAGCAGCCGTCTGGGCCACCATGTCGAGCACACGGTCGGGGTCAAGCACGCGTTCGCGTTCGATGATGGCGCTGAGCGCTTCACCTGGAACGAGCTCCATCACCAGGTAAGCGCTGCCTTCTTCCTCGCCGTAGTCAAAGACGTTGGCGATGCCTTCGTGATTGACGAGCGCGGCATGGCGCGCTTCGGCACGGAAGCGCTCCAAGAACCCCGGGTCACCGAGATACTCATCTTTGAGGATTTTGATCGCAACCGTTCGACCGATCACGAGGTCTGTGGCTTGCCACACCTCACCCATGCCACCGATCGCTACGCGACTGGAGAGCTGGTATCTGGCCCCGAATGTGAGCCCACTGGTCGGTCTCATCTGTTTAGCACCGCCTCTAGTACTTGACGCCCAATTGGTGCGGAGATGCCGCTGGAGGTGCCGGACTGTCCTAGCCCACCACCATCTTCGACAACTACCGCAACCACAACTTCTGGATCATTCGCCGGCGCGAATCCGGTGAACCACAACGTGTATGGCTGACCTTCTCCGTTTTCTGCTGTACCGGTCTTACCTGCAACCTCAACCCCGTCTATTCTGGCATTGCTCGCGGCACCACTGTTGACCCCATCCACCATCAATTGGGTGAGTGCGGCCGCGGTTTGCGGGCTGATTGCCTGACCAAACAGGGTCGGCTCGAAGGACTGAATAGTTGTGAGATCAGATGCCATGATGCTCTCAACAAGATTGGGTTGCATCAGTGTGCCGCTGTTGGCGATGGCCATTGAGACCATGGCCATTTGCAGCGGGGATGCACGAACGCTGGATTGTCCGAATGCCGACAGCATTGTCTGTGGACGGTCGAGCGCGCGGGGGTAGACACTCTCGGTGGATTCGAGAGGTACGGAAACACTCTCGTTGAAACCAAATTTGTTGGCCTGCTCGCGAATCGTGTTAGCGCCGAGGGCGTCACCCAACTGTGCCATCGGGATGTTGCAGGAGAGTCGGATGGCGGTAGCAATCGTCGCGGTGCTCCCTGAGCCACACGTGCCGCTGTCGGAGTTGCTAATGATGAACGTGCTTTCGGGCAACTGCAACTCTGCGGGGTTGGGGAAGGCGCTGTCGGGCGTGTAGTTGCCGCTCTCGAGTGCTGCCGCTGCGACCACAAGTTTGAAGGTTGAGCCGGGAGGGTTCAAGGGGCCGGCCAGGGTGCGGTTGAAGAAGGGCTCATCGGGGTCGTTGAGGAGGCGTTCGTACGCGTCGATCACGGCGCCGGTGTCATGCACTGCCAATTCGTTGGGGTCGAAGGTTGGCTTCGACACCATCGCGAGAATTTCACCGGTCTTGGGCTTGATCGCAATGACCGCACCCTTGTAGTCGCCGAGAGCATCCCACGCCGCCTGCTGGATAACCGGGTCGATGGTGAGTTCGACGGCAGCCCCTGTGGGGTTCTGGCCGGTAAGAATCGAGTTCACCTGGTCGAAGAATTGATCGTTGGATGATCCGCTCAAGTAGTCGTTGAGGGAACTTTCGAGGCCAGTGTTGCCCTGGTTGAGCGTGAGGTATCCGGTGATCGGTGCGTACAGTTCGCCCTGAGGGTAGACGCGCAAGAACTTAAACTCGTCATCGACAGGCTTCGATTCAGCGATGGGCTCGCCATTGACGAGGATCGGACCACGTTCGGCCGAGTAGCTTGCGTAAAGAGTGCGCACATTCCGACCATCCGCCTGCAGGCTGTCGGCGGTGACCACCTGGATGACAGAACTCGAAATGAACAAGCTCACAAACATGAGCAAGACGACGGTGCTCACACGCTTGAGTTCGCGATTCATTGCCCCACCACCAATCGGTTTTCGATCGACGGTTCCACAACGAGTTGAGGTTGGTGGCGCACCGTATCGGAAAGCCGCAACAGCAGCGCAGCAATGATCCAGTTAGCGACCAGAGATGAACCTCCGGCAGCAAGGAATGGTGTGGTGAGTCCGGTCAGCGGAATCACCCGAGTGACGCCACCGATAACCACAAACACTTGCAATGCGATCACGAAGGCAAGACCGACACCGAGCAGGCGACCGAAGTCGTCTTGCCCGGCAAAGCCGATGCGGAATCCACGAGACACAAACAGAAGGTACAGCGCCAGAATTGCGAAAATGCCGATAAGACCCAACTCTTCACCCAGTGCAGAAATGATGTAGTCGCTCTCGGCGAGGGGGGTGATCTGGGGGCTGCCGCGTCCGAAACCGGTGCCGATGAGCCCACCGTCGGCAAGACCAAACAGGCCCTGCACTAACTGGTAGCTGCCACCTGTTGCATCGTAAACGGCCGGGTTGAATGGATCGAGCCAGGCGTCGATGCGGCCAGAGATGTAGGTGAGGAAGCGGCTGGCGACGAAAGCACCCCCCAAGAACATGGCCATTCCGAGAAGGATCCAGCTGGAGCGCCCGGTGGCGACATAGATCATTACGAGGAACAGTCCGAAGTAGAGCAGAGCGGTTCCCATGTCGCGTTGGAAGATCAACACGAGCATGGAGGCAACGAAGACCACGATGATGGGGCCCAAATCGCGGGCACGAGGGAACGTCATGCCGAGTACTTTGCGGCCGACCATGGAGAGCGAGTCACGCGCCGATACGAGGTAACCGGCGAAGAAGACTGCTAGTGCGATCTTGGCTAGCTCGCCAGGCTGGAAGGAGAACGCACCAATCTCGACCCACAGGCGTGCGCCGAATCGGGTTGCGCCGATTCCTGGTGCGAGTGGCAACAGCAGCAGGGCAATACCGCTGAACATCGCGATGTAGCGGTAACGCTGCAGCACGCGATGATTTTTGATGATCAGCAGAACGGCAATGGCGATGACGATGGCAATCGCCGTCCACGTTATTTGGCGAATGCCGCCGCTCGACCAGCCAGTGAGCTCATCGGCAAGGTCAAGGCGGTAAATCATGGCGATACCGAGCCCATTGAGCACGGTAATGATTGGCAGAATTAGTGGATCGGCATCCCGAGCGGTCACCCGCAGGGTGATGTGCATGGCAAAGACGAGCACACCGAGCAGACCGGATAGACCCAGGACGGTGAAGCCAAGGTGACCGAGTGCACCCAACTGCACGAGAGCGATCGAGCCGAGGTTGATTCCCACCGCCACAATGATGAGGAGGAACTCGAGATTGCGCAACCGAGCAGGCACCCGCAGTTTCAGGCGGATGCTTTCGGTAATCGCTCGCGGGCCGGCCGAAGCCGAGGCGCGAACGTCGCGGCTAGGGGACCCGGGCATCAGACAACAATCTCACGATGCGGCGGGCATCGTCGAGGTCGCGGGCGTTAATCGTGTTCTCGACACTGGCTCGGCGGTATAGCGGCAAATCAACTACACGGACGTCGGAGATTTGGTAGACGTGCGAAAGAGAAATGGGGCCAATGCTCTGTTGCACCCCCTGATAGATCGCAACCTGACCGTCGTCGGCACCAACGTAGTACTGCATTTGTGTGTACTGGTAGCCGCCGATGAGTCCACCCGCAATTGCCGCAACAGCAATCGTGATGAACGCGATCCAGGAGATGCGACGACGACGAACACGGCGACGGTCTTCACGGATGATCGCCTGATAGTACTCGTCAGATTCTGGTTCGAAGTGGCTGTCATCAGGCTGCGTTGCCTTCAGCGGGTGCAGCAGCAGATTCGGGAGGCGAACCGGCCTTTTCGGGATCGAGGGCTCAAACGAGAGCGGCGAAGCAGCAGAACCCACCATGATCGCTGGGGTGTGAGCAGATGTATCGTCGTCGCCGATATCGACAAGAACGACGGTGACGTTGTCTGGGGCACCCTGATCGAGGCTCGCCTGAACGAGACGCTCGGTTGCAGCGTTCGCATCCGTAACGCGACGCAGAGTGGCCGCAATTTTGTCTTCAGTAACAAAACTGCTCAACCCATCCGAACACAACAACCAACGGTCGCCCGGCTGGGTATCAAGAACTTCGGTATCAATTTCGGGAGACGCATCCACATCACCCAACACACGCATCAGCACTGAGCGACGTGGATGCACGGCCGCCTCTTCTTGCGTAATACGGCCACTCTCGACCAGTCGCTGCACGAACGTGTGATCGTGAGTGACCTGCGTCATTGTGCCATCGCGCAGCAAATAGATGCGTGAGTCACCAATGTGCGCCAGCGCCATCTTGTTGCCAACACGCACCAAGCCACTGACCGTTGTGCCCATTCCGGTGAGCTCATTGTGCTCAATAACCGTGTCAGACAGGATGTGGTTGGCTGCGATCAGAGTGTCATGCAAAACCTCTGCCGCTTCTTCAGCATTCGTGAAAACTCGGTCAGCCTCAACAACGTGCTTAATCGTGATCGCCGAAGCCACATCACCACCAGCGTGACCGCCCATGCCGTCCGCGACAACAAAAAGGTGACTGCCGGCGTAAGCAGAGTCCTGATTATTTGCGCGGACCCTCCCCACATGGGATGCGGCAGCACTGTTGCCCGAAATGGCCATCCAGTTACCGCCGCAGTTCGAAGCTAGTAGTGCCAATCTTGATGGGCGTATTCAGCGGTATCGGTGTCGGAACGCTCACACGCTGGCCCGACAAAAAGGTGCCATTCGTAGAATCAAGATCCTGAACAACCCAACTATCAGCCCATCGCAACAAACGGGCATGATGCGTTGACGTGTAATCGTCACGAATCACCAAACCAGATTCGCTCGAACGACCGATCGTCAACTGCTCATCAGGCAACGAAATTTCTCGTCCCTCTTTCGATCCAGACACAATCACGAGACGCGTGGCATCGAGAGAGTTGCCGGCGGCCGGAGCCGGCTGCACAGGTCGGGTGGGCTGTGCGGTGGGAGGCGCTGAGGGCGCTGCAACCTGCGCAGAGTTTTGCACGGGCATCCGGCGCACCTTTTCTCCGAAGAGGTCGGAGCGTAGGGCGTAGACGATGGCGAAGACGAAGCCCCACATGATGGCGAGGAATGCGACGCGTAACAGCAGGAGGGTTAGTTCACTCATCGGGTGACCCCCCGGTCGTCGCGGCGATCAGCGGGCTGGTCGACATCAGCAGATTGGGCAAGCACACGGAACACGATACGGGTTCGACCGATATCAATCACGGATTCTGGCGCGAGTGGTGCGCGAGATACGGGCGATCCGTTCAATTTTGAGCCATTTGTGGAGTTGAGGTCGTTAACTTCGGCCCTCGAACCGTCCCACAGGATTTCGACGTGTTTGCGGGAGATGCCGTTATCGTCGACGGTGATGTCGGCTTCGCTGCCCCGGCCAATGATGGTGCGTGAGTGGACAAGTGGATGCCGGGTGCCGCCAATGTCGAGAACTGGTGTCCACGCGACGGTGCCTTTCACGCTCACCGAATCAACTTCGATCATTCCTTGGCTGAGGGAGTCGTCGGGGGCGAGGACGATCGCGATTCCACCAGAGAAGGAGTAGTGCTGGGCGGTGGCGTGGCGTTGCACGAGTTCGGTGAGCTCGGAGATGAGTGTTGACCCGAGGCCGGACATCCGCTGGTAGTCGGTCTGGCTGAGGCGAACGGTGAAGTTGTTGGGCACGAGAATGCGGTCGCGTGAGACGACGGCGGCCTGCGTGTCGAGTTCGCGGCGCAGGGCGCTGGTGATTTCGACGGGTTGCAGACCACTTTTGAAGGTCTTCGCGAATGCGCCGTTGACGGCACGTTCGAGACCTCGCTCAAAGTTGTCCAGAAGACCCAAAGCTCTCCTCATGATCGCTCGTTGTAGTACGTCGATGTTAGCTGCTAGGGGTGGCTAACCCGTTATCGACGCCGAGCAGTTAGGGCAGAAGGCCCATCGGGTCAACGCGTGTGCCGTTGATGTAGGTCTCGAAGTGGAGGTGGGCGACGGTGACGTAGCCGGTGCTTCCGCTCAATCCGATGGGGGTTCCTGCGGCCACTGTTTGACCGGGTGAGACCATCTGCGAGCCTTCAATCATGTGGGCGTAGAGGGTGGATACTCCGCTGCCGTGATCGATCTTGATGTACTGGCCCCAGCCGCCACTGTAGGTGACTTGGGTGACGACACCGGGTGATGCGGCAACGAGGGTTGCTCCACTGCCGGTCATGATGTCAATTCCGCCGTGGAATTCTGATCCGCGGTAGCCGAAGCCGTCATTGACGGGGAAGTTTGCTGGCCACACTGCGAGGAAGCCGGCGAATGCGCCTCCATAGGTTCCGGCAAAAGAACCGGAGGGGCCTGAGGGGGCGTAGACGGGGGCGGGCGGTTCAACAACAAGCTTCTTTACCGAGATCGCGTCGCGGGCTGCGGGGGTGATTTCGGCATCGGCGGAAGAAGCGAATGACTGGCTGGGTACAGAAGTTTCTGCCTTGGCTGCTCCGACAGCAGATGACTGCTGCATAGCTGCGGATGCTGAAGCGGCGGATGCAGTGGACAGCAGGTCGCCAGAAGTTGGTTCCATGTGTGCTGCGGCTGGAACAGTCACGCTCACGACAACTGCCATGATTGCGCTGAGTGTCAGCATTCGTTTCACGCGGTAACCCCCAGGGGTGTGGTCTGTACACTGCTCGAGTTCAGCAGTTGTGGATCAAGTCTGGTTGAACCCGCAGTTTTCGACACACGGGCAGCAACCAACGCTATATGACTAACCTGTGAATCCTAAGTGAATTGGCTCGTGGAGTCGAGTCGTTGATGTTGTGGCCGCTGTGATAATCTCACCCAGTTGAGTGTTAACTCAACCCACGCGTGAGTGGCGGAATTGGTAGACGCGCACGGTTCAGGTCCGTGTGTTCGAAAGGACGTGGGGGTTCAAGTCCCCCCTCGCGCACAGTTGTCCAGTCAGCGGACTAGGGCACGAAGGTCTGGGTCGAAATCTCCTATAATCCCAGAGTTCTCGTCGCCGCGACCTGGATTCACGCGGACGGCACCGCCGTCGGTGAGCCGTCCCAGCGCATGATGAGAAGTGGATTGCGCGGACGGCACTGAAATCCTGCCGCCGCTGCCGGACATAAGGCAGAGTGAGACCTGTGACTGATGCTGAGCGCGAGCAGCGCTTCCGCACGCTTGCCGAGCTCATTCTCGAGCCCGTGCGGCGCTACCTCCTGCGACGCACCGACGCAGCGACGGCCGATGATGTGCTGAGTGAGACTCTATTGGTGTGCTGGCGGAGGCTCGAGGAGGTGCCAGCCGGGCCTGACGAGCGCATTCCCTGGGCGATCGTCGTCGCCCGCTACCTGCTTGCTAACGCGCAGCGCGCCGAGCGGCGCCGCATCCGGCTCGTGGGGAAGATCCTCGCGCTCGACCCGCCTGCATCCGCCGTCGACGGTGCGAGCCTCGACGGCACGCCCGAGACCGATGTGGTTCGGGATGCTCTCACCCGGTTGCGCTCTGCCGACGCCGAGCTGCTGCGTCTGTGGGCGTGGGACGGCCTGGAGAGCCCACAGCTAGCCACGGTGCTCGGCATCAGTTCGAACGCCGCAGCTATCAGGCTGCACCGCGCGAAGGCCCGGCTGAAGGAGGAACTACTGAAAGCACAGGGGGCATCCGGACATGTTCGGTATGAAGGAGGGAGCACCGGTGGACAACGATGACCGCACGCTGCGCGAGCAGTTGCGCGCTATTGACCCCGTCCGCAGGGTCGCTCTCTTGCCTGACATGGGGCTCGACTACCGGATGGAGCAGATAATGTTTGATACAACCACCCCCTCGGTGCCGGCACACAGGATTCGCCGCGCGTGGGTGCCACTCGCTGGCGTTGCCGCCGCCCTCGTCATCGGCGCCGCCATCGTCGTGCCGCTCGCGCTTGGTGGTACGCCCACTACCGAGCAACTCGCGCAGCCTAGCGACGGCGGGCTCGCGAGCGGCAGCTGCCTGCCCGTGACCCCCGAGGGGTTGCTCGCGCAAGAGAAAGCCTTCGCCGCGCGCGTGATCGCTGTCGAAAGCGACATCGTGACGCTTGAGGTGACCGAGCGCTTCGCGGGCGACGTGGCCGACCGTGTCGAAGTGCGGCAGGTCGACGCGATCGACAGCGACTTTTCGGGTGTGCCTTTCGTGGCGGGCGGGTCGTATCTGGTCTCGGCCGGTGACGGGGTGATCCGTGGATGTGGCCTCAGCGGGACTGACAGCGCCGAGTTGCGCGCCATCTACGACGGGGCGTTTGGCGGTTAGCGCCTCTGGGCACGATACGGGGCGTCCTGCGTTCGTTGAAGGCAGCGAAGTCCGCACGGGCCCGCAAGACCAGCAGTACTGAAAATTCCAGCGTGGCTTGCTTAACGCACTTGGCGAACCGTGAACTGCATCCGGGGGTCTGCGTAGAACTTTTGCGATTCGACGAGTTGCAGTTCGGCCTCGCCAGACTTGAGGGTTTTGGTGAGTAGGTCGAACACGCTGGATGCGGTGCGGGCCAGTGCGTCGGCGGCATCGCCGGTGCCGGTGAAGTGTGCGGTGAAGAGGGCGGCGGTGACGTCACCAGAACCGTTCGCCTTCAGCGGCAGTCGAGGGGTCTGCACAATCCAGGCTCCGGCATCCGTCACGACCATCATTTCGATGGTGTCGTCTTCGCGGTCGGGGCGCTCAACGCTCGTCACCAGGATCGTGCTTGGGCCCATCGCTCGGGCGAGGTCTGCGGATGCGAGGGTCGACTCGATGGTGTCTGGTTCGGTGTTGGTGAGGAAGCCGAGTTCGAACTGGTTGGGGGTGATGATGTCGGCGACGGGGACCACGCGCTCACGGAGCAGGATGGGGATGGTGGGGGCGACGAAGCATCCGGATTTCGCGTTGCCCATCACGGGATCGCATGCGTAGATCGCGTTCGGGTTGACAGCCTTGACTCGGGCGACCGTGTCGATAATGACGTCGCCGATGCCTTCTCCGCCCTGGTAGCCGGAAAGGATGACGTCGATCTGGGGGAACACTCCGCGGTCTTCGATACCCGCGATGACTTCGGACACATCGGTGGGGTCGATCATGGGTCCGCGCCAGGCACCGTAGCCGGTGTGGTTCGAGAAGTTGACTGTATAAACAGGCAGGACCTCAACCCCGATGCGCTGCAGCGGGAACACTGCGGCCGAATTGCCGACATGGCCGAACGCGACTGCTGACTGAATGGAGAGGATCTTCATTAGTCAATCTTCCCACTGCGGGGATGCTTGCGGTTTCGGCAGGGTCACTCTCGTCGCCGGATAGGCCTCCATTGCGCGATGGCTAGACTGCGACACATGTCCAAGTTCACGCAGAAAGTTCGATCGATCTTTCGGCGATCTCGGCCGGTGACGAGAGAAGAAGCCATCGAGATAGCCGACTGGGTAAATGAAGGCGGTGCCCCTGATCCCGATGGGCCTCCCCGTGTCGTTGACGACCACGACGAGGAAAAGCGGAACTAGCGTCGCCCCAACTCCACCAGCTTGCGCTCGCGCATCGCGAGGAACAGGGGGAAGGTGAACGCAAAGGCTGTGATGCCTGACAGCACGATGTAGAGCCACGCCCGCTTCATCCCGAGCCTGCGTGCTTCGATGATGATAAGGATGCTGCCCGCAACCGCCACCACCAGCAGGTCGACACCCAACGAGTTCACGGCGGGGCCGCTGCCGAACCAGTCGCCCAAAAAGTCGCGCAGCTGCACGATCGCGAGCACGTTGAAGAACCACGTGCCCACTAGGCCCACGATCGCGAGTACAGCGAAAGTGATCGCGGTGGCGTTCCAGTGTCGGAAGAGTGTGGCGCGCTCGTGGGAGGATTCCGGGGATGTCACGCCCACGTCGGGCGACGGGGCAGCCGGGGACGACGCAGCTGGCGACGGGGCAGAGGACGACGCAGAGGGTTCAGTCATGGAACCAGTGTGGCCCCGAGCATCCGAGCTGCACTCGCGGCGTGCCGATCAGGCCGCACTCGGCAGATACCAAGCCCAGCCCACCACAATAGGCGGATGGAGCAGACACCAGACCGTGCACAGCCGGCCGCATCCACCGAGCCAGTGGTCGCCGCCGAAGTCACCGCGACCGAAGAACCCTCGCGCGCAAGCCGCATCGGCCGCCGGGTTGGCCGCATCGCGCTCGGGGCATCCCTCGTGCTCGCGGGCGTCGGCCACCTCACCTTTGCGCGTGAAGATTTTCAGGCGCAGGTTCCCGACTGGCAACCCTTCGACCAAGATTTTGTGGTTGTCGCCTCCGGTGTCGTCGAGATCGCCCTCGGCAGTGCCCTCATCTTCGCCAAGAAGTACCGCCCCCAGTTTGGTTGGGTTGCCGCCGCATTCTTCATTGCCGTCTATCCGGGCAATATTTCGCAACTCGTGAACCAGGTCGACTCGCTCGGCCTCGACACCGACCTCAAACGGTGGATTCGGATGCCATTCCAACCCGTGCTGATCGCCTGGGCTCTGTGGTCGACGGGTGCGTGGCGCGCCTGGCGTGCCGCTCGCCGCAACGGCGGCCGTGACCTCCGTGCGTGATAACTTCGCTGAATGAGCAGAGTGACTGAATGAGCAGAGTTGCATCATGAGCAGAATCGCGGCAGTGGCTCCGGTTGTGCCGGAATACAGTTACAGCCAAGCCGAAATCACCGCAGAACTTGCGCCGCTGCTCGCAGCCAGCCCCTCACATCACGCGGTCATTGAGCGGATGCATGGCGCTAGCGGAATCCAGCGTCGGCACACCGCTCTGCCTCTGGAGCGCTACCGCGACCTGGGCAACTTTCGGGAGAGCAATAGCGAGTTCATTCGCATTGCCACCGACCTCCTCGACCGGGCACTGACGACGGCGCTCGCCAGTGCTTGCCTCACCCCCAGCGATGTCGACTTCGTCTTCTTCACCTCCGTCACCGGGGTTTCGGCACCCTCGGTCGACGCCCTGCTGATCCCCCGGTTGGGGTTGCGGCCCGACGTGAAACGGGTTCCCTCGTTTGGCCTCGGGTGTGTGGCGGGGGCCGCGGGCTTGGCCCGCGTGCATGACTATTTGGTCGGGCATCCGGATGACGTCGGCGTCTTATTGAGTGTCGAACTCTGCTCGCTCACCCTTCAACGTGGCGACCAAACGATGGGCAACTTTGTTGCTACCGGACTCTTCGGTGACGGTGCAGCAGCGGTCGTGATGGTGGGGGAGAACCGCAGCGAACCCGGACCGCGCATCGTCGACACCCGCAGCACCTTCATCGCCGACAGCCACGACGTGATCGGGTGGAACGTGGGCGGAACCGGCTTCGAGATTGTGCTCACCGCGGGCGTTGCCGATGTGATTAAGAACAGCTTTCCGACAGAGGTCAGCGATTTTCTGGGCCGCAATGAACTAGCGATTGCGGATGTCGACACCTGGCTGGCACATCCGGGTGGCCCGCGAGTGCTCGAAGCGTTCGAAAGCTCGCTCGGGTTAGAGCGTACAGATTTGCAGAGCAGCTGGGATTGCCTCGCCCGGGTCGGAAACCTCTCGTCGGCTGCTGTGCTTCATGTGCTGGCGGATGCCATGAACCGCGACCCCGCACCGGCGCCCGGAAGCCATGCCCTAGCGTTCGCTCTCGGCCCCGGCGTGAGCGCCGAATTCGTCCTCCTGGAGTGGCCACCGTGAGCGTCGCTCGAATAAGAGCGTGGCCAACATGACCGTGATCGCGTACGTCGCCCTTGTGATCGGCACCGGCCTGGAACGCCTCTATGAGTTGCGCATCTCGAAGCGCAACGCCGCCGCCGCTTTCGAACGCGGCGGTCGTGAGTATGGCCAGAAGCACTTCCCGTGGATGGTCACCCTGCACACCGGCCTGCTGATTGCCTGCGTTGCCGAAGTGATCATCGCTGACCGGCCGTTTCTGCTGTGGCTCGGAATCCCGATGCTCATCATCACCCTGCTCAGCCAAGCCGCGCGCTACTGGATCATCAGCTCGCTCGGCGCCCAATGGAACACCCGCGTGATCGTCGTGCCCGGTGCGGGACGCGTGCAGAACCGCGGACCCTACCGGCTGACGTGGCTGCCGCATCCCAACTACCTCGTTGTTGCCATTGAGGGCATTGCGCTACCGCTCGTGCACACCGCGTGGGTGACCGCGATCGTGTTCACCGTGCTCAATGCGGTGCTGCTGCTGGCGTTTCGCATCCCGACCGAAAACCGCGCCCTCCGCGAACTGACGCCATGAGCGAGTCTGGCGAGATTGTCGACGTAATCATTGTGGGTGGCGGGCCGATCGGCCTTGCTGCGGCCATCAATGCGCGCATGCGCGGCCTCACCGCCCTCGTCATCGAACCCCGCACCGGCACCATCGATAAAGCCTGCGGCGAAGGAGTCATGCCCGGCGCTGTTGCTGAACTCGCCGCCCTCGGCGTGCACCCCCACGGACGAACCATCGCCGGCATCAGCTACCAGAATGGCAAGCGCACCGCCGAACACCGTTTCTCCGGGAACACTGCCCTCGGCGTTCGCCGCACCGAACTGCATCGAGCGCTCGCCTGCCGCGCGGCAGCACTCGGGGTGCGATTTGCCCACGGCAAAGTTGAGGCGGTGGCGCAAAGAGTCGGCGAGCTGGGCGACAGCGAGCAGAGCACCGGCGAGCAGGCCGGCGCGGTATCCGCGCAGCTGGTAGACGGCCGCACCATTGAGGGGCGGTGGATGCTCGGCTGCGACGGTCTGCTCTCCACAGTGCGTGAGCTGGTTGGCCTAGCCACGCCCCCTCGCCGCGTGAGGCGACCTGATTCTCGGCGGTTCGGTATCCGGCAACACTTTGAGGTTGCCCCGTGGACTGATCTGGTAGAGGTGCACTGGGCTCCGAATGCCGAGGTGTATGTCACTCCGGTGAGTGACACCGAGGTGGGTGTTGCGGTGCTTGCGCGGCGAGGAATCTCGTTCGATGATGCCCTCGCCAGTGTGCCTGCGCTCGCCGACCGGTTACGCGACGCGACGCCAGCATCAAGCCCGCGCGGGGCGGGCCCACTGCGGCAGAACACGAAGGGTCAACGCGCGGGCCGAGTGTTGCTCGTCGGGGACGCCGCCGGCTATGTCGATGCGATCACGGGGGAGGGTATCCGGCTGGGGTTGGCCGAGGCGCGCGCAGCGATCGAGTGCATTGTTGCCGGTGAACCCGAACGGTACGAACGCGAATGGCGAAGAATTACTCGCGAATTTCGGATGCTCACGACCGGGCTTGTGGCCGCCGCGAACTCACCGCTGCGCAGCGCCATCGTGCCGCTTGCCGCGCGGCTGCCGTGGCTCTATGGCCGCATTGTCGAGAGCCTCGCGCGCTAGCGCGGGAGATTGAGAAGCGCTTTCACACGGCCCAAACCGCAATCCAACGCTGACGACGTGTCGTTATAGCGTTGGGCCGGCAAGACCGAGAAGGCATTCTTGCTGGGCTGTCGGAGAGGGCTCTCAGAAACCGTCTTGAGGACAGACCGCCTCGGCGTTCTGTAATTGCTCGATGCCGCTAAGAGACTCGTAGGGAGACCACAGGCCGGAGAGTTCCATAAAGTGTTGGAAAGACGGGGCAGGCAGGATGTCGAACCCGTTGGTCACTAGACACTTGCGCATGTTGAGCAAGGTATTGTACCCGTCCTCAAGTGCGGCATCGGTGACATCGGGGACAGATTCCGGACTGAGGCCACTCTCTGAAGTACATGCCGTCTCGGAAGCTAGAAATGCATCTTGCTGCTCTACTGGGGCACCGAAAATGGTGCCTATTGGTGAATCGACCCCAGTCCAGCCGGCGGCCTTCATACACTCGTCATATCGCTCCAACGCGAGTTGATATTCGGTGTCGGCTGGATGACTGGTCGGCGTTGGATTCAGCTGTGCTTGGCCGACTTGGGTGCAGCCGACTAGGCCGAGGCTCAAAAGGATAAGCAAGAGCCGAATGTTCCAGGTTCTTTCGCGAATAGTCCATTTTCTAGGACTATGCGCATTGAGCCTGGGGGGATCCTGGGTTGCCTACTGAAGTGGTGAGCCAAGAATTAGAGAAGGAATGGTTGGAGGTGCTGTAGTACCAGTACGTGAAGACGCTGTAGTTTTTTGTGTTGGTGGGGGACGTTGGGCTGGCCCAAATAGTTCCGTTTATCACTTGATAGTGCTTGATGGTGCTGTTAGATGGGTTGTAGCCCGACGTGTAGGCGTAAGTTGGGCCACCTCCACAAGATTTCGGGCCTGTGTAAATTGTCCCCGCCGAAGCGGGGACGGCGGCAGCAAAGGTCAAGCCGAGTGCCAAAATCATGGCTGTGGCAGCTCGGAGTTTTAGGTTCTTCACGAGTGAATCCTTTCAATATGCGGCTCTATGGTGATCAGTTCCGATGCCTGATGTTCGAATGATCCTCACGACTCGGCGACAGTGCAAGTCGGCACTCTGGGGGACAGTTTGTGAACCCAGCGAGGTTTGCACATGAGCTAGA
>Ga0307487_1000989_pt1 | contig 21008 bp, 21 predicted proteins | sample CBIW12metaG_FD_203665 | JGI IMG/M metagenome (GOLD analysis project Ga0307487, IMG submission 203665) | Sea-ice brine microbial communities from Beaufort Sea near Barrow, Alaska, United States - CBIW 1.2 | ecosystem: Environmental > Aquatic > Marine > Coastal | place: USA: Alaska | collected... | reverse complement strand
TGGTCACAATTTCTGAAAACATTTTGAATATCGACAAAAAAGAGATCACTTTGGATTTCGGACTTTATACCGCCCCAAAGATATTTGAGGTGAAAGGCAAGACGTATATTTCGGTGACAGACACCCAAGCAAACAGGGTTTATTTATTTGACGAAAATGCCAATTTAATGCCGAATTTCCCTGTTTACGGTACTTCCGATATCGACCTGAACAATATTAACGGTGACAACAACCTTGAGTTTGTGGTAAAAGGGGAAGAAAATACTGTTTTGGTCTACAAAAAATAGTTCAACCCCGAAGCATCGGGGCAAGATCCGGGATCAAAAACTTTCAAATTCTAAACTCTAACTTCAAATAATATATTAGTGCATTAGTGGCTAAACTTTATCAACGCGTTTTTTTAAGCCACGAATAATTCTATAAAATCTTCATCAAAATTTAAAATCCAAATTAATTTAAATTGGGACTAAAAACTTCTAACCTCTAACTTCGTACTTCAACTAATAATTTCAGCTTCAAAAACCCCTGCAAAGTGTTTTAACAATTTCGCTTCTACCTCTTTCATAGGAACTTCTCTTTGGCCCAATTCCACATTTAAAGATGTCACGGCTTTCCCGCGGATACCGCAGGGAATAATATGGTCGAAATATCCCAAATCGGCATTTACATTTAAAGCAAATCCGTGCATGGTTACCCAACGGCTGGCACGAACGCCCAAGGCGCAAATTTTACGGGCAAAGGGGGTTCCCACATCCAGCCAAACTCCGGTTTCGCCCTTGCTCCTCTCAGGTTTTAACCCGTATTCCCGCAGTGTTAGAATAATGCATTCTTCCAGAAATCTTAAATATTTATGAATGTCGGTAAAAAAGTTATCCAGGTCTAAAATTGGATATCCCACCAATTGCCCAGGACCGTGATAGGTAATGTCCCCGCCGCGGTTACTCTTGTAAAAACTGGCGTTTTTTTCCTCCAACTGAGTTTCGGAAAGTAACAAATGCTCGGGTTTTCCGCTTTTCCCAAGGGTGTAAACGTGCGGATGTTCCACCAGCAACAAATAATTGGGCGTTTCAATTTCCAGGTCTTCCCTGCGATTCCTTATTTTCAGGTCTATAATTGAATTAAAAAGTTGCTCCTGGTAGTCCCAGGTCTCTTTGTAATCTTTTAAACCTAAATGCTGAAGTTGTATATTTTTGTTCAAATCTTATGTTTTAACTAGATTAAAGAATATATATAAAAGACCATAAAGATGACACCTAAATTGCTACAGGATTTTATGTGTCAATATATTGCCATCTCCTTAATAATCGCAAATTCTATTCAATATTTCTATTTACCATGGATTTCAGGGAAAAGCATTCTCTCCCTTTTTTCCTCTATTTTCTATTTTCTTTCCTCTTGTTTCTTGACTCTCTTCTCTATTTTCTCGTTTCCTATTTCGACTTGTTCAAAATAATAAGCGATGCAAGAACGCCCGGTATCCAGCCCAGCAAGGTGAGGATCAATACAATTAAAATTGAACCACAGCCCCTGTCGTATACTGCTAATGGTGGAAATAAAATTGATAACACGACCCGCCATACACTCATATTAAATCACTTTTATTGAATTCATGGGCAAAGATACCAATTAAAATTGCCTGAAAAGCATTGAAAAACCGGGAAGAAAATTCGATTTGAAATGGGATTGATTGATTAAATGATTGTCAGTATATTTGCCCCCTGCTTATCCTTGAAGATAAGCAGCTAAACATAAACAACATCATGCATCTATCTGAACAGGAAATTGTACGAAGGGATAAACTTTCCGCATTGAAAAAATTAGGTATTAATCCTTATCCGGGCGCTTTATTTCCGGTTAGCCATACCACTTCCCAAATCAAATCAAATTTTGAAGAAGGCCAGAAAGTAGTTGTTGCGGGCAGGCTTATGTCGCGTCGCATCCAGGGGAAAGCCTCTTTTGCCGAAATTCAGGATTCCAAAGGACAAATCCAGATCTATCTCAACCGCGACGAAATTTGCACCGGAGAAGATAAAAGCAAGTACAACGATGTATATAAGAAATTGCTGGATATCGGCGATTTTATAGGGATTGAAGGAGAATTATTCACCACACAGGTAGGTGAAAAAACCATATTGGTAAAGGATTTTACCCTTTTAAGCAAATCCGTGCGTCCACTTCCATTGCCCAAAACAGATAAAGAAGGTAATACCTTCGACGAATTTAACGATCCGGAGCAACGTTACCGCCAGCGTTATGCCGATTTGGTGGTAAACCCAAAGGTGAAAGAGATCTTTGTAAAGCGTACCAAGCTATTCAATGCGATGCGGAATTTCTTTAATGAAAAAGGATATTTTGAAGTGGAAACTCCAATCCTCCAATCTATTCCCGGCGGAGCTGCAGCAAGGCCGTTTATAACACATCACAATGCGCTTGACATTCCACTTTATTTGAGGATCGCAAATGAATTATACCTAAAACGCCTTATAGTTGGTGGATTTGATGGGGTTTATGAATTCTCAAAAAATTTCAGAAATGAAGGAATGGATAGAACCCATAATCCGGAATTTACCGCAATGGAAATTTATGTGGCTTATAAAGACTACAACTGGATGATGGAATTCACCGAAAATCTTCTGGAACATTCTGCCATTGCTGTCAACGGGAAAACCGAAGCTCCTTTTGGAAAACACAACATCGATTTTAAAGCACCTTATAAACGGATAACTATGACCGATGCCATCAAGGAGTTTACAGGTTTTGACATTACCGGAAAATCTGAGAAAGAACTCTACAAAGCTGCCAAAGAAATGGGCGTTGATGTAGATGAAACTATGGGAAAAGGGAAACTCATCGATGAAATTTTCGGTGAAAAATGCGAGGGGAATTATATTCAACCCACATTCATAATCGATTATCCCAAAGAAATGAGCCCTTTGTGCAAAGAACATCGCGACAACCCGGAACTTACAGAGCGTTTTGAGCTGATGGTTTGCGGAAAAGAAATCGCCAATGCTTATACCGAATTAAACGATCCTATCGAGCAGCGCGCACGTTTTGAGGAACAGCTGAAGCTTTCGGCAAAAGGGGATCACGAAGCCATGTTTATCGACAACGACTTTTTACGCGCCCTGGAATACGGGATGCCACCAACCTCGGGATTGGGAATAGGAATGGACAGATTGATCATGTTCCTCACAAATAACCAATCAATCCAGGAAGTTTTGTTCTTCCCGCAGATGAGACCAGAGAAAAAGACCGCAACCCCAAAACCGGAAGATTTCATTAAAATAGGAGTTCCACAGGAATGGTTAGATATCGTGATGCACGAATATTTAAGTGTTTCAAGATTAAAAGAAAGCAAAGCCACGCAGGTTCATCAAAAACTGAACGGGTTGAGAAAGAAAAACAAATTACCCATTGCAGCACTTCAGCTGGAAGATGTTGAAAAGTGGTTTTAACTTTTTCAAATAGAAACCGAGAAAAGGAATTCGGGGTAACTCCTGTTTAAAAAAGATCAGAATTAAAAAGGGAACTTCCGCATTATGAACAAGTCATAAAATGCGAAAGTTCCCTTGATTATTTAAAAAAAGCAAGTTCTTTAAAACTGTGCGGTTTCCGTAGATTTTTTCATTGCTACGGTTGAAGAAGTTCCGCTGGTAACAGAATTTTGAACAGCATCAAAATAAGTTGTCCCTACAAAACCCTGATGTTTTACAGCGTTGAATCCATCTTTTTGCAAAGCGAATTCACGTTCCTGTAATTCAGAATAACCTGCCATTCCCCTTTCTTTATAACCTGGAACCAACCGACAGATTTTTTTTAGTAGGCATTATGAATTTTTTGATTAAACCTTTTAGAAGAAAATCAATCTAAATATCATAACAATTAAAAAGAAACACAATGAAAAAGTTAAGTTTATTGTTGATCATGTTGATTTCAATATCGGCATTTTCGCAACAAAAAAGCTATTCCCACAAAGGTGACAAGTCGGATATGTCCTCCGAAGAAATAGCAACTCTACAGACAAAAAAATTGACATTGCTATTGGATCTTAATCAGGCTCAACAGCAGGAAATCAAAAAGCTTTACCAGGAAAAAGCTGAGGAGCGCAAAGCATTGATGGCTGAACGCAAAAAAATGAGCGCAGAAGATGCAGAAAAATCAAAAGAAAACCGATTTGAAAGAATGAATGCCCGCCTGGATAAACAATTGGCGCATCAGGAAAAAATGAAGCAAATCTTAAACGAAGAACAGTTCAAAAAATGGCAGGATTCGCGTTCCAGAATGCATGAACATCATTCCAAAGATAAAAGAGGCCGCAATTAATTATGTTTGGTTTTTCAAGGAACAGGCGTCTTTAAAACATTCGTGCACTTGCCAACTGGCAGGTGCACGAATGTTTTATAAAAATTTATTGGATGAATAACGTCTTTTTGACCCAAGCCTTGCATTAAAATAGCACCGATATATTAACCTCTCAGATTATATAATAAATTATCGGACAATTTAATAGTCCCTTATCTATCCTCTTTGTCTGGTTTTTAAATTCTTACCCAATCTTCGCATTTCGCAACCTCAGCGCATTTGCAATTACCGAAACCGAACTAAAACTCATCGCCAACGCAGCGATCATCGGGGAAAGTAAAAGTCCGAAAACCGGATACAATACCCCTGCTGCAATAGGTATTCCCACGGTATTATAAAACAAGGCAAAAAACAGGTTCTGCTTAATATTCCTCATTACTTTTTTGCTTAGCTCTTTTGCCTTTAAAACCCCTTGCAGGTCTCCTTTCACCAAAGTGATCTTTGCACTTTCAATAGCAACATCGGTTCCCGTTCCCATCGCGATCCCAATATTGGATTGCGCCAAAGCTGGAGCATCATTGATCCCATCTCCTGCCATTGCCACTTTCTTACCTTCAGCCTGCAAACGCTTTACTTCGTTTAACTTATCCTCGGGCATCATCCCGGCCTTGAATCCGGAAAGATGCAATTCATCGGCAACTGCCTTTGCCGTGTTTTCGTTATCGCCCGTTAGCATGAATACTTCGATTCCCTGATCCATCAAAGACTTGATCGCCTGGCGGCTGGTTTTTTTGATAGGGTCGGTTATGGTTATATAGCCAACTACTTTAGTTCCAACTGCCAGATAAGAAACCGTTTTTCCAAGTTCCTGCTCTGCTGTGACCTGTTTATTTATTTCTGAAGAAATTTCCGCACCAACCTGTTCCATCAGTTTTTCGTTTCCGGTAGAGATTTCTTTACCATCTGCTTTTCCAATTACTCCTTTTCCTGTAATCGACTTAAAATCGGAAGCATCTGCAAGAACAACATTCTTTTCTTTGGCAAATTTTACGGTAGCCGCTGCCAATGGATGTTCACTCAAGGCATTTACCGAAGCTATTTGCTTCAAAACCTCATCTTCACTCATTTCGGGATCAAAAGAAACCACTTTTTCTACCGATGGTTTCCCCTCGGTGATGGTTCCGGTTTTATCGATAATAAGTGTATCAATATCGTCCATTTGTTCCAGGGCCTGGGCATTTTTTATAAGCACCCCATTTTGAGCACCTTTGCCAACCCCTACCATGACCGACATTGGGGTTGCCAATCCAAGGGCGCAGGGACAGGCGATGATCAATACCGCAATGGCATTTATCAGGGCATAGGCATAAGATGGTTCCGGACCGTAAATTGCCCAAACCGCAAAGGTGATTATTGAAATAAGCACAACAATGGGCACAAAATAACCGGAAATTTTGTCGGCTAACCTTTGAATTGGCGCCTGCGAGCGACTGGCATCGTTCACCATTTTTATTATTTGGGCCAGGAGGGTTTCGTTCCCCACTCGTTCAGCCTTCATAGTAAAACTTTGGTTCCCGTTGATGGTTCCGGAAGTGATCTTATCTCCTTCGGCCTTATCCACGGGAATAGGTTCTCCGGTGATCATGGATTCGTCAATACTCGAGTTGCCTTTTTCAATAACTCCATCCACCGGAATTTTATCCCCCGGTTTTACACGTAAAATATCACCGACTTCAATTTTATCTGTCGCAATAACTTCGTCTTTACCATTTACAACACGAATGGCTGTATTGGGAGCTAATTTCAGCAATTCCTTGATCGCGGAATTTGTCCTGCTATGCGCACGAGCTTCCAGCAACTGACCTAACAGCACCAAAGTCAGAATGACCGTAGCCGCTTCAAAATACAAATGTACGCTGCCCGTTTCGGTTTTAAACTGCGCCGGAAAAAAGTTGGGAAACAACAGTCCAAAAACACTAAACGTCCAGGCCACCCCGGCTCCAATTCCAATAAGGGTGAACATATTGAGGTTCCAGGTAATTACTGATTTGTACGCGCGTTCAAAGAACATCCAGGTAGCATAAAAAACTACAGGAATGGAAAGCCCAAGCTGAATCCAGTTCCAGTATTTCATATCAAGAACCTCATATAAAGGATTATTCGGGATCATTTCAGACATTGTGAACAGGAAAATAGGAAGGGTGAAAATCACCGCTATTTTAAACTTTTTCAGTAGTTTTTCATAGGTCTTGTTTTCTGCAGAAGAATCTGCTTCCATAGGTACGAGATCCATCCCGCAAATAGGGCAGGATCCCGGCTCATCTCTTATTATTTCCGGATGCATTGGGCAGGTATATTTTGTACCTGTAGCTTTTAAGCTCATTTCCTCCACCAGATCCATACCGCAAACAGGGCAATCCCCGTCCTTATCGTATGTTTTATCGCCTTCACAATGCATTGGGCAATAAAATGTACCGGTTCCCTGGCTGTGCTCGTGACCTCCTTCAGGCTTATCACCTTTTACTAAGTTTGAATCTTTGGAAAAGGCTTTTTCAGGAGATACTCCGCCTGGCATTAAAATTTGATAATTCCCTCCGGCATCTTTCAAAGCCTTCTGAAATTTTTCAATTTCGATATGCTTATCCATTTCAATAACTGCTTCGGCTTTCTCCAGATCGACAGAGGCCTTGCTTACTCCCTCAACTTCATTGAGGGTTTTTTCAACATGGGAACGGCAACCGTTACAGGACATTCCAGTAACCTTATAGGTGTGACTCATTTTATTTTCAACAGGTGCTTCTCCTGGGAGAAAAATCTGATAGTTTCCTCCTCCTTCTTTCAAAGCTTCCTGAAATTTTTCAATTTCAATATGCTTTTCCATTTCAATAACCGCTTCGGCCTTCTCCAAATCGACAGAGGCCTTGCTTACTCCCTCAACTTCATTGAGGGTTTTTTCAACGTGGGAACGGCAACCGTTGCAGGTCATCCCGGAAATTTTATAAGTGTGTTTCATTATTTATTTGTTCAAAAAAACCCGGAAAACCGGGTTTACAATTTAATGAATTAAGGTAAAAACTGAGTTCCATAAATCGGAAATCAATACTTCGCCTTTTGTAAAATTTGGTTTTAATTATTTATCCCAAAGTTAATTACAAAAATCAAGTATGGCTTTTAAAATTATGGCAATAACTTTAAAGATTAGGGGAAGGTTTTAATCTTTAAAGGGAAACTAAAAACCCTCAATTGTATTTCTCTTTATTAAATGCTGAAGTTTGTATTGGGAAGGACTAATGCCTGTGTGTTTTTTAAATTGAGTGGAAAGATATGCTGCGCTGCCGTAGCCCATATCTTGTGCAATTTCTGAGATACTCAACTCGTCATATTCCAGTAGTTCCTTTATGCGTTCAATTTTTATATCCTGCTGAAAATTTTGAATGCTTTTTCCTTCCACTTTTGAAAAAATCGAACTTAAATGGCTGTAATCATAATGAAGCGATTCGCTCAGAATTACGGAAAGGTTTTTATTGCTGAAATCTTTATCTTCATGAATTCCGGTAATAATGATCGATTTTATTTGAGTGACAAGACGTACATTTTTATCGGCAATAATTTCAAATCCCACTTTTTTTAATTCAAATTGGAGGCTTATAAATTCTTCTGAAGTAAGTGGTCTTTCCAACGCTATTTCTCCTAATTTCACTGTAAGAAAGGGGATTGCATGGTGAGTCAATATTTCACCTACGGCAGTTATGCACCGCGGGCAGACCATGTTTTTTATATGAAAAATATTGTTCTTCACTAATTAATTTTCCTGAATGATAATTACCCTGTTAATGTAACCCTGCCAAGGTAAAAAAAACCTTGCAGCCTTTTAACGGCTGCAAGGTTAACTTACTTTTTTTAGTTAATCGTGGCTTCTACCCTACCGCATTTCAACATCTTATCTCCAAAATACGGATTTCTAATCTCTTTTGAGTTGGAATACCAAAAATCGCCTTTTCCCTCAAATGCCATTGGGCAATATTGCTTGTATATTTCTCCGGATTTTAAAGCTCCTTCCAAAATTGCATCCATAGATTTAGTGAGTTCAGAAAATGCCTCGCGTTGTACATTTACATTGGTACTGGTTGCAAGTTTTCTGGCGGCAGTCACAATTTCCGCATTGGCCTCGGTATTTTCCATTTCAGCTATCATTTGTTTAGCGTGATCCTGGGCCAATTCTGCATCAGTTTGAACCAAAGCAGTTTTAATCGCGATATAATGATTGTAAACAGCAGCAGTGACCAGATCTTTAAATTCTGCTGTGGTTTGATCCAACCCTATTCCGTCCTTCATTTGAGACCCCATTTCTCCTTCGTGCGTTTCATTTTGCATAGGTTCCGGTGCATCATTTTTTGCTTTGTTTTCTTTACAGGAATAGAGACTTAGCATTCCCGCGATTGCCGCCAGAACAAGTACATTTTTTACTTGAATTATCATTTAATACGATTTTAATTTTAAGATAAAAGCCGATGCCAACAACCGGTTTAGTTTTTAATGTCGGATGTTGTTTCTTCACCGTCATCTTCCATATGATCCTCATTCATATTGTTATCATCCATCATACTATCATCCATCATATCACTATCTTCCATATGCTCACCATCCTGCATTTCATTTTGCATATGTTGAGATGAATTATCTTCTTTGGTTTCCCTACAAGAGACAACGGTCATACTTCCTGCAATTGCTGCAAGCATCAATAGATTCTTAACTTGATTTTTCATTTTTTTGAGTATTTAATTATTACAAATTTAGGGTTATTTTGTTTATGCTTTAATGTTCAATTTATGAGATTGTTTTTTTTTGTTTTTTTTTGAAATTTTTCTAACAGATGGAGAAGAAGTATACCACAATAGAAACCCGCTGAATACCGTAATTAAACCTAGCAGGGAAAAACCCCTTAATATCCAGTTATTAAAATTGTCCCTTCCTCCGTAATCCATTGTGTGGGTCATCCATAAAAAATCAAACCATCTCCAATCCCGATGCCTCAATGTTTGAAATGAACCGTCTTTTAAAGCGATGTAAGCTTTTACATTTCCGGGGGTGTCGAAGGAAACAACATATGCGGGTAAAGGTCCACCTCTATACTCGTGATGATTTCCCGTGGAATCAATTCTTTCAATCCCTGTAATTTCGAGGCCCTCGATCATATATTTTTCAGCAACCAATAAACCCTCCCCTTCTGTCAAACCTTCTTTTACACTTCCGGTTCTGGCATCTACCAAAGTGGTTTGATTGATCCAGTAATAAGGATTATTTGCTATTTCTTTTAGTTCCAATGAAGAGATCGCCAATTCGCTCCCAAGCTCATTGGGACTTTTTAAATTTTTAAAAACAGTGTGCTGCACGTTTTCTTTCCGGAATTGATCCCCATGAATTTCATCTAAATCTGTCCAGCTAAAATATAATCCGCTAATGGTCCACATCAAAAATTGTATTCCAATAAAAACCCCTAAATAACGATGGGTTTTTCTAATCTTCAAAGCTGTTTGTCTTGTTACCATAATTTATTTTAATAATTAAGAAGAGCGTATTCCTTAATTTAGTTTGGCTCATTCTATTTTATATTTCTTTTTAAGTCGAAATAAAGAATCTAGAATATCTTTTCGATTCCTACTTTTTTCCTTATCAATAATTTTATTTTAAATGCTTTGCATCGGGGAACAATTGTTCCTCGTACCACAAAAAATAGGTTTTACATTGCTGATCGCCTTGACTGGGGAAATGCCGTTAATTGCCTTAAAAAAATAAAGAAGCCAAATATAAACTTTTGTTAATATTTCACAATACTCTGATTCATTTTTAACTAATTCCTGGTCACTACATTTTCCCTTATTTTATAATAGGGGCTCATCCTGATTTGTCATGCGTATTCATCCATCCGAACTTTGAAGTTAGATAGTGATTATTTCCAGATTCCACTTTCAGGAAGGAGTGTATAGTCGTAAGTAAAAAAATCTGTTTAAATCTAAAATCTTACCGAAAGCCCTCCGCCAGCTCCAAAGCGATTGTCATAACTTCCCATGAATGAAAAGTTTTTTGACACTATATATTCTATTCCTGTACTCCAGGTCACCTCTTTTTTAAAGTTATCTCCCAGTGGCAAATTATCTACCCAACCAAAATCAGCCTGATATTCATATCTTCCAAAGATAACAGTCCTGGGAAAAATAGTTATGGCCCTGCTCAAGCCTATTTGCGGACGTAGTTTACTGTCAACCCGCACATCTAAATTAAACATAAAAGGGGTGAAATATCGAATTCCGGCAATTGCTGTAGTATTGATTTGATCCATATTATCTTCAATTTCATTTTCCAGATTTACCCCTCCAAATACCCGAAACCAATCATTTAAATAATATTCATAAGAAAACTCCGCTTCTATGTTTTGGTTCCAGCCATACTCGGCAGAAAGATTAAATTGATTTCTGATATTGGAAGAAACCAGATTCATACCTGCCATGTGAGAAGCAGCATCTACCATTCCCCATGTATAATATTCATTGGTTTCCTTGATTAAATTTGACACGGGATATTCTTTTAATCTTGGGTCTCTTGGGGTGTCATAACTCACAACCCTCGCCATTCCGCCCATCAAATGATACAAAATATGACAATGGAAGAACCAGTCGCCATACTCACTACCATAAAATTCGATGGTTATTTCCTGCATTGGCGGCACATTTACCGTGTGCTTTAACGGAGAATATTCGCCGTTTTTATTGATCACCCTAAAAAAGTGCCCGTGAAGGTGCATTGGGTGGTGCATCATGGTAAGATTATTCAAAGTGATCCTTGTAACCTGATTTCCTTTGATCTTGATTTTATCGGTTTCAGATAAGGGGATCCCGTTTAAACTCCAGATATATCTGGACATATTCCCGGTGAGATTTAACAGGATCTCATTTACCGGAACATCCTCGTCATAAGTGGTCTTCTCAGGAGATTTTAAATAATCATAGTTGTATTCAGAAAACAGCCCCATCCCCTGCATTCCGTCATCTTTTTTCGTTGAATACTTTTCATCTGAAGGAATTGAATTTGGCTCCATTTTCATATCCATCATGGAATGATCCATTTTTGAATGATCCATACCTTCCATATCCTCCTTTTTAGGGACTTCCTGGGTTTGGCTCATTTCCGAATGGTCCATTCCTTCCATCTTCATTCCTTTGTCCATCTGCATTCCCCATTTTTCTTTCATTTTATATGGTTCATCTTTCTTGGGATTAGATTTTAATGCCGGCGCACCCATTTTCATATCCATTTCTGCCATTTTCTGCATCATTCCTATTTTATCCGGTTTTGGAACTTCCGGAGCTTCAATGATTTTTCCTTCCCCTAAAAATGCGGAAGCCTTTCCAGAGCCGTCCTGGGCGGTAATCCTGAATTCCATCTTTCCATTTTGAGGAATTGTTACTATAAAATCATAAGTTTCTGCAACCCCGATAAATGTTTTATTTTTTTTAACCGGAACCACGTCCTTCCCATCTGCCGAAACCAGCCTAGGAGTTTCCCCTCCAAAAGTCATCCAAAAAGAAGTGGAGGCCGCACCGTCTATAATTCTCAGCCTGATTTTTTCTCCCGGCTTAAAATCGGGATATTCCGTGGTTTGTTGGCCGTTAATGAGAAAAGCGGGGTAATAAATATCTGCAATATCGGCTCCTTCCATTCGCTGTCTCCAGAAATCGATTTGAGCTCCCAAAGCTCCCCGGGCGATAACCTGATTTAATGGGGTAGCGGTTCCTTTTTTAATATTATACCACTCTGTACCTCGTTTTAAAAACCGAAGGACATCCATGGGTTTTTCGTTGGTCCAGTCGGAAAGCATCAAGACCAATTCCTTGTCATACTCCAGGGTTTTTTCCTTTGGCTGAATTATAATTGAGCCAAATACGCCACTTTGTTCCTGAAGCATGGTATGGGAATGGTACCAATACGTACCATTTTGTTTAATGGCAAATTCATATTTAAGGGTTTTTCCCGGCTCTATGGGCGGAGTGGAAAGATAAGGTACACCATCATAAAAATTGGGCAATAATATTCCATGCCAGTGAATGGAAGTTTCCACATCCATATTGTTTTTTACTTGAATTACAGCGTATTCCCCCTCATTAAATTCCAGGGTAGGTCCGGGGATGCTTCCGTTAATGGTCATTCCCATCACTTCTTTACCGGTTTTGTTCACCATTTCTTCGTTAATCTCCAGGGTGTATTCATGAACCGGCAGATTGTCAATATTTCCTTCTATAGACTGTTCTGTCTGGGCATTTAAGTTGAGATTTAGGAGTAAGAAGAATATAAGATATAAGAGTGTGTTTTTCATTATCAAATTTGATTTTTGGTAGTCGGTAAATTAATGATTTTTTCAACCAATAAATAAACACCTCCCAAATGATTTAAATCTGCAAAAGGTGTTTCTATTTTCAATCCTGAAAATTGGAAGGGACCATCAGCCATTGACTTGTTTTCCTGTTTGGGAAAATAGAACATCGTCAACAAGAACAGTTAAATCTTATTGTTGTTTATTTTTTTGTTTAATTCAATATTTTGATGATTCCCTTTTAATTTTTAATTTATTGGGATTTAATTATTTGAACATAAAAAACATCATAACACCCATTGCTACGGCACCTAGACCCCAATACACCAAATTATTGTTTTTTTTAGCAATTGCAGGATTGTTTATGTAAGCATCTGGCGATTGCCGAAATTTATTTTGGCAAACTTCCGAGTCAAAATAATAAGTTTTGTTGAGGTGTTGGGCCGAAAACACATGCTGTTCGGAATCAATAGGTTTACCACAAACAGGATCAAAAGTACTATTTGAAGTAGTTGAGTGATTCCTGCTGGACAAATGATTTGGTGCTAGCATCATGCATGACGAAAATAAAAATAACACATTTATAATAATTGCTATTTTGAATATTTTTAAAATATTTATTGTTTTCATATATATTAATTTGTCCATTTAATTTTTATAAGATCCTTTTTTAATTTAAACTTGAGAAAATTGGATTTATTTTCTTGGAAAGATATTTTTATTATTAAATTGAATATTAAATCTAAAAAACTTGATATAAAATATTAATTTACAAAGCGTTTACAACCAAATTTAAACAAAAAAAAACGGTGAATATTATTTCACTGTTTTTTTTAAATTATTGCCAATCTAATAAGAAAAGGCAAAATTATGCACAATTAATTTACGGATCTTATAAATTCAAATATTTTATCTGCTTGTTCTTTTGATAAATTAGCTCGAACTTTCATATGCAATTCAATTGTACTCCAGTCAGTATCATTAAAACTTGAAGGAGACGGGGTGTTATGGCATCTAACGCAGTTTTCCCCCCAAAGTTGAGCACCAGATTTATTTTTATATGCTGCAACTTTCTCTGAAGAACATGATGCAATAGCCACAGATGCTAATATTCCAATTAATAAGGTAGATATTCCAAATATTTTAAATGTTTTAAATGTTTTCATTTTTCCTAAATTTAGTTATTAATTAAAAGCCTAATGCCCATTGAAGAAATAATCCGTTTTGATCAATTTTTCCCACTACATCATGCCCACCTTCTCCGGTAATGTGTTGATAGTTCAATTTAACCACAGAATGCCAGTTTAACCAATAGTTTAAACCCATTGAAAATTCTTCCTGGTTTGTTTCAAAGCCAGAGCCTTCTGGAGTTTCAAGTTTTGAATACCTTCCCACAAATTCAAGATTTTTTATAAATTCGGTTTCGGACATAGTTGGTCTGTATGACAATTGCCCAAAATAAGATTTACTTTCATTATTAAAGATAAGGTCTTCAAACTCTCCAGGCTCTTCCTCTACACTATAAGTAGTGTTATCAATTTTTGAGTTGTTGTATTGTGCTTTAGCATCCACAGTACCACCTATTACAGGAATTTGTTTTACGTAAGAAAAGTCAAATGCATATAAATTTGCTCCAATATTCTCATACATACTTCCTTTTGTTCCAACTTTATTTGAGGTGTAGTAAGAAAAACCAATCTCTGTTGATGAATCAGAAAAAGGCAAAAGTCCTATTCTGGTACCATAAGCCCTACTGTTGTTGTTGTCTTTTAAATTCATGAACATCAACATTCCACTTTCCAATGGTTCTTCTCCACCCGGTGTTTTTAATCTAGGGCCGTTTGTGCCGTAAACGGAATAGTTCATTGTGGCTGCTCCTATTCTAAACGCACCTCTTAATTCAACTCCCACACCAGAAATTGGGGCAATACCATCGTGTCCAAATCCTAAAGGTTTTGTGGGCATTCTATTGATCCAGGAAGGATGTAAACGCTCCATAAAAGTACCGAAAGGGAGTAAAAATTTACCGGCCCTAACGTTCATATAATCATTTAAAACATAGATAATATCGGCATATTCTACGTCAAATTCTAATTCATCACCCGATAAATTGAAATCCAACTCAGACTCAAACATAAGCCTGTCAGATGCTTTGAATAGAAATATGGGAGCAAAGTTTCCGCCACTAAATGAAGAGGTTTCATCGCCATTAGCATCTATATAATCAAAACCAACATTTCCATATCCACGAATCATAAATTGGTGTTCGCTTGGTTTAAAATCGTTTTGTTGCGCTTTTACATTAAAGAACAGTAAACCTAAAAAGCTAAATAAAATTATTTTTTTCATGGTAAAGATTTTAGATTATTTTTTAAAAGTTCTTATGTAAGCAACCATTTGCCAACGTTGTGTTTCCGTTAAAATGTCTTTGTACGCAGCCATTGCTGCAGTTGGGGCATTCCCATTTGTTATTTTCCAAAACAACTCTCCATCAGTTTGATCTTGAACTGTTTTTGAGGTGTAATTGGCGGGTTTTGGGTTTAGGGCAGCAGCAGCCACTCCATTTCCTTTACCTTTCGCACCATGACAAATAACACACATTTGTGTGAAGATTTTCTTACCTTCTTTAATGTCATCAGAACTTACTGTTAAAGGACTTTTAATAGTTTTTGCAGTGTCTGGTGCTTTCCACGTACTTTGGGCATTTACAGTTACGAAGCCCAAAAAAAAGGTGAAAGCAATTAAAAATTTGTTTATTGATTTCATAATTAACATTTAGTATTTAATTTTAAGTAAAGTTATACTTTATAGAAAATAAAGTTATACCAAATTACCCCCATATATTGTTGTTTATGAAATATACCAAGTAACCCTTATGCTATAAAATAATCTTAAATACCTGAAAAGCAATAAGTTAAATTTAATATAGTTTAGTATGAGTGTGGGATGGTTAGAATGAAAAGAAGGAATGCGGTTGATTAAATCAAATTGTTTTGAATTGCATAATGAACTAAACCAATAATACTTTTTGCGTGAAGTTTTCCCATTATATTTTTCCTATGGGTTTCAACGGTCCTTATGCTAATAAATAGTTTGTCGGCAATTTCCTGGCTACTGTAGTCTTTAACTATTAGTTTAATTATTTCTAATTCCCTGCCGGTTAAAGGAATTTCTTCCTTGATATTGATTTTCCCATTATTCTCGGAATTTTCAACAATTGATTTATGTTTTTTATCAAATTTTTCTCTTTGATTATAAGCTAAATACAAAACTCCAGTTTTGTTATTATTTTTATCATAAATAAACGATTTAGAAAAAGAAACGGGTATAGCTAACTTAGATTTAGAATAGAAGGTATTAAAAATATTTTGAGCGGTCTCTTCTTCCAATGTTGTGCGAATATTTTTTTTCTCACCAAGTAATATCTTTTCAATAGATTCTCCAATAAGTTCTTCTTCATTATATTCTAATAAATCTAAAGTAGCCTTATTAACTATCAAAATAGTTCCATCAATAGTTGTAATTATTAAAGATTCATTAATTTTTTGAATAATACTATTAAGGTAATCTCTTGAAACCGTTCTTTCTGACAAAACACCAATCATGTTATTAAATAAAACAGAAAAATCATCAATTTCATCATGTGTGCGCGTAAATACGTTTTCTTTTGACTCCCAATTGCCTAAAGTCACTTTTTTTACGATTGACGCTAAATTTTCTAAAGGCTTTGTAATTTCCTTAACATAATAAAATCCACCAACTAACAAAGAAATCATTATAAACACCAATACAATTATAATTATTTTAGATGCTTCTGAATTTGTTGCTTGATTGCTACTAATCTGATTATTCATCAATGATGATGATGAGGCTAATAAGATGTCTATTTTTTTTCCTGCATCTATAATAACACCGTCCATAACCTCCATCATAATGGCTCCTTGAGTGTTACCAACAGGATCTTTTAGCTCAAAAATATTGTTACTCAATTTTTCGACTTCTTGAAAAATGTCTTCTATTTCCCCTAAAAAGTGTTCGTTAAAATGATCGTTTTCAAACGCTTTAGATTTTTCCAATTGTTGCCTGGTAATGGAATCTAACTTTTTAAAATTTAAAATTTCCACATTATTGCCATGGATAAGATAATCGTTTGCGGGCATCAAAAGTTCCGTGAAATTTAATTTTAAATTCTGAAGATTGTTGTATTTATTAGACTCCTTCAAGATAATTTTTGAAGTGTTTTCAAGTTTGTTAACACTAACAATTCCAACATAGGCTATAATTACATTAAGTATTAGCAAAGCAATTATTCCAATTAATAACTTTTGGAAGATGGTTAATTTAAACTTTAAAGAGTTAATAACTTTTATCATATTCTAATTTAACTTATTATAAATACCTTTTCCTTTGGGTAAAGCACTGTTTTTTAGAATCTTTGAACTGGAAGTCCCAGTGTTATCCAGTCATGCATTCCTCCCCTGTAGTATAAAATTTTGTCGGCCGGATATCCGGCTTCTATAAGGTTCTTTATTGCTGTTGATGATTGGGGGCATTGTGGACCATTACAAAAAAATATGCTGGGATGATTTTTATCTAACTCGCTCATCCTTTCCACAATCTTATCATAAGGAATATTTTTTGAGCCAGGAATACTTACTTCTTCAAAAGTATCGGGTTTTCGTGCATCAATAATGGGCAGGTTCATTTTTTTATGATGAAATACTTCCAGTTCTCCAACGGTAAGAACCGCTTTTGCAGCTTGCATTGGTTGAATACTTCCCCATGTAGTATCAACTTCCACTAAATCAGGTTCTTTGTTTATATTGTTGGGAATCATATGGTTCTTGGTTCTTTTTATCACCCTATTTTCCGATATGTCTTTATTCCTTGAAATTAATTCGGTTATCTCATTCATTTCGGGCATCCCGATACATTCCACTTTTTCATCCACAATTAACAATGGAGATTGTTTTAATTTATATTTTTTTATTAATTCGGGATGATTTTCAAAATATAATACCTTGTAGGGCAACCATGCGTCCTGAAGTATCTTTTCGAGCAAAGGTCGATGTAGGCAAGTTTTGGTAGCGGCTATTATAATCTCCATAAAACTCTGATTTAGTGTTAAAAAATATTTTTCTTTTTTAATTATATATATATCCGTAATCTTTCAAGTCTTGAATCCTGCTTTATAATTATCAGCAATTTACAAAAATTTGATATCAAAAAATAAAGAGTCCGATGAATAGGATGCTAGACCAGCAGTCCTTTTACTACCAATCCTTTAAATGCAACTGGTAACAGGTTAAGTATTTTTTACACCACATATTTATCCCACAAGCCATAGTTTTCCTTTATTTTCCCTTTTGAAAAAGAAAGTGCCATTATCAAAAGCCCCGTTAAACTGCTGTTTAAAATAAGGACTAGATTGACATCTTCAATAAACCAAGGCATCACGGCCAAACCCAGGCCTAGCAATATATTGAAGTAACGGAAACTTCTAAGTACCTCAGCCATGGCCACTACCGCAAATACTATTACAAGTGCACCTCCCAAATGATTTAAATCGGCAAAAGGAGTTTCTATTCCAATCCCAAAAACCGTGGGAGAGACCATCAACCAAAGTCCTAAAATTGTAGAAATTATTAATGTCCAGGGGGAGGTCATTCCCCAAATTGAAGATTTAAACACCATCCATGGACTGTCAATAAATTCCGTGAGTTCGGGGGAACGTTTATCCGTTTCAGTGGACAGCGCTTCGCCACCTTTCCAGAACACTTTCCATAAGGAATCCCCTTTTTGTTTTCTTTGAACCATATGTTGCCACATGGCAATCACTTCATCAATTTGCAATGGAATCATTGGAAGCATCACTAAAGCTGAAAAAAGGCATATGGCACACCAGGCTCCTACTGTGAGGGGTTGTGAAATGACCAAAAAAATACTCACTAATCCAAGTGGAATTACCAAGATACCAAAAAAGGTAACCATCCACGGCATGGTGCGCCATCGGGAGGTTCCGCCCATAAAGCCCATCAGAAATTCCAAAGTGTATGCAAGTGTTCCCAATGCAGCATCAGACACCGGCCAGGAATGGGACATGTCGGAATTTAAAACGTTCATGGTGCCTCCACCAAAGAAAGGGTCCCAGGCATAATCTATATATCCCAATTGAAAAGCTCCCAAATACCGGGAGGCTAACCATCCTATAAATGCCAATCCAATCATAATCGAACGCTGTGGCCAGCTTGAAGGATTATAGCTCCAACCCGTAGGTACATCACCTCCCATTTTCATGAACATGATCATGTTTGGCATCCCGGGAATAAGAATGGTCAATGCAATAATCAAGGCACCTACCATCGTCCCGTTATAATAGGCGACAGCCGTTGGAGCCCAGAAAATAAGGGGGGCCATACTGATCCATAAGCCTATAAAGCAACATATCCAAACACTGTACGGGCGGTTAGGTTTAAGGGAACGCCATCCGAAAAACACCAGCAATATTCCACTGATAATATCGCTCCAGCGCATTGCGGCAATACGATCGGTAAGGGAAAGCCATACAGCCCTTCCCCCACTGGGTTCGACCGCGTTTTTTGCGTAATCGAAAGTAAGTGGCGAGGCGATCATCCAGACACCCAGCAATACCACTACCCAAAAGACCCAAAGGGTTTGCTTGTGATGCATCTTCAACATTTCCAGGCGGTCATCCATGCCCATTTTCATATTGCCCATATCCATACCTTCACCGCTGTGTTTGTGAGAATCATGATCCATATTCATCATCGGGCGGGTAACGCCTCTTGAACCCATTCCTTCATCAGTATTGTGATGCATGGCACCCCTACCCCCCATGTTGTGTACTGGCATTTCGTTTTTTGCTTCCTCTTTTTTCACCAGTGTCATTCCGCATTTCGGGCATTTTCCCGGTTTATCACTCAGGACCTCAGGATGCATGGTGCAGGTGTATTGTGTCTTTTTTGAAGAGTTGTCCGCATCACCCTGATGGGACATTGAGGAAGGGTCATTTTTTTTCATAATACGATTGGATTAGGGTTAATGAATCTTCATTCTTGATTATTTATTCAAATTATTCACCTTGTAAAATTTTTCGGGATTATCCTTTAGTTTTTTAATCATTTCAGGCAGAGTATCCCGCAGACTGTGTTTGGGTTTCCAGCCCAATAACTTTTTAGCTTTAGAACTGTCCATTTCAAAATGGTCATCGGCAAGGTCGATCATCCACGGTTTTATAAAGGCTTTGCCGAATAGATTTTACATAAATGCGCCAGCTTATTCCTTCACTGCTTTCAATAAAGATTTTACTGATCCCGAGCTTTTAAGAAGCACTTTGCTGTTCATCACTGAATGGCTTTCGGAGTCAATCCTAAACCAGAGTTCAAGTTTATATGTTACATTCTTGCCTTCCTTTAACAAATCGAATAGTGTTCTACTTACCTCTTTAAAAGACAACCTTAAGGGGATTTGAAGTTCAGTGACGCTTTGCTCCTTAATATCAGTAACTCCTGGCATTACTCCCTCTATCCATTCATGGTCTTCAATGGCAAACTTATAAGCAATGTTGTTTGCTTTGATTGAAAAAACGTTTTGATTTTTTATAGAAATATTAAGTTGGACAGCCGCCCTCGAGAAGTTAAGGGAATCAACCTCTAAATGCTTCGTAGTAAGTTCAGGGATATAAATCAACGGAAGAAGTCGTTTGATATCCACGTCAAATTTCTTTCTAAAAACAATGTCGGTGAAGAAGGTTGCCTGTAATCTATATTCAACCGAATCAATATCCTTTCGTTCACTGGCTTTTAGGATTGACTTAAGCTGATGATTTTTAATAGTTAGCGGAAGTGAAATCCAACTGGTGTCATTGCTCTCCAGTGTAATTGTCTTTTTGTGATGACTCTTCATTACTTCTACGCCATTCACAGAAATATTGTATTGCAAACTATCTGCGGTGAATGAGAAAGGAAGTTGATTTTTTAAAAGCACTTTTACTGTCATCTCTGTTTTCTCTGTAGTAAGTGACGTTATTTCTGCAATGGAAAGTTCAGCACGAGGAAGCAAAAACGTTTTGTGAGGACTCGTATCCCGTTTATATTTCACATATTGCCAGATAAAAAAAGTTGCTATGCTGGCGATGATTAAAAACAAAATCGTTAATAGAATTTTCTTTGTCATGATTACTTCCTCTCTTTCCTCTTCAGTATCTTAATCCCTGTTACTGCCCCAGACCTTTGCAGCTATGATTGCTCGGAGTTCACATTTTAAAACGGATCATTCAGTCCGCTTACCCGGATAAGTTTTTTATTGACAAACT
>Ga0307487_1000984_pt1 | contig 21064 bp, 13 predicted proteins | sample CBIW12metaG_FD_203665 | JGI IMG/M metagenome (GOLD analysis project Ga0307487, IMG submission 203665) | Sea-ice brine microbial communities from Beaufort Sea near Barrow, Alaska, United States - CBIW 1.2 | ecosystem: Environmental > Aquatic > Marine > Coastal | place: USA: Alaska | collected... | reverse complement strand
TCGGTTCACTACATTGAACCCGCAACGCATGATTTGAGCGGTTTTGGTCTGGTTTTTACTCGCCTTGAGCAAGTCTATTACTGCATGCTCAAACAGAAAGGTATGACGCTCGTACCCAGAGGCCCAATTGGGCTGAACAGTCTTTACTTTACCCTCAGAAGTGATAATCCGAGGCAGCTCACAGGTGATAAGTTTTGTATTGCATCGTGTCCAAGTGTCTCCATTTACGTGCTGGCGCGTGATCGTAAATAGTACAAAGTTCACCAGTCTGGGTATCTTCTAATTGCTTGGATAAACAGACTATTTGGATGGAAATTTCCTCGTTAGAAAAATCAGTGTCAACCGATTCGATTACCCATCCATCTTCTAAATCTAGTATTCTTGTGAAAAGATTCTCCGTAAACATCTTTTTACTCAAAGATAGCTATTCCATTAAATTCGTGGTATAACCTAAAAAATCAGTGAAACGGAAGCATAAAATACAAGATCGAACCACTTAGTCGATCAAAAGCTTCCCCAATCTTCGAAAGCGACTACAAAAAATCACTTTGTAAACCCCAAATTAATATCCAACATTACAAAATAATATACTTTTGGATTTTAGGTATTGCTCCTATTAGATTTAAATACAAATGGATAAACACTCAGAACTATTTTTAGAAATTAATATTACGCTATTAATATGAGCAATCCAGTAGGGTGTCAGATTTACGTAGCATGCCTTTAATAAAATTCATAGTAGAATCGAAACTTGTCAAAAAATTCTCATAATCTTGATGATTTCAACTTCCGAATCCCAATGTATTTCTAAGATAGACAATCCGGGAGGTATATCTCCAAAAATTTCATTTAGGTTAATTGTGCCAGAACTTCTCACTTCTATTTCCCGAAGCATAAAATAATTTCCTGAATTCATAATTCGCACCCGAACAGGACTTGAGAAATTCCTATCTTCGTTTATAATTCTAATAAAAACTTCCTCATTATTGGAGGGGTTTGGGAAGGCTTGCCATTGATTATTATTTAAAAATGGAATTTCCCTTTTAGCGAGTTTAACTGGGCTATAGGTAATTGAGGTTCCGGATATTTTTTTTATCCTATAATAAAATGAATTTATATAAAAAGGAGCCAATTTATCTATAAAAGAGTATTTAACGATTTCGCTGCTTTTATTAGTTGTCTCAAGGGTTCCAATGGTAACAAACTCTAGTATGTTATTATTACTTCTTTCTATTTCATATATAGATTCGCCCAACTCTTTACTTACTTCCCAATCAACAGTAACATCTGTGCAGTTATTATTAAAATATATTGTAAATGAAATAAAATTTGAGGAAAGAATTCTAAAAACCTCAACCTCGTAGGTTTCTATTTTCTGACAGCCTTTCGAATCGGTGACTGTGACGGTGTAAAAACCTTCAGCAAGGTTCGCAAGATCTTCTGTGGTCTGACCGCTTTCCCAGCTGTAAAAATATCCATCTGTTCCACCTTCCACAGATAGATCAATCGAACCGGTACTTTCGCCGTAAGAGGTCGGCACCAGTATACTGCTTAAAACAATTTCGTCTGGTCGGGTGATAGCGATAGTACTGGTGGTAGTGTTGAATTCCAAATCAGTAACTGTAATTGTGTGGCTGCCAACAGGAAGCTCTGAGAATTCTCCTGTGGAATTGCTAAATTCATTGAGGGAATAAGTATACCCAGGTGTGCCGCCTTGGCCTTCTACCTTTATGGATCCAGAACTATCGTAGAAACAGTTCACACGGGCTGAAATGCTGTTTAGAGTAAGAGCCGCTTCTGGTTGGCAAAATGGATTAGTATAAATTATACCTGTGTTAGTGTTAATTTCCCCACCTGTGGAAAGCAGTCGGCCCTCTAGAAATACACCTGCTCCTGAATTACAGGCTCCGCCATGGGAAAGAAATGTTCCTTTTACAATAGAAGCAGCTGCTATATTGACCGCACCTGTGGTAACTCCTGCTCCGCCTATCCAAAAGATATTACAGCGACGCGCTCCGTTAGCAAGAATTGTTTTTGACAGTGCCGCTACCTCAAATGCTCCGGCAAACTTAAAAACAAATATTGCATTGGGATCATTTTGAGCGTCTAAAACAATAGTTCCCAGTAAAGATCCAGCACCGTTTATGAAATAAACTCCAGGAGTTATGGTTTCTCCCCCTGCAGCAACACTTCCAAAAGATGGTGGATGATCAGTTACAGTATTCGGTAGAGCCATTAGTGCAGTATAAGCGGCATCTAAATCTGATGCAGCCTGCGCTGTAAGAGCATTTGCCACTTCCTCAATTCCGATGTGAATTCCATCTACATATCCACTTATTGCACCTGAATTTGTTCCAATTTTGCCATTAATTCCAGAGATAGCTGTATTTGTTACATCACCCAAACTAGTAAAAAGTGCAAATTCTGAAGCAACTCCTAAAACATCAACAGCAGGAGAAGGAGTACAGTCCGCTTCACAAAATATTGGAATGGTGCTAGCACATGGAGGTGGAGTTGCAGTAGCACCCATTCCAAAAGTTATTGCTCCAACCATAGCTAGCATTCTTCCTTCAAGATTAACACCTGCACCAAGGCCAACAGCTCCCACTTTTGAAAATAAAGTTCCTTTTATATTGGCATTTGCAGCAACAGTAATAGCTCCATTAGCAATATAAAAAACATTACAAGATCGTGCTCCACCAATTAAAGTAACCACTGAGCCTGTTTCCACTGTCAATGCTCCGTTAAACTTAATTACAAACAAAGCATCAGGATTTCCTTCTCCATCAAGCGTAAGAGCTCCTCCTATAGATCCAGCTCCATCTGTGGAATAAACTCCAGGTAAAATAGTTTCACCAGCTCCAAAAGCGGCACTATGAGTGCTAGGAAAGTCAACAAACTTAGCGTTAAGATGAATATACAGCCTAAGTAAATCTTTTCTAGCCCTTGTAGTTACAGAGTCAGCATTGTATGTATTGCCAGTATATGGTGGTGAAATAAATCCGCTAATTATTCCAAGATGTGTACCAACATCGCCTACAACGGTTCCGTCTGAGTTAGTAACTCCTCCTTCTCCAGTATAAGCTTCAAAAGAGGAAAGTACACCTAAATTAAGTGTCTGGCCAAAGCTTAGATTTGGGAGAAATAATAGCGTAATGATTATAGCACTAACTAGTGAATATTTTTTCATAATAGATTGATTCGAGAGGAGAACTCATTCAAATAGCATTCAATATTCTTTCTGATTACCTATGAAAATGTCGTCCTTATCCAAGATTAAAACTGTTGGATCATAGAATGTGTCTCGGTAAAATTATGTCTCACTCTGTTGATTTAAATTCACTCAAATACTACTAGCAATTATCCTAATCTTTACATATAATGTCTAGATATACGGTTAAATGATACGGAATTGGGATGAGCTTATACGCTCCCGTAATCTTAATGCCTTGGAGGCCTTTAGCCGTAATCGCATCGTCAGTCATACTAAAGTGATCCGGTTTGCTAATCATTATGTTAGATTGACTTTCTGCTTTTAACTCTGAATGAAGCGTTCCGTCTACCTTGTGATAAGTCTGTACTGTACCGCCTCCAGTATTGTCCTTAACCGCTTTCAACTAGTTGTCTGTAATTATTTCCCCCTGAAAGTCGATTACTTGTGTCAAAAACGCTTTCTGTACATATTCTATCCGGTAGATGTCATCCAATCCCTGACCTCCTTTTCTGTTGGAAGATGGGAAAATTTCTTTAGTATCCATTTCTCTATAGGCGAAGTCGTCTGCAAGCGAAATGATTGGAATACCCATATTCTGCACATTGGTGATCGCCGTCGGGCTATAGCTGGATTGGGACACGTCCATTCCTCCCATACCTTTATGGCCAGTCGAACTGAAAAATAATTTATCCCCGTTGCGGAAAGCATGACTCTGACTAACAGTGGTATTGACTTCAGCTCCCAGGTTGATCGCAGGGCCAAAAATCATATTCTCGTCGTATTCTGAATAGTATAAGTCATGGTCACCCATGCCACCCGGCATATCGGAGGTGAAGTACAATCGCTTTGCTTCTTCGTCCACAAACGGATGCATTACCTAGTAACTTGTCGAATCGTTGAACCGTACCGGATAAAATCCTTCCAGCTGTCCTGAATCATTCAATGTGCTGTAATAGATCTCCGGATTCACTTCGATATTTCTATTCTTCTTCTCCTTGGTGATCCCTCGGGTGACCGAAAAGAACATCACACCCACTTCCTTCGCATAGCTCGGGTCAGAGAAGTTGTAGGTATTCGGTACTTTGGGCATCACCTTGCTGATCGCTCCGCTACCGTCTGCTTGTACAGACTGAGGTATTTTCTACCTGTATAACCATGCTTTGCCTCGCTGAAGATCTTATTCCTTCCGTCGATACGGATACCTGGTATCTTATCCACAAACTCTTCTCCCCGGTCGGAAGTAAAGTACACGTTTCCAATCCCATCTTTGGTATAAGCAAAGTCTGAGCCTGCCGAATTCAACTCAGTCATCGACTCCAGTTTTACGTTTCGCTGACCTGATGGGGACTGTATCTGGGGTCTGGACATCATCAGGGTTTTTACCGCTGCGCTGTCTGCTGCTGTATAGCCTTTGGCTTCCAGCATGGTCTTCGCCTCCTCTAAGTGATCAGTCAATTCAGCCGTCAGAAGGAAGTTCCCATAGTCTTTAAGGGTCACTTCTTCATAGCCTATCGCAGTTTTCCACCACGTGTAGCCATTCTCATAGTCACGGATGATATCAAAGCTTTCTGCAATTTTGCGTGCCGTCTCGGCTTGTGGCTTATTCGCATACGCCTGCCGGTAAAGCACCGAGGCTGTTATATAATTCATTAATTCCATCTGCTGATCCGCATAACGGATCTTACTCTTCTGGGCTTGCGTGATTCCTGCCGATCCAAAGACCAGCGCTGCACTTAACACAAATTGTGTTACTGCCTTTTTAATAATCAAAACCATCTTTGATTTTTCATTACTGCTTTTCTGGGAGTCATGTAAAAGCCTACCGATAGCTCGTGAGAGTTGTTCCGATACGCATTTAACACGTTCAGATTATGGTCATACGCATATCCTAATCGTAACCGATCGGTTGGAAAAATCTCCAGGATCCCAGCTACTGAATTCCGATTACTCAGCCCTTCCAACAAATTGTCATTCCAGATCTTTATATTACTCCGATAGCTTCCGCCTACCCACAGCCGATCCATAAACAGAAACATCGCGTTGATGTCGTAACTCGTCGGAGCGCCTTTCACTTCCTTGATCAAGAAGCTCGGCTTGAACTTCACATTGTCTGACAAGTCAAGCAGGTAGCCCGCCGTCAGGTAGTAGTGAAAATCATGGTAGGCCAAAGCTACATCTTCTTTTTCCACCGGATTCTTACCGATCATGTTGTACACAGAAAATCCTGCATAAAACTTGTCGTTATGGAAAAATAAACCCGAATTCAAATTCGGTGTCAATAAATTGATCCGTCCCTCCGGAATCTGATTGTCCGGAAAATCATTCGGATTCAGCATGCTACCATCCAACGTGTATTGCGAAAATCCTGCACTTACGCCCAAGCCCAAAAGGCTTCTTGCTCCAATCCGTATACGATACGCATAGGTCAGCATGGCCCCTATAGTTTTTGACGGTCCAAGATTGTCACTCATCAGCGAAAATCCAAAACCCATTGTGCCCTCATTGGCACTCAGGTCGGCGGTCACCGTGAACGTCTCGGGAGCCCCCGGAAAATTTACCCACTGACTCCGATACGTACTCTGAATATAGGGTTCTCCTTTGTAACCTGCATACGCCGGGTTGATGTGCAATCCGTTAAAGATATACTGGCTAAACTGAGGAAGCTGCTGTCCAAAAGTAGCCCCACTGACCATTATGGTCAGTAGAAAGGCTATTCCTGTTATTTTGAAAGATGTTTTCATATCGCTTCTTTTTTATTCTTTAATATCTTGGAACAAGCTATTGAACAAATCTGGCTTAATTACTTGAATCCAGCCTTTGAACGTATGTGCTTTACCCGAACTGTCTACGGTAGTCAAAATGTAGAAGTAAGTACCTGCTACCTGACCCGGAGCATTCCAATCGTTTTTATACGCTTTCTGCTCAAACACATGATCTCCGTATCGGTTGAAGATCGTAATCTCGTTACTTACAAACTTACCAAGGCCCTTAATCACGAAGGAATCATTATTTCCGTCGTTATTGGGAGTAATCACATTGGGAATAAAGTTTTCTAAAATTAGATTCACATCACTGCCCTGGTTGTTCAACTCATCGGTATCATCTTCTGATGCACTGATCCTCGCCACGTTCGTAATCGATCCTGCAGCTCCTGCTTTTACCACTACCACGATCACCACCCAACCGTCTGCCGGCAGGAATGGAACCGTCCAGGTAACTCTGCTGCCGGTGATCGCCGGAGTTCCTACCTCAATCTGACTTCCGCTTACACTTTCCACACGTGAACTGATGTAGGTCACTGCATTTGGCAAGTCATCTACCAATTGTACATTCGTGGCAGTTGTTCCACCAATGTTGGTCAATGTGATCTGGTATTCAAACTCATCACCTTCGAAAATCTCCGCACCAAGGGATGTCTTGGTTACACTCAGATCAACCTGATCATTCAACAATCTGAACACCAAAAAGGCATCATCACTGTTGCTCGGATTAACCACCTCTCGTAAGGTATATTTCAAGGTGTATTCTCTAGCCTCATTGATTCCAGGGATCAAGCTCAGTTCGCCGTTCTCGTCGATCAACAAACCGACGACGTTATCCAATTCTGTGAATTCAAAGACAACATCCACATCATTCGGTCTAACTCCGTTCAAACGGTCATTCTCTAAGATATTTCCAAGTCTACCACTGTAGCCGACGAAATATGTTCCAAAGTCATCGTCATTTGCGATGATTTCATTAGCAGATATCACGACAGAAACACTCGAATCATCTTCAATCGTTGTCCCGGATGGAAGGGTACCTGTTACCGTGGCAACGTTCACAAGTCTCGCTTTTTCAATATCCAAACTGGTCACCGTGTACCTGGTCGGTACTATTTTAACTTCATCAGGTAGCAAGATTCCTACACGTTCAATAAGTCCTGTCAGAGGATCCGCCACCGTAACATCTGTCAAAGTAACCCTACCCGTATTGGTTATGGTTAAAGTATAATTAATCACCTCGCCGATTTGAGAAATCTCTGTCTTATCAGCTTGCTTAACTATCGTGATTCCTTCACATATTGTGATTGCACCATCCGTAGCGGCAATCACTGTTACTGTAGCTGTATCTTCTGATGAGCAGGCACCCGTTTCTGTTACTGTATAAGTATAAACCCCGGCAACAGGTCCGGACCAAACTCCACCTCCATCTGCAGCTGTTAAGGCAGTAAATAATTCTGGTTCCGTTGGTTGAGCAGCACCTTCACAGATTGTAATGGCGCCGTCTGTTCCTGCATCTGCTGCATCATTTTCAGTAACCGTTACTGTCGCAGTTGCTTCTACAGTACATGTGCCAGTTGCAGAAACGGTATACGTATAGCTGTTTCCATTATTTGACCAAGTTCCGCCTGCATCTGGAGTACCAGTCAATGAAGTAAATAATTGTGAGTCACTTGGGGTTGTTCCTTCACAGACCGTCAAGGTTCCGTTCCCACCTGCATTAGGTCCAGGTCCTGCCTGGATCGTTACCGTTACTGTCGCAGTTGCTGCTACAGTACATGTGCCAGTTGCAGCAACGGTATACGTATAGCTGTTTCCAATATTTGACCAAGTTCCGCCTACATCTGGAGTGCCGGTCAAGGAAGTAAATAATTGTGAGTCACTTGGAGTTGTTCCCTCACAGATGGTCAAGGTTCCGTTCCCACCTGCATCCGGAGCGTCCTCGATCGTTACCGTTACTGTCGAAATTGCTGCTGCTCCAGTACATGTGCCAGTAGCAGCTACGGTATACGTATAGCTGTTTCCATTATTTGACCAGGTTCCGCCTGCGTCAGGAGTACCGGTCAAGGAAGCAAATAATTGTGAGTCACTTGGAGTTGTTCCTTCACAGACCGTCAAGGTTCCGTTCCCACCTGCATCCGGAGCATCCTCGATCGTTACCGTTACTGTAGATGTGTCTTCTGATGGACAAGATCCCGTTTGTGTTACGGTATAAGTATAAACCCCATTAACTGGTGCTGACCAAGTTCCGCCTGCGTCAGGAGTACCGGTCAAGGAAGCAAATAATTGTGAGTCACTTGGAGTTGTTCCTTCACAGACCGTCAAGGTTCCGTTCCCACCTGCATCCGGAGCATCCTGGATCGTTACCGTTACTGTAGATGTGTCTTCTGATGGACAAGATCCCGTTTGTGTTACGGTATAAGTATAAACCCCATTAACTGGTGCTGACCAAGTTCCGCCTGCGTCAGGAGTACCGGTCAAGGAAGTAAATAATTGTGAGTCACTTGGAGTTGTTCCTTCACAGACCATCAAGGTTCCGTTCCCACCTGCGTCCGGAGCATCCTGGATCGTTACCGTTACTGTCGCAGTTGCTGCTATAGTACATGTGCCAGTTGCAGCTACTGTATACGTATAGCTGTTTCCATTATTTGACCAAGTTCCGCCTGCGTCAGGAGTACCGGTCAAGGAAGTAAATAATTGTGAGTCACTTGGAGTTGTTCCTTCACAGACCGTCAAGGTTCCGTTCCCACCTGCATCCGGAGCATCCTCGATCGTTACCGTTACTGTCGCAGTTGCTGCTACAGTACATGTGCCAGTTGCAGCAACGGTATACGTATAGCTGTTTCCAGCATTTGACCAAGTTCCGCCTGCGTCAGGAGTGCCGTTCAAAGAAGTAAATAATTGTGAGTCACTCGGAGTTGTTCCTTCACAGATGGTCAAAGTCCCGTCCGCACCTGCATTAGGTCCAGGTCCTGCCTGGATCGTTACCGTTATTGTCGAAGTTGCTGCTGCTACCGTACATGGTGCAGTTGCAGCTACAGTATACGTATAGCTGTTTCCAATATTTGACCAAGTTCCGCCTGCATCTGGAGTGCCGGTCAAGGAAGCAAATAATTGTGAGTCATTTGGAGTTGTTCCCTCACAGACCGTCAAGGTTCCGTTCCCACCTGCGTCCGGAGCATCCTCGATCGTTAAAGTTACTGTCGCAGTTGCTGCTACAGAACATGTACCAGTTGCAGCTACGGTATACGTATAGCTGTTTCCATTATTTGACCAAGTTCCGCCTGCATCTGGAGTACCGGTCAAAGAAGTAAATAATTGTGAGTCACTTGGAGTTGTTCCTTCACAGACCGTCAAGGTTCCGTCCGCACCTGCATCCGGAGCATCCTGGATCGTTACCGTTACTGTCGCAGTTGCTGCTGCTACAGTACATGTGCCAGTTGCAGCAACGGTATACGTATAGCTGTTTCCAACATTTGACCAAGTTCCGCCTGCGTCAGGAGTACCTGTCAAGGAAGTAAATAATTGTGAGTCACTCGGAGTTGTTCCTTCACAGACCGTCAAAGTCCCTTCCGCACCTGCATTAGGTCCAGGTCCTGCCTGGATCGTTACCGTTATTGTCGAAGTTGCTGCTGCTACCGTACATGGTGCAGTTGCAGCAACGGTATACGTATAGCTGTTTCCAACATTTGACCAAGTTCCGCCTGCATCTGGAGTGCCGGTCAAGGAAGTAAATAATTGTGAGTCACTTGGAGTTGTTCCCTCACAGACCGTCAAGGTTCCGTTCCCACCTGCATCCGGAGCATCCTCGATCGTTACCGTTACTGTCGAAATTGCTGCTGCTCCAGTACATGTGCCAGTAGCAGCTACGGTATACGTATAGCTGTTTCCATTATTTGACCAGGTTCCGCCTGCGTCAGGAGTACCGGTCAAGGAAGCAAATAATTGTGAGTCACTTGGAGTTGTTCCTTCACAGACCGTCAAGGTTCCGTTCCCACCTGCATCCGGAGCATCCTCGATCGTTACCGTTACTGTAGATGTGTCTTCTGATGGACAAGATCCCGTTTGTGTTACGGTATAAGTATAAACCCCATTAACTGGTGCTGACCAAGTTCCGCCTGCGTCAGGAGTACCGGTCAAGGAAGCAAATAATTGTGAGTCACTTGGAGTTGTTCCTTCACAGACCGTCAAGGTTCCGTTCCCACCTGCATCCGGAGCATCCTGGATCGTTACCGTTACTGTAGATGTGTCTTCTGATGGACAAGATCCCGTTTGTGTTACGGTATAAGTATAAACCCCATTAACTGGTGCTGACCAAGTTCCGCCTGCGTCAGGAGTACCGGTCAAGGAAGTAAATAATTGTGAGTCACTTGGAGTTGTTCCTTCACAGACCATCAAGGTTCCGTTCCCACCTGCGTCCGGAGCATCCTGGATCGTTACCGTTACTGTCGCAGTTGCTGCTATAGTACATGTGCCAGTTGCAGCTACTGTATACGTATAGCTGTTTCCATTATTTGACCAAGTTCCGCCTGCGTCAGGAGTACCGGTCAAGGAAGTAAATAATTGTGAGTCACTCGGAGTTGTTCCTTCACAGACCGTCAAAGTCCCGTCCGCACCTGCATTAGGTCCAGGTCCTGCCTGGATCGTTACCGTTATTGTCGAAGTTGCTGCTGCTACCGTACATGGTGCAGTTGCAGCTACAGTATACGCATAGCTGTTTCCAATATGTGACCAAGTTCCGCCTGCATCTGGAGTGCCGGTCAAGGAAGCAAATAATTGTGAGTCATTTGGAGTTGTTCCCTCACAGACCGTCAAGGTTCCGTTCCCACCTGCATCCGGAGCATCCTCGATCGTTACCGTTACTGTCGCAGTTGCTGCTACAGAACATGTACCAGTTGCAGCTACTGTATACGTATAGCTGTTTCCATTATTTGACCAAGTTCCGCCTGCATCTGGAGTGCCGGTCAAGGAAGTAAATAATTGTGAGTCACTTGGAGTTGTTCCTTCACAGACCGTTAAGGTTCCGTTCCCACCTGCATCCGGAGAATCCTCGATCGTTACCGTTACTGTCGCAGTTGCTGCTGCTACAGTACATGTGCCAGTTGCAGCAACGGTATACGTATAGCTGTTTCCAACATTTGACCAAGTTCCGCCTGCGTCAGGAGTACCGGTCAAGGAAGTAAATAATTGTGAGTCACTTGGAATTGTTCCTTCACAGACCGTCAAAGTTCCGTTCCCACCTGCGTCCGGAGCATCCTGGATCGTTACCGTTACTGTAGATGTGTCTTCTGATGGACAAGATCCCGTTTGTGATACGGTATAAGTATAAACCCCATTAACTGGTGCTGACCAAGTTCCGCCTGCGTCAGGAGTACCGGTCAAGGAAGTAAATAATTGTGAGTCACTTGGAGTTGTTCCTTCACAGATCGTCAAGGTTCCGTTCCCACCTGCATCCGGAGCATCCTCGATCGTTACCGTTACTGTCGCAGTTGCTGCTACAGTACATGTACCAGTTGCAGCTACTGTATAGGTATAGCTGTTTCCATTATTTGACCAAGTTCCGCCTGCGTCAGGAGTACCGGTCAAGGAAGTAAATAATTGTGAGTCACTTGGAGTTGTTCCTTCACAGACCGTCAAGGTTCCGTTCCCACCTGCATCCGGAGCATCCTCGATCGTTACCGTTACTGTAGATGTGTCTTCTGATGGACAAGATCCCGCTTGTGTTACGGTATAAGTATAAACCCCATCAACTGGTGCTGACCAAGTTCCGCCTGAGTCAGGTATGCCCGTCAAGGAAGCAAATAATTCTGTTTCTGTTGGTTGGGCAGCTCCTTCACATAGTGCAATTGCTCCATCTGTTCCTGCATCTGCTGCAGTACTTTGATCGCAGGTTATTACTAAACTTGTTTCTGAATTATCATTCGAATTACTAGCATTTCCCTGGGAGGCATTTAGTGGGGGAGAGGTACAACCTGCGCATAATAAAGGGTTATTAGCTGTGATATATACAAAATTTCCCGCAATTCCATCAGCATCGCTCACCGTGTTACCTCTTACGGTAATCAAAATATCTCCAATATCAAACGAGGTAAACCCCCCACCTGTGTTTGTTAGCTGTATTGTATTTCCAGAACCGTTCGACAAACTTAATTGACTCCAACGTGCGTCACTTCCTGAAGCAATTCCCATAATCTCAGCACTGGCGCCAACACTAATAGTAACTCGTAATGAATTACTAACTATAGAGTTGTTAGCATAATTCCCAACAGTGGCTCTCAAAATCCCTGTAGAACCTTGCATCACACTTGCTGGATCCATTAGAATTCCAATTCCAGGATCTGAGTTTTGTGAATATCCTTTTGGTATAAAGACAAATACAATAAAAAACAGTAATAATAATTTATGTAGATTACGCATATTCATATTGTTTACTATTGATTTTTTTAGAGCTGACTACAGTCACAATTACTGAGCTTTAATTATAGTGCTGTAGGTGTTATTATAACTCTGACCATCTAATCCTGATCCTTCTACAATTGTCACTGTAATTGATTGTGTTGTTTGAGTTGGGATACCTGATTTCCGCTCTATTGTAAAACCAATTTTCGATGATGTATTTGTCCCAATTATTACACCTGATTTTAACGTCATTGTTATGAACTGTGAGTCTTCAGTTATTATCCAGTCATTATTATTGACAGGAAGACCGCCTGAGGTACTCGCAGAAGCTTCATAGGTAATATTAAATGCAGATTGTTTTGGGATTTTAAGGACTATTAGCCCAGTTGATGGTACTCCGTTAATTTCAGATATATTCACAACAAAATCTTTTGTATCTCCTGCAGATGAAAAGAGTAAACCATTAATATCTATTGTTGGAGTAAAGTCCGGTAACACTGGAACTGGTGGTGCTGTTGTTGTTACAGTAGGCGTGTCGTTATCATTTGATGTTCCCGAAATATCGGTTACGTCATTTCCGTTAGGATCTTTTGCCGTAACCAAAGCCGAGTTGGTTATACTTCCGGTATCAATATTGGCTTGAGTTATAGTATAAGTTGCTATTGCTATGACTATTGCGTCTGGTGCCAAAGAAGCAATCGGGTTTCCAAGGAATGTCAACCCTTCCATTGGATCCGTTATAAGGACATTAGTCAAAGTAATATTCCCTATATTTTCAACTGTAAAAATATAGGTTATTACATTTCCTGCGATTCCGGTTCCGCTAACACTGGCAGTTTTAACTAATGTTATGGCCGGACTAAAAGTCAGAGGAGTTACTGTTTGAGTATTATTATCATTCGCTGTGCCCGAGATATCAATTACATCAATTCCGTTAGGATCTTTGGCAGTAACTAAAGCCGAGTTGGTTACACCTCCAGCATTAATATCGGCTTGAGTAATGGTGTATGTTCCTGTAATAATTGAGCTAGAAATACCTACTTCCAAGGCGGCAATTGGACTTCCTGAGATAGTCAAACCTACCATTGGATCCGTTACAGTCAGATTAGTCAATGTAGTATTTCCTGTATTGGTTACTGTAAACGTATATGTAATCACTTCCCCTATTATTCCCGTTCCACCGATGCTGGCGGTTTTCACCAAGGCTACAGCTGAAGTTTGGTTCAAGGTTGTGATGGTAGAGATGTCATTATCAATTGCAGTACCAGAGATGTCAGTTACATTGCTACCGCCCGGATCCTGAGCAGTAACCTTAGCCGAGTTGGTTACAGTTCCTGCGTTAACATCAGCTTGAGTAATGGTGTATGTTCCTGTGATAGTGGAGCTGGAAGCGCCTGCTGCTAAGGAAGCGATTGGGCTTTCTGAGATTGTCAAACCTACCATTGGATCCTTTACAACCAGATTAGTCAATACACTATTGCCTGTATTGGTTACTGTAAACGTATAGGTAATCACTTCCCCTTTTATCCCTGTTCCACCGATGCTGGCGGTTTTCACCAAGGCTATAGCCGGAGTTGTCAGAGAAGCGGAAACCACAATAGTTGAAGTCACCGAACTACAGTTTGTTGGATCGCTAAATTCACATATTTGGTAGGTAAGATTGTAACTTCCTGCTGCTGTATTTGGTGCAATTGTAACTGTACCATTTGCATTTAGGGTTAATCCTGCTGGAACAGTAAGTCCTGTTAGAGTAACATTTCCTTCAGCTGTTCCAATAACGACTGGAACTCCATTGTAAGTGTCATTTAAAGTTAATGCTATTGTAGTTCCTCCGATTGATCCATTTATTGCTTCTGTAGTATCTGTTATTGCTATTGGCGCGCCCAAAGGGGTAGAAGTAACACATTCTGGATTAGTATAAAGTACGCCTGTGTTAGTGTTAACTGCCCCACCTGTGGACAGCTGTCGGCCCTCTAGAAATACACCTGCTCCTGAATTACAGGCTCCGCCATGGGAAAGGAATGTTCCTTTTACGATAGAAGCAGCTGCTATATTGACCGCACCTGTGGTAACTCCTGCTCCGCCTATCCAAAAAATATTACAGCGACGCGCTCCGTTAGCAAGAATTGTTTTTGAAAGTGCTGCTACATCAAATGCTCCGGCAAACTTAAAAACAAATATTGCATTGGGATCATTTTGAGCGTCTAAAACAATAGTTCCCAATAAAGATCCAGCACCGTTTATGAAATAAACTCCAGGAGTTATGGTTTCTCCCCCTGCAGCAACACTTCCAAAAGATGGTGGATGATCAGTTACAGTATTCGGTAGAGCCATTAGTGCAGTATAAGCGGCATCTAAATCTGATGCAGCCTGTATCGTAAGCGGATCTGTAGACCCATGCTCAGTTCCGATATGAATTCCATTTTTATAACCGGTTATTGCTCCTGCAAGTGAACCAATTCTGCCATTAATTCCGGAGATACCTGTATTTGCCACAGCACCCAAACTAGTAAAAAGTGCAAATTCTGAAGCAACTCCTAAAACATCAACCGCAGGAGAAGGACTACAGGCTGCTTCACAAAATATTGGAATGGTGCTAACACATGAAGGAGGACTTGCAACAGAATTAACTCCAACAGTTATTGCTCCAGCCATAGTAAACATCCTGCCTTCAAGAGTAACATCTGCACCAAGGCCAACAGCTCCCACTTTTGAAAATAAAGTTCCTTTTATATTGGCATTTGCCGCAACAGAAATAGCTCCATTAGCAATATAAAAAACATTGCAAGACCGTGTGCCATTAGTTAAAGTAACCACTGCACCTGCTCCTACAGTCATTGCTCCGTTAAACTTTATTATAAAAAACGCATTAGGATCGCCTCCTCCATCAAGTGTAAGAGAAGCCCCTAAAGATCCAGCGCCATCTGTGGTATAAACCCCAGGGGTAAGAGTACCGGAAAAAGCAGGACCATGTGTACCAGGAAAGTCGACAAACTTATCGTTAAGGTGAATATATAACCTAAGCATATCTTTTCTAGCCTGATCAGTTTCAGCATTAGCGTTGTAAGTGTTACCAGTAAAGGGAGGGGAAACCAATCCACTAATATTTCCAAGATGTGTACCAACATCACCGTTAATCCTACCGTTGACTCCGTTTGCGACGCCTCCGTCTCCTGTGAAAGCTTCAAAAGAGGTAAGTATTCCCAAATTAATAATTGGTTGCTGACCAAAGCTTAGATTCCAACATAGCAATAGCGCAATAGTCATTGCACTAAATGGTATTTTTTTGTTCATAATAAATAAATTAATAGAGTGAACTACTTAGCCTCACATCAGATTTTGAATATGGATCATTTCTGATTGAATAATTTGTCTGATTAAGTGGTGATAAACTGTTTGCTTTTTTAAGCATTACTTAGTTTGATAAGAGAATTCACTGGAGTAGCGATGAATATTTTTTTACTTACCCAGCAATAAATGGTACTTGGCCAAGATTTAACCTCATGAGTCATGCGTTGAATACCGTTGAAATTCAATCTCAACTCACCAAAAATATAAGTAACGGCATCATATTTACCTTCCTTATTTAGTTGTGCTTCACCCACTACATTGCCTTCAATGGATTGGTTGCCACTGGATCTTATCATAGCCTTCCAAACCGTGCTCAGGAAACTCAGGGCTGTTGTATGTTGAAAGAAATATACTTTTTTACAAAAGAGTACGGATGGCCTTTGGCAGTGCTAATCTCTGAGGTACCATAAAAGACCTTCAAAAGCTCTAATTTGATTTTATTCAGAAAGGTATCAGCTGACGTACTTTTGATATCGGTACAATTAACCTTTTTAGGGCCTGAAAAGTGATTTTGAATGCCGCCTATTATACCTGAAAGCATTTCATCGGTTCTTTCTGATTCAATTTCTTTCGGTCTCTGGGCATTTAATATTGTTCCTTTCAACTTCATGTCTCAAAGTAAAACAAAAAAAATCAAATATCAAATATCAAATACATTTAATTGTGTTTGAAACACTAATTTACCTTACTCAACTTGGAAAATCGAATCAAACAACATTTTGCAATGCAACTAGTTTCGCTGATTATTTTTACAATTGGTTAACAACTTTTGAATTCCTCACGTAGGGTCTGTCTTTAAATTTGAGCGCATCATATTTTTTTTTTGGTTCTACCACGGATTTAATGGAAGCAGTAAATTAAAATAATAGTTATTTTCTTAAAAAAAATTATTCGAAAAATCGCCTGTCAGGCGTGTAGCTGATTGATGAAAACTTCCTATTAATGGTTTTGGCTAATAATTAGCTATATTTACCACTAATATAGGGAAAGAAACACTTTTCGGGGAGTAATCAATTATATTCATATTAAACAATGTTTCTATGTTAAATTATTTAATTTTTTTTTAATTTGAATCAAGAATATGTCGGCACTGACATTAATAACATTATCATTATCAATATGCTAGATTTCAATAAAAGAATAATTGATATTATTATATTATATAATAATTAATTTTATTAATCAATAAAGTAAAAAAAGATAATGACTATTCACAATGTCGCAGGTATGGATAAACTGCTACTATAAGTAATATGTTAACTAGTTTTTCTCCATAGCCTATTCGCTTTAGCCTATAATCAAATTCATTTAGACAAATTTCAAGGCATTTCTCACGCAACATGACCTTGTGATATTCGCCTAACACAATCTTTTTCAGCTTACTGATGGCGGTATGTACCCAATGTAGTTTTCCGTTCACTGACTCTAAGGTGGGTTTTACTTCGATGTGGTCTTTAACCAACCTTAACCCCTAATTTCTGTGATTACAGTTCCTGTAGTGATACGAACATAGTTTTTGCTATAGTTTAGTGCATTCTACTTTCCTCTTTCCAACTTCTTTATCAAATCTTCATAAACGGCTTTGGCAACCTTCGGATCAGCTCCAGTTTCACTGATCATCCGGTCTATATCCACTTCTTTATTTGAATTCACGGCAGGAATTAACATCTTCAGAAAATCATTGAGCGTATTCATTTCAGGACTTGTATCATTTTCATCAGATCGGTTCTGAAATATTTCCTCGTAGGGCACAAGATCAACTTCATAGCCTAGGATATCATTAATTGCCATCTTCATAGATAAATGCAAGCGAATATCCGGCTCCAAAGGAGCTTCAATCCCAAGCTTAGCCAAACACTTCACTAAGGTAAGATACCCGATATCCGTCATTGCACTGACCATTAGTTCCTCTTCATTCTCACCCCAATAGACACACCCAAAATGCGGAAATGCCTCTATTTCCCTCATGCTCATTTTAAACACTCCTTTTGAATATTCCACCCGAAAATCTGTTTGCCATATATCAACCTCAAAATCCGAAAACTCAATCGCAGAACTTACACTCAGAATTTCATCGCCTTTATGTTGAACCATGGGTATAGCCGAAAATGCAGAGAGCAAAATAAAAGAAAACAACTCCTTTTCGATAAGCTCAGTAAGATCGTCGATGGATTCTACCAATGGATCCAGTTCCCCGGCGTAAAAGAAAATATCATCTGCCTTAAAACTCATGAGTCCCATCAAGGGACCAAATGTCTGGTAACAGGAACCATTTGAATTGATCAACCCTCCAAAAGTAGCAATATTCGAATCCATGAGGGTACGGGAGACTCCGGGTGAGAATAACAGAAACTCTTCCCCTGTAAATACATCCACTGCCTCAAAAAAATCAGGTGATGGACTGGACCGGATATACCAATAAGCGAATCGCCAAGGCACTTCCGCCTGCTTCTGCAGGTAGTCAAATACGTCTTGCGGCAATCTTTTAATTTGTGTGTGATTCAGATATTTATGAATCAACCCACCCCGTTTAAAGATTTCGTGTATGATAAACTGGGATTTAAACAAGCCTTGGTTTGATGGGTCCAATCGATTAAAAACACGTTTGTGCTTTTTGGCAAGCTGATCAAAACGTTGGCTGAGTCTATTTTTCTGCGCCCCATAATACATCAACTCGTTTAAGACTGGTTCTGAAAAGTCAGAGATTTTTTGACATTTGGCTTTGATAACGGTATAGTCCATCCTCAAATTTAACAATTTATGAAATGAGATGCCTACGATTTAACCTATTCACTTTCAACCCACGAATCACTAATTAAGGTGGCAGGTAAATGCGGTATTCCCCTTACTTACTGATTCATCTCAAACATGCCCTACTGCACTCTCATCGATTCGCTCGTCCTCCTTTATGAAGTTTGTCTGATGTATTTCACGCTTTTCTTCAAGGTGGTATAGTGCTAATAATTACCCAGTTTACTTCAAATTACCCCAAGCCGTTGATTTATCGCATCATAACTCAATCTAGTCAAATCGTCTTCATTATTCTCCGTCAGGTATTCCGTATCGGTAAGTTCGCTCCATCATAGTCTCATTGGTTCTTGACTCGACTTTGAGGAATTTCAGATAGGATATAAACCCAAGATACCTCACAGAACCATTTTGATCAGTAATAGGACGCCCCAAAAGGAATACCCAGATGGAAGATTAGCCTCCTCTATTTTGAATAGGTATGGAAAAAGAAAATCCAAAAATTGTTATCCGTATCCTCCGATCTGCTGGTCTTTAGTCATTATACCCTTCACATTGAGTAACTACTACATTTTCTCCACCATCAAGCTGGGTGCTAAACACCAGTCCGTTAAGATCAGCAACCAATCTTTCCTTTCTTGCCACTGCTGGAAAGCTTGCCATTAAATTTCTGTCTACTAGATCTTTCCCAAAGTCTTTGATAAAAACGCTATCTTCTTGGTAAAAGACCTGAAAACTGTCTGCCCTATCATCCTGCCCCTTTTTGAAGTACGTCATTCAACTTATATTCCCGCCTTGGATGTTGAGGTATTCGGATTCACGTTGTCGTGATTCGGAAACGAAGAAAAACTCCGCTAAGTAAGAGTAATAGGATTACAGCCCAGCATGCGACTGGTAGGTCTTCTAGTGTTTGAAAGGGAAATCAACCTCCTAGCTTAAGGTGATTTGTCAGACTTCTGAAGCACTCCAAATACATAAACAATCCGAACCTACCTTGATCCGCCAAACAACATCAGTAGAATTATGAATCAAATCAGTGATTTATGTAAGCATCTGTTTCTCATATGTAACATTGTATTGCTTGTTCCTAAGAACTTTGCTTAATCCCATTGATGATTTATGCGAGTAGGATTTTTCTTTTCATCCGTAGATTAACAGCTAAAAAAATGCAGAATCTTAACAGAAATATAATCCGGCACTAGAAACTTAGATCGGAAGCAAGGAGCAGCAAGAGATTCCCAAAAGTAACTGCGAGTGCAGCTAGGATTCGAGCTAAAGACCAATATAAATCCTTTTGAATTGAGAAACGAACCAACTATCGGTAAAGTAAAAAGCATACGCGGAAGTGTGGTGGATGTATGGTTCGAAGACCACTTACCTGCAATTCATGCCTTACTGATAACCGGAAAGGACAAGCAAATTCAACTAGAGGTTTACACCCAATTGGATGAGCATCATGTCCGTGCTATTTCGTTGAACCCTACGCAAGGATTGGCCAGAGGGATGGCAGTGCAAACCGATGGAAAAGAGCTGACCGTTCCAGTGGGAAAAAATATCCTAGGTAGGATGTTCGATGTTTTTGGAAACACCATTGATCATCTTGAACAGCTTCCAGAGGGAGAGCGACGTAACATTCACCAAGCTCCTCCACACTTATCAAAAAGGGTAGTCAAATCAGAAATTTTTGAAACTGGCATTAAAGCAATTGATGTGTTAATTCCCCTGGAAAAGGGTGGAAAAGCAGGATTGTTTGGCGGTGCCGGTGTTGGCAAAACTGTGTTGCTGACCGAGATCATCCATAACATGGTAGGGAAAACCCATGGTGTGAGTATGTTTTGCGGTATCGGTGAGCGTTGTCGCGAAGGGAATGAATTGTATAACACCATGAAGGATGCCGGTCTGTTAAAAGACATGGTTATGCTGTTTGGACAAATGAATGAACCTCCTGGAGCTCGTTTTCGAATTGGACACGCAGCACTTACCATGGCCGAGTATTTTCGTGACGATGAGCGTCGCGATGTGTTGCTGTTGATCGACAATATTTTTCGTTTTATCCAGGCAGGGATGGAAGTATCTGGGTTGATGGGGCAAATGCCTTCCCGTCTGGGTTATCAGCCAACCATGGGTACCGAATTGGCAGAATTAGAAGAGCGCATCGCCTATACAAATTCCGGAGCTATTACATCCATACAAGCAGTGTATGTACCTGCCGATGATTTGACAGATCCAGCCGCTGTTCATACATTTTCCCATCTTTCTGCATCTATTGCATTGTCCAGAAAAAAAGCGAGCGAAGGATTATATCCCTCCATTGACTTGCTGCAGTCGAATTCAAAAATGTGTACTCCTGGAATTATCGGTGAAAAGCATTACAAGCTTGCGCAGCAGATTCGGGAAACTTTGGCGCAATACGAAGAATTAAAAGATATTATCTCCATGCTGGGAATGGAGCAACTTTCTGTCAAAGATCGAAATGTGGTAAAAAGAGCCAGACAACTCGAACGGTTTCTCACACAGCCTTTCTTTGCAACCGAACAATTCAGTGGCATCAAAGGACAGCAAGTAAGCCTCAAAGATGCTCTTGATGGAT
>Ga0307487_1000983_pt1 | contig 21083 bp, 18 predicted proteins | sample CBIW12metaG_FD_203665 | JGI IMG/M metagenome (GOLD analysis project Ga0307487, IMG submission 203665) | Sea-ice brine microbial communities from Beaufort Sea near Barrow, Alaska, United States - CBIW 1.2 | ecosystem: Environmental > Aquatic > Marine > Coastal | place: USA: Alaska | collected... | reverse complement strand
TTCTTGCTGTAAAGTCGCGCTTTGAGCCGCTCACTCAGCTGAGGATCACTAAACAATTCTTCAATGGTTCGTTTGTCTTTCATGTTATTGTAAAATTAGCAGACACACTTGACTGAACAGTCTCTGAGGAAGAGTGTTTTCGAACCATTTAAAAGATGATATTTGGATATTGCTACGTTTTACGGATGATTTTGAGACTAATAGAATAGGTTAAAATTCCTCTAAAACTCTTGTTTTTGGATTGTTCTCACCAACCCAATATGACTAGCTTTTTTAAGATTATTCATTATAAAATTTTACTGTCCAAGAGGATTAGTTTGACACCTTTAGTCATTTGTCTCGTCAGGTAGACCTAAATAAATTCTTTTCGAATAATTTAAAAGAGGATATATAGGTATTGCTCCGTTTTAGTAGATTATTATGATCTTAATAAGTTAGGTTGAATCTATGATTATACATTTCAAGCTCAGTCAAATTAGAGCTATTTTTCTCGTTTTAGCTTTTGGATTGACCAATTGGAGAAGAAGTAGATTATTTACTATTGTTTATGAGAAATGAAGGAGTTGAAAAAGTTAGGTAATTATTCAGAAACCAACCTAGCGATATGAATAAAGTTCTGTAGGAGTTTTGATAAGCATATCTACTCCTTATCTGATTACAGCATTACATTCATCTGCTTCTACTTATGGACTTAAACTGAACTGATACCTGCTTCCCAGTAGACAGGCTTTCTGTTTTACTTTTTATGGTCACTGGGATTTTGCCTTAGCGCTTGCATATACTGTAGCGGGGACGTTCCATATTTCTTTTTGAAAATCTTCGAAAAATTAGAACTGCTTTGTAAGCCTATCCTTTCCACTACTTTGTTTAGCGGGATGTCCTCATGGGTCATGATTTGAATCGCTTTTTTGAGTCGGATAGTTCGGACAAAATCCGCAACAGATTGATCCGTGATACTTTTGATTTTTTGATAAAGCTTGGTGCGACTGGTGTGCATTTGCTTGCATAGAAAATCAACATCTAATTCAGTATCCTCCATGTTTTCTTCAATCAAATTCAACAACATCTGCATAAATGACTTGTCCTTCTCCGAATGCACTAGTTCAGTTGCTTCCGAGAGGTAATCATTTGTGTATTTAAGTTTCAATTTAGCGCTTTGCTCAAAGATGTTATGAACTGTCAGCAGAAGTAAATCAATACTCAACGGTTTGGCAAAATAGAAATCAGTCCCTGATTCCAGCCCATCAATCTTAGAAGCCGTCGCATCTTTCGCTGAGAGAATTATAAATGGAATATGGCTGGTTTCAAACCGTTCCTTCACTGTTTTACAGAGCTCTATCCCGCTCATGCCAGGCATCATCACATCGCTAATGATTAGATCGGGAACTTTCTCAATGGCTATTTCCAATGCAGCTTGTCCATCCTCAGCAAGGTATATTATATAGTTTTTCTCAAAAGTTTCTCTCAAAAAAGACCTCAGTTCCTTGTTGTCATCCACGATCAAAATGCGCTTATAATCGGCTGACGGTAGAGTAATCGATTCATTTACACCTTCGCTTATCGGAATCAGGTCAGAGTGATCCACAGCTTCCAGTCGCACGCCTTGCTCGGTTTCAGATCTTACTCTTTCAGATTCACTGTAGTTTTCCTCTCCGAAAGGAATTCCGATGATGATCTCCGTTCCGACATTGCGCTCGCTATAGACATAAATATCACCTTTGTGTAGTTGCGTTAGGCTTTTTACCAAAGCCAAACCTACCCCAGAACCCAAGTGATCCTGACTGATCCGATAGAAGCGATCAAAAATATGCATAATGGTATCACCGGAAATGCCTATGCCAGAGTCCGCTACCCGAAAATATAAGTAATTGATAGCGCGATGTGATTCATACTCTTTTTTAAAACCGATGCTGAATGCTGGAGTAAATTGCTCCATATCTTGAAAGATCTCAAAATATACATTCCCCCCATTTTCGGTGTATTTGAACGAATTATTTAAAAGGTTTAGGAGTATTTTTTCAAGGATATGCACATCGAAGAGGGCCTTAAGCAGTTTTGGATCCTGCTTTTCAGTTCGATCAATAAATTGAAAGGTTATTTCTTTGCTATCTGCGATAGGCTGAAACTCCGTAAAGAGATCCCTGCAAAATTGGTTAATATCCAGTCGTTGAACCTGGAGTTTGATCATGCTTTCAGAAACTTTCCTGAAATTCATCAGCTCGCTGACCAGATTGAACAGTCTTTTGGCATTTCGCAGCATGAGTTGATAGGAACTGTCCATAGTCGCATTGCTGTTCTGTCTGATCAAATTTTCCAAAGGCCCGAGAATCAAGGTCAGGGGAGTTCGGAACTCATGAGAAATATTGGTGAAAAACGTGAGCTGCTGCTGGTATATTTCTTCGCGATGGGCATAGATTTCCTCCCGCTTCCTTTCATTAACCCCACGCACCTCCATTTCTCTTTTCAAGCGATACCATCTTGCTTGATAGATGTAAATGCCCGAAATGGCTGATAGGACTATCAAGGCATAAATGAACTTAGCGATGCCTGATTTCCACCAAGGTGGCGCGACCACAATAGTGAGCTCAGTTGCATTTTCGCCCCAAGTCCCATCGTTATTTGTCGCTTCTACGATTAGCTTGTAGCTCTGGTAATCCAGGTTGCTATAGGCTGCCGTTGGTCTTCTGCCATCGGTATAATTCCACTCATTATCAAAGCCGACGAGTTTATATCGGTATTCACATTTCATGGGATTGGCGAAATGCATGGCCGAAAAACTGATGACAAAGTTGTTTTGCAGATACGTTAACTTTAGCTCATCGCTGTAGCCAATCGCTTCGCTCAAGTTGATTTGCGAAGAATCCCCCTTTGTATATTCTGGCCTTTTATTATTGATCAGAATATCGGTTAAGATCGGCTTGGCTTCAATGGTGTTTGCTTTGATCTGCTCGGGGTAGAAGTAATTTAAGCCATTAATACCACCGAAATAAAGCCTGCCATCAGCTCCTTTGTCTGATATTCCAACCTTGAAGCTGTTTCCCTGTAAACCGTCTTCTTTATTATATCTGACCACTTTACCCGTCTCTGGATTTAAACGTTCTATTCCATTTCCACCCATCCATATATTTCCCGAGTCATCGATTTCCACACTTTCCACATCATTGAAGTCAATGGATTGATCCCCAGATGAAACGAAACTGTGAGTGTTGTTTTTAAGGTCAAGAGAAAACTGATTTAGTCCGCCTCCAATGGTGCCAACCCAATAGGTACTGTCGTTCTGGCGGCTGATTGCAGTGACGTAATCGGAACTTAAGGCGCCGGTTTTAGATGACGCATTGTAATTGAACGTCTGGATGATATTTCCTTCTTTGTCAATATTGATCCGCTTCAATCCTTGACGACTGGAAACAAATAATTGGGGCTTAGTACGATCGGGTAAAATGAAATACCCCTCTGGATAACTTCTGGTGCGATACTGACCAGTATTATCTTTCCAGATTACTCCAAAATTCTCCAGATTTCCAAACCAGATATTTCCGAAAAAGTCTTTGGCAAGGGTGTTAATACTGAACTTGGGAAATTGATCCTGTCCCGGTAGATTCAGGAGTGTTTTTTTGTCAGATCGCAATACTTCAATCCCAGCTCCACTGCCGATCCATAAGTTATGATCATTGTCAAAAGCCAATGCAGAGATCTCGTCATTTTTCAGGTTGATGGAAGAACTTTGGGTATTGTAAAACGAAAATTGCTGCGTTTTTAAGTTATATAGATTCAGTCCGTTTGCGTTTGTTCCGATCCAAAGGTCATCTCCATCTTCAAGAACCGACTTAATATGGTTTCCGCTCAATGAATTAGCCTGCCCGGGAATATTTTTCAGGGTATAAAAAAGCTTTTGGTTTAAGTCACAGTAGTTTAGCCCACCGCTGGAAGTTCCAACCCAAAGGCAATCCGACCGATCTATAAAGGAGCTCAAAGCCACAGTAGAATTCAGGCTATTCTGAGCACTATTATTATCTATTTTCTGGATAAAATTAAGCTGGGAATCCAGTCTTGTTAAGCCATTAAAAGTATTGATCCAGTAATCCCCATTGTTGGCGACCGAGATTCTTTGAACCACTTCAGTACCTTGGATTTTCACCTGCTTTTTCACAAACAGAGGCAGCTCTTCCTTATTCCCAGACTGCTTTTGCGCCGTTAGTAACAAGTTGTTTTCGGAAGCCAAGAGCATCCTGTTTGTTTTGTCAAAAAACACCTTGCTTAAATCCCTATCAGGCAAGCCACTCACAGGAATCTGAACTAGCTTCTGACCAGCCTGTAATCGCCATATTCCTTTGCTACTTGCAAAGTGGAGAACGCCATTGCGATCAGGCTGCATGTCAAAAAAGCGGACATCCTCCGGTAAGAGGATTTTTTGTTCTTCAAGGCGACTGCCATTTATCTTAAAAACCTTGATGGTAAAGTCCAGGTAAGCATATAACAGATCACCCGCAGGTTTATATAAATCCCATAATACTGGGCTGGATTGATCTTGGCCAATGCTAAAATCTGTGAACGTTTCGGTTTTGGGATTGAAGCATTGTAAACCTCCTTCCGTGGTGAGCCAGATAGTACCGTCAGCATCAGGGTAGATTTTAATGATGCGATTTTTAAAAGCATTGTGGATGGGGACGTTGTTGTTGTAAAATTTTCGGATGATATATCCGTCATACCTGTCCAAGCCGAAATTAGTTGCCAGCCAGATGTATCCCTTCCCGTCTTGCGCTATATCATTTACATCAGTATGGGACAGCCCTTCATCCACCGTGAGGTAATTGAACTTGTAAGGAAACGACTGACAAAAAGCAGAGCTTGTGGGCAAAAAGCTCAGTAAAATCAACAACAAATTCCGCGACGATATGCTCAATAGGTATGATTGTATGTAATTGTTTATTGACTGGATCATCTCCACAAACCAAGAATCAGGATGATACATTTTACTATAAAGGGAAGGTACTAATGTACGATAGTACAAAAAATAAGTAAGTGATGACAATTTTCCAGAATTGCCTGACTGCTCAATAAGCATCAATTTTCACCAAAAATGTACGTATGGAATAAAAATATGGACATTCAGACAGCTCATTCACAAGGTAAAAATCGGTTATTTGGAAAGCTGTGGTGAGTAAACTAAACGAAACCAAGAATAGGAGGTATAAGCTACCCACTTCCGATTTGCTTTAAATATAAATATTTTGAGTGGACTCAATCTCATCTAGCCCAAGGTAAAATTCAACTATACAAACTACCCGAAATAACTATTTAAGCATATGAATGAATTTACTATTAGCAGACGCAAGTTTATCCAAGGAACCGCTGCTTCGCTTGCAATGTCAACATTTAGCGTACACGGTATGGGACAATTTGGTGCCGACGAAACACTACGAGTGGCCTTAATTGGAACTGGCTGGTATGGTAAAAGTGATCTTTTTCGACTGATTCAGGTGGTGCCGGTGGAAGTGGTTGCCTTGTGTGATGCTGACCAAAACCAACTAGCAGAGGCTGCCAAATTAGTAAGTAGTCGCCAGAAGTCAGGCAAGACACCAAAACTTTATGGAGACTATCAGAAGCTACTTTCTGAAAACGACTTGGACATTGTGTTAATAGGAACACCTGATCATTGACATGCTTTGATGGCCATTGATGCGATGAAGGCAGGGGCTCACGTATATGTACAGAAGCCTATAAGTGTGGATGTGATAGAGGGCGAAGCTATGGTAGCTGCTGCACGAAAGTACAACAAAGTGGTTCAGGTAGGTACTCAGCGTAAAAGCACTCCGCATTTAATAGAGGCAAAGAAAAACATAGTCGACAAAGGTCTTCTCGGTAAGGTGTCGCATGTGGAAATGTGCTGCTACTTACATATGCGGGCCAATGGCAATCCGCCTGTGACCGCTGTGCCGGATTTTCTGGATTACGAGATGTGGACAGGCCCTGCTCCATTGCGTCCTTATGATGGTATTCCACACCTACGATGGTGGCGAACTTTTAATGAATACGGCAATGGTATCATGGGTGACATGTGTATTCACATGTTCGATACAGTTCGTTGGATGCTGGATCTTGGTTGGCCTACGAAGATCTCTTCCCAGGGAGGCATATATGTACAAAAAGATGGGAAATCAAACATTAGCGATACCCAGTCAGCGGTGTTTGAATATCCTGAACTCAATTGTGTATGGCAACACCGCACTTGGGGCGAGGCAAATAACCCCGATTACCCTTGGTCTTTTACACTTTACGGTGAGAATGGCACGCTTTGGGCAAGTACAATGCAGTACGACTTTACCCCTCAAGAAAAAGGGGGAGAGAAAATCCATAAAGACGTCATCTACGAACGGGAGAAATACCCGGAAGACCTTACCGAGGCAAACATTGAATTGAATGCCGCTCCCGCCACGCGTCATCATATGTTGGACTTTTTAGCAGCCATACAAAATAGTACTCTTCCAATCGCTGACATAGAACAGGGTCATATCTCAACGGCTAGCTGCATTTTAGCTAACATTTCAATGCAAACAGGAAGGCCAATCGTGTATGATCCAGCTACCCGTCAAGTCGTGGGAGATGAGGAAGCGACAAGTTTGCTGACACGTCCTTATCGAGCTCCTTATGTGCATCCAGATCCTAAAAACGTCTAACGCGGCAAGCATCCCAAATGGAACAGCCCATTCATAATTTGCTTTCAAAAGGTGGAAATATCAGTAAGCAAACAATGGATTACAGGACGGAGGCAGATGGTTGCGCAGTCCTAATTACCTAAGCTTATTGGGTAATAGTATAGAAATTAACAACCCCAAAATGTTCTCAAAAAGTATTAAACCTCAAATTTTAATTGTCGCATTCCTGCTTTTCACTTTGGCAGAGCATGTGGCGATAGCTCAGCAAGCTTCTGACTCAGGAATAGCATCTAAAGTAGATTTGGCCAGGCATGATTTCCTCTATGCAGGCGAAGCCAAAGTACAGGATATGTATATCGTCAAGGATGGCAAAGTAACCTGGGAGCACAAAGGGCCTAGAGTGGAAAAATACTTGGGCGAGATAAGTGATGCGGTGATGATGACCAATGGGAATATCCTCTTTGCTCATCAATATGGAATTACCCTAATCAATCAGAAAGATGAGGTACTATGGAGTCATAAAGCTCCCGAAAACACTGAAATTCATTCAGTCCAACCCATCGGGAAAAAGCATATCATCTATGTCCAAAATGGCAATCCTGCAAAAGTGATTGTCAGGAATATTTCCACTGATGAAATCGTTCAGAGTTTCACAGTTCCTGTGAAAAATCCTGATGGTACCCACGGTCACTTCCGGCATGCGCGGCTTACTAAAGCTGGAACTTATATGCTGGCACACATGGATCTCGGCAAAGTAGCGGAATATGATTTTGAAGGAAATGAAGTTTGGTCAATGGAAGTGCCGGGTATTTGGTCTGCCGAACCTCTTGCAAATGGCAATGTATTGCTTTGCGGGAGCGATCGATGGATTCGCGAGGTCAACAAAGCCAAGGAAGTGGTCTGGGATTTTAAATTAGATGAGCATCCACACTATAAAATAACATCTCCACAAATAGCCACACGCTTGGATAATGGGAATACCATCATCAATAATTGGTTTAGCGACTGGGATGACAAATTGGATCTAAAGAATCCGCCAATTCAAGCCATAGAAGTAACTCCTGCAAAAGAAGTTGTTTGGGTGTTGCAATCCTGGGAAGATCCAAATTTAGGTCCTTCCACTACGATTCAGGTGCTGGGTGACAAAAGGATTTCCGAGCACGTACGCTTTGGAAAGATAAAGTAAGGTTATATCACAATATGATTATCCACAATGATATCAGTAGCCATATTTTCATTGGTATATTGTATGAAAGACCTCACGATAGCTATCGTGAGACCCGTGACCTAAGTGGCCTAAATGCTTTAGTCATCCAAATCCTAGGATGCTTTTATCTCTTTACTGGCGGAAAAGCAGATATACATTTATCAATACTATCAAATCATTAAAAAATGCGAAAATTCAATCTAGTCATAACAGTAGTAATGCTCTTCGTTTTTTCCTTTTGCGAAGGCAAGAGTGAAACCAAAGAGAAATTGGATTCTATTCAAAACCCAACGCAAACAGGCGTCAGTGAAGCAAAGAAAGATCAAGCTTACTGGGAGAAATTGGCTGAGGGAATGAACCGTTCCATGATCCAGCATTTCTGGGGTGCCAACTTCGAAGGGCATAAGGATCGCTATTATTTCAACTACGGAAGTGATACGTCCAATATGACAACCAACCATTATTGGCCGCAAGCACATGCCATGGATGTAGTCGTGGATGGTTATAAGCGGACTTCAGATCAATTTTATCTAGACTATTATCCACTTTGGTGGGAGGGAGCACCCAAGTATAATTTCTCTGGGAGAGATGAGGATGCTTGGTGGAATGTCTTTGTGGATGATATGGAGTGGATCGTCCTTGCACAGCTTCGCATGTATGAATCCACAGAAAAGCAAGAATACTTTTCGAAAGCCCAACAAATGTACAACGACTGGATCTGGCCAACTTGGGGACCTGACAATGAAGCGCCATGGTATGGAGGAATTACTTGGAAAACCGATGTGGGCAAAACCAAAAATGCGTGTTCTAATGGGCCTGGAGCTCTGGTGGCAGCACGGATTTATAGCATGTATGATCAGATAGAAAATCCTGGAGACAAGCCAAAGCAGGAATATTTAGATGAAGCTGTTGAGATTTATGCTTGGCTGAGAAAGAATCTGTATGATTCTGCCGAAGGTAAAGTCTTTGATAATATGAATGCAAAAGGTGAAATAAATACTACGGTATATACCTATAACCAAGGCACGTTTATAGGTGCAGCCCATGAACTGTACAAAATCACAGGCGAGAAGCAATACCTAGAAGATGCTATTCACGCCTCAAATTATGTAATCGACAAAATGTCGAATAATAACGGCGTATTAGCCAATGCTACTTCGGGAGACGGAGGACTATTCAACGGAATCTTCTTCCGTTATTTTGTCAATCTAGTGAACGAACCTGCTCTTGATTCTGCTACTCACGAAAAATTCCACAACTACATTACAAAGTCTGCGACGGTGATGGCTGAAAACGGATTAAATAAGAAAACAATGCTGTATGGTGGAGATTGGTGGAATGCTCCTGGTGATAATGATCCGGTGGCGTTGACTCCAATGTTGTCAGGATGTATGTTGGCTGAAGCAATGTGCATTCTTAAACCTTTAGACGTAGAAAATTAATAATCACTTAGTTAAATTTGGAAGTCCTGAATTTAAATCTCTTGGCTTTTAACCCAAGACAAGGAGCATGTTTCATGGGGTGGATTAGAAATACTATGATGATAATTCGAGATTTCCTTAGTAAAAGGAACGACTCGAAGATCAGATTAGACAAGAGAAGGAGAGAACTTATCACGGCTTCCAATCCAAACCCTTATACACGTTCGCAAGTATTCGATGAACCCAATTGAAACCTATTAATAAAGTAGCCCAATGAAAATTCATTTTCATAAAGTACCCTTAGAACCATCAAAATCCTTCTCTATCCGACATGATATTAAGCCCCATGATGGCACCTCATTTCATTATCATCCTGAGCTAGAGCTTCGCTTTATTGTCAAGGGAAAAGGCAATCAATACATTGGAAATAATGTAAATAGTTTTTCAGATGGAGACATGGTCCTTTTGGGTGAAAATCTCCCGCACATGTGGCGAAGCGATGAAGAATACTTTGAAGAAAAAGCGAATAGAAAGTCAGAGAATTATACGCTTGAATTTAAGCAATCTCATTTTAGTGCTGATTTTTTGAAAATGCCAGAAGCTCGAGCTATTCCAGTTTTATTCGATAGAGCTAAAAAAGGACTATTTATTAAAGGAGAGACTAAAGAAATTCTAGCTGATTTGCTGAGGAAACTAACTCAAACAAATGGACTGAAAAGCATGGTTTACCTGCTTGAGATTGTTCAGGTGCTATCCGAGACGAAGGAATACCAGACCATCTCTCCCGGTTATGCTTATAATAAGTCAACAGGAATTTCAAAATCCCAAAGGCTGGAAAAAGTTTATTCATTCGTATCGACTAATTATACCAGCGAAATCAATTTAGAAGAAGTAGCATCACTTGCTAATTTTTGCACTTCAGCTTTTTGTCGTTATTTCAAAACGGTGACAAATCAGACTTTTATAGAATATGTAAACGAAATACGGATTTCTAATGCATGTAAGGAATTGATAGAAAATAACCTCTCTACTGAAATGATTTGCTACGCGAGTGGCTTTAACACGCTTTCTAATTTCAATAGACACTTTCTTAAGATCACAGGAATGACTCCTTCTACTTACAAAAAGCAATACAATTATCCGCAGTTGCATCAGTAAGTAAACCGGTGGAGTATTTCATTGTTTATCCATAGGTTTTTACACTTCCCATTACATCTCTCCATTGGCGAAGAGCAAAAACTACTTTTTCATCTTTCTGATTTCACCTTTCCCGGCTAATCTGATCGAATATTTCGGATCTTGCCAGTTTTGAATTTTGTACTTTTAGTATTCTATGAAAGCACCTCTTGAATTCCCGGGACAAGCCTTGAAATCCATATTAAAGCTGAGAGGTTTTAAAGTAAGTAAGGCAAACGTCCCGAAAAGTGACCCGACAGCTTTTGGGCGAAGACATTTATACCTCATCCTGCTAAGTATTGGCAATAGCAAAATCCATTTTGATGACCGTTTCATCCATCTTGACGGCGTTTTTCTATTCTTTGCCAATTCCCGGATACCTTATGCGACGGAGATTTTAGCAGAAAATCAAACGGGTTATTCCTGTGTTTTTACGGAGAGTTTTATCCGTCCGATTGAACGATTAGAAAGCTTGCAGCAATCACCACTGTTCAAGGAAAGTGGAATGCCAGCTTTTCAACTTGATGCAACGCAAAAAGCAAAACTGACTGATATTTTTGAAGTGATGATCGCTAATGATGCGACAGACTATTTGTATAAAGATGATCTGATGCGTAATTATATTCAGCTAATCGTCCACGAAGCGTTACAAATGCAGCCTACCGAGCACTTTATACAATATAGCAATGCTGCGCTACGTATATCGTCCCAGTTTCTGGAATTGCTGGAGAGGCAATTTCCAATAGAAAATCCCAATACACCCTTAACCCTTAAAACAGCACAGGACTACGCAAACCAGCTTTCGATTCATGTAAACTATCTGAATCGAGCGGTGAAGGAAATCACTGGAAAATCCACTACAGCACTTATCGCCGAGCGGATCATTGCCGAAGGCACTTCTTTATTGCGACATACCGATTGGAGTATCGCTGACATTGCTTTTTCGCTAGGATTCGAATACGCGAATTATTTCAGTAACTTTTTCAAAAAGGCTACAGGACAAACTCCCCGGTATATTCGAAACCAGTAGGTTTGAAATTTATACTTTTTGGTTTGAATCCTATCCAGCATCGGGTAGGACTTACCATACCTTTGTTTTATAGATTATTTCACTGTTCAATTCGCCGTTAAGATAAGTTGAGACCGGAGAAAGAGCTATCGAATAAGTCATAAAACTAAAAACATATAGTATGAAAACTTCAGAAAACAAAGACCTGAAAAGTTTACAGATTTTCGAACCTGCCTATACCTATCAACCGGGTCCAGGCGAAGGGATATTCAGTCCGTTCGATCCAGGAACAAGAATATTGCCAGCAGGCTTCCAACTCGCTCCGATGTTTAAGCCCCTTCCTGTGGATATCATTTTGGAAAAAGATGTCCCTGTAAAAATGCGGGATGGGATCACCATCTATGCTGATGTGTACCGTCCAGTCCAAGCCGAGAAGGTTCCGGTAATTGTTGCTTGGAGTCCCTATGGAAAAAGCGGAGGCTCAGCACCTCGTACCACTTCACTCTTTGGAATGCTAGGAATAGACAATGGGTTGCTTTCTGGTTTTGCCAAGTTTGAAGGTCCTGACCCAGCTTTTTGGTGTGCTCAGGGCTATGCGATCTGTATTCCAGATTCCAGAGGAATTGCCTATTCTGATGGAGAAATCGAGATGCTTGGGCGTCAGGAAGGAAAGGACTGTTACGATCTGATCGAATGGCTTGCTGTGCAAGATTGGTGTAATAGCAAAGTAGGAATGAGCGGAACTTCCTACCTCACGATCTCACAGTGGTTCACGGCAGCAGAGCAGCCACCACATTTGGCAGCCATCAATCCTTGGGAAGGCTTGAGTGATGTTTATCGTGATCTTTGTATGCGCGGCGGAATGTCAGATCTTCATTTTACTAAGAGACTTCAGGTGAATCATGCGGGAAATGGAAAGAGGGAAGACGTACATGCAGAGGCTCAGCATTATCCTTTGGCCAATAATGCGCTTTGGGAGGATAAGACCGTCAAACTTGAAAACATTACTGTTCCTGCCTATGTGGTAGCTAGTTATTCCAACACCTTACATACTGCGGGGACTTTCCGGGCATGGAGAAGAATAGCGTCTGAGGAGAAATGGCTTAGAATTCACAATACGCAGGAATGGCCAGATTATTACACTGAAGAGAACATGGAAGATCTACTTCGTTTCTTTGATCATTTTCTGAGAGAAAAAGTCAATGGCTGGGAGAATACGCCGACTGTGCGATACTCCATTCATGACTTTGAAGGCGGAGACAAGATCAATTTATCTGCCGACCAATTTCCTCCAAAGGATGTGACTTACGAAAAATGGTATTTGAATGGTGGATCCAGAAATTTGACTTCCGAAATTCCAACTCAAGAAATTCCTGCTACTTACGATACTGAAGGAGAAGTGGGGCTTTCATCATTTGTGAAGCGTTTTGATACCGAAACTACCTTGGTTGGATATCCAAAAGTGCATCTATTTGTAGAGGCAGATGGGTTTGACGACATGGATCTGTTTATCCTACTTCAGAAGTTGGATGTTCATGGCAACCATCTTCAGCAGTTCGTGGTGCCTAATCAAGGTGCTATGATGCAGGATCTGACAGAAAAAGGCGGTTCTGTATTAAGGTATAAGGGTTCAAATGGTCGCTTGCGTGTATCTGCCCGCCATCTGGATGAGAAGTTATCGACTGATGAAGTACCGGCACACAGCTTCGACCGGGTAGAGAAATTGCAAGCAGGCGAGATTGCTGAGATTGATATTGATCTATTCCCTGTAGGAATGGTCTTTTATCCAGGTGAGCAAATACGATTGGTGGTAAGTTCCAAGAATGATCTGGGAGCGATCATGCCGGGAACTCCTGCCTATGCGCCAGAGAACAAAGGAAAACACATCATTCATACTGGTGGGGAAAATGCTTCCTATTTACAGATTCCTTTGAAATCGGAATAGTTTCCGAAGCTTATAAATATCGAGACAGCTTATGAAAGCTGACAATCAGAATTACAAACGTCCGCTTACTCTCTTGAGAAAGGCGGATGTTTTGTATTTAGGCTTTTCAAATAAGGAATTAGTAAGCAGCAGCCGAATTTCTATGAGCTGAGTAATTTTCCCCAGATGTCTATTTTGTTGCCCTAGAGAATGACACATTTGGCTAAGAAAAAAGCAGATATGGCTAAATCCCTTTCATAAGACTTGGCTAATTTTGTGTCTATCAAAATCAGAAAATATGAAAATCGTATTGACAGGTTCGTTGGGAAACATAAGCAAACCGCTTGCGGAGAAACTTATCCTACAAGGCCATTCCGTTCTCGTGATTAGCAGCAGCACGAAGAGAAAGAAAGAAATTGAAGATTTGGGGGCAATCGCTGCAATCGGCTTACTGGATGATGCTGAATTTCTGACTAGGACGTTCACCGAAGCCGATGCCGTTTACTGTATGATTCCACCGAATTATTCCTCCCCAGACGTGTTGGAGTATTATCGGGAAATTGGAAAGAGTTATGCAGCCGCTATTCAGGAATCAGGAGTGAAGAGAGTTTTGCTGCTAAGTAGTTATGGTGCTCATTTGGATAAAGGCACAGGTTTTATCGTAGGATCACACCTCACAGAAACAATATTTGAAGGCATTCCTGATATTTCATTGACATTCATTAGACCAACTTCATTTTACTACAATTTTTTCGAGTTTATCCCTATGATAAAACAGGCAGGCTTTATCGGAGGAGTCTATGGAGGAGAAGACCAGCTGGCCATGGTGTCGCCAACCGATATTGCCACATCTATTGCAGAAGAAATCAACAAACTGACTGACAGAAAGAAAGTCGTCTATGTGTGCAGCGATGACAGAACTTGTAACGAAGTGGCCAAAGTATTGGGACGAGCTATCGGGATTCCTGACTTGAAATGGATCACCTTACCTCAAGAGCAAGTGCTTAAATCATTGAAAGAACACGGTATGAGTGAGGATTCAGCAAGCAATCTTGTGGAACTTGGGACGGCAATACATACGGGGCTTTTGAGAGAAGACTTTGATAAAGACATACAGAGTCTCGGAAATGTGAAGCTGGAGGAATTCGCGGAAGAATTTGCAGCAAAGTATCGAAACCAACAATGAGCGAAAAAAAGGCAAGCGAAATGCCTTATAGAATTAATACTATTGGTGATTTTCATCGGTTTTATGGGCTGCCTAAGCCGGAGCATCCATTGATCAGTGTAATAGATTTTGCCAAAATCGGCACTCGTCAGAAAATTGAGCAGACGAGGCGCTTGCTGAATTTCTATTCCATTGCGATCAAAAGAACTTCTAATTATATCCTCAAATATGGCCAACAAGAATATGATTTTGATTCTGGGGTGATGTATTTTATGGGGCCTGGTCAGATTTTGAATGTGACAGCCGAAGATGATTCCAGCCCAAAAATGCACAGGATGGCTATTGCTTATCCATCCTGATTTCTTGTGGAATACCCCTTTGGCAAGCGCGATCAATCAGTATGATTTTTGTGATTATGCTATTAATGAAGCCTTATTTCTTTCGGAAAGAGAAGAGACTATACTCAATCAACTTGTCGAAAACATTCAGCGGGAATATTTCGCGAGCATTGACAAGTTCAGTCAGCGTATCATTATTTCCCAGTTGGAGACACTTCTTAACTACGCCGATTAGCAAGTTGTTCAAGTCCAAGACGAAGTTGTCTCCTTTAGAATTCAGGCAGAGTTTTAACTGATGAATTCTGTAAAGTTGAGAAAAATCACATCCATCTTATCACGTTAGAAATTTGTCATTTATGAAAATCATCACAGTCGAAGAACATTACATGTCAAGTGAGGTGAATAAAGCCTACGTGAATGCAAAAATGAAATCAGCTAGCCCAAAGGAAAAGATGCGGCTGAATAGGTTGGAGAATTTTATCGCTTCAAATGATGCAATTCGGGATGTGGGAGATATGCGAATCGCTTTTATGGAAAAAAGTGGCATTGACATGCAAATCGTAGACTACGGCAATAACGACCCGATGGATTTGCCAGCGCAGGAAGCAAATCCACTTTGCATCCAAGCAAATGATGAACTAGCCGAACATATCAAACAAAACCCAATACGCTTTGCAGGATTAGCTTCTTTGCCCGTAGATGAAGCGGCATTGGCATCCAAAGAGCTGGAGCGAAGTGTAAATAAGCTAGGGTTTAAAGGTGCGATGCTGCCGGGAACGTACAATGGGGAATTCTTTGATGATCCCCGGTTTTATGAAGTCTTCGAGACGGCAGCTTCTTTGGATGTGCCGATCTATATGCACCCAGGATTTGTGAGTGAGACGGTGACTGACTATTACTATTCAAGTGATCAAATGAAGCCTCAAGCAAGTTATCTTTTGGGATCTTACGGGCTTGGTTGGCATTTTGACAGTGGGGTGCATGTGTTAAGATTGATCCTTTCAGGTCTCTTTGACAAGCTTCCCAACTTGAAAATTGTGATGGGTCACTGGGGCGAAATGTTGCCGTACTATTTTGAGCGAATGGATGATATGATTCCTCAAAATGCAACTGAGCTGAAGCAAAATATCTCGGACTATTTCAAAAGTAATATTTACGTTTCTCCAAGTGGCTTATTCTTCAATACGCCAGCCAAACTTTGTATAGAAGCTGTGGGGATTGACCATATGCTTTGGGCTACAGATTATCCTTATGTGACGGAAGAAAACACCAAGGACTTCCTTCAAAATTTGGATATCTCGGAAGAGGACAAAATGAAAATCAGCCATCAAAATGCAGAGAAACTGTTTAAGCTATAAGCATGAGTTTCTCAATAATTCATTAAACCAACTACCATGAAAAACCAACAAAAAACACAGCTAGTAATAGGTACAAATTCAGCAAATCCACTTACTATAAATAGACCCGGCTACGGCACTATGCGGTTGACAGGTGAAGGGATATGGGGAGAACCCAAAAATAGAGACGAGGCATTGCAGATACTCAAAAGAGCAATAGAACTAGGAGTGAATTACATAGACACTGCGGATTATTATGGGCTGGGAGTGACCAATCGGCTGATAGAAGAAGCGCTTTTTCCCTATGCCGACGACTTGGTCATTGGGACAAAAATCGGTTGCAATCGAGGCGAAGATAAGAGCTGGAATAAATTCAATACACCTGACCAGCTACGCCAAAGTGTGGACAACAATCTTAAGGAATTGAAACTCGACCAACTTGCTTTGGTGCACTATCGTGTTTTTCATGATGATGAGGATTCTTTCAAGCGATCCATGGAAACGATGTTTGAAATGCAACAAGAAGGTAAAATTCTTCATGTGGGCATTAGTAATGTGTCGGAAAGTCAATTTGAAGTAGCGCTGAAATTGGGAAATATCGCCACAGTTCAGAACCTATATGGCTACAGCCAAAGGAATACGCCCGAAGATATGGGACATGGAGTTAGTCAAGGAGGCGAACATGTTTTAGCTCTTTGTGAAGAAAACCAAATCCCACTCATTCCCTACTTTTCACTGCAAACTTCACTGAACAAAGAGCAGACGAAAATCAAAGAAATGGCAGAAAAGTATGATGTTAGTATAGCACAGATGAACATCGTTTGGCTATTGCATAAATCTGAGTGGATACTTCCTATTCCCGGCACAACTTCATTGTCGCATTTGGAAGAAAACTTGCAAACTTCACAAATCAGTGTAACCAAAGAAGACATGGATTATCTAGGTTAGGATATTATTTTACCAATCAATTAAAGAAAAAATGAAAGCAGCGATATTAAATAAACTAGGCACTGCTCCGGTATATGGAGATATTAATGAACCGGACATTCAGAATGAGGCACAGATACTTGTCCATGTGAAGGCTGCGGCAATTCACAACTTGGACAAAGGGCGTGCGAGCGGCAGCCATTACGCCAACTACACCAATCTACCCACTGCTGTTGGTTTTGACGGCGTGGGACAATTGGAGGATGGTACCCATGTATATGCTCAAGGCATCACTGGAATGATGGCAGAAAAGGCACTGATTGATAAACAAAAATATGTTGAAGTGCCACCAGACCTTGATTTGGCTTTGGCTGCTGCCTTGCCAAATGCTACTTTGGGTTCAGTGATGGCGCTACTTTTCCGCGCAAAATTGCAGCAGGGAGAAGTGATATTAATCAATGGAGCTACGGGTGTCACAGGAAATTTGGCTTTTCAGCTAGCGAAACATTACGGTGCTTCAGAGATTATTGCCACAGGTAGAAATGAAGAGCTTTTGGGACAATTAAAAGTACTGGGTGCTACTAAGACTATTTCACTCAAGCAATCAGACGATGAGATCTTAAGTCAATTGCAGGAGATCAATTTGCAAACGCCTATCAATGTGGTGGTTGATTATTTGTGGGGAAAACCGACCGAACTTATCCTAACTGCTCTCAGCAAGAAATCCGGTCCTTTTGCGCCACGGGTTCGCTTTGTGACGGTTGGTGAAATGGCAGGTGCAAACATTAATTTACCTTCGGGGATTTTGAGGAGTTCTGGTATTGAGATTATGGGGTCAGGCATTGGTAGCCTTAGCCTGAGCGACTTGACTGCTTATAACACCAAAGTACTTCCAGAGGTGTTTGAGTTGGCTTCCAAAGGCATCATCAAGATGAATATCCAAAAAGAAAATATAAGCGACATAGAATCCTTATGGTCAAAGCAAGCAGAGCCTGGCGGCAAAATAGTGGTACAAATAGGGCAAGGATAGCTATGCCTAAGAGAATTGTTAGCAAAGTGAATATTGACACGGTGAGTGTTGATATTCAAGTTTTTTAATGAACAGAAAGTATTTCTAACCACTTCCATTTTAATGTTGACTATTGCACTAGTGATTTGTTGCTCCTTATTACTTGATTGGTATGCCTTCCAATCTCTAAAAACGCTGACTGCTAACTGGAAAAAAAGCAGAGCTTCAGTGTTTCTTTTTTATTGGCTTATCATGTTGGGAAGCACGCTGAATTTGAGTATTGCCTTCTACATCGCGGCTAATTCACATCAACCCGTCCCTCCCTATTCGATGTGGGCTATCACCATCTTTTTACCTCTGTTTATCACGAAAACAGTGCTAGTTCTTACTCTGGTTACAGAGGATATAGTTCGTTTCTTGAGTTGGATTTCCAATAGGGTATCCTCTAAAACTAATCGAAACAATCAGTATCCAGCACGTCGAAAATTTATCAGTCAGCTTGGAGTAGTTTTAGGGAGTATTCCGTTTGCTGCTTTTGTCTATGGAATTGCCAAGGGAAAATACGACTACAAAGTGCATAGGCATACGCTTTATTTTGAGGATTTACCGGAAGCTTTTGATGGGTTTACGATTACTCAGCTTTCAGATATCCATTCGGGCAGCTTCGGTAGCGCTAGTGCTATTCAACGGGGAATTGATCTTGCCAATGCCCAGAAAAGTGATCTTTTTGTGTTCACGGGGGATTTGATCAATAATCTGGCTGAGGAAATGGATTCTTGGTTAGCCCAGTTTCGGGAGTTGAAAGCTCCTTTTGGGCAGTTTTCTATTCTGGGAAATCATGATTATGGTGAATATGTGCAGTGGGCAAGTGAGGCGGAGAAGGAAGGGAATATTGACCGTGTAAAAGCACATCATAAAAACCTAGATTATCACCTTCTTCTCAACGAGCATACAGTGATCGAAAAGGATGGGCAACAAATAGAATTACTAGGAGTTGAAAATTGGGGCAATGGTTTCATCCAGCGGGGAGATCTAGATAAAGCACTGGAGGGAACCAACGAGGAAAGCTTCAAAATTTTGCTTTCCCATGATCCATCTCACTGGGAGGAAAAAGTAAAAAACCATCCACAAAAAATACATCTGACGCTGTCAGGACATACGCACGGGGCACAAATGGGAATCGAAACGCCTACAGTGAAGTGGAGTCCGATCCAATACAGATATCCGCACTGGGAAGGCTTGAAAACTGAGAATGATCGTTCGAATTATATCAACCGGGGTTTCGGAGTTCTGGCCTTTTCGGGAAGAGTTGGTGTTTGGCCAGAGATCACAGTGTTGGAATTGCGAAAGAAGAGCTCTGAATCGGTTTCTTGAAGTGCAATTAAGGAACATGTTAACTAAATCCCACATAACTTATTTGTTTTGAATTCTGTTATTTTAGGGTCTTATGGTATTTAATATGCTGTAAGTAAGTAAATTATATAATTTTCAGAGCATCTTTTTTTCAAGTCTTTGTCATCTACTTGTAAAATTAGCAGACACACTTAGTTGAACAGTCTCCACCAAAGTACCTTCTGTTTAGTTTGTACACAAAGTCAGCGAGATAATTCTGAATATACTTCTCCGATACCATGTGGTAGATTCCTAGCAGATTCCTCTTTAGGTTACTGATTGCAGTATGAACCCAGTTTGCACCTCCAAAGTAGAAGTGCTTGGCTGAAAAAAAAGCATAAAAAAACCGCTGATTTAGCGGTTTTTTTGTTGGCTTACCAGGGCTCGAACCTGGACTCTTCTGAACCAAAATCAGACGTGTTGCCAGTTACACCATAAGCCAGTTTTTGAACGGAAAGACTTCCTCTCCTTTAAAGTGTCACAAAGGTAAAGTTTTGAATTATTTTTTCCAACATTGAACCGAAAGATTTTCTTCTTTTTTGTTAATCTCCTTTATCTCAGGAAGAAAAGATTTCATTCTTAACTCTTAGTAAAGTGCTTTGCAAAGCTAAATTTTTAGGCTTGGGCGGGGCATTCTAGCATCTAAATCCAGATGGCATTTGCGATACTTCTAATTTACAGTGCTTTGTGGTGTGAATTTGAAAATTAAGTAGCTTCTTTGCCGAATTATTATAAAGGTACAAACTCAAACTTATTAGCTATGCAAATAGACAAACTAGAAAAATTAATCCCTGAGGCTATTCAGAAATTAGAGAAAATAAAAGGTGGCGATAATTTGGCTGCAGACTTATCGTGGTGCTGGGTCAGCTTCAAGAATGATGAGAATCCAGTTGGACTCCTAGAAAAAGGAAATGAGGCTATTGCTTTTTTTAAAGAAGCCAGAGAAAAGAATTCCAAAGCTGCTTCCAAGAAGCTTGTAGAGGGATTAGAAAAAGCATTAAGTTAATCATAGGAACTATTAGACATAAAAAAACCCGATCTAATCGGGTTTTTTTATGAGGTAGAATTAGCTTATTCAGCTGATACTACAAATTTTGCCTGAGTTTTTACTTCTCTGTGAAGATCAATATCGGCAGTAAATTCTCCCGCGCCATCTACTGGAGTGGTGATAGAGATTTTCTTACGGTCAATATCGATGCCTTGATTAGCAAGAGCATCAGCGATCTGAAGAGTTGTTACTTTTCCAAAAATCTTTCCTGACTCACCGATTTTTGCTTTGATCTCCAAAGTAAGAGACTCAACTTTAGCAGCAATATTCTCCGCTTCAGTTTTGATTTTCTCTGCTTTATGAGAAGCCTGCTTGATGTTTTCAGCAAGAACCTTTTTATTTGAGCTAGTCGCCAAGACTGCGAATCCCTGAGGGATTAAGTAATTTCTTCCGTAACCTGGCTTTACTTCTACCAAGTCATTTTTATAGCCAAGACCTTTGATGTCTGTTCTTAGAATGATTTCCATTTGTAAT
>Ga0307487_1000982_pt1 | contig 21090 bp, 20 predicted proteins | sample CBIW12metaG_FD_203665 | JGI IMG/M metagenome (GOLD analysis project Ga0307487, IMG submission 203665) | Sea-ice brine microbial communities from Beaufort Sea near Barrow, Alaska, United States - CBIW 1.2 | ecosystem: Environmental > Aquatic > Marine > Coastal | place: USA: Alaska | collected... | reverse complement strand
TAAAAGTATTGGAAACAGCTCCTTCCCTTATTGGCATTATCCCTTCATAACTAATATACCTGGTTACAAAAGCACCAATCAAAATAAGAAGAAAAGAAAGGTGAATTAAAAGAGATGACCATTTTTCTCTTTTATGAAGATTATATCTATAAATATTTCCTGCAAAGTTTACTACAAAAAACAGCATAATCCCCTCAAACCACCAGGTATTATAAATTAATACACGTGCTGTTTCAATGGTGTAAAAACTTTCTATGAAAGTTCCCAAGGCCATTGAAATTGCGAAGACAATGAACAAGACTGCCATAATCCGGGTTGAGAATATAACAGACGTTATTTTATTTTGCATTTAAGATTATTTTAAAGAGGGACAAATTTAACAAAAATTAAATATTTACCATTGAAATAGGGAATTCAATTCCCTGAAACAAATCTTAATTTAAAACGTATAATTTATGGTAATTTAGCCAAATGATGAGCATAGTACTTTTTGGCACTGGAAATTTAGCAACCCACTTGTTTAAAGTTTTATTAAAAGCCGAAAAATTTAAGGTGGTGCAGGTGTATAACCACAAACCCGAAACCCTTGAATTTTTTAAAGATAAAACAAATACTACTACCAATTTAGCAGAAGTATTGCCGGCCGATATATATTTAGTTGCTCTTAAGGACGATGTAATCCCGTTACTTACAAAAAAATTGAATTATAAAAAAGCGTTGGTATTGCACACTTCCGGGGCAACCCCTATGAGTGTCTTTAGCAGTTTTGAAAGATTTGGGGTGTTTTATCCTCTGCAAACCTTTTCCAAAAACAAACCCGTGGATTTCAAAAATATCCCAATTTGCATTGAGGCCAATAATGAAGTTGATCTGCAAATTTTGGAACAGCTTGCCCTGGAAATTACTACCAAGGTGTACCAAATCTCCTCTGAACAGCGAAAAATATTGCACGTAGCCGCTGTATTTGTCAGTAATTTTGTGAATTATTTATATACCGAAGGGGAGGAAATTTGTACAAGAAACAAAATTCCTTTTGAAATTTTACATCCGTTAATTTTGGAAACAGCCACCAAAATTAATGATCTTAGCCCAAAAGAAGCGCAAACAGGTCCCGCAAAACGAAATGATCTGGAAGTGATCAATTCACATCTGGAACTATTAAATGAAGAAGAACAAAAAATATATAAATTATTAACCGGGTCAATTCAAAACCTCCATGGAAAAGAATTATAAAGAATATTTAAATCAAATCAACACTTTTGTTTTTGATGTTGATGGTGTATTAACTGATGGCACTATTCAGGTAAACACAAAAGGTGAATTATTGCGTACCATGAATATGAAAGACGGCTTTGCCTTAAAAACAGCTGAACAAAAAGGTTATACAGTATGTATTATCTCCGGCGGAACAAATGAAGGGGTCCGATCCCGATTGAGAAATTTAGGCCTAACAAATATATTCCTTGGGGTTCAGGACAAAGTGGAACAGCTGGATGAATTTATGGATATTTATGACCTGAAAGCAGAAAATGTGCTTTATATGGGAGATGACATTCCCGATCTATATGTTATGAAATTGGTAGGAATGCCTTGTTGTCCTCAGGATGCTGCAGCAGAAATAAAGGAAGTAAGCAAATATGTTTCTCATAAAAAAGGTGGAAAAGGTTGTGTACGCGATGTAATTGAGCAGGTTTTAAAAGTGCAGGGAAAATGGCTGAATAACGACAATATAGAATGAATTGGTTTATCTTGATTATAGCGGGCTTATTTGAGGTGGGATTTGCATTTTGCCTTGGGAAAGCTAAATTTTCTACCGGCACAACCTCCAATTTCTGGATGCTTGGCTTTTTGATTTGCCTTTCCATTAGTATGCTCTTGTTATATAAAGCCACACAAACGCTCCCTATTGGAACTGCCTATGCGGTATGGACCGGAATTGGAGCTGTGGGAACCGTCTTGCTGGGAATTCTGGTATTTAAGGAACCTGTTTATTTCTGGAGGTTATTCTTTTTAACAACGCTCATAGCTTCCATCGTAGGATTAAAATTTGTATCCAACTAATTTCAATTTTCCCTCCTATGTTCATAACCTTGTTAAAATTGGTCAGATATCAAAATTTATTGCTGATAATCGCTACCCAAACCCTCATTAAATACGGCGTATTTGAAAGTTTTGGGATCGCGGTTACCCTGAGTGATTTTAGTTTCTTTTTGTTGTGCTTTTCCACAGTATGTATTACGGCTGCAGGAAATATAATCAACGATGTGTATGATGTAGAAACGGATAGAATCAACGAAACTAAAAAGCAGATCGTTGGATCAACAATTTCAGTAAAAGCTGCACAAAACGGGTATATGATCCTGACTATTATCGGGGTTGGAATTGGATTTTACCTTTCAAATTTAATAGGGAGTCCTGGATTTTCGGCAATATTTATAATTATTTCGGCACTTTTATATTTGTATGCCACCTACCTCAAACAATTGCTTATTATAGGTAATTTAATTATAAGCAGTTTGGTTGCAATGGTCATAATCATTGTGGGCTTATTCGAATTGTTCCCTGCCATAACTCCTGCCAATCAACTCACCCAATCTATAATATTCTCCATATTACTGGATTACGCTTTATTCGCATTTTTGCTGAATTGGTTGCGGGAAATGATAAAAGACCAAACCGATATTATTGGCGATTATAATACCGGCAGGAATTCCCTTCCCATCGCCATTGGAGCAGAACGTGCCAATAAGGTCATTTTCCTGGTGGGAATCATTCCCCTTACATTAGTTATATTCTATATTTACGATTATCTCTTTGAAAATTTATATTTGGTACTTTATGCACTTTTGTTTGTTGTTGCGCCACTGCTTTATTTTTTGATCAATCTGATTTCCGCAAAAACAAAAACTCAATATTCAAGTTTAAGTGCGCTTTTAAAAATAATAATGGTCCTTGGACTATTGTCAATAGGACTTTATCAATTTATATTAATCTAAGCTATGCTGAAAGAAAAATTAAAAAACCATCGTATAATTCTAGCTTCCGGTTCCCCGAGAAGACATCAGTTTCTGAAAGATCTGGAAATCCCTTTTATTGTTGAACACAAATCTATAAAGGAAGAATATCCCGAACATTTAAAAGCTTCAGAAATAACCGATTTTTTATCTGAATTAAAAGCAAAAATTTTTCTGAAGGAATTAAAATCCCAGGATATTTTAATTACCAGCGACACTATTGTCTGGCATAAAGAAGAAGCATTAGGGAAACCACATACCATTTCTGAAGCATTCAAAATGATAGAATCACTCTCGGGCAGCACTCACGATGTAATTACATCGGTAACTTTTACGACAAACAAATTGCAAAAAACAGTGAATGATACCACAAAGGTCACTTTCAAAGAGTTGAGCAAGTATGAAATAGATTATTACATTGAAAATTTCCATCCTCTGGATAAAGCAGGTGCCTACGGAATTCAGGAATGGATTGGCCTGATAGGGATTACGCGTATTGAGGGCAGTTATTTTAATGTGGTGGGCCTTCCTACTCATTTGGTGTACAAAACCTTACTGGAAATAGCTTCTCATTGAGTTTTTGTAAATTTGAATAAATCTGTAAAGGCCCTAATTCAAAAAAAGAATGGCAGGTTTTTTTAGGATGAATAAAATTTTATTAATACAAGAAAATTGATGTTATGAAACCTCAGATAATCCTTCTGTTTATAGTCATGATCTCGTTGACAATAGTTTTGGGATGTAATAAATCATCAAAAGATGAATCCCTTCCGCGATTAGAATTATCTACCAATTTTAAAGAATATTGGTTTGCGGGAAAAGCGGAGATCACTTCTTACGCACTAGATCAGTCCCGCTATGGCGAACAACGCGAGGGAACGGAAGTACTAATATTTGTAACCGAAGATTTTTTACCAGAAGCTCAGGTTAAAGCCGATGAAAGTAATGATAGCAACATTCCGGTGTTAAAGCTGAATGCAGTCAAAAAATTCAATACGGGCATTTATCCGTATTCTATAATGCAAAGCACGTTTTATCCGCTGGCGGGGAATTCTCACGCGCTTAAAGTCTCTGCCTCTATTCAGGAATGGTGCGGCCACGTTTACACCCAGTTGAACAACAAGAAAAATTTTGAGATCACATCGCATTCCTATTTTGCAGGAGAGGCAGATCAAAATATGGAACTGGACAAAACCTGGCTGGAAAATGAAGTCTGGACCCGGTTGCGTATTAATCCCGATAATCTACCCACAGGGGAATTGCAAATGATACCTTCTTTGGAATTTTTCCGATTGACGCACCTTGAGATTAAAGCCTATCAGGCTACTGCAGAATTTTACCAGGATGATAGTTTAGGTGTTTACAAGATCAGCTATCCTGAACTTCAAAGGAATTTGAAAATCTATTATGAGACAAACTTTCCTTTTAATATTGAAAAATGGGAAGAGGCCATCGAAAAAAACGGTGAAAGTTTCACCACCACCGCAACGAAAATGGAAAGTATAAAATCTGACTACTGGGATAAAAAATCCAATAAAGACTTACCTTTACGTGAAAAACTGAATTTAAATTAATGCTCGAAATCCTAAGCACCTACCAGAATGAAATTATTTATACCATTGGAACAGTGGTATTATTGCTCATTTTTCAATTCATATTAAAAAAAGCCGCACATAGAAAGGGACTGCGCAGCGAAATAAATATTACGCGCACCCGGTTGATGTTTCAATACATCAATATTTTAATTATTTTAATTGCCATTTTTTTATTGGCCTTTGCATGGGGAGCCGATCTTAAAGAACTATCACTGATATTTTCCTCTGTTTTTGCGGTAATTGGGGTGGCCTTGTTTGCGTTTTGGTCTATTTTGAGCAATATTACTTCCGGGGTTATTTTATTCTTTTCCTTTCCTTATAAAATAGGCGATAAAATTAAGATTCACGACAAAGAGGCGCCAATTGAAGCTGTAATTGAAGATATTAAGGCGTTCCATTTACACTTGAGATCTCCAGAAGGAGAACTTATAACCTATCCCAACAATTTGATTATTCAAAAGCCAGTTTCACTAATTCAAAAAAATGTGTATTTGGATGAAGGTAAGGATAGCCTATAAATGTTAAAGCCATTTTAATTGGGGCAAACATTCATAAAGTTTATATATTTGAAAGAAATTGAAAAACATTTTTTTTAAATGCGCAAAATCCTTTTTTTACTGCTTCTTTTGGTACTTTCAACGACAAAGGCCCAAACACCACAAAAACTAAATTCGGCTGAAATTCACCAGGCCATAAAAAAGTTAAATTTTCTCGGTTCAGTTTTATTCGTGGCTGCTCATCCCGACGATGAAAACACCCGGCTTATCTCCTACTTATCCAATGAGGTTCACGCCCGTACCGGCTATTTATCCATGACCCGCGGTGATGGCGGACAAAATTTAATAGGACCAGAATTAAAAGAGTTATTGGGGGTTATAAGAACTCAGGAACTTCTTGCTGCCAGGAAGATTGACGGTGGGGAACAATTTTTTACCCGGGCCATCGATTTCGGTTACACCAAAACCCCCGAAGAAACACTGGAATTCTGGAATAAAAAAGAGGTTTTGAGTGATGTGGTTTGGACTTTCCGAACCTTTAAACCGGATGTCATCATCAACCGGTTCAATCATAGGACTTCTGGAGACACACACGGGCAGCATACCGCCTCCGCTTTATTGAGTGAGGAAGCATTTGATTTGGCTAAAGATCCATCTGTATTCCCCGGGCAATTAAAATACACGCAAACATTTGAACCAAAACGCTTATTTTTTAATACCTCTCCCTGGTTTTATGAAAATGACGAAGCATTTAAAAACGCCGATAAATCAAATTTTTTAGAATTTAATACCGGCGTTTATTTTCCTTCAAAAGGCCTTTCCAATCCGGAAATTGCTGCATTGAGCAGAAGTAGTCACCAATCCCAGGGTTTTGGAAGTACAGGAAGCCGCGGCACTCAAACAGAATATTTGGAATTGCTTGACGGGAAGTTACCGGAAAATACTTCCGGCTTATTTGCCGGGATTGACACCTCCTGGAACAGATTAAAAGGCGGTGCCGAAATAGGACAAATCCTTGGCCAGGTTGAAACAAATTATGATTTTGAGGATCCTTCAGCCAGCCTTCCAAAACTGGTAGAATCTTATCTGCTAATACAGGCTTTAGAAGACTCTCACTGGAAACAGATTAAAACTAAAGAGATCAAAAATATTATATCGGCAGCGAGCGGACTTTACCTGGAAGCGATCTCTGAAACACCCACCGCGATTGCATCTCAGAAAATCAAAATCAACCTTGAGGCGATAAACAGAAGTAAGCAGGAAATGACCTTACTTTCTGTAACCGTAAATCCCGGAAAAGTAGAAATTGAACCAATCATTAAACTCCAAAACAACCAGGATTGGGAAAAAACGCTGACTTTTAAAGTTCCCGACACAGCAAACTACACCACTCCATATTGGCTAAAAAAGGAAGGTACTTTAGGCATGTACAAAGTGGAAGACCAACAATTAATTGGTTTGCCAGAAAATCCGGGAAATATAAATGTGCGATTTTCAATTCGTATAAACGAAGTTGAAATCCCCTTTGAAAAAACTTTAGTTTACAAACACAATGACCCGGTAAAAGGTGAAGTATATCAACCTTTCGAGGTTATTGCGCCTGTTTCGGTAAAAATCCAGGATAAGGTTTTGATCTTTGCCAATTCAAAATCCAAGATTGTTCCTGTGACAATAACGGCCGGAAAAAATGAGCTTTCGGGCCAGTTAAGTTTACAAACTTCTGAAAATTGGAAGATCGATCCTAATAATGCCAATTTCAGTCTTCAAGAAAAAGGAGCTTCCATCACCATTAATTTCACTGTCACTCCTCCAAAAGATCAGGAGGAAGCAATTTTAAAACCTATTGTTAACATTGATGGAACCAATTATTCTGATGAAATTGTCACTATAGATTACAATCATATTCCATTGCAAACCCTTGTTTTACCTTCAAAAACAAAACTTGTAAAGCTCAATATTCAGAAAAAAGGAGAAAACATAGGTTATATTGTAGGTGCAGGCGATGTTGTTCCGGAAAGTTTGGAACAAATTGGATTTTCGGTCACTAAAATTGATCCGGGATCAATTTCTGCTTCCTCCCTTGCCGGTTTTGATGCAATTGTCCTTGGAATTCGTGCTTATAATACGGTTGAAGAATTAAAGTACAAACAACCTGCTTTATTAAAATATGTAGAAAATGGAGGAACTTTGATATCACAGTACAATGTGAATAGAGGAATTATTGTAGATCAGTTTGCCCCATTTTCAATAGAATTATCACGTGAAAGGGTAACTGAGGAAAATGCGGAAGTTCGATTCTTATCACCAGATCATCCTGTTTTAAACAGCCCGAATAAGATCACCTCAAAAGATTTTGAAAATTGGGTACAGGAGCGAGGTTTATATTTTGCCGATAAATGGGCTCCTGAATTTACCCCGATCTTATCTATGAACGATAAAAATGAAACTCCTAAAAACGGAAGTTTACTGATCGCCAAATATGGTAAAGGATATTTTATTTATACGGGGCTAAGCTTTTTCAGGCAATTTCCGGAAGGTGTTCCTGGCGCATTTCGATTGTTTTCTAATCTGGTTTCAATAGGTAAATAAATGGAAAAACCAATTAAATATGTCTGGAAAAGGTCATACTCCATAGTCCTGCTGGCTAATGCGTTTTATATTTTATTGTTCTACTTCATAATGAAAATCTTCTCCTAAAATGCAATTATTAGATTGGATAGTTCTTATTGGAACCTTAGTTTTTATTGTGAGTTATGGTGTGTATAAAACACGTGGTATAGACAAGGTCCAGGATTACCTTCGCGGCGGGAATGAGGCACATTGGTGGACCATTGGGATTTCGGTAATGGCTACCCAGGCCAGCGCTATTACATTTCTTTCTACTCCTGGTCAGGCTTATCACGACGGGATGGGATTTGTTCAGTTTTATTTTGGGCTCCCAATCGCAATGGTGATTATCTGCATTGTTTTTATCCCTATTTATTACCGACTTAAAGTTTATACTGCCTATGAATATTTAGAATCCCGCTTTGACCTTAAAACAAGGATGCTCACCGCGATTTTATTTTTAATCCAACGCGGACTTGCAGCAGGAATTACAATTTTTGCCCCTGCCATTATTTTATCGGCCGTTCTTGGGTGGAACCTCAACCTTCTCACTATTTTAATTGGAGTTTTGGTAATTATTTATACCGTTTCCGGCGGTACCAAGGCTGTAAATGTGACGCAAAAACAACAAATGGCGGTCATGTTTACGGGAATGCTCATCGCATTTTTGCTTATTGTCAGTTACCTCCCGGAAAACATCAGCTTTACCAATGCCTTGCAAATAGCGGGAGCAAATGGAAAAATGGATGTTCTGGATTTTTCTTTTGACTTTAATAACCGATATACTTTTTGGAGTGGCATAATAGGTGGAACATTTTTGGCTCTCTCCTACTTTGGAACAGATCAAAGCCAGGTGCAACGATATCTTACCGGAAGATCGGTCCGGGAAATGCAGTTAGGGCTCATCTTTAACGGAATTTTAAAGGTTCCAATGCAATTTTTTATCCTGTTGGTTGGCGTGATGGTCTTTGTGTTTTATCAATTTAACCTCGCCCCACTCAATTTTAACCCTTCAGCAGAAAGCGCCGTTTTGTCTTCGGAATATTCCGGAGAATACAAAAAGTTAATGCTCAATAATGAATTGATCCAGGAACAAGAGAAGGAAACTACTATTAGATATGGCAATAGCTTAGACCAGCCCTCATTAGAAGAAGAAAACCTTTATAAAACCCGAATGCTCGAACTCAAAACCCGGGAAGACAGCAACCGGCTGCAGGCCAAAACCTTGATTACTGCTACCGGAAAAGATGTGGAAACCAACGATAAGGATTATGTCTTTATTCATTTTATTCTCAACAATTTACCCAGGGGTCTTATAGGTTTATTATTGGCCGTGATCCTTTCTGCAGCTATGTCGTCCACCGCATCTGAGTTGAACGCACTTGGATCTACTACAACTATAGATCTCTATAAACGAAACCTCAAAGTCGAAAAATCGGAAGAACATTATGTAATGATCTCCAAATGGTTCACTTTGGGTTGGGGTTTAATAGCCATCACCTTGGCGAGTTTTGCAAATTTATTCGACAACCTGATCCAATTGGTCAACATCATTGGTTCTATATTTTACGGGAATGTGCTTGGGATTTTCCTGCTGGCATTTTTTATAAAATATGTGCAAAGCAACGCTGTATTTATAGCTGCGGTAATTACTCAAATCCTGGTGATCCTGGCATATTCTTTTGAACTTATGGAATATTTATGGCTCAATCTTTTAGGTTGTTTCCTTGTGATGATCCTCGCTTTTTTACTACAAACTTTTATTTATTCTCCAAAAAAACAAATTTTAAATGAAAACTAAAACATATAAATGGGGCATTATTGGTCCCGGAAAAATAGCTCATAAATTTGCTAAAGGTTTAACTGAAGTACCGGGAGCTGAATTATATGCTGTTGCCAGCCGGTCCATATCTAAAGCTGAAGAATTTGCGAAAGAATTTAATGCTACAAAATTTTATGGCAGTTATGATGATCTGGTAAAAGATGAGGAAGTAGATATTATTTATATAGCAACCCCTCATGTTTTCCATTACGAGCATAGCCTTCTTTGCTTAAAACACAAAAAAGCCGTTCTCTGCGAAAAACCCTTTGCAATGAATATGGAGCAGGTAAATGAAATGATCTTGACTTCAAAAAAGGAAAATGTCTTTTTAATGGAAGCCCTCTGGACATATTTTTTGCCACATTATCAATATGTTTTGGAATTGGTCAAATCTGAAAAATTCGGAAAAATAACCGCTTTAGAAGCCGATTTTGGATTTGAAGCGCCCTTCCTTCCGGAAAAGCGGCTTTTCAATAAAGACCTGGGCGGCGGCAGTTTACTGGATATTGGGATCTACCCTGTATTTGCAGCCCTTACTATTTTAGGCAAACCCGATACTATCTCAGCCAAAGCTGAATTTGGCAAAACCGACGTTGATGAAAGTTGCAGTATTGTATTTAATTACCCAAATGGAGTTCGTGCAAATCTCTTAAGTACTCTCAAAAAAATTACCCCAACCACGGCAACCATCACTTTTGAAAAGGCTACTCTAACAATTAACAGAAGATTTCACGAGCCAACTTCCGTAACCATTTTACATAATAATCAAGAGGAGACAATTTCATTTGATGTCAATACTAACGGTTATAATTTTGAAGCTGAACACGTGCAACATATGTTAGACCAGGGAAGAACTGAAAGCACGGTAATGAGCTTCCAAAAAAGTTTGGAACTCATTGGATTACTTGATGAGATTAAGGAAGAAATAGGATTAGCTTACTGAGATTTTAGTGTATCGCTATTTCAGGACGGGACATTATATAAATAAAAAAGGCTCACTGAATAACAGGGAGCCTTTTTTATTTTAACTTTTCAACTTTCAACGTTGAATTTTGAATTTTGAACTTTTTAGTTCGCTCCCCACTCTTTCAGGGAATCTTTATTCATTTTCACATAGTCTGCATTCCCTCCTTTTTCAGCTGAAGCCAAAGAACGTTTTGCACTGGCAATAGCTTCTTTTTTCATTCCCAGATCTGCTTCAATGAGAGATTTGCGTCGTAAAATCCAATAAGCATCATCACCCTGCATTTTAACGGCCTTATTTACCCATTCCAAAGCCTTTTTCAGGTCTTTACCGGTTTCGTGGTAATAAGTGGCTGCAGAAAAATAATCACCGGCCGCAGGGCCGTTCATCACTTTTTCAATGCTTGCAAGGGCCTTGGCGTCTGTAGGTACTTCAAATGCCAATGTTACAATGTTACTTTCCCAAATAAAATTTAACGCCGCGGAATTATTTTTTAATTCATCGATCAAAATGGTAAAAGATTCCATTTTCATTGGCATTTGCTGAACTTCTGCAGTTGCTTTTAACGCCACTTTATTATCATCCCATTTTTCCGGTGTTCCCCAGTTATTGGAATCAGAGTAAAACAATATTTCCCAGGAATCCTTATTTGGAATGGTATAAAGTGCATAAGTGCCTTTTTTTAACTCTTTTCCGGCAATTTTCACATCGTCGCTAAAAGTGATCTTGGTGTTGGCATTGGCACCGGTGCGCCAAACTTTCCCGAAGGGCACCAGATTACCGAAGATTTCACGATCCCGCATTCCGGGGCGGGAATATTCAATACTAACATCGGTAAGCCCTACCTTTTGTTCGACTTTAGAAAAAGGACTGGGTTGAGGGGTCTCAATTTGCGCTAAAGTTCCAAAAGAAATCAAGCCTGCGCAAAAAAGTAAAAATATGTTTTTCATAAAAATTTTGTGTTGGTTTCTTCAAATATACATTCAAGGAATCTCTAAACCCAATTTTTTTGACCCTAGACCTAATTTTGAGCTAAATTTTAGCTTTATTTTAACCAAAATAGCTAAATATTTCTAACCATCAGAAAATTTAAATTCAAACAAATGAGAGATTAATAACGAGTTCTTCCTGTAGAATTTTCAAAATATATGATGGAGCATTAGAGTTTAACTGAGATTAAATAACTGTATTCAAAACAGGTATTTAAAAGATTTTTTTTTTGCATTATTCCTTATAGGAACGCATTTCATCAAAGAAAGGGGTTCTTTTTTCCTCTACACATTTTACAGCATACAAATAAAGCGCTGCCGACCAGGTCTGCCAATCCTGGCCCATGGGTTTTCCGTCCTGGGCCTTGATCCATTCGTTAAAACCAAAATCCAAATTTATGTTGTTGGAAATTTTTATACTTTGAGTCAGTACCACGAGTTTCTCACCGGCGAGCTGATATTTTCCTGCAGCAACCAAGGCTGCCACATAAAATCCGCATATAAAGGGCCAGATGCCTCCATTGTGATAATCCCCGGGATTGTTATAAATTAAATATCGTGCACGCCAGTCAATATCTTCTGGTTTTATAAAAGGGAAGAAATTAGGGGGAAGATCAACTGCCAATTGCCCGTTACTTCTCATGTTTTCACATTCCTTCTCTATCCAGGAAACCATTTTACTAGCCCTTGAAGGGGATGCAATTCCGGAGAGAATCGCAAGGCTGTTCCCCAAAAGGTCAAAACGTTCACTGCTGTACATTTTATAGGACCATAAAGCAAAGTACGGCTTATGCTTTAACACAAGGCCTTCGTGTACATGTTTATGTATCACCGCACCGGTAATAGTAAAGCGTTTCATAGCCTTACGCATATTATTTGCCCGTTCGTGTTGGCCCATCATCCTGAGGTAACTATAAGTTAGAGTATTCACAAACAAACCATTTCCTAATACCCATTGTTCATCACGCCAATCGCTTGTGGGTTGCTGGGCGATCAGGTAAAGATCGGTCGGACTTTGACATTCCATCCATAACATTGACTTTTCAATTGCTTCCTTAAGAAATTCTGAATCCCCTGTGACTTTCCTGTAAATTCCTGTAGCCAACAAAAATAATGGAGTGGAATCACTTGATCCACGATCTTCCTTATCATGTACCAATGAAGGAATATGACCATGTATTGTCTGATTTTGGGCCAAAGTTTCCAATACTTTCCGAATGCTTTCCATAAGCTTTGGATTATCAGAAACAGCAATCCCAAAAATAGAAAACATTAAATCCCTGGTATATGGCTCGGGATATCCCCAGCCGGCGGTACGCGGAAGCCCGTGGAATGGGCCTTTTGCGTTATGGAGCAGCACTTCAAGAGCAACTTTTTTTGCTTCTTCTATCAATTGTAAGTCTTCAGTTTTCATGGCCAGATGTTAAAAATTAAACTATCCCCAATTTATCATTCATTATTTTTACAAACTTCTTTGCAACTACCCTATAATCAAAATTTTCAATTACCCGTTCCCTGCCCGCTTTACCCATTTTTTCCCGCAAAGCCGGATCGGTCATAAGATCTGTTAGATTATTGGCGATATCCTGCACATCCGCACGGTAATCAACTGTTCGGGGCTCTTTAAATATTATGCAATGATTGGCTCCATAGCCCGATTCAACACCAAGTATGACCTGGTTCACCACAATTCTTTCGGCTACTTTTGCCAAAAATGCCGTTTTTCCTTGTACAAGCGTATCCAGCATTCCCATTGCTTCAATTCCAATAACCGGTTTTTCGCATGCCCCTGCTTCTACTTGGGGCATTCCAAAACCTTCAAGCCTGGAAGGGGCTGCATATATATCACAGGCTCCAATAAGATAAGGCACAAAATTCCGGGAGATGGTATTCGTGGCATAAATGACTTTTTTATCAATTCCCAATCGTTTTGCCAATTCGAGGTCTTGTAAATTTTGAATTAATGTTCTCTCCTGGGGCCATACTTTACATACGTATTTCCAATCCGGCACTTTATCATCAATTAATGCAAGCGCCTTCATTACTTCCTGAGCCCCTTTGGAAGCTGCATCGCCACCTACCGTTAGAATCATTAACTGGCCAGGGGAAATTCCCAATGATTCCCGTACTGCCATAATTTTTGGGTCACTTTTACTAAACGGTATAAAAGAATTAGTATCGCAGCCTACTGGTAAAACCACAATATTATCACCACTTATCCCATCACGTACATACATTTCCTTTACCCAATTGGAGGTAACAAGTATAAGCGGAAGATCGTTTAATATATCCTGATAATTGGCAATAAAACCATCTGCCACCAGCCAGGGTACCGGCTGCACACCAAATTTTTTCGGATGAAGTACCAGTTCCGGGGTGTGACCCCAATAACCAACACCTACAACAACATCTGGCTTAAACCAACGGTAATACCATTCTTTCTCCTGTTCCGATTCAAAATTAGCAGCATGGGCGTCAACTCCCATTTCAAGAAGCCCCCTGTAAAGTAGATCTCCCTGTGTTGCAAGCCCTCCGGGTGAAGGTGGATAATCATATAATATCAATACTTTCATAATACATGTCCTTTATTATCAAGCCACTTCTTTGCAGTTTCAGGATCTGTAAATTGCTTGAATGCTTCTGATTTTGGAGTTGTTTCGGCTTCCCAGCTCGTTTTGTCAAAACCGTATATCTCTGTAATAAGGCTGTATTTTTTTAGCCATATTTCTTTTGTCAATTTGGTATAAACAGAAGCGCTTTCAAAGGCTCTGGGATAATATTCCCCGTGGCCATCGCCATAGGCAAAAGTCCAAAGTTCATCAGCAGAAATTTTTCCGGTATACCAAAGGTTTATTACCGCTTTCCCTGTCTCTTCATGCCTGAGATGCCGGGTATATTCCCCAGAAGGGTTATGTGTAATTATAAGATCGAAATGTTTTGGAGGAAGTAAGTCCTGAATTGTCTGCTCAACTTCTTTTTCATCCAAAGGTTCCTGCTCAGGTCCATCATCAAGATCCCCCATAATTCCTTCTGCTCCCAGCATTTCTAAAACTTTATGGAATTTAGGCGCGCGATCTGGATCGCTTCCCCTGCATAAACTGAGAATAAACCAGTTCCATGAGGGATGATTTAGTACAGTTCCCCCTGCCCATAATATTTCATCATCTGGATGAGCAACGATCAGGGCAACTGTTTTTGATTCCATTAGTTTCTTTTGAGCCTTTAAAAATACATCGAATTATAAGTTTAATTTCTGATATTTATCAGGTAAAATTAAAAGTTTGGGATTTAAACATAGCAAAAGGACAATGGCCTCAACTTTAGAAGTATAAAACCGATTGCTTTTCATTCCAAACCTATTTTTGCATATATTTTTCAAAACCTCAAATTTAAGTTTTGTTTAATATCTACGTATTTTATATAAACAAAATAATTATTATTTTTACACTGAAATAAAAGGTAGATGAAGATATATACACTCCATACAAAACAGAAATTGCCAATTACGGTTAACACAGCCTGGAAATTCCTGTCAGATCCCAAAAACTTAAAAACCATCACCCCAGATTATATGGGGTTTAATATACTTTCAGGGGCAGACAGACCAATGTTTCAGGGGCAACTTATACAATACATCGTTACTCCAATTGGGGGTATCAAAACCAAATGGGTCACTGAGATAACCCATGTTAGGGATCAAGAATATTTTGTTGATGAACAGCGGTTTGGGCCTTATTCTTTATGGCACCACAAACACTTTTTAAAAGAAATTGAAGGCGGGGTTGAAATGGAAGATATTGTAGATTATAAACTTCCCTTCGGAATTATTGGCCAACTGTTACACCCCCTTCTGGTAGCACCTAAATTAAAAGAGATATTTACTTATCGAAGACATAAATTAATAGAATTGTTTGGCGATTATCCCCGTGAGATAATCCAAGCCAGGATTTAAAAGAAAATTTATTAACATAGAATTACACCACAAAAAACCTTAATTATAAAGCTGAACTGAGCATAACTCGAACACGATACACAGACAAATTAACGGGCAAGCAGGGAAATGCGAATTACCCCCGATAGCTATCCAAGCATAAGCAATAAATATCTACAAATGAAAAAAAATATAGTATTGATTGGGGGCTCACATGGGATTGGCCTGGAAAGCGCCAAAATCCTTGCCCCGGATAACAATGTGATTATAGCTTCACGCACTTCCGATAATTTGGACGAAATGAATGTAAAGCATTTAAAATTTGATGTGACAAAAGATAAAATTGAAGATCTGGAGTTACCCGAAACTATTGATGGCTTGGTTTACTTCCCGGGAAGTATTAATTTAAAACCCTTTAAAATGCTTAAACCCGAAGCATTTGAAGAAGAATTGCACCTGAATTTTATTTCCCTGGTAAAAGTGGTTCAAGGCCTGCTTCCCAAATTAAAGAATTCGGAACTTGCAAGTTTGGTGTTTTTTAGTACGGTTGCGGTAAAAGTTGGAATGCCATACCATACCAGCGTCGCGGCTTCAAAAGGAGCCATTGAGGGTTTTTCAAAAGCACTGGCTGCAGAGTATGCACCTGGTTTCCGGGTAAATGTAATTGCGCCTTCTTTAACCAATACCCGGTTGGCAGAAAAATTGCTTTCCAATGATGATAAAAAGAAAAAAATGGACGACCGCCATCCCTTAAAACGAATAGGGCAAGCTGAAGATATTGCAAATTTGGTAAGCTTTTTACTTTCGGATAAAAGCAATTGGATGACCGGCCAGATATTGGGATTGGATGGTGGTTTATCAACTTTAAACATCAATTAATGAATGAAAAAATAGCTGTTTTCTGGTTTAGAAGGGATTTGAGAATTGATGATAATGTTGGTTTTTTAAAAGCCTTAAAATCCGGTTTTCCGGTGTTTCCCATTTTTATTTTCGACACTGAAATATTGGATCAATTGCCAGAAAATGATGCAAGGGTTTCTTTTATTCACGAGAACCTTCATAAAATCAGAAAAGAATTGCAGAAAAACGAAAGTTCGATTGCATTATACCACGGAAAACCTTCAGAAATATTTAAAAAGCTGTTGAAGGAATACGAGCTTCAAAGTGTATTTACCAACAGGGATTATGAACCTTATGCAAAAGGGCGGGATGGTAAAATCGAAAAATTATTATCTTCTAAAAATATCGGTTTTCACAGCTTTAAAGATCAGGTAATATTTGAGAAGGATGAAGTTGTAAAAAAAGATGGGACCCCTTACGTGGTTTACACTCCATATATGAAATTATGGAAACAAAGATTTAAAACAACCGGGTTGAAAATCCATACTACAAAGGGGTTTTTGGATAGGTTGATCAAAAATACGGATTTGCCCAATTTGAGTTTGAATGACATCGGCTTTGAAACTTCAAAACTCAGGGTGCCGGATTACAATGTTTCGCCAGGACTCATTCAGGATTATGAAGCCAAACGAAATTTCCCCGCAAAGGACGCTACTTCACATTTAGGTCCGCATTTGAGGTTTGGAACCGTAAGTATCAGGCAAATTATACAAAAAGCAGTTTCCGAAAAAAATGAGGTCTTTTGGCAGGAATTGATTTGGCGGGAGTTCTTTATGCAAATCTTATATCATTATCCCCAAACAGTTACCGAAGCTTTTAAAAAGAAATACGACAGGATCAAATGGCGGAATGATAAAGATGAATTTGAAAAATGGAAAGCCGGAAAAACCGGGTATCCATTGGTTGATGCCGGAATGCGTGAGTTGAATGAATCGGGGTTTATGCATAACCGGGTGCGGATGCTGGTGGGCAGTTTTTTATGTAAACATTTATTGATAGACTGGCGATGGGGCGAAGCATATTTTGCCGAGAAATTGCTGGATTATGAAATGTCTTCCAATGTGGGAAACTGGCAGTGGATTGCTGGCAGCGGAGTTGATGCTGCCCCCTATTTCAGGATCTTTAATCCCACCACTCAAGTAAAAAATTACGACAAGGAACACGAATACATCAAAAAATGGGTAAAGGAATTCGGAACAAGCGATTACCCTGAAATGATGGTGGATCACAAGGAAGCCAGGGAAAGGGCATTAAAATTTTATAAAGAGGCTGTTAATTAGATTTGAGATTTGAGATTTGAGATTTGAGATTTGAGATTTGAGATTTGAGATTTGAGATTTGAGACCTAGCAGTCCCGATGAATCGGGACTGCTAGGTCTCAATATGAGGTCTGTTCTAATCTTTAAATAACTTCTTTGCTTTATCAAGATCTTCGGGAGTATCAATTCCAATTCCCTTGAAATCGGTTTCCACCATCATAATATTTTTTCCGTATTCCAGGTAGCGGATACATTCTATTTTCTCTGTTGCTTCCAATTGTAACATAGGCAAATTATAAAAATCCATAAGAGCTTGTTTCCTGAAAGCATAAACTCCTATATGTTTGAAATAGGTGACCCCGGTGTTTGTATCCCTGGGATATGGCAATGGAAACCGGGAAAAGTAAAGGGCAAGGTTATCCTTATTGGTGATTACTTTTACATTGTTTGGATTGAGGATTTCATCACTTTCAAGCAAAGGTGTTTTTAAAGAAGCCAGGTCAATTGCTTTCTCGTCATCATCTATAAAAACTTCCAGAAGTTTTCCCAGGCTTTCCCCATCTATCAAAGGCTCATCTCCCTGCACGTTCACAACGATATCCACATCCATATCTTCAACTGCTTCTGCTATCCTATCACTTCCGCATTCGTGATCTTTTAAGCTTTTGATGGCTTTTCCACCAAATTGAATTATTTCGTCATAAATCACATCGCTGTCCGTTACCACATATACATCATCAAACAAACGGGTTTTCACCGCTGCTTCATAGGTTCTGCGAATCACGGTTTTTCCATTAAGATCCTTCATCAACTTGCCCGGAAACCTTGTGGCTTCATATCTGGCTGGGATCATTGCTATTATTTTAAGTGGTGTATTATTGCTCATATTTGGATAATTACTTCAAAAAATCTTTAATATTTATTAGTCTTCAGTAAAAAATTCATCTTTAAATCCTATAAGATATAATTTTTCCTGAGCTCTGGTCACAGCTGTATAAAGCCAGCGCAAATAATCTTTGTCTATACCGTTTGGCAAATAGGGTTGCTCAATAAAAACAGTTTTCCATTGACCACCCTGCGATTTATGACAGGTCATAGCATACGAAAATTTGATTTGCAGGGCGTTAAAAAATTTATTGCTTTTAACCTTTAGAAACTTCTTGTATTTCGAGGTTTCATCTTCATAATCCTTCATCACTTCCTGGTAAAGTTTGTTGGATTCATCGTAGGTAAGCGAAGGGGAATTGCTTTCTAATGTATCCAAAATCACCACGGTTTCAAAAGGCTTCATCTTTGGATAATCTACCATCTGCACCTGGACTTCAGCAAATCGAAATCCATACAATTCTTTGATAGAAAAAATCTCCAGCACTTTAACAATATCTCCATTTGCAATAAAGCCCGCTTCAGAGGTAGGCTTCACCCAGAAATAGTTGTTTTTTACCACCATTAGATAATCTCCCGCAGAAATTTCCTCCTCCTGAAATAAAATTCGTGATCTTATTTGCTGGTTATATTGATTGGCCCTTTTATTGGATCGCACAATTATAGTGGTGTCTTCATTCCCCAGGTTATCGTAAGAATCCTGAATGGCATCCAGAATCTCCTGACCGTCTACCAATCGGACCATATCAGCCTTATCGGTAAGCTTAAATTTAAAGGATTCGTAAAATTCTTCCTTCAAAACCTCCCGAATCCGGGTTGCGTTAAGCAGAATATCGCTTTCCTCGCTTTGACGTACAACTTCGTCCAATTCTATATGAATCACTTCTTTTTGGTAATGATCCATTAATTTTTGTTCCTCCAGCGCAGGACTTATATCCAGTTTTACGGGTGGTAACTGAGCGGTGTCTCCAATTAAAACAAGGAAACATTTATGGCCGGAATAGACATATTGTATTAAATCTGCCAAAAGCCCGTTGTTTTCAAATAATTTGGAATCCTGATTTTCATCCGGGATCATTGAAGCCTCGTCCACTATAAAAATACAATTTTTATGCTTGTTTGGCTGCAATACGAACTCCACTCCTGCCCCACTGGTTCTTTTTGGAAAATATATTTTTTTATGGATGGTTTGTGCTTCCTGATTGGAATATAAAGAAATAACCTTTGCAGCACGTCCTGTAGGGGCAAGTAAAACCCCACTTCGATTTACCTTCCATAAGTTCTTTACAAGGGCACTAATTATGGTAGTTTTACCTGTTCCGGCAAAACCTTTTAATAAAAACAGCGAATTTTCAACCGGATTTACCACAAAAGAAGATAATTGCTGTAAAGCGACATCTTGTTTAAATTTGGCTAAAAACCCTAACTCATTGATTAACAGCTTATAAAATTTATCGGGACTTAAGTTTTCCATAGATTTATTACAAATATCAAAGATAACAATGGATTTTTAGGGCAGAAACTTTTACGAATAAAAAAAAAATGTAAATTTGCGAGGAACAGTTACTAATTTAAAAATTCATAAGCATGAAACTTGTAATTCAATTACTCCTTTGGATTGTAATAATCTTTTTGGGATACCTTGTTTTTAACTCAGTGTATGATCCTATTAAATTTAATAAAGTTAAAGAAAAGCGTTACGCCAAGGTGATTGAGCGACTCGGGGATATTCGTAATGCACAATTGGCTCACAAAACGGTTACTGGAAGGTATGAAAAGGACTTTGACAAATTGGTTCGTTTTATTGATACTGCCGAGTTTGTTTTGACCCAACGACGCGACACTACCTATTTAGATGAAGAATATCGCAAGGCATATGGGGTTGACAAATATAAGGAGGACATAGTTGTTGACACCTTAGGAACTGCCTCTATTAAAGATTCATTGTTTAAAAATTCCGATCGTTATAAAGAAATGATGAATGTGCCTGTTGAAGGAGTCACAGCAAAATTTGAAATGAATGCTGGTACTATTTTAAAAAATGATGTAAGTTTTCCTGTTTTTGAAGCAAAAGTAAACAAAGGGGTAATCTTACATGATCTGGATAAAGATTTGGTAATGCAGGAAAAACAAGTTGTTTCTGTAGAATCTGTAAACGGTGAATTTATTAAGGTTGGCTCAATGGAAGAAGTTAACACAGTTGGTAACTGGCCAAAAGTTTATGGTGGAAACTAAAAATGAAGATATAAAATTATTAAAGTTGTCCATCCAAGTTCGCTTGGATGGACTTTCTTTTTGTATCTTAAATTGCAAGAACCACGAAATTATTTGGTACAAAAGAGAAGATTTTCCGAAAGAGTACAATCCTGTGAAAATTTTGGAAAAGATTGAAATACTTTATCAAAATGAAAAAGAATTGCAAAGCCATATAGACGAAGTGGTGCTGCTTTTTTCAAACGATTTGTACAGCCTGGTGCCGGAAGCCTATTTTATAGAAGATGAAGCCTCCAATTATTTAAAATTCAACACCAAAATTTTAAAGACCGATGTGGTGGCACATGATTCTATTGCCAACAAAGAACTGGTAAACGTATACATTCCCTATGCCAATATTATCAATTATTTTT
>Ga0307487_1000978_pt1 | contig 21146 bp, 18 predicted proteins | sample CBIW12metaG_FD_203665 | JGI IMG/M metagenome (GOLD analysis project Ga0307487, IMG submission 203665) | Sea-ice brine microbial communities from Beaufort Sea near Barrow, Alaska, United States - CBIW 1.2 | ecosystem: Environmental > Aquatic > Marine > Coastal | place: USA: Alaska | collected... | reverse complement strand
GAAACTAAAGGGATGGGAAGGTAAACAACAAGACGCAAGCCAGGAAACCTGCCACATTTCACAAAAAATGTCAAACTTTCGGGATAAAAGTTTGGTGTAGTTTACTACACTTTTTTCCTGGTTAAACCTTATTGTATGTACAAAAAATTATGGATTTGTGGCGCATTCCTGTGCGCCGGTTTGTCTTATGCACAGCAAACCGAAACAGAAGTTGAATTTTTGGACGAAGTGGTCCTTATCGATTCAAAATTCGAACTGAAGCGTGAAAACAGCGGAAAAGTGGTAACTAAGATAACCGCCGGGGACCTGGAAAAAAGCCGTGGACAAAGCATCCCGGAAATAATCAACCGGGTGAGCGGGATCGAGATCAACGGTTCAAGGAGCAATGACGGTCTTAATTTGGGTTATTATGTACGTGGAGGAAGAAACCGTCAGGTTGTGATAATGGTAGATGGGGTTCAGCTAAGCGATCCATCAGCGATTTCAAACGATTTTGATTTAAGGTTGTTGCCACTGGATCAGATAGCTTCAATTGAAATTATAAAAGGAGCTTCCAGCACACTCTATGGTTCCGGAGCTGCAACTGCCGTTATCAGTATTACCACAAAAAAGCCGGTGAATAAAAAAATAGGCGTTCAAATAGAATCAACCTTGGGGACTAATCAAACTCAGGATGATCAGGATTATAAACTTGCCCAATTTGACAACGCAGTTGGTTTAAGTGGGAGGTTGTCAAAATTTGACTATCAGTTGAATTTCAGCAATCGTTATTCAGAAAATATGTCGGCTATAAAATCTACCGATGACAATGAGGGTTTTGAAGATAATCCTTTTTCAAAATACAATGTGTATGCCCGGTTGGGTTATAAAATAAACCCCCAATTGAAATTTTATATCTATGGGAATTTTGATAAATTCAACTCATCATTTGACGATTCCTTTATGTATGCCGATGCGGATAATGAGCTCAAAAGCGATCAATTCAGGGCGGGTAGCCATTGGGTAGCAACTTATAAAAAAGGGAGTTTTATTTTTAACGACAGTTATACCGAGTCTAATAGGGAAGTGAGTTCCGATTATCCGAATAAATATGACAGTAAAGTGTATGCTTTTGATGCTTACAACAAATATGTTTTTAGTCAAAAAATCCATACAATACTTGGTGTAAATGGAATTTTCAGCGACTTCAACAGTTTCAGTATTCCTTTTGGAGAAACCGAGTTTAAAGAGGATGTTAATGATAAAACAGCGAATTTTGAAATTGTGGATCCTTATGTGAATGCTGTATATGTTTCCGGCTTTGGATTCAATTTGAATGCCGGCACAAGACTTAACATTCACAGCGAATATGGGAATCATTGGGTTTATAATGTGAATCCATCTTATACTTACCACCTAAAAGAAGGCTATTTAAAAGCCCTTACTTCATACAGCACTTCATATATTACACCTTCACTTTATCAACTTTTTGCGCCAAATTATGGAAATTTAGACCTGGATCCTGAAGAAAGTTCTACGTTTGAAGCCGGACTCGAATTCCAATCTAAAAAATTGGAGCTAAGCGCAGTTTACTTCAGAAGAAATTCTAAGAATTTTATCGATTTTGTAACTGTAGATCCGGTGAATTATATTTCAGAATATCAAAATATTTCGGAAGAATTTAGCGCGAGTGGAGTGGAAGTTGAGTTCAAATTCATGCTTTTTAACAACCTTAATTTTACAGGGAATTACACCTTTACTGAAGTTGATGAAAAGTTTGCGCTTCGTATTCCCAAACACAAAATAAATGCCCGATTGGGACTTAGCATAGCTAAAAACACCTTTACATCATTGAGCTATCAGTTCAATGATGACCGGACCGATTCATTTTATAACAATAATACTTTTGAAAATGAGCTGGTTGTACTGGAGAGTTTTGGAGTGCTGGATTATTATATAAGTCATCAGGTGAATGATCATCTTAAAATATTTGCCGGGGTAAATAATCTTACCAACGAGAAATATGAGGAGATCTTTAGATTTAATACGATGGGAAGGAATGCTCGCTTTGGCCTGGCTTTAAATTTTTAAAACCGGGAAGTTCATTAATAAAAAAGGGTTTCGATTTAATCGAAACCCTTTTTTATTAATTGTAAAATCCTGACTATTTTTCAATAACTGCGGGGATCTTTTCGATATACATTTTTTGATAATCAATCTGGTCCATCCCACTTTCACCAACTGGTTTAAAGATTTCTACCGCGGCAGGAATAGATATTTTGTTGCCTAGAATAACATCTATGGCTACTTTAAGAAAAGGTTCGTTTGGTTCACCCAACATTCCAAGACTTTCAACATCTTCGCTTATTTGAAAATCAGGAGGCAACCCAGTAATATAATCTGATACTCCTGCGGAATTAACCGATTTTAATACTAAAGGCTGAATTGCGTAGGTATGATTTGGATTTGCATTTAACCTTCCAAAATCTGGGGAATCGTATAAAGTAACTGAAGCCTGGAATTTCCCTGTAGTGGTTTCGCCAATTTGAACAACATCAATATATGGATCTAAACCATTAATCACCAGTTCACTGGCAGAAGCAGATCTTGAAGTGGTTAAAATAAAAACCCGGTTTAAATTTAAACTATTGATCAATTCCCCTGTTTTTAAGGTTGTATTGAACTTATTTAAAAGTCTTACTCTTAAATCTGATGTACTTTCAAAATAATCCTGGTACTCTGTATTCCATTCTTCTTTCGTAAAAATATCACCGGCGAATTGTCCTGTGAGCATTGAAGCAAGATCTGTAGCTGTTCTCACAGATCCACCTCCGTTGTAACGCAAGTCAAGAACAAGTTCTGTAACCCCTGCGGCTTTAAATTCCCCGAAAGCAGCGTTTAATTGAGGGTCAAAGTCTGCAGTAAAACTTGTGTAAAAAAGGTAACCAACTTTTTTACCGTCAACATCCATTGTTTTTGAAATCAAAACAGGGTTTGTGGTATATGCTTGTTTTGTCAATATTACGGTTACTCCCGTTGGAGTAACAGAAGTGTCATTTAAAGTTGCCAGACCAATGGTATAGGTTTCGGGTGCCAATAAACTATTATAATTTGAATCGGTTAATTGTTGACCGTCTATCGTATTAAAAACATCACCTCTTTTAATACCCTGTGTTTCTGCTGAAGTTCCGGGAAGGGTATAGCGCACATAACCAAACAAATCTGTGCAACTTGCGCAGTAACGAACCAAACCGTAAGAAATACCGTTGGTAGTACTTATTCCGCTAAATAGATTTTCGAGTTCCACATAATCATTTACCAAAAAACTAAACCGATCCTGAGGTGCGAGTAATCCATCATAGAATAAATCTTCAGGAGCTGCGAAATTGTCCAGGAAGTCATCTAGTTCTGTCTGAGCAGGGAAAAAATCATCTGCCAATTCCGGGACATCTGCTTTATAGAGATATATTTCATTCAATCCGCGATAGATAAAATTTTCAACTGTTAGATTCCTACCGTCACCTGGCTTGTCAAGAGCATCATCGGCATCGTCGGAACAAGAAGTTAAGAATCCTCCAAACAGCAGGGTGAATAAAATCAGTTTGTAAATTTTCATAAAGTTTGTAATTGATTATAAAATTAAGTTGCTAAATGTAATCACTATATTGTGAATTCAAAAAAATTGTAACAAATTAATAATTCATTCGTCGTAAATAACAGGAGGTCCTAACCAATCAAATATAAATGAATCAAAATACCTTCATTAGGTTAATTAATCCTGTAAAGGATAAAATGTATAGGTTGGCATTACGCTTGCTTATTTCAAAAGAATCGGCTGAGGACGCGACTCAGGAGGTTTTTTTGAAATTGTGGAACGGGAATGAAAAAATCAAAAATTATGCCAATTTAGAGGCTTTTGCAATGACGGTGACCAGGAATTATTGCCTGGACCAATTAAAATCGAAGCAAAACAGCAATTTAAAAATGGTTCACAACAATTATGAAAGTCATGAACTTTCCATCCACGATCAACTGGAAATAACCGATGAATTAGCACAGGTATCACTGATAATAAATAGCTTGCCGGAACAGCAAAAAATAATTTTTCAGTTAAGGGATATTGAGCAGTATGAATTTGAAGAAATAGCTGAAATCACCAAAATGAACGAAACTGCCATAAGAGTGGCACTTTCAAGAGTAAGAAAAAAAATAAGGGAAGAATTGTTAAAAAAACACAATTATGGAATTAAGTAAATTGGAATCCCTGCTAAAAAAATATGAGGAGGGAAATACATCACTGGACGAAGAAAAGCAGTTAACTGACTATTTTTCTTCAGCAGAAATACCGGCACATTTAAGGAGTTATAAAATGATATTTGCATATGCTGCAAATGAAAAAAACAGGACTTATACGGGCAGGATCCAAATAAGTTCCAAGAAAAGACAATTTTTCTTCATTGGAATTGCTGCAACTATTCTTTTGGTAATTGGTATTTTTGCCTGGCAAAATAACAGCTGGGAAGAATTACCTCAACATAATGTAGGTACCATTGAAGATCCACATGAAGCTTATCAAAAAACCAAGGAGGCTCTGCAAATGGTGGCAGAAGTTTTTAATGCCGGCCGGGAAGATTTGGAATATTTAAATGAATTCAATAAAACCAAAAACAAATTTATTAAAAATCAATAAAAATTAAGATTATGAAAAAGTCAATAATTGTAATATTAGTATGCCTGGTGTCATTTACAGGTTATTCTCAGAATTTTGCAAAATATGAGAATATGAAAGAAGTGGATGCAATGATCATGACCAGCAAGATGTTTAAACTCCTGGCCAAAGTGGATTTAAGTTCGACAGATCCGGAAGCGCAACAATACATTAAATTAATTGAGAACCTGAAGGAGATAAGGATGTATACCACCAATCAGTCTGCTATTCGTGCCCAAATGGCTGCCGATGTATCTACCTATTTAAGCAAAGGATCCCTGGAGCAACTGATGAGGGTAAATGAAGATGGAAAAAACATCAAATTTTATTCTAAACCAGGCCGTAACGAAAACTTTGTAAGCGAGCTCTTTATGTTTATGGAAGGTGAAAAAGACGGAAAACCTATTGCAGTTATCCTGAGTATTACCGGAGATATCGATTTAACACAATTGTCAAAACTGGCTACCGATCTAAAAGTTCCGGGAGCTGAAGAATTGAAAAAAGTAAATAAAAAATCCTAGTTATGAAAGCATTGAAAATTATAGGCATGTTTTGTTTTAGCCTGTTGGCAATAGCTTGTAACAATGGGCAGAGTTTACAGGAATATTATGTTTCCAACCAGGAAAATAATGATTTTGTGGCCGTTGATATCCCGGCAAGTATGTTTGCTAATGCAGGTTCTTTGGAGCCGGAGCAACAAAAAACATTAGAGAGTGTTAAAAAGATCAATGTGTTGGCTATTCCAGTAAAAGCTGAGAATAAGGAAATCATTGCATCTGAAAAAAACAATATTTCTGAAATTTTAAAAGATGAAAAATATCAGTTGTTGATGAAATATGGCGGCAGCAATACCCGGTTGGAAGTATATTACACAGGAAATGAAGAAGCTGTAGATGAAATTATTGTTTACGGATTTGATGAAAACCGGGGAATGGGAATGGCGCGTATTTTGGGAGATGATATGAACCCAAGTGATATTCTGGCACTTATAAAATCCCTTGATAAAGGGGATATAGATATGGCTGGCTTGAAAGGAATTACCACTATGTTTACAGGGAAACATGTGAGTAAGTAAAAAAAATCAAAAGGAAAAACCCCGAAATCTTCACAAGATTTCGGGGTTTTTCCTTTTATATATTTGATCTTATATCCCGGTATAATTTTGAGGAGTAATAGCTTTTAATTCATTTTTTATCTCATCGGCCACGTTTAGGGTCTCAATAAAATTAGCCATGCTTTCTTTTGTAATGGCCTCGTTGGTTCTGGTCAAGCCTTTAAGAGCCTCATATGGGTTTGGATAAGATTCCCGTCTCAGGATGGTTTGAATAGCCTCTGAAACCACGGCCCAATTGTTTTCCAGGTCCTGTTCAATCTTTCCTTGGTTGAGCAAGAGTTTATCAAGGCCTTTTAGGGTAGATTGAAATGCGATCATGGTATGACCAAGAGGCACTCCAATATTCCTTAAAACCGTGCTATCGGTAAGATCGCGTTGTAAACGGCTAATGGGTAATTTTGCAGATAAATGCTCAAAAATAGCATTTGCCATTCCTAAATTTCCTTCGCTGTTCTCAAAATCGATCGGGTTAACTTTATGCGGCATCGCCGAAGATCCAACTTCTCCCTCGGTTATTCTCTGTTTAAAATATTCCATGGAGATGTAAGTCCACATATCCCGGTCCAGATCTAGTATTATTGTGTTTATACGCTTCAGGGCATCAAAAATTGCCGCCATATGGTCGTAATGTTCAATTTGTGTTGTGGGGAAGGAGTGGTGCAGTCCCAATACATTTTGGACAAAATTTGAACCAAATTCTTTCCAGTCTACTCCCGGATAGGCTACTTTATGAGCATTGTAATTCCCGGTAGCGCCACCAAATTTCGCAGCGTATGGAATATCGTTCAAAAGATCAAGCTGTGCTTCAATTCGGGTAAAAAACACTTCTATTTCCTTACCCAAACGGGTTGGAGATGCAGGTTGACCATGGGTTCTTGCAAGAAGCGGAATTTTTTCCCAATCCACGCTCAAATTGGCTAACTTATTTTGAATTTTTTCTATTAATGGCAAATAAACGTTTGATACAGCCTCCTTCAAACTTAGCGGAATGGCTGTGTTATTGATATCCTGGGATGTTAGTCCAAAATGTATAAATTCCTTATACTTGCTCAATTCCAGTTTCTCAAACTTTTCTTTTATGAAGTATTCAACAGCTTTTACGTCGTGATTGGTTATTTTTTCAATCTCTTTTATTGCAGCGGCATCAATAGTTGTGAAATTCTCATAAAGATTTCTCAGTTCTGAAAAGACTTTGTGATCCACAGATTCTAATTGAGGCAAAGGCAGTTCGCACAAGGCTATAAAATACTCAACTTCAACCCTAACGCGATATTTTATAAGCGCTTCTTCACTAAAATAAATGGTTAAATCTTTAGTTTTTTGATGGTATCTCCCATCTATTGGTGAAATTGCAGTAAGAGGTGTCATTTTTATTGTTTTAAAATTGAATCGGTAAAGATAAGTTTTTAACAAAGGCTAAAAAGACTGTTCCCAGGTTATTTTGATTCAATTTTTTTTCATTGGATTGAGGGAATGCATTATGAGGAGAAAACTGTTTATTGAAATGAAATTTCAATCCATCAGGAGATTGGCCAATTTTGGTACCCCAATGGTAGCTTTTTCTTTTATTATCGTGAGATTAGGACTGGAATTTATAGATGGATTTGGATCAATAAAATAGATGTGGGTACCTTTTTTTGCAAAATCCACAAGCGCTGCGGCGGGATAAACTTTCATTGAAGTCCCAATAATGATTAAAATATCTGCCTGCTCCGTTAATTCAGCTGCTTTCGAAAACATGGGAACGGCTTCTCCAAACCAAACCACGTGAGGCCTTAACTGATGTTTGTTTTCACAAAAATCGCCGATATTCAAATCCTTTTTCCAGTCCAGTATCAAGTCATCGTTAACAGTGCTCCTAACTTTTAATAGTTCGCCGTGCAAATGGATCACTTTTTTGCTGCCTGCACGCTCGTGTAAATCATCTATATTTTGTGTAATGATGCTTACGCGGAATTTCCCTTCCAGCTTAACGAGATCATAATGCGCGGGGTTTGGATTTGCTTTCAGCAATTGTTGGCGCCGAAGATTATAAAACTCAAGGACTTTCTTCATATTATTTTCCCACCCAACCGGGGAAGCAACTTCCATAATGTCATGGCCTTCCCATAATCCATCGGAATCCCTAAATGTTTTTATACCACTTTCTGCGCTTATTCCGGCGCCGGTAAGTACCGCAATATGTTTCATTTTTTCAGAAGGTTTATTCATATTTGAACATTATCGTAAATTAAGAGTTTAATAGTTCCTATCAAAACTGATTCGAAAATATTGGATGAAATGAAAAAATTAATCACGGCATTCATTTATGAGCTATTATTTTTATTATTATATCAAAAGCCATTTAAACTTTCAATTGCCTTCTCCATATCGAAGGTGTCCAATAATACCGGTGTAAAGAGGTCTCCTTTTTTTTTAATTCGTTCCGGTAAACTATGAATGGTAAAGTCAAGAATTTTTAAACCGCTTTTAACTTCTTTCCATTCCAGAGGTGCAGAAGCAGTCGCATATTCTTTTGGGCGCAAGCAATAAGGTGCTGCCAGGGTCTGTCCACGCTTATTTTGCATGTAATCCAGATACACTTTTCCTTTACGGCGTTTTACTATACGTTCCATGCTTGTTAGTTTGGGGAGTTTTTCGTGAATAAAGTAACACAATAGTTTTGTAAAAGCGAATGCCTCATCATAACTGTAACGTGCACCCAATGGCAAATAGATATGCAAGCCACTTGAACCAGAAGTTTTGCAGTATCCTTTTATTTTTACGCTATCCAACACCTCTTTTACCGCTAGGGCAACTTCAATTACATCCTCAAAGCTGTTGTTCTCGGAAGGATCAAGGTCAATTACAGTATAATCGGGCTTGTCCAGTTTAGAAATGCGGGAATTCCATGGATTTATCTCAATACATCCCAAATTTGCCATATACAGCAGAGTGGCTTCATTTTGGCACATCAAATATTCTATGTTTTTTTTAGCCGATTTTGAATAAATTTTTGAGGTGGCAACCCAATCGGGCAAATGTTTGTTATCCTTCTGGTAAAAACCATTTTTATTTATTCCATTGGGATGCCGATGCAGGTTTTGTGGTCGATCCTTTAAATAGGGTAAAATATAATCAGAAATTCGAATGTAATATTCTATCAGATCGTATTTTGTCAAACCGGACGCGGGCCAGAATACTTTGTTGAGATTGGTTAATGGAACAGAAATTCCATCCACTTCCAATACATTATTTTGAGCTTTCCTATTGACTTCAGGATTTTCATATTTTGTTTGTTCTGTTGTAATTTCTGATGTGATTTTGTCAGTTCGCAATCCTTTATAAACAGGATGTCTCAATCGTCCATCTCTGGTCCATTCACTAAATTTCACTTCACAAATCAGGAGGGGATCTACCCAATGCGGTTTTCGGCCTTTCAAATTTATTTTTTTAGAAAAAGGATTCTTTTTTATTTCAATTTCTTCAAGATGTTTCAATAAAATTTTTTGTTCCCGATCGCTGAAGCCCGAGCCGCAATTTCCAATATAAATGAGAATATCATCTTTGTACATCCCCAGAATAAGAGACCCGAAAACAGAGCCGCTGGTAACCGATTCTGTGTACCCACAAATTATAGCTTCCAGTGTATTAATCTTCTTTATCTTCAACCAGTTTTCGTTTCGGGTTCCGGGGAAATAGAGTGAATTGGCTTTTTTAGCGATCACACCTTCCATTCCTAATTCCAGTGCACGTTTATAGAATGCGGTGCCCATACCTTCAATATGGTCACAATATACAAGCCCGCTAATATTATTAATTACATCGGGAATTAGGTTTTTTCGCTCGAGCAAAGGTAGGTTCAGCATGCTATGGCCGTTCAGGAAGAGCATATCGAAAATGTAATATTGCAAAGTGCCGGAGGTGTTTTTCGGATCGTACAATTGTAATTTTTGAAAATGGGAAACTCCGTTTTTATCGGTAATTACTATTTCCCCGTCTAAAATCACCTCGTGTGGAATTTCTGATAAAGCTTCTGCGATGGAAGGAAATTTTTTGTTGAAAGATATTCCATTGCGGGAATACAACCTAACCTTTCCCGATTCACAATTTGCAAGGGCACGGTAACCATCCCATTTCAATTCATAAATCCAATTGGGATCATTAAATATTTTTTTAGCAGAGCTTGCCAACATGGGCAGAACAAGATCCTTGTTCCTTATCTTTTTTATAGAATTTTTTCCTCTTTCATTTACCTCAAAGGGGGTAATTAATTCTGCATCATATTTAAGATCGGTGGCATAGGCATCCTTCTTTTTAATGAGCAACCAGTTATTTTCCTCCTTTCCCAAACTTGTATGTACCAAAGCAAATGTTCCTTTTATCCTGCTTCCGAAAAATTCAAGTTTAAGATTTCCATCCTCCAATTGCTTAAGAAGATCTTTTTCATCTGCTTCCTGGGAGGGGCGAAAAGTACCCTCGTCCCAAATTTTCATTTCTCCCGCCCCATAATTTCCCTTGGGAATAGTGCCCCGAAAAGTGAGGTATTTCACGGGATGGTCTTCGGTTTGTACCGCAAGCCGTTTGTCTGCGGGATTCATTGAAGGCCCTTTTGGTACGGCCCAGGATTTTAAAACACCATCCATTTCAAGCCGAAGATCATAATGCAACCGTCTGGCTTGATGCCTCTGAATTACAAAGCGTCCCCCGTTGTTATCATTAATGATTCCTTCTGGTTCAGGTGTAGTTCCAAATTCCCTCTTTTGATTATATTTCTGTAAGTTCATGACTTTAGAAGAAATGTTCTGGATTTATGAAGCCTTATTCTTTTTTTTGGCCTCTAAACTGGCTTTTAATTGCGCCATTAAATCTTTTGCAGGGGTTGGCTTGCTTTCAAATTTTTCTTTTTTACCTTTTTCACCTTTCTCTTTTGACTTAATAATTTTCAACAACTGGTCATTGTATACATCTTTATAGCTGTCTAAATTAAAAGTTCCGGTATAATTTTCAATAAGGGATAAAGCCATATCTACTTCCTTTTTGGACACATTGGTCGTCGGTAATTTTAAATCTTTTGGACTGCGAATTTCGTCAGCAAAACGGATCTCATGTAAAACCAACACGTTTTTATATACACCAATAAGGCTAAGGTGCTCCTTTTGCCGCATCACAAACGTGGCTACCCCAAGTTTCTTCGACTTTTTTAAAGCCTCCCGTAATAAATTGTAGGATTTTTCGCCATCTTTTTGTGGTTCCAGAAAATAAGGTTTCTTAAATAATATTTCAGGAACTTCTTTTTCCTCAATAAATTCTTCAATATCTATTGTTTTGCTTTTTTTCATATTCGCCTGCTCAAAATCTTCATCATCCAAAATAATATATCGATCATCTTGTTTAATCCCTTTTACAATATCCTTCCATGCCACTTCCTCACCGGTTTCTTCATTAACGCGCTTAAAACGTATGCGGGCATGATCATGTTTATCCAGCATATCAAAATCAAGAATTCTCTCCTGAGAAGCTGAATACAACTTCACGGGAATTGATACGAGGCCGAAACTAATACTGCCATTCCAGATTGATCTCATCTCTTTTTATTAAAGGTTTTACGGTGTTAAATAATAATTAAACTTTCTATCTAAAATTAAATATTAATAAAATGCTAACAATCAGTCTAATGAGTTTGTTTTTCATAATTAATGAATATTTAACTTAATTTTAAATGTTTCAGGATCTATTCACAACATCTTCAAAAGGTCTTTTTATATTTAGAGTTATAAATGCACCGGATCAATAAATCATAGCCTAAAATTTATAACTCTTGAAAACAAACAGAAAGAGAAATTCTAAACGATAAACAATAAACTACCTTTGTAAACATTTAATTTAACCTTCGATTTTGAAAGACACTTTACTCATTACCCCACCTTTTACCCAATTAAATACGCCATATCCTGCAACCGCGTATTTAAAAGGATTTTTAAATACTAAAAAAACGGCTGCCTTTCAAATGGATCTGGGTATTGAAGTTATTCTGGAACTTTTTTCCAAAAACACCTTCAGCGAATTGTTTAAACAAGCTTTTGAAAAGGATTCAATTATTTCAGAAAATTGTGAACGCATTTATGCTTTAAAAGATCAATATCTGCAGCCATTAGATGAAGTGATCCGATTTTTACAAGGAAAAAATCAAACCTTCGCGAGGCAAATTTGCACAGAAAATTTTTTGCCCAGGGCATCCCGTTTTGATCAGCTGGATAATTTGGATTGGGCATTTGGTTCTATGGGAATGCAAGATAAAGCAAAACATATAGCGACCTTATACCTGGAGGATCTTTCCGATTTTATTATTGAATGTATTGACGATAATTTTGGCTTTAGTCGCTATGCCGAGCGATTGGGACGAAGCGCCAATTCCTTTGACGAACTATATGAACAACTACAAACCGAACCTACCTTTATAGATAATATCACTATTAAAATTCTCGAAGAAAAAATAAAAACCGTACAACCCAAAATAATTTGTATTTCTGTGCCCTTTCCGGGGAATTTGTACAGTGCTTTTCGTTGTGCCCAATTTATAAAAGCCAACTATCCAAAGCTCCCTATTTCAATGGGGGGTGGATTTCCGAATACCGAACTGCGCTCTGTTTCAGACATCCGGGTTTTTGAGTTCTTTGATTACATCACCCTCGATGATGGCGAGTTACCGATAGAACTTTTGATATCCAATATTTTGAATCCTACACAGGAGAATCCTGATCACGATCTTTTTAAAAGGACATTTTTACTTGATAATGGGGAAGTTACCTACAAAAACAATTCAAAAAGACCTGACTATAAACAAATTGACGTGGGCACTCCGGATTACTCAGATCTGCCGCTCGCCGATTATATTTCGGTAATAGAAATTGCCAATCCAATGCATAGTCTTTGGAGTGATGGGCGCTGGAATAAACTCACTATGGCTCACGGTTGCTATTGGGGGAAATGCACTTTCTGTGACATTTCATTGGATTATATTAAAATCTATCAACCCGTTGCTGCCAGATTATTAGTGGATAGAATGGAAGAGCTCATTGCGCAAACCGGGGAAAATGGTTTTCATTTTGTGGATGAAGCAGCACCTCCATCGCTTATGAAGGCGCTGGCACTTGAAATTATTAAACGAAAGCTCAGCCTAACCTGGTGGGCCAACATTCGGTTCGAAAAGAACTTTACAAGGGATCTTTGTATGTTGCTCAAGGCTTCGGGATGTATCGCAATTTCCGGGGGACTTGAAGTAGCTTCAGACCGCTTGCTTAAATTGATAGAAAAAGGCGTGACCGTGGAGCAGGTGGCGCAGGTCACCCGCAATTTAACCGAAGCCAACATTATGGTTCATTCCTATTTAATGTATGGCTACCCAACACAAACAATACAGGAAACCGTGGATAGTTTGGAAATGGTACGGCAACTTTTTGAAATTGGGGTTTTACAATCCGGATTCTGGCATCAATTCGCATTGACGGCGCATAGTCCCATTGGCTTAAACCCTTCAGAATATGGGATCACGCCAATTTTAAAAGATATTACATTTGCCAATAACGATGTTGATTTCAAAGATAAAACGGGAATTGATCACAGTAAATTCAGTTATGGATTAAAGAAATCACTCTTTAATTTTATGCACGATATTGGATTTGAAATGCCACTGCAGGAATGGTTTGATTTCAAAATTCCGAAGACACAGATCAAATCCAATTTAATTCAAAGTTATTTAGGATCTGAACCCAATTTTAAGATACAACCTACCGCAAAGGTCGTGTGGTTAGGTGGAATGCCACTGATTGATGAACAGATAAAAACCAAAAGGGGTATAACCAGACACCAGCTTAAATTGACATTTCATGATACTACTGAAACATTTCAGATAATTATGGAAAAAGAAATGGGGGAGTGGTTGTTAAATGTTTTAGAGCAATTAACGCCTCATCAAGAGAAACAAACTTCTTTTTCCCAATTAAAGAACGACTTTGAAACTGATTTTGAGGATTTTGAATTGTTTTGGTTTTCAAAGCCGATACGTCTGTTAAAAGAACACGGATTGTTGGTTTTATAATTGCTTCATTATTTTTTTTAGATTGCCGAAATTGGATGTATTCACAATGACTAGTCCTGAAATATGGTTACAAATTAAAATTGATTTTACTCTGTTAATTTATAGACCATATTTGATGTCTAAAGATAAAAGTAATCTTATTTCATTATACAATTTAATGGCATTTTTTGCACCTCTTTTGGCGTTGGCGAAGACCAGGGAAAGGACGAGGTGTATTTTTCTTTATTGTAATAAAGTTCAATTTAGGAAAATAGTCGAAACTTATAGGAAGGTAGTGCTGGGTATAGCCAGTATTGTAGTGTGATTATTGCTTTTCGTTTAAGAGATCATAATTGATTTTAGTTTCTTCTCCATTGTACCATTCATTAAAACAATCAACTTTATCAATATTTTTTATAGGCTCTATTTTTTCAGAAAGAGGGTTAGCGACCCAAGCCTCCTTTATTCTATTGATAAACATATTTTTACCATCAGTATTTTCGACTAATGCTATTAAATTACCATTTCTTTGATTTTTTAAATCAATTTCACAATAACCAATTGTTACTTTTTCATTTTTATCAAAATTTGAAAATGATAAGGTGTCCAATACCTTGTAAGTTCTTTTGCCATCGGTGTCATGCCATATATTAGCATAAATAACAAGATCCTTTTTTTCATTTCTTAAATGAAGTATTCCATACTTAGGTTCAAAATCAATTAAATAAAATGAAGTGTCAATTATCTTTTTAAAATTGGCTAATTGATTTATTTTCCTGTAATCTTTGAACTGCATTCCAATAATTGATTCATTATGTTTTTCCTTACAGGCTACAATACTGATTATTGTTAAAAGAATAAGCAATTTTTTCATGCGATAATATTTTGATTTTTTCAGGGAAATGTCTAGTCCTGAAATATGGTTATAGGTTAAAATTGGTTTTACGCTGTTAATTTATATGCCAAATTAGGTGTTTTATAATCTAAATATAGGTGTAATATTATTTCATTATATAATTTAATGGCATTTTTCGCGATACGGTAGGGTTTTTCCAATTGACCCTTTGTGTATTTCCCTGTATTAAGTTCGGCTAAAATTTAATTTGAAAGTTCGCTGTAACGTCTGGTTACTCTGTCATTTTTATACATAACTGTTTAGAATTATGTGGCCTTTATTCAGGACGGGGCACAACTTGAATCAACAAATAGTATGAAATTCTAAACGGCTTCCTGCATGGACAAATCGTGATTGAAGTTAAGATTATATTGACTTTTTCGACTAAATTATTTCCCCGAAATTGAGAGCAATACAATGAAGTGAAATGTGCTGAGGGCTTATGAAAAAAATATATAAAATTGGTCAACAGATTTACATCTTCCCAAATTCCCGAAGAACTCAATATTTTTGTAAGTTAGAAACCTTGACTAGTTCATTAATAATTATGACTTTCTTGTATAAATTTGGAATGGCTAAACTCTAAATAAACCATCGTTTTTTTAATATCCTAAATGTAAAAGTTTCATTTAGTTTTATTAACTTTGAATTTCAAAGTACTTTTAAATGAAAAAAGAACAGGATTATATTCAAGATATTGCTGAGATACGTTCTATGATGGAGCGCTCTTCCAAATTTCTGTCCCTCTCGGGTTGGGCGGGCATTATGGCAGGTATCTATGCATTGTTAGGAGCCTATATTGCTTACACATTTTTAAATTTTGACCCAGATGAATTGTTTTATATTTCCTCAGGAAGTCCTTCTTCCGGTTTGTTGGAGGTTATTTTATTAGCCTTTATAATACTTATTCTCGCTTTAGGCACAGCTGTTTTTCTTTCTTACGAAAGAGCAGGTAAAAGGAATGAAAAACTTTGGAATCCTACCGCTAAGAAGCTTCTGGTCAATATAATGGTTCCCCTTGTCGTAGGTGGGATTCTCATCTTTTTTATGATCACAAAAGGACTTATCGGTTTAGTTGCCCCATTTAGCTTATTGTTTTATGGCCTGGCCTTATTCAATGCCGGCAAGTATACATATCAAGAAGTGAAGATTTTAGGACTCATAGAGATAATCCTGGGATTGATTGGCTCCTGGTTCGTTGAGTACGGATTATTGTTCTGGGCTTTGGGTTTTGGAGTAGTCCATATTATTTATGGTATTCATATGAATTTTAAGTACGAAAAGTGAAAATATCTATAGATGGTTTACATAAAGCATTTGAAAGCAGGATTCGGCTCGGTATTATGTCAGCGCTGGCCGTGAATGATAGGATTGATTTCAGTTCCCTCAAGGAATTTCTTGAGGTGACCGACGGCAATTTGGCAAGCCATCTTAAGGCATTGGAAAAAGCAGCGTTTATTGGAGTGGAAAAGTCATTTATAGACAGGAAACCTAATACGAAATACTTTATGACCACAGAAGGTAAAAAAGCCTTCAATTATCATCTTGTAGCACTGGAAAAGTTGATCAAATCACAGAAATAGATAAGAATACAAAAACAAACCGGCAAGATGAGAAATGAGATCATAAATAACTTAGACAATCCGGGTCAACTGGAAAAACTGTACCGGGCCAATAAACCGATTTTTAAGAAGGAATTTAACCTTGTTTTTTCTGAAATTCAGGAAACAACAACTGCCCGGATATGGAAGGAACGACTAAACTTTGAGAGTGAAGAAATATCCTGGGGGACAAATAAGGAATTGATCTTTGTAATTATGGCTTCTTTCGTTGCAGGCATCATAGCAAAGATTCCTGAATTCATTGGCCTCGATCCAGAATATTTTTATCCCCGAAATATCGCCTTGGTGGTTTTTCCCTTGCTGACAGTATATTTTGCCTGGAAACAAAAAGTCCGCACCAATAAATTGATCATTGTTTCTTTAGCTGTTTTAGTTTCAGCCATCTATATAAACTTGCTTCCAAACAACAATAATAGCGATACACTTATACTGGCATTCATTCACCTACCACTGCTTTTATGGGCTATTTTAGGATATACGTTCGTTGGGGGCACTTTGAATAATTACCAAAAATGGCTGGAATTCCTGAGATATAATGGAGACTTGGTGGTAATGACTACAATTTTACTTATTGCCGGAGGTTTAATGACTGGAGTTACTTTGGGACTATTTGAGCTTATTGATCTTTCCATTAAAGAGTTCTACTTTGAATATATAGCCATATGGGGCCTTGCTGCTTCCCCAATTGTAGGAACTTACCTTGTTCGAACAAATCCCCAATTGGTAAACAAGGTTTCTCCGGTGATTGCGAAGGTTTTTACACCATTATTACTTATAATGCTTATAATTTACCTGTTTGCAGTAATATTTACCGGCAAGGACCCCTATAATGACAGAAATTTTTTGTTGATCTTTAATGTGCTGCTAATTGGGGTAATGACAATAATCCTGTTCTCAATTGCTGAAACATCAAAAAACTCCGACAGCAAAATTGGAACACTGGCGTTGCTGGGTCTATCAATTGTGACAATTATCGTAAATGGAATCGCACTATCAGCTATTGTTTTCAGAATTTCAGAATGGGGAATTACACCAAACAGGCTTGCAGTTTTAGGCAGTAACATCCTCATCATTACAAATCTTCTTATTGTGACTTTTAGGCAATTCCAGGCAATGAAGGATAGCAATAAAGTAGAGAAGGTTGAAAACAGCATTGCCTCCTTTTTGCCTGTTTATATCATATGGGCAATCCTGGTGACTTTTGTATTCCCGATGCTTTTCAACTTTGAATGATACAATAAGTACCCGCGCGAAGTAATGCCAACTATCGTTGCCAGATAGGAGAAAAGAAGTCTACATGAATTGAAAATTGTTTAATTTAAGAGTATGGAATATTTTGTTGAAAAACACTCGGTGGTGCGGGAAATTTGGGGAAAGGGGGACACTATTCTTTTCATATTCGCGGGTGCATCGGCAGAGTTTGCTCTTAATAAAGCTGTAAACTGGTTATACTTTACAGGCCGCCTTCCAGCCGATCCACTTGGGAGGCTTTTCTCAACTGTTTCCTATGCCCGGGCAATAGTTTTTTCTGAAAAGCAATCGGCCCTGCGTGCAATTGATGCCATGGCGGCGATACATGCCAGTGTGGAAGAGAAGCGCGGCGCAAATATTCCGGACTGGGCTTACAGGGATGTGCTTTTCATGCTCATCGATTATTCCATCAGGTCATTTGAAGTGCTGGAACGTGAGCTAAACAAAGCCGAAAAGCAGGAAGTATTCGATGTCTTTTATAGGGTGGGGATCAGGATGGGAGTGAGGGGTTTGCCCAAATATTTTGAAGAATGGGAAAAAATGCGACAGGAGCACTTGCACCAAAATTTGAAATACAGCACTTATACGAAGGACCTGTTCAGTCAGTATCGCAAACATCTCGGAGTAATACGCTACAAGATCCTGCGGGAGGCCCAAACATTGGTGGTGCCGAAAAAGGTGCGTGAACTGCTGAACTATCGGAGAATTTCCCTTATAAAGCCTTTGATTGGGCTGTATAAGCTGAGCAGAAGGATCAAAGTTAATTGGTTGTTGAAAGTCCTGATCCTGCCATCCGGTTATAAAAAGGAGATCAAGGCACTGGACAATCAGCCAGCTTAGTGGTTAGAAGAAGGTGAAAATATAAAACCTTACTTCATTTCATACCTGGAATCCTATTCATAAAAAAGAATGATCAGGCAGACTTTTGTTTAAAAAGAATATTTAAAATCAGGCCGGTTATTATTAGAAAAATTCCTAAAATACTCCAAAATGTATAAATTTCCCCAAACCAGAATATGCCTATTAATACTGTAAAAATAACCTCAACATACTTTATAGGCGCCACCTGATTTGTTGAAGCTATTTGAAAAGCCTTGGTCATAAACAACTGGCCAAAAAAGCCAAAAATTCCCAGGCCTAAAAGCAAAAACCATTCAACTCCAGTTGGGGTAATCCAATTATTGATGGATAAAACACCTCCCACAACAGTTGCAATAGCCATAAAATAATTGACGATTACAACAGGGTGATCTTGTTTTCCTATTTTGTTAATTAAAATAAAAACCAAGCCGCTAAAAACAGAAGCGCCTAATACAAGGAAGAGTCCAATGTTACTTACCTGAGAATCAAATCCTTTGAGAATGAGTACTCCGGTAAATGCAATGGCAAAAAAAAACCATTGCAGCATTTTTATTTTTTCCTTAAGAAGAAAAACTGCGAATATTGCCGCAAAAATAGGGGCAATATATCTCAAGGATACTGCAGATCCTACCGGTAAATATTTTAGTGACATGAAAAACAATGTCATAGAGGTAACACCAAACAGGCTCCTTAATATTAATAATCCTTTTTTATTCCCTAAGAGGGGGATTTTGTAATACAGCAGATAAGACATTGTCAAAATCAACGACCCAATTGACCTGAAAAACACTAATTCATGAGCATTAAAAAACACTAAATATTTCACAAAAACATTCATTAGCGAAAATGCTAAAGTGCTTAAGAGCATAAATTTTATAGCTTTATGTAAGTCCTTCACGTAAAAATTTTAGTGCCAAATTATCATCAATTCTCATTAATCTGAAGTAGGTGATTTGAGTGTCAAATAAAAAGGCCTTATTTGGGAGTGCAATGTTACTCAATTTTGGAAGACTTTTTGGATGCTTCAGAGTTTTAAATAAAGCACTTTCGGAGGGAAGTTTTTCCGGGATAAACTCAAGAAATTGATCAATGGGTAAATTACACTTTATCAGATTATTACAATTTAATCTGTTCTATTTCTGATGTACCTGAATAAAAAAAGCCGGGAACTAAATCCCGGCTTTCTTCTGTTTTACTGGTAGCGAGAACGGGATTTGAACCCGTGACCTCAGGGTTATGAATCCTGCGCTCTAACCAACTGAGCTACCTCGCCATAATGTTAACCGTCGCAAAAAATAATAATAAGTGAAAATTGCAATTTAAAAGCAATTGGACTTATTTGTTTGCGGCTGCAAATATAAAAACTATTTGTTGCGAGGCAAACATTATTTTCTGAAATATTATATTTGTTTTCTTTCAATGTTTGCAATTAATAATTATATTGCCCCAAATCTAAGAATTAAAGCATGATAGATAAAGTTAAGTTCGAAATGGAATTTCCTATTCAGGCATCTCCTTCGTTATTATATCAATATATTTCAACACCTTCCGGCCTTAGTGAATGGTATGCAGATGATGTTAATTCACGTGGAGAGCTATTTACATTTATATGGGACGGGTCTGAAGAAGAAGCCAAACTTTTAAGTAAAAAAAATGGGGAGCGAGTTAAATTCAGATGGGAAGTTGACGATGAAACCCCTTATTATTTTGAGATCAGGATCCAGGTGGATGAAATCACCAAAGATGTTTCAATTATGATTACCGATTTTGCAGAGGACGACGAAATAGATGAAGGGAAGATGCTTTGGGAAAATATGATATCAGACCTTAAACAGGTATTGGGATCGAATTAAAATTCCTTTTTTAAATAGTACCTTTGCCCCGTTTAATAATAAAAGCGGGGTTTTTTTTATGATAAATTTAAACGGAAGATCTGTAGAAAACGATCAGGCCAGTATATCGGTTCAAAACAGGGGGCTCCTTTATGGGGATTCTGTATTTGAAACCATTCGGGTAATAAACGGAAAAATTACTTTTTGGGAGGATCATTATTTCAGGCTAATGGCCTCAATGCGTATTATGCGTATGGAAATTCCCGTAAATTTTTCCCCCGAGTTTTTAGAGGAGGAAATCCTAAACCTTATCAGGGAAAATAACCTGGAATCTTCACCGGCACGAATCCGGTTTACAGTTTATAGAAAACAAGGCGGATATTACAGCCCGGAAACCCTAAATATTGAATACGTGGTACTGGCAGAAAAATTGCCGGACCCTTTTTATTTATTGAAGGAAGGTCGTTACGAAGTAGAACTTTTTAAAGACCATTATATCAACAGCGGACTTTTGTCTACTATTAAATCAAATAACCGCGCTGTGAATGTTTTGGGCAGTGTTTATGCAAGGGAAAACGGTTATCAGAACTGTTTGATCCTGAATGAAAATAAAACCGTAGTAGAAGCCTTAAACGGGAATATCTTTTTAGTAAAAGAAAATAAAATAAAAACACCGCCACTTAGCGAAGGGGCTTTAAATGGAATTGTTCGAAAACAAATTTTGGAAATTATAAAAACAATACCTGATCTGGAGGTTGAAGAAGTCGCTATTTCTCCTTTTGAGCTTCAAAAGGCAGACGAGTTTTTTATTACCAATGTGATTGT
>Ga0307487_1000975_pt1 | contig 21182 bp, 18 predicted proteins | sample CBIW12metaG_FD_203665 | JGI IMG/M metagenome (GOLD analysis project Ga0307487, IMG submission 203665) | Sea-ice brine microbial communities from Beaufort Sea near Barrow, Alaska, United States - CBIW 1.2 | ecosystem: Environmental > Aquatic > Marine > Coastal | place: USA: Alaska | collected... | reverse complement strand
CCATCAAATAAAGTCTTGGATAAGAACCACATATTCTTGGGTAAGTGATTTCAATATCAATAGATATTTCAACGAGTTTTGTTTTAGGGTTAACCGTTCTCAAAATAAAGCTACAATTTTCAACAATTTAATTGTAAGGATGGTTCAAACCGATAAAATACATCAGAAACAAATTGTAAGTAACTAACTACTGACCTCTATAATTTTTAATTACGATCAGCTGCAAAATCACCAATATTGAAAATAACACAAAGCTGAAGGTAAATGTTTCGGAAAGGTGAATTCTTTCAAATAAATTAATTGAGGATATTTTATCTAATAGGGTGAAATGAATATTAGGGATTAATAATGAATCCTGAGAAGTTCCCGTTAAAATAAAAATATACAAAGCAACAAATGCAACGGTAATTGCAGCCCAAGCCGATTTTGATATCAATGGTTGATATACTTTTGATACTGAAAGATCACTTTCCATTTTCACGGAATTCATTACTTTATTTACAAAATCAGCAGAAGGTTTTTCAACGTTTGCTTCTTTCATTATATATTTTGTAAACTCTTCTATGTTTTTTTCGGTCTTCATATCAAATCTATTGTATTCGGTCCAATAACATTTTTTAATAATCCGGCTAATTTTTTTCGGGATCTAAATAATTTTATTTTAATATTATCTTCTGATAAATCGACAATTTTTGAGATTTCCTTTATCGGCATTTCTTCAAAATAATATAAAGTAATTATAACGCGTTCATCTTCGTTTAATTTAAAAAGTGCATCGTTAATAATTTGTTTTCGCTCTTTATCATGTAAAAAATTAAGAGAATCATCCTTGTTTCCTAAATTCCGTTCTTTAAAGGTATCAATATTCTCCGAACTAATTTGCCTTTTATTTAGTTTCAAAACATCCAAACTGGCATAATAAGCAATTTTATAAATCCAGGTTGAAAATTTAGAATCTCCTTTAAATTTTTTTAAATTTTTATAAGCTTTTACAAATACGTCTTGTGATACTTCCTCTGCTTCTTCCCTGTTTTTAACAATTCTAATCGTTAGTGTAAACACCATATGCTTATACCTTTCAACTAAAAAAGCATAATCATTTATGTTACCTTTTAGGGTTTGTTGAATATAGTATTCGTCGGGTTTAGTGTTCATTTTGATTATAAGACGACTTTATACATTAGGTGGTTACAAATTAATATAATAATTGTCTTTTTTTGTAACCTGGTCAGGAGAATATTCGTCATACGGTTAAACAACTTAATAACTAAAATTTTATATTATGGAGGTAACACTTGTATTTATATCACTTTTCATCGTGATTTTTGGAATTTTTTATTTGCACTACTCAACCAGGAACAAAGAAAGATTGGCTTTAATTGAAAAAGGAGCCGATGCGAGTATTTTTTTTAGTGCAAAAGCAGCTCAAAAGAATTCATCCGTGCCTGTATGGAAAATTTTAATTCTAAATATTTCCGTATTACTTATGGGCATAGGCGCCGGGGTTTTTATAGGCGGTATATTAGACGCTTATACCTTAATCCAATCAAATATTGCCTTACCGGGATCTATGTTTTTAATGGCCGGACTTGGACTCTATGTTGGGTTTTCATTATCCAAAAAATTAGTAGAAAAAGAATAGTAATTACACTGTAGCTGGTGCTTGAGTTTTTCTTTTTAAATTGGTAAGGGGTTTGTATCTCAGGAGTTGTATGAATGGGGACTTTCAAGAGCCAGGTTGTTTACAATCAATCAGATAAGCGAATTGGAAATCAAAAAAGGTGATCTGTTTCCAGATCACCTTTTTACTCTAAATAACTATGCAACCTTTACTGCGTTTTAAATAATATCATTGGAGAATCCATTCATCGCGGCTGCTAAATTTTTGGATGATCCCTGTTTTTTCCGGCGCTGAGCTCAGGCCAGATCGAAACGGTCAAGATTCATTACTTTGTTCCAGACAGCCACAAAATCTTTTACGAATTTCACTTGAGAGTCCTCGCATCCATAGACCTCAGCGATTGCCCGAAGTTCTGAGTTAGAACCGAAAATAAGATCTACCCGTGTGCCGGTCCACTTAAGTTCGCCTGTTGCACGATCACGGCCTTCAAACAGGTCCTGGGATTCTGAAGTCGCCTTCCAGGTTGTGCCTAAATCAAGAAGGTTGACGAAGAAGTCGTTGGTGAGCGCCTCCGGACGTCTGGTGAACACTCCGTGACTGGTTTCGTCAAAGTTCGTATCAAGGACACGCATACCTCCAAACAGAGCCGTCATCTCAGGTGCTGTGAGCGTCATAAGTTGTGCTTTGTCTACCAACATTTCCTCTGTTGAGATTGTGTAATTGGTTTTCGAGTAGTTGCGGAATCCATCTGCAGCCGGCTCGAGGATAGAAAAAGATTCTACATCGGTTTGTTCTTGAGAGGCATCTGCTCGTCCCGGGCTGAAAGGCACTGAAACCTCATGACCGGCATTTTTAGCGGCCTTCTCAATACCTGCGCATCCGCCCAGAACGATTAGGTCTGCCAGCGAAACCATCTTGCTGGAAGGCTCCGTACTGTTGAATTCTTTTTGAATGCCCTCAAGCCTTTCCAGCAGTGTTGCCAGTTGAGTGGGATTATTGACTGCCCAATTGTTTTGAGGCGCAAGCCGAAGGCGTCCTCCGTTTGCACCACCGCGCTTATCTGAACCACGGAAGGTGGATGCTGAGGCCCAGGCGGTTGATACCAACTGGGATACAGACAGTCCTGAATCAAGTATTCTAGCCTTCAGTGAAGCGATGTCATTATCGTCAATCAGTTGATGTGTAACAGCTGGGATAGGGTCTTGCCAGATCAGTTCTTCCTTGGGCACTTCCGGTCCTAGATAGCGTTCTTTTGGACCCATATCACGGTGAGTCAACTTGAACCATGCACGGGCAAAGGCGTCTGCAAGTTCATCCGGATTCTCGAAGAAATGTCTTGAAATTGGTTCGTAAATAGGATCCACTCTCAAGGAGAGATCAGTGGTAAGCATAAATGGCGCATGGCTCTTTGTAGGGTCGTGGGCATCGGGCACTGTACCGGCTCCCGCTCCGTCCTTAGGTTTCCATTGAAAGGCACCTGCCGGGCTTTTTGTAAGCTTCCATTCGAAGCCGAACAGGTTCTCAAAGAAATTGTTGCTCCACTTGGTCGGGGTGGTTGTCCATGCTCCTTCGAGACCACTGGTAATTGTATCATCTGCATTACCGCTGCCGAAGGTGTTTTTCCAACCGAGACCTTGCTCCTCAATGCCTGCGCCTGCCGGTTCCAGTCCAACATACTTACCTGGATCTGCAGCACCATGTGTTTTGCCGAATGTGTGCCCACCGGCAATAAGCGCTACAGTTTCATAATCATTCATAGCCATACGGGCAAAGGTCTCACGAATGTCCTGAGCTGCTGCGAGCGGGTCTGGCACTCCGTTGGGGCCTTCCGGGTTCACGTAGATCAGACCCATTTGAACAGCAGCAAGAGGATTCTCCAGTTCGCGTTCACCGGAATATCTTTTGTCTCCTAACCATTCGCCTTCAGAACCCCAATAAATGTCCTCTGCAGGCTCCCAAACATCCTCACGTCCACCGGCAAAACCGAAGGTCTTGAAGCCCATTGACTCGAGAGCACAGTTACCGGTGAGGACCATCAGGTCTGCCCAAGAAATTTTACTGCCGTATTTCTTTTTGATTGGCCAAAGCAGTAAGCGTGCTTTGTCTAAGTTCGCATTGTCTGGCCAACTGTTGAGTGGTGCAAAGCGCTGGGTTCCGAAGCCCGCGCCACCACGACCATCAGCAATACGGTACGTACCCGCACTATGCCATGCCATCCGAATAAAGAATGGCCCATAATGACCATAGTCGGCCGGCCACCAATCCTGGGACGTGGTCATAAGTTCGAAAATGTCTTTTTTTACAGCATCCAGGTTGAGGCTCCTGAACTCCTCTGCATAGTTGAACGTCTCGCCCAAAGGATTGGAGAGCGAAGAATGTTGACGGAGGATATTTAACTTCAAAAGATTTGGCCACCAGTCACGGTTGTTTCTTACCGGTGGATTTAAACCTCCACCGGTAAATGGACACTTGCTTTCACTTTTGCTGACGTCTGCTAATTTTGCATCTGGATCTGTGTTATTTTCCATTTTTTATATTTTTTAGAAGTATAAATTTACAAAAATATTTGCGATAATTTTTATCTATAAATTTTATTTAATTATAGATTAAATTTATGTATTTCAGTTCTTATCATTCATCTATTTAGCTTATCAGCACTTTAAAGTGCCTAAAATTGTAAGTACTTTGAGTTGTAAGATAAAATAAAAGTGGGCTAATATTAAAAAAGTTTATTTGAAAAGGTTCTGTTTTAGAAAATTGTAGAAAAAAATAACCGCAAAGGGCGCAAATATTTGCAATTTATTGATTAACATTTTTTATGCAGACAGGTTGATTTGCCTATTCACTTTAATAGTTAACCTGATTGTTTTATTTCCGTTTTCATTTTCTGCAATCATTTTTTTTCTTTGTGTCCTTTGCGTTTTTTTTCTTGGCGAGCTTTGCGGTAAAAAAGGAACGAAGCAAAATTGCAATTCTCAATAGAGATCTATAAAATAATCCACATTGTTCTAAAACATAGCCTTTGAAAATTAGCTGTTTGGATGAACAAGTTTAAAAATTTACCGTATTATATCACTAACAAAATTCAAACCTCTTTTATTTTTAGAATTAGGCGCTCCAAATTTTATAAATTGATTAATTACAATAATAGCATTATATTTGGAAAAATTGAAAATCTAAAGGTATGCGATTCGCGATAAGTTATGTAAGTACTGCAAACAGGGATCTCAACCATGATGAAGTTACAGAACTTTTGGACCTGACCGAGTTAAGGAATAATGAGGAGGGTGTGAACGGGTTACTTATTTATTCCGGCGGCAATTTTTTTGAAGTTATAGTTGGAGAAGAAACCAAGATCAAGGAACTATTTGAAAATATCAAAGAAGATCCCAGACACAGAAATATAATGATTGTTTTTGAAAAAAAGATCAGCAAGCAGCTGTTCGATGATAATAAAGCCAATTTTATTTCTGAAAACACAAAACACCGCCAGATGAAGGTGGGAAATTTTCTTCATTACATTCAAGATCTTGATGATAGCACACAAAAAGCGGTAAAGAATATACTTGCGGCAATGGGTGAAAACAGTTAATTTAGTAAAATCCTGTGTTACTTTACTTTAGTCAGTTCAGGCACTCAAAATTTTATGAACGGATGAGTTAGGTGCGTGTTAAAACGTGTCGCTCTTTAATGCCTATTTGAACCTTTTTTCATATAAGCATATCAAATTATTGTTGTTGATATCTGGTGTGTCTCTTAACTTTTCTATGTCAAAATCACAAGTGTCACCTATTCTAAGTTTTATTGATATCTGCCATTTCCACAGTAATGCCGAGTAATAAAGCAGGCTATATTTATCAATTGATGTTTGTTTTATTTATTCCAGGGGAATGTTATGAAACAACATATTTTAATTCATTCCTGTAATAAGACGGACTTTTTCCGGTGAATTTTTTAAACTGTTTATTAAAATGGCTGAAATTATTGAATCCGCTTTCGAAACAAACATCCAGAATGCTCATTTGCTCCTCATGTAATAATTTGGACGCATGCACGAGTCTGTATTCATTGACGAACTGAATAAAGGTTTTTCCCGTGATTTTTTTAAAGTATCGGCAAAAGGAAGGAACGGTCATATTGGACATACCAGCAATTTCTTCCAGGGGAATAGGTCGTTTAAATTCTTCTTTCACGAAATTAAAGAGCACATTGATCCTGTTACTATCCTGAAGTTCTGCTTCAAGAATAAAACCCTGAGCATTTAAGATGGTATAGTTTTTTGCTTCTGCCAGAAGTTGAAAAATTTTTAAGAGCCCAAATAGTTTTTCATAATTATTTAGTTCATCCAATCTTTCTATTTCCATCCCAATATTTCTTTTTTCCTCGCCGTGAAATACTATTCCCATTCTTGAAGTTTCCAGGAGGGATTTTACATTTTTCATCTCGGGAACATCAAAAAAGGAAGTACCCAGGAAATCAGGTACTAGTTGAATAACGGTTTCACTTTGATTTCCGGTAAGATTGTCTGTAAATCCACAATGTGGCAGGCAAGACCCGATCAAAATGAGATCTCCTTTCCTGTAATGCGAAATATGACTTCCAATTTGCCTTTTTCCGGATCCGCCATTTACATATACCAACTCAACCTCAGGATGGTAATGCCAGAAGGTTTGATTTTTGTTCTGGCGACTTTTATTATAGTTCCGGTAAGAAAAGGAACTTCCGAAGTCCGGCACGATTTTTTCGAATTTTGGTTTTATTAAATTTTTCATATTATTCTATTTTAAATAGGAATAATGTAATAAATATTAAGTCATGATTTATCTTCAAAATTACCTGAAATGTATTCTAAATTAACTTTATTAAATGTTTAAAAATTGTTTAGAGTTAAAATAGAACATTTATAAGGTTATTTGATTGTATTATGACTCTGAAATCTAATGTAAGTTTGTTCCATAAAAATTAGAGTATTAACCTTTAAACTAAAAATTATGAAAAATGCACTTAAAATTTCCTTGTTAGTACTATTACTTAACACAGGGTCTATGATGCAAGCAGCTGAGGATTTAGACATTAAGGTTTTGGATAGTCAAAATCTAAGGGTAGAACTAAATAGCGGCAGCCAGGGAAATGTCCTTTTGATAAAGGATAAATTTGGGAAAGTCTTGTTCAGGGATAGTATAACTACGAACTTAACTTACCAAAAGACCTTTAATATGGAATTGGTTCCAAACGGGATTTATTATATGAATCTGGATAATGAATCTAGAATCCAAACCACCGCTATTGCTAAAACCAATTATGGATTGGAAATTGAAAAAGAATCCGGGATTGTTTTTAAACCTCTTTTTAAAATTAAGGATAAACAAGTTCGTCTGCTATTAACCAATCCTGAAGAAAAGAAAGCTTTCTTTAAGGTTTATGATTCTTATGGGATTTTGGTAGGAAACTTAAAAAGTAAAGAAGTTGTACTAAGGAAAACCCTTGATTTCTCTAATGTTCCATACGGGAAGTATAGAATTGAAATTGAAATTAACGGGCAAAATTTCACAAAAGAAGTATACTTATAATGGTATAACAATTTTATAAACAGAAAAGATCCTGCCATAGAGCAGGATTTTTCTGTTTCTGGTTATAATAAATATACTTCAACATTCGTGGCTAAATTACGAAACTTGACTAGTACGCTTTTTAAAGCCACGAATGCACGAATAAAATTATAAAGCCTTCTTCACTGAAATATCAAATTGAGCAAAGCCAGGAGTTTGCTTTTACCTTAACATTAGTGCATTCGTGGCTAAACTTTCTAAGATATTCTTTAAACCACTAATTCACTAATAATTAAATAAATTCTTATTCGAAATTGAAATTTCAAGATTTCCACCCCGAATTCAACAATTCGTCAAGATTTACCAGGGCAGCTGTAAATCCTTCTTTAAAACCCATTTCAAGCATTTTTTCAAGATCAGAAAGCTCACCAAATTTTGTTTCAATAGAAACTACTGTTGAATTTGATGTTTCACTGAAATTAACTGTCCAAAGTGATTTGGGAAATGCAGGATCAATTGTTCCCTTTTCGTCGCAAAATGCATCCCGACCTGAAAAACTTTTTAACGGTATAATCTCTTTATAATCTGCCCGTGACAAATGTTTTGTTGCATCCGGTCCTTCCATCGCATACAGCCAGTATCCGCCTTCTTTAAAATTCATTGTTTTGGTTTTTGCCTTCCAGGGTTTCGGGGCCCACCATTGGTCCAGGAGCCGACTTTCTGTCCAGGCAGCCCATACCTTTGAGATTGGCGCTGCAAATTCTCTTTTTACATGGATTTTTTTATTTTCCCTGTCAATGGAAAAATTCATTAAAAGATCTACTTTCATTTTGTTTGAATTTTAGTTTATAAATGCCAGTTAATGCTGATCAAGAAAACCGTCAAATTCTTTCCATTGTGTTGTGATAAAATGACTGCAAATTTTCCATCTGAAGTTTTATGGTTTCAAATTCGAAATTATCAATGCTATTAAAGAAAAAGCGCCTTTTCCAGATTGGAAAAATTCTTTTTTCTATACTAAAGATAAATCATATAAATTTTTGAAGAAAAGATTTTATCTATTTTTTATGAGTGATTTAGCAGTCAATAAAAAAACAAAAATAACAATCCAATGTCGCGACATTTCCGGTGAGCTACTTAATTTAAATACCAACCGTACATATTAAATACAGAAGCATTTTCAATGGTCAGGATTTGGTTCTCAATAGAAAATGGAAATGATTTTTTGTTTTTAAAGAAGTAAAAAAAATAGGTTAGATTGCATTGAAAATAAGGGAAATGCCATTTTCCGGTGTAGCATTCCTTCAGTTCATTCTAAGGCATGTATACAGTACACTAAAGGTTTTTAAACAGATTTACATTTAAAACATGAAATGAAGATTTTAAAAGACATTAACGAACTTGAGCAGGCCGGGGTTATTTCAAATAAATCGGCGGATAATATTCGTGATTACTACCGGGATAAAGGGGAATTCTCAAATAATCGCCTTTTTATAGTTTTTGGAATTCTGGGAGCAATTTTGGTTGGACTTGGGTTTATCCTGATCATTGCCCATAATTGGGACGAACTTTCAAAAATTGCAAAAACATCCTTCGCTTTTCTTCCACTCCTTCTCGGACAAATTCTATGCGCCTTCACCCTGATCAAAAAACAGGACAGTGTTGTATGGAAAGAGAGCGCCACTGCTTTTTTATTCTTCGCAGTTGGGCGGTTATAAGCCTTGTAAGCCAGATCTACAATATTCCAGGAAATCTCGGTTCGTTTCTGCTGCTCTGGATGCTTCTTTGCCTTCCCCTTATTTACATAATGAGATCCTCCATTGTTTCCTTGCTCTATTTGATAGGAATAACCTATTATGCCTGTGAGACCGGATATTGGTCATTTCACTCGTCAGGGACATATTTTTACTGGTTGTTATTATTGGGTGCTTTGCCTCATTATTACCTTTTGTACAAGAAACAATCCGGTAGCAATTTTATGATCCTCCATAATTGGATAGTTCCGCTTTCAATAGTTATTAGTCTGGGTACCGTGACCGATAGAACAGGTGAACTGATGTATATCTCATATTTCAGTCTTTTTGGCTTGTTCTCTTTAATGGGGAAATCCCAGTTTTTCGACCTGCAAAATTCCCTGAACAACGCATACAAAATTGTGGGTTCCCTTGGTACAATTGGATTGCTTCTCGCACTGAGTTTTGATTGGTTCTGGATGCACTTAAGAACTGGCGATTCTTTATTCACCTATGCAATTGGTTCCCCGGAATTTTTCGCTGCTGTAACCCTGACATTATTGGCCGGAGTGCTTTTTTTCTTTCAACATGTAAAAAGCAGCCCAACAGATTTTGTTTTCGCTTTTTTTATACCCATCTTTTTTCTTGGGCAAGTGTCAATTATTGCTGTAGTGCTTATAAACGTTCTTGTTTTTGTGATAGGGATATTTAAAATAATAGAAGGGGTTAAAAAAGATCATTTGGGAATAGTGAATTACGGCTTAATTATAATTACCGCCCTGATTGTTTGCAGGTTTTTTGATACCGACCTGAGTTTTATCTTCAGAGGAATTTTGTTTGTCTTGGTTGGAGTAGGCTTCTTTTTGACAAATTTCCGGATGCTTAAAAAAAGAAAAGCAAATGATTAACAGGAAACTATCAGTGTTCTTTTTTATCCTAGTCGCATTAGTCCAGCTATACGTTCCCGTCAAAATGATATTTGACAGGGAAAACGTGTTGGAAACAGGAGCGGAATTTAAATTCAAGACCGCACCCATAGATCCAAACGACCCGTTCAGGGGCAAGTATATCACCCTGAATTATTTAGACAACAATTATCGGGTGAAAGACGATGGTTCCTGGGTTGATGGAGAATCGGTATTTGTTACATTTTTAAATAATAAGGACGGATTTGCATTTATTGGAGCTGTTTCAAAAGAAAAACCTTTAAACAGTCAGGATTTCTTAAAAACAAAAATGAGGTTGATACATCCCGATAATTTTGATTCTAAAGTAAAACTATTGATTGAATATCCTTTCGACCGGTATTATATGGGAGAATTCAAGGCAAATGATGCTGAATTAGCTTATAATAAGTCATTGCAGGATACTACCCGGATAACTTATGCTTTGGTAATGATCAAAAATGGAGATGCAGTTTTGAAGGATGTCTTAATAGATGGGATTTCAATAGAAGAAATTGTGAGAACGGATCAGCTCAATAAAAATTAAAAGATCAACGTGACCTGTTAGAGAATAAACCTGATAAACTCCTGAGTTTATAGTAGAATTTTAACTTACCCAAAACCTGTCGTTTGAACTACTTTAGGCACTTCGAACTTTATGAACTTATAACTTCTCCTTTATAATATTTGCCCTGCCAGGTGTTTTTTTCTGCCAGTTTTTGGTCAATTTTAGCGACAACTTCAAAATTCTTCATTTGGTTCCATTTCGGTGCGATCAACAGATCGTAAGGAGCTTCACTCACAAATCTTTCAATGCTGATATCCGGTCTTAAAAAACCGATGAAATCGCTCATAAAATCTATATAATCTTCAGAAGTAAACAAGTCAAAATTCTCCGGATCTCTTTTGTACTGAACCGCCATAACCGTTTGTTTTACAATTTGTAAATGATGCATTTTTAAGGTGTCAATTGGAAGTTTAGAGATCTCGGTTGCGTGGCTCAGCAATTCGGCCCTGGTTTCCCCGGGCAGGCCAATAATTAAATGAGCCCCCAGATGAATTCCTTTATTGGCGCAATTTTCATAGGCAGTTATGGAATCTTCAAAAGTGTGACATCTGTTAATCGTCAGCAGGGTTTTATTCAGCGTACTCTCAACTCCAAATTCCAGGGAAATGAAGTGTTTTTTCGATAAAAATGACAAATAATCAATTAGCTCGTCTGAAATGCAATCGGGGCGTGTGCCAATGATCAATCCAATAACCTGGGGAAAATCCAAGGCTTCATCATACATTTTTTTAAGCGATTCAATATCTGAAAAGGTATTTGTATAAGCTTGGAAATAGGCGAAGTAATTTTGATATTTGTGCCTTTTTGAAAAAAAAGCGAGCCCTTTTTCCAATTGTTGAGTAATGCTTTTTTCAGGTTCGCAATAACCCGGATTAAAGGAATTGTTGTTGCAGTAAGTACAGCCGCCGTAACCTTTTGAACCGTCCCTGTTGGGGCAGGTAAACCCAACATCCAATGATATTTTTTGAACTCTTTCCCCAAAGTTCAATTTGACAAAAGAAGAGTAATCGAGATATCGTTTTCCTGTAATTTTCATCTAAAGATATTGAACGACAAAATTATCAAAAGAATATGGATTGGGTCATTTTTAACCGCTAATTCTGGGTCTTTTCTTTTCTGATTAAAGAGTTAAACCTGAAAAAGTCAGTTTGAAATAGGCAATAAAACAAGGAAGACATAATTAGACATTCTTGTAAGCCACTAATGCACTAATATTTTATAAAATCTCTTTGGATGAAGTTATTTATGAGAAAACGTCAATCCATTAAAAAAAATTAAAAATGGCCAAGATTCATTTTATTTAAACATAGTGTCTCCGTGGCTAAACTCAAAAAGTCGTTTTTTTAAGCCACTAAGGCACTAATATTTTTATATAATTTTATTGGATGAAGTTGATTTGAGAACAGTTCAGTCTATTAAAAAAAATAAAACGGCCAGGGTCATTTTATTTTTACATTAGTGTCTCCGTGGCTAAACTTAAAAAGTCGTTTTTTTAAGCCACTAAGGCACTAATATTTTTATATAATCTTATTGGATGAAGTTGATGTGAGAACATTTCAATCTAATTAAAAAAATTAAAAACGGCCAAGATCTATTTTATTTTAAAATTAGTGGCTTCGTGGCTAAACTTAACAAGACGTTTTTTTAGCACTGTTTAATCTCTTAGGGTTTAATTATCCGATACTTGCATGGTATTTTTCCATTTTTGGAATTTGGAATTTGTTTTTTTGGAATTTTACACCTCATATGCTTGCATCGAGTTAATTCAATTGTGATTTTAAGATGGAATTTCAGTCGGGGAATTCTTTTAATAGCTGTACTTTGCTGATATCACAAAATATTTATTCAGAGCAAACCATATAATTTCAATAGATCCGGTTCAATGAAATTTCCCCCGCATAGATTCTTTAAAACAGTATTTTTCAGTCTTTTTCTTATTTTTTGGAATGCATCATTAATTGCCCAGGTTAAAATTGGTTCCTGGAACCTTCAGAATTTCGGGAAGACAAAATCTGATCAGGAAATAAATTTCATTGCAAATACTTTAAAGGAATTTGATATCATCGCCATTCAGGAAGTAGTGGCAGGTTATGGAGGAGCCCAGGCTGTTGCGCGGCTGGCCGATGAACTCAACAGGAAAGGCTCAAAATGGGATTATGTGATAAGTGATCCTACCAACAGCACGCCCTATGGAACCGAGCGTTATGCTTATATATGGAAAACAGGGAAAGTGAAAAAAGTGCAGCTGGCCTGGTTGGAACAAAATTATGTAAATGATATTGACAGGGAACCGTATTTTATGAATTTCAGTTATAATGGAACGGTGTTTAGCCTTGTGAGTTTTCACGCCATTCCAAAGAAAAAGCAACCTGAAACCGAGATAAAATACTTTAAATTCCTGCCGGCCCGATACCCCGATAAAAACCTGATCTTTCTAGGGGATTTTAATGCGCCTCAAAGTCACACCGTTTTTAATCCGCTGAAAAAAATGGGATACAAACCCGTTCTTACAGCTCAAAAAACAACAATGAAAATGCATTGTGTCGCTGAAGAATGCCTGGCTTCAGAATATGACAATATCTTTTACAATTCCAATACCACTCAAATGCTCAATTCCGGGGTGGTCCTTTTTTATGAGAGTTTTCCAAATATGGTGGCAGCCAGGAGGATTTCAGATCATATCCCGATTTGGGCCGAGTTTGATTTTCCTGCCGCTGGAGGAATTTAGAGATGGGAAGTTAGAACTGCGAAGTGAAAAAGAGAATACAACCAGGCGAAAAGACTGAAAAAAAGTTTCTGTTTTAGAAATTTGTGGAAACTACAATATTTTTTAGTGAGGCTTAGGGGCTTGGTGGCAAAAGATCAAGCATTCTATAATATGTTTAAATTTTATCTGCGAAGATTTGCGAGATCTGCGGGCAATTTTTTTTCTTTCTATTTTTGCATGTTGAACATGTTTTTGATTAATTATTTTCTAATTATTGTGATAACTTCTATATTTTTTTAAACAGGATTTAAAATTTTAATTCCTTATCTTAGAATTTAAGCAGGCTTGATAGTTATCTTTACTTTTTAAGAAATTTCTGAAGAGGCTTGATTTTTGTTTAAACATCTCCTGTAAATTAATTATTGCCAATTAAATAACTTCGATGAATACAAATGTTTCTAATGCAGATATGGAGGAACTTCGAAAGGCTAAACGCTTACTCGAGAACCCGGGACTTGCGGCCAGGATCACCAATTATATTGGAATGCCAATCGAAAAAGGATTTGAGATGCTCCCCAAAAACTGGAACGAAAAAGTTGTTAAGATCACTCATACTGCCATTCAAAAGTCATCAGAAGCTGCACTTTTTACAGTGAAGGATGAACCGGGAAAAAGGACTTCAAACAAATGGCATAAACTGGCGGTAGCTACATCTGGTGGACTGGGCGGTTTCTTTGGTTTCGCGGGCCTGGCAGTGGAAATTCCAGTTTCAACTACCCTTATGCTCCGGTCCATTGCCGATATTGCACGTTCCCAGGGAGAGTCTGTTAAGAATGTTGAGACTAAACTGGAATGTATGCAGGTTTTGGCTTTAGGTGGAGAATCAGGTTCAGATGACGGTACAGAGAGCGGATATTACGTTACCCGGGCATTATTGACAAAATCGATGACTGAAGCCGCGGAGTTTATAGCTAAAAAAGGATTTGTTGAAGAAGGCGCGCCTGTTCTGGTAAGGTTTTTTGCAAATATAGCCAGTCGGTTCGGGATTCAGGTCAGTGAAAAAGCTGCGGCACAGGCCGTACCTATAATAGGTGCAATTAGCGGGGCCGCATTAAACACAATTTTCATCAATCATTTCCAGGATATGGCTACAGGACATTTTATAGTCAGAAAATTGGAGAGGATTTATGGAAAAGAGGTGATAAAGGACTTGTATAAACAAATTCCGGATTGAAAAATTCAAGATTTAAAATTTAGGATTCAAAATTTCAAATTCCAAATTCGTGTTTCTGCATTTTTTTACTCAATACTCAATTCTCAATACTAATTCCTGCCTCTTAGTTTTATAATCCGGAGAAGGTATCACCCTGTTTTAAATCTCCCGATTTATATCCTTTCTTAAACCAGTCCATACGTTGTTTTGAAGTTCCATGGGTAAAAGCATCGGGAACTATCCTTCCGGAGGTTTGTTTTTGAATGGCATCATCTCCTACCGCATTCGCAGCGCTTAAAGCTTCTTCAATATCTCCTTCTTCCATATATTCACGATTGTGGTGTGCCCAAACCCCAGCGTAAAAATCGGCCTGTAACTCAAGGGCAACGGATAATTCGTTGGCTTCAATCTGACTTATTCCCTGCTGAAGTTTCCGCACTTTCCCTGCGGTACCCAACAGATGTTGCACGTGATGACCTACTTCGTGAGCGATTACATAGGCAATGGCAAAATCGCCGCCTTCAGCTCCAAAACGGGTGCGAAGTTCTTCAAAAAACAGGAGGTCCATATAAACTTTTTCATCGCCGGGACAGTAAAACGGGCCGGAGGCCGATGAAGCTCCGCCACAGGCTGTGCTTACCGCGTCCGTAAATAAAACCATTCCGGGTTCCCTGTAGTCTGCTCCGTTATCGGCGAACAGCTCATTCCAGATATCCTCGGTATCTGCGAGCACGGTAGAGGCAAAACCTCCCAGTTCTATTTCTTCTGCGGTGAGTTCCCGTTCCTCTGTTGCTACAGGGATCTGATCTTGTAACTGGTTGAGGATTTCAGCGGTATCTCCCCCGGAAAACAATTGTATCGCCAGAAAAATGATCCCAATAATACCTCCTCCCACAGCAATTTTACCACCGGTGGATTTACCTCTTCTGTCATCAACGTTGCTGCTTTGTCTTCTACCTTGCCATTTCATGGAGTTGTGGTTTAAAATTTTTTGGCCAAATTAAATAAAAATAGCAATTGGTGTGTATTTTTTTTTCATAAAGTTGAGCAGAAATTGAAGGTTTATGGAAAAAATGGATCGGTAATAATTTGTTTATCAGGGAAGCGGAGATCCTTTGAAGGTTTTTCGAAACGGGAGTTAAAGAAGATTTTAGGAAAACTGAAGAGCGACTCCAGTTCCAATTAAAAAGAATATTCTGGCAAGTAAAACAAAAGATACCAGGCTTTTCTTTTAGATCTTTGTTCCTAATTTTATCTTTCTGTTCAATTTGTAATTGCTCTTTAAGACTTTCAGCAAATACAAAAAGGCCAAAAGGATTATCGGGACAATAACCATGAAGATCCAAAACCTGATGGGAAAGGAGTCTTTAAAGTCCAGAATGAGATAAATAGTGTAATCCAAAGTTTAAAGTTTAATATTGTTTATTTGTCTACCAGAATGGATTCCCAATAAAGTTTGTCGAAGGTTGAAAGGAACTGAATGGTATTTACAAATTCTTCACCCTTGATGCAAACGTTAAATTCCTTAAAATGAAGGAAAGAAAGAGAGATAGTTTCAAAATTTTCATTCAGCCATTCGCACCAAAATGAACCGAATTCGTCCAGTGCTAATTTTTCATTTTTCTTAAGCCATCCAACTATAACTCCAGAATTTTTATCTATATCCTCGATAAATTCCAGTTCGTTTTGCAAATAAGTCTCTTTTTGATGATAGCCCATTAATCTAACCATGACTTCATAAAAATCCAGAAAAGCTTCTTCATAACTATTCCATTGGTTACAACAAGGTTTTTCAAGTTCACGGATATCCAACTCAAAACTTTTAAAAGTCCCGGAATTTAAATAAGCTTCTGAAGGTTTACAGATTAGGCAATGTTCATCCTGAATATTTTTTCTTAATTCCAGATAAACGTGCCTGGTTTTTTGTATCCAAGATTCAATATCCACCATAGAATAAAATCCATCCTTTTCAAGGGTTTTAAAATCGGATATTAAATTTGATATGGCCATATTTGAATAATTACCAGTTTATTTTAATTGGAAAGATCATTTCTTCTTCAGGCGCCAGGATCTTTCTTTTGCCATGCAAGTACTCTTTGCCCCCCGGAAAAATCAGAACATTTAAATACTAAACCTTTCATTTGTAAAGCTACCTGCATTCATTAAGAATTCATTACGGTTTTCCGTAAACAGGTGAAAAATAGTAATGCTGATGTAGAGTTCAAAATGTGAAAACTGCAAATTCTATATTAAATTGATAAATCAGAATTTTGACTTATTTTAATTTTTGACCTGAAAGTTCCACTTTGAGATTTTCTTCTGATTCGATCAGAATTAAAATGTTCTTGAAACCAACAAAAGAAATCAGGACAAAGCAAAAGAAGCCAGGAGAACAAAGAACCACCTGAAAATTGTCTAATGTCTAAGGGTTTCCATATCTTAATGTCAGCTAAGAAATGAGCATAATGGAAACCCAATTTATCCCCGCTTATGATCTACGGATTAACCCAATAGCTACTTGGGGACCAATAATAAAATAAATAATATTTATATATATGAAAACAATAATTATTGCGACCGATTTTTCTGAAGAAGCCGAAAACGCCCTTGAATTTGTGGGTCCTTTTGCAAAAAAAATTGATGCAAAAGTCATTTTATTTAATACTTTTAATATTCCCTTACATTTATCCAATTCCATTCTCCCTGTAAGCAGTATTACAACATTGGAAGAAAAAAATAAAGCCCTTTTAAGCCGGAGAGCTTCAAAATTGGCTGTGGAATATGGCATTGAAGTTGGGCTTGAATCAAGGTTGATGCGGGAGGTTGAAGAGGAATTGGACGAATTATTCACAAAATATAATGCAGATTTTATAGTCATGGGAATGGCATCCAGATCTGTCGCACAGGATCTTTTCGGAAATACTACAACTTCGGCGATGATGCGGTTAAAATTTCCAGTGCTTGCGGTGCCAAAAGGTGTTTCTTTTAATGGAATGAAGAAGTTTCTTTTTGCTTATGATAAACTTCAAAATGGATCTGTTGAGGTATTGGATAAGGTTAGGGAGGTCGCGATGGCATTTCAGGCTGAAGTTGAAATTTTCCATGTACAAAAGTTCCTGGGAAAGGAGGAATTAGAATTTCCGGGGAAAGATAAGATCGAGGAAATCTTTAAAGAAGTTAAGCATTCCTATAAAAAGATAGATTCCGAAGCGGTGTTAGAGGAAATTCAAAGGGAAATTAAGGACACCAAAGCCGATCTTTTGATCATGATTCCTCAAAAATACGGTTTCTGGGAATCGTTCATTCACCGTAGCAAAACCCGGGTGATGGCTTCGGGATCTGAAATCCCGCTGCTCTCAATTCCAACATGAGGTTATAGTTTACTTTTTTTAGAACCATAAGGCAGACGAGAGAATAAAGATAATAGATGAAAAATTATTAAGTTGACAGATTAAATTGTCACATAATTTTATCTGTCAAAATGTGCTGTCACCTTAATATCTGATTTTAGGCATTTCGGGGATTCAAAACTTTTTAAACGTAAGTGTGAAAAGGATAAAAAAAATCGGCCCCAAATACTGCGGGACCGATTTTCACTACCAACTAACTAACTAACTAACTAAAAATAAAATTATCGCCATCCTCCACCAAGGGCCCTGTACAAATCAACAATTGAATTGAGTTTGTTAAATCGGGCATTTACCAGTTCCAATTGAGAATTAAGGGTATTTTCCCTCGCGGTAAGAACTTCCAGATAATTTACCATACCATTGTTAAGCAATTCTTCTGAATAAGAAGTTGCCAACTCGTAGGCGTCGAATTCCTTTGTTTTCACCCCAATTTTCTCAACAGCAGCTTCATAATTATACATGGCATCAGAAACTTCTCTGGAAGCGATCAGCAGGGATCTTTCAAAATCAATCAATGCGATTTCCTGTTGTGCCTGCGAGACTTCATATTGTGTTCTTATTTGTCTTCCGTTTATTAAAGGTTGCGCCACAGAAGCTATTAAATTGGCAAATAATGAATTTGCGTTAAACAATTCGGCTATGTCCAGGCTCCGGAAACCACCGGTAGCTGTTAACCTTAAGGTTGGATAAAAACTGCTGCGGGCGACATTTGTAAGTTCAAAGGCATTTACAAGATTATATTCTGCTGCAATTACATCGGGCCTGTTCCTAAGTAGCTGACTTGGAAGCCCGGTATGAAGCGGGACGGCAATAACCTGGTTGCCCATGACTGTTCTATCAATTTGTCGCGGTGCATACCCCAATAAAATTGAGAAAAAATTTTCCAGCAACCTTATTTCATTTTTGATATCAATTAATACGGCCTGAGCACGGTATAATTGTGCTTCAGTCTGTTTTACACCAACTTCAGTTACGCTTCCGGCTTCCTTTAAGGCTTTGGTCGTTTCCAGGCTGCTTTCCCTGGTGGTAATTGTTTCTTCAGTGATCCTTTTTTGTTCATCCAGGGCCAGTAACTGATAATAAGATGAAGCTAGAGCTGAAATGAGTTCGGTTTTTACAGCCTGATGTGCAGCAGCGGTTTGAAGGTATGAAGCCTGAAAAGCACGATCATTACTTCTTATTCTTCCCCAAATATCGGCCTCCCAGGATAAATTACCTGTCGCTTCATATTGAGTTTGGTTGCCATCAGAAGTTGTTGCGAAGGGACTGTTTTTTGAAAGGATTTGATGATTTACGCTCCCGTTAAGGCTGAGAGTAGGTAAATATCCTGCTTTCCCTTGTTTTACATAGGCTTCTGATGCCGCTAATTGCTGAAGGGCGATCCTTATATCCATATTGCTTTTCAGCCCTTCTTCTATATAGGAAATAAGTATAGGATCTGTAAACATTTCCCGCCAGGAAACATTCGCCATATTAAGGCTGTCCTTAGAGAGATTGTCGGTGCGGTAGAATTCTTCTTTAACCACTTCCGGTGCGGTGTAATCTCTTGCGACAAAACATGACTGCAACGAAAATAACACAGCAGGGATTAATATGAATTTATATATTTGAAACTTCTTCATTTTGTATTTTTTACAATTGGTCAATTTTTTCGACAATTACTTCTGGTTTTTTACTTACTTTTTCCTGTAGCCATTGGAAGAAGATGAACAAAATGGGGATAATAAATACTCCCAATACGGTTCCTACCAGCAAGCCTCCTACGGCCCCGGTACCAATCGATCTGTTCCCCGCCGCTCCGGTTCCTCCCGCAAAAACCAGTGGGAGTAATCCAATGATAAAGGCAAGCGAGGTCATTAAAATAGGTCTTAGTCTCACCTTGGCCGCGTCAAAAGCAGCATCTGCAATTGTAAATCCTGCCTTACGCCTCTGGATCGCGAACTCCACAATTAAAATCGCATTTTTGGCCAGGAGTCCCAGCAACATAATAAGGGAGATCTGGAAATAAATATTGGCCTGCAGCCCAGTAAATTTTGTAAATAAATAAGCCCCCATTACCCCAACAGGTAACGAAAAAAGTACGGTCAATGGAAGTAAATAACTTTCATATTGAGCAGCGAGAATAAAATAAACAAACAGGATACTCAGAAAGAAGATTAGAGCCGTTTGGTTTCCTGCTGAAATCTCTTCCCGTGTGAGGCCGGAGAAATCTATTGAAAAATTAGCGGGAAGGGAAGATTCACTTACTTCCTGAACGGCAGCAATAGCATCTCCCGTAGAATATCCGGGTGCAGGAGCACCGTTTACGCTGGCAGAATTGAACAGGTTGAACCTTGTTACAGATTGAGGTCCATAAACCCGTTTCAGTTTTACAAATTCCGTAATGGGTGCCATTTCACCTTTGTCATTTCTCACAAACAGGGAATTAAGATCGCTCACTGTTGCACGATCCTGTGGCAATGCCTGCACGTAAACCCTGTACTGTTTTCCAAAACGGGCAAAATCGGCTGCATAAATACTTCCTATATAACCCTGAAGAGTGGAGAAAATACTGCTTATTGAAACCCCTGCTTCTTTAGCCTTAGGAACATTTATGTCCATTTCATATTGCGGATAGTTTGTGTTAAAGGAACTTTGCGCGTACAAAACTTCCGGACGCTGTGACAGTTCCGATAAATAGGCCTGGGCGGTCTGGTCTAAATCCCGGAAACTTCCTCCGGAACGGTCTAAAATTTTCATTTCAAACCCCCCTGAAATTCCGAACCCTGGGATACTTGGGGGTGCAAAAAACAACATGTTGGCACCCGGAATTCCCGCGGCTATCTGAAACATTTTACCTGTAAGGGCATCAGAGGAAACGGCCTCGTCTTTACGATCTGCCCAAGGGTCTAACCTCACGATACCGAAAGCATTATTGCTACCGGCCCCGCCAATTAAACTGAACCCATTTATTAAAGTAACTCCCTCCACACCTGGCATTTGGCGGATTTTTTCGCTCAGCTCACTTGTGAGCTCTACTGTTCTGTCCAGGGAAGCTCCGGCAGGAAGCTCAATATTGGCGAATACCATCCCTCTGTCCTCGTTGGGAACAAACCCTGTAGGAGTGTTGTTCGCTGCCCAAAAGATGCTTCCCACAGAAATTAAAAGTATAACAACGGTTATCCATTTGTGCTTATATAAGAAAATAAGGGAATTTCCGTATTTTTTAGTTGTAACGGCGAAAGCTGTGTTAAATGAAGAATAAAAACGCTGTAAGAAACTCTTCTTTTTTCCTTCTTTATCCTTGTGAGGTTTAAGCAGCAAAGCACACAATGCAGGACTTAAGGTCAAAGCATTTACAGCAGAAATTGCTATAGCCACAATTAAGGTGACCCCAAATTGTTCATAAAACACCCCGGTTGGTCCTGTAATAAAAGTTACCGGGATAAACACAGCTC
>Ga0307487_1000974_pt1 | contig 21208 bp, 25 predicted proteins | sample CBIW12metaG_FD_203665 | JGI IMG/M metagenome (GOLD analysis project Ga0307487, IMG submission 203665) | Sea-ice brine microbial communities from Beaufort Sea near Barrow, Alaska, United States - CBIW 1.2 | ecosystem: Environmental > Aquatic > Marine > Coastal | place: USA: Alaska | collected... | reverse complement strand
AGTGGGGGTAGCAGTTTACTGAGTATAGTTTGTTTACGTTTTTCACTATAACGTGGCATGATGTGTCCTTGTTGCCCCCATTTGGATTATTCTTTAGGGGTGACAACTATCCTGCCATAGGGGGATACATTGTCTTTATTGCGTATTCTCTGCATAATATAAGGAGATTATTATTATAATTTCTGCATATAACTGAGAAACATATGAAGCATATTACCTATATTCATGAAAATAAAGACTGGACTGAGTGGCAATGGTCAGATAAAAAACTGCTGCCATTGGTCAGTCTTGTGTGTATATTACAAGGCCGTTTACTTGGTAAACTATTAACGTTAGGGTTCGATCTCAACGTTGAGGCACAATTAGATGCGGTGACTTTAGAGATTGAGAGGGAGTCATTAAATAATGAGCAAGTATGTTCTTCTGTCGCGTGATATTTAGGTGTAGATAACGGTGTATGCCAACTGCTCCTCGTGAGATTGATGCAGTAGTAGAAATGATGCTAAATGCCACCTATCATTATCAACAGCCACTATATTTGGAAGATTTTCTCGGGTGGCATCGAGCATTATTTCCAGATGGGTATAGTGGTCTTTATCGCATTCAAGCAGGTAGTATCCGTGATGACAGCAAAGGACCTATGCAAGTGATTTCTGGTGGTTACGGTCGTGAACAGGTTCATTTTGTTGCGCCTAGTGCCGATAGGCTACCAGATGAGCTAGGAAAATTTTTATCATGGTTTAATACCTCACCAAATGAGCAAGACAATATAGATCTTGTCATCAAGGCAGGCGTTGCTCATCTATGGTTTGTGACGATCCATCCATTTGATGATGGCAATGGACGATTGACCCGTGCTATTACGGAGAGAGTGTTGGCGCAAAGTGATGACAGTACTCAACGCTTTTATAGTATGTCAGCGCAGATTCTTAAACAGCGCAACGACTACTATAAAATACTGGAGAGAACGCAAAAAGGTAATACTGATATCACTGATTGGTTGGTTTGGTTTTTACAAACGCTAGAGCAAGCACTGATTGCTGCTCAAATGACCACTGATAGAATTATTAATAAAGCGAGTTTTTGGGAGACGCATCGAAAGCACGCGTTGAATGATAGGCAAGTAAAAATGCTGAATATCTTACTGACTGACTTTTATGGCAGGTTGACCACTAAGAAATGGGCAATTATGACTAAGTGTTCTATAGATACAGCACTACGGGATATCAATGATTTAGTAGAGAAGGGTATGCTGCAAAAGTCTGAGGCTTTGGGGCGTAGTACGAGTTATGAGTTAGCTTTGTGATAAAGATCATGTGGTTTTATTAAATTTCTGATGCATGAAGTTATAAAAGACTGGCTCAGCAGTCTTTTACAATTGGTTCCATTATAGTGGTCTATTTTGAGTGGTCTATTAATTGATCAACGAGTCTTGTTAGGTGGTTCCTTTGGGGTATACCCTAAATTTATTAATAGGATTTCATAGCAAGTATGCCAAGGCTGTCATTAGATAAAATAATTCATCATCAAAAGCACCGCTACTGTCATTAAAAATGAAGATACCAATATTAAAACGCATGTCGATCTAGCCAAGTCTGTAAACATTTTATTATCCTTAATGTAAGTCTAATTAAACGTTCTATTAATTAATAATATATTATAATAGTAAAAATATGTCGATTTCTTTAAATTAACTGGGCTACAGCCGAACGATTAACACCTGCTATGCGCACCGACTATGATTTAATGAGATATATCTAAACTGAACTACTCCCCTATCCTAAAAATTTTGAGGTAGCAGGCTACTTCACTGATTAACATTACATTTCCCAAAACAGACGTTAAAATGCGAGTGACTTTGCAAGAATGCGGTATAAATTGTGGTATATTTTAAAGGAAAATATCTGGCAGCCTTATCTATCAAGGCTCAAAGCGTCTAGTTTGGTTCCTTATGTAGGAGGTAAACACGATTTAAGGTGATACATTCAGACTTGAGTGTATCGCCTACCAGTATCGAATAACACCACTACCGAAAAGCGATAGTACCTAGCAGACACTACCGCCATTGGCGAATGTTTACGAATGCTTACTTTAAGATAGATATGCTCAAAAATGAGCACACCTAAAAACAGCCGACTGTCCCTATAAACCTAACTTATGTTTAAATAATTAGTTAAGAAAACTAAAGTTGTTCTATATAAATAATGCTTTATAATCGAGTGTTTTACAATTGAGATAGTAATAATGAGCAATTTGCAATCAAAGGTATTATCAGTTAGTGAGTGGTTTTTTGGAGTAGTGTTTATATTAGGAGCACTAATATCATTACTTGAAGGAAGTCTACTGTCTGGGGTATTGATGCTGATTGCAGGGAGTTTGTTTTTACCACATGTTAAACGCCTTATTTTGGATAAAGAACCTAGATTAAGCAGAGGTAAAATTACAGCAGCAGGGTGTATATTCTTAGCTGTATCAGCGTTTTTTATTCCACCAGACGATAAGACAAAAGATGACGATAATAAAGCTGAAGCATTAACTAGCGATTCAGCAGCTACAGAAACGGATCTAGAAGTTGTTGAACCTGAAATGTTAGGCGGTAAAACCAAGGGAGACTGATACGCTGTATGTAAAGACGACATCCAAAACCGTCTAAAAAACCCGCGTTCAATGGACGCTGATATTTACGCAATTCTGTTAGAAGATATGGGCGACGGCACACATGATTTATGGTTTGAGTTCTACACTAAGAACAGCTTTAACGCTGAAATAATTCATATGGCAAAATGCTCTTTTGATAGTAAGACAGGTGTAATGCTAAGTGCAGAGTTTGCAGAAAAATAGCTTAATGTTGGTATTATTGTTGTTATAGAGCAGAAATATAAATAAGAAACACCGTAAACACTAGGGTTACATCCTACTGTTTACTTCCTGCAGTGCCGTCCACACTCAAAATATTACCTGATAACCCAGTCAAAAAACTATCGAGCAAAGCCCACCGTGTACACTCAGGTATACACTACCGCAATAAATAAAACTACATTCATTTAACTATCAATAAGTTAGCAACCTGTTGATTCTCACCAGAGGCAACGGCCCTGTGATAGTAGCAAGTGGCACTGCTACTAAAAATATTTAAGCATGGTGGCGCAAAAAATGTTTTTAGCTACCTATCAGGTAAAGACGTCGATTGTGAAAAAAACTAATTATTGATAGGTGGTTTTAAGCCAACAGTCCCAAATGGATGGTCGCGTGTGTCCTTTCATATATGTCGTATATGAAGCTTAATCCTTAGCTAAGAATTAAGCTGTGTTATAATTCAATTTTTTTAATAGACTTATAAGAAAATATTAAATATATTCTTATAAATAAGGCACACAACGAGACTTAACTAAGAAATATAATATATTTTAGGGATATTATTATGGCTGTAAAGGCTTGGCAAGCTATCGGTAGTATCGTGTTAATTACTTTAGTCACTGTACTCATGCAAATCCCCTCCGAAACGTGGGCGACAACAGCAACAGCCAGCTTGATACTGGGTGCCTCAGCTTTAGCATGTATGGCAAGCTCATGCATACTCGCTAGTCGTTGGCATAGTGTTGAATCGCTATTTGGTGGTCTGGACAGAGTTTATGAGGCCCATAAATGGATCGGTATATGGGCACTAGTGTTTGCCGCCTATCATCTTGTTTTTAAAGCCGAACTAGACGCTTGGGAACTTGCGTCCATTCTGGAATTGCCCAAGTATTGGACACGTTTGGTGCGTCAACTTAGCTTTGTCGTACTAGGTGCGATTGTGCTACTGGCGCTGAACCGAAAGATTCCGTATAGCAACTGGCGTTGGTTGCATAAGTTCTCAGGCCCACTTTTTCTGATCGTCATTCTGCATTGGCTGAGCATTAAGTCGCCCATCACATTGACTAGCCCAGCTGGCATCTGGTTGGCACTGCTTTGCTCTGTAGGCGTACTGGCGGCGCTGTACAAAATGGTATTGTATCCTATTGTCTCCAAAGCTGGCGAATACAAGGTAGCAGCCATATCCCATGGCAAAGCGGCTGTACACTTGGAATTGGAGCCGGTTCGTAACGGATTTCCATTCGAGGCTGGTCAATTCGCCTTTATCTCTCTTAAAGAATCAGGTTGGCACGAGCCGCATCCATTTACCATAGCCAGTGCACATTCTGATACAGGACACATTCATTTTGTGATTCGAGAATTAGGCGATTATACGAAAAAGCTAAATAAACAAGTCAAAGTAGGTATGTTGGCTGATATTTATGCGCCTTATGGCAATTTCAAACGCATACCGGAAGCTAAGCGTGAGATTTGGATTGGTGCAGGAGTGGGTATCTCACCTTTTATTTCATGGCTACAGGATAAAACCATCGGTCATTTTGAACGGGCTACTTTGGTTTATTGCTTCAACCCATTGCGCGCTTTTCCGAGTGTTGAGCGCATGCAGGAGATAACAGATCAGTCTGAAGTCCAGCTCGTAGCCAACCCGAGTGGTAGTGATGCCATGGCCGAAACCATCCGCCGAGCCGCTAGTGACGTTGATCCGAAGCAGGTTCAGATTAGTTTCTGCGGTCCGAAAGGGCTTTTACAAAAAGTGCGAGAATTAATGAAAGAAAATGGCATCCCCGCCAAAAATATTCATTATGAATTTTTTGATTTTCGCTAGAAGGTATAAGAGTTTCCATGCCCAAAAAAACCTGCTGTCTTAGTCGAGAGCAGGTTTCGTGCATTGTTTCTCTTGGTATTCTATTAGAGACTAATTTATTAAAGGTTAGATGGCGTACTAGATCGATAAATCAAATAAATCCTTCTCATTTTCAACAACTATCTATTAACCAATCATTTCCTGAACACTCTCATAATCCTCTTAAAACAGACTATTGAATAATCAACTTGATTAATGCGCTATAGATGAATCGAACTAGACTCACGGATAGATAGTAGAAATAAAAAAACCAATCTTTAAGATAGGTTTCTGTGCAATCAGTGAGTAACTAAAGCTTTACTTAAGGCGCACACCATCCACCTTTATGATGAGAACCTGTTCCGCCATGTGGATGCTCACCTTTTGGACAAGCATTAGCTGAGATCGAAACCACACTCATTAGTGATAAAATCGTTATTGCTATAATTTTTTTCACTATATACAACATGTATTAGCAGAAATACTATCTAATCACATCTAGAAGATTAATCAAATTGTGAAGGATTTTCTAAAAATTCATTGACGACCATACGGAATTCAGTTGGATGATAAATAAAAGGAATTGGAGTCCTGATACCACCAGTGCCTGAAACTAAAACAGAACCATAATTGAAAATTCGACCCAAAATACCTTGGTTGACCATAAAGCCCTCAACCTTTTCCAGTCGCAATTCGATTGTATTACGTCTAATAAAACCAGTTTTAGCAATTACACGCTTATTAGTTAACGCAAGTTCAGTAGTCAAGACACGGATTACCGCAATAACAAACAAAAACAATCCTAGAAATATGAGGAAACCACCACCACCATCAGTCTGCTCACCAAGACTATTACCTATACCGCTAAATAAGAATAAACCACCAAATAAAAGAAATGGCCATTGCGACCACCATGAGACTTGAGCTTCCTTAATAACACGTTCATTAGTGGTCAAGTTTGAATCAATATAACTGCCCATCGCCAGCCTCATTAAGTTTTTGCATGTAAAGAAAGATAAGGACTATAACTGATTAGCAATATTCTAGCAATAATTAGTAAAGATGGGTGATTGTTCATCTATCTTATTTACAGTATATAAAATAATTAATCGTCAAGGTACTCACGAATAGGACGTTTTTTATTGAAAAAATCAGAATCGTTTTTGATACGATTTACCATTTCGTGAACCCACAGGCTTGGATCTTGGTTTATAGGGCTTGTCGGTGATATCAGGTGGTTATAATCGCTCTTAAAGTTCGCATTACGTGTAATACATGACAGCTGTGCATCTGTTAAACTATTAATCGTGAACATATCAGCTGTATGCGGATCACGTTTTGAGCTATGCTGAAGAAACCGTAGAGATTTGTATCGTAAATTATTTTATTTCACTATTTTTTTTCTAATGACAATCAAAGGGGATTTATATGAAAGCGGCACGTTTTTATGACAAAGGCGATATTCGTATTGAAGATATTCCAGAGCCTACTGTAGAATCAGGTACCGTTGGAATCGATGTCGCTTGGTGTGGCATCTGTGGTACTGACTTGCATGAGTTTATGGAAGGTCCTATTTTTATTCCCCCTTGCGGTCATCCTCACCCCATCTCAGGAGAGTCTGCCCCAATCACTATGGGCCATGAATTCTCAGGCGTCGTTTATGCTATCGGTGAGGGCGTTGATGATATTGAAGTCGGTCAGCATGTCGTGGTCGAACCATATATTATCGCCGATGATGTTTCTACCGCGCCTGGTGAGAATTATCACTTATCAAAAAATATGAACTTTATCGGTCTTGGTGGTCGCGGCGGTGGTTTGTCTGAAAAAATTGCGGTCAAGCACCGTTGGGTACATTCTATCTCTAATAAAATCCCATTAGATCAAGCAGCCTTGATTGAACCGTTAGCCGTTGGCTATCATGCTTTTGTGCGCAGTGGTGCTAAAGCAGGTGATATTGCTTTGGTCGGTGGTGGTGGTCCGATTGGATTGTTATTGGCTGCAGTTTTGAAAGCCAAAGGCATTACCGTAATTCTCACTGAATTGAGCGCCAAACGCAAAGAGAAGGCTAAAGAAAGTGGCGTCGCCGATTACATTTTAGATCCGACTGAAGTAGATTTGACTGAAGAAGTCATGAAGCTTACGGATAATAGCGGTGTAGACGTGGCCTTTGAATGTACTAGCGTCAATAAGGTATTGGACTCGCTGGTTGAACTCACCAAACCTACTGGTGTGGTCGTGATTGTCTCTATCTGGAGCCACCCAGCCTCCGTAAATGTACATAGCGTAGTCATGAAGGAACTCGATGTACGCGGGACTATCGGCTATGTAAACAATCATCAAGAAACAATCCAATTGGTCGAAGATGGCTTAGTTAATCTTGAGCCTTTTATTACTCAACGTATCAAATTAGATGATTTGATTTCTAAAGGCTTTGAGACCTTAATTCACAACAATGAATCAGCAGTGAAAATTATTGTAAACCCAAACCTGTAAATAATAAGGCAAGGGATTAGCTGTTGTAGACTAGGGCTATTTAGCTAGCTAGGTGGTCTTAATCTGCACGTTAGAATTAATCAAACCCCAAGTTGCTCACATTCACCTAGGAAAACCCAGATACACCACCATATTTTAAATTGAGCATATTCCTTATATTTCATTTCCCGTGGATTTAGAGGATTTGATACTTGATTTAAATGATAGAAGTGCATAAAAAGTTTCAGCTCTCATAAACACAACCACCCTAATATACGTAGTTCTATTATAACAGTCTATTATAACAGTCTATTTTAAGTGGTCTATAAACAGTATTAAGGGACACTGGTTCCTTTGTGGTATACCCTTATTTACTGACCAATTTTATTACGCCACTATAATGCTGCTACCCCAAATAATCTTCCAATCAATGATGTTGCGACCATCGCTAACACACCCCAAATTACTACTCTAGACGTAGCAGGAATAACAGGTGCACCGCCCAAGCGAGCAGATATTATCCCAAGTAGTGCTAAGCCTACTATCGTTAAAGTCGCGAGTGACCAAACTAGTGTTTGTGCTGGCAAAAGTAGAATACCAATAATCGGTAATATGGCGCCAGCAATGAATGATAATCCAGAAGCAACTGACGCATGAATCGGCTTAGCTTGACTCAGATCTGTCAAACCAATCTCATCTCGGGCGTGTGCCTCAAGTGCATCATGCTCAGTCAAAGCTACAGCAACTTGATGCGCTAAGACATGATCAAGTCCACGTGTTTCATAAATTTTAGTCAGCTCGTTGAGCTCACGCTCAGCGTTATGAGTCAGTTCATGCAACTCTTTATCCAAATCTGCCTTCTCGGTATCTGCTTGAGAGGATACTGAAATATATTCACCAGCAGCCATCGATAGAGCGCCTGCTGTCAACGCAGCCACACCTGTTAGTAGCAATGTCTGACTGCTTGTACTTGCTGCAGCCACACCAACTAATAAACTCGCGGTTGAAATCAATCCATCATTTGCGCCAAGTACTGCCGCTCTTAACCAATGATTGCGATTGCTTAAATGAGCCTCGTCATGAATAGAATGGTGCATAGATACCCTCAAACAATTTAGACATAAATTAGAATATGTCAGTGTAGCCTATAATGTCACACCATTTCATACAACTTAACAGACGGTCACTTTGCTTGTTTTAGCGCCACTAAGCGATAGGTCATCAGTAGAAAAACCAGTGTCTGACTACCCGCATAAAATAATAATAAAGGCAGCGCTCGACTGTCTGAGCCCACCATAAACACATGAATGCTGATAAACATATAAGCCAAAAAGGTCAAAAAGTGTAGCCAGCGCCATGCTGATTGACCAATATACTTCTTAATATAAAAACTAAAAGCACAGATAAACAATAACCAAAATCCTAACTGCCCCAAGGCAACGCCCACGCGCTCAGTCTGAAAACCAAAAGGCGTTAGCACCTGCCATAGGTTCAAATTTAAGAAATTATCTGCTAATAAGATACCAGCATGAAACGCGGCAAAGCCCACTGCTATCAGGCTTAAATATTGATGTAAGGCAAATACCCGCGCTGCATTAAAGCGCTTACCTAAACGAGTGCTTAACAACAAGCCAAAAACGACTGCCAACCAAAATAACGTATAAGCGATAACACCACTTGCCCGTGATAAATACCAAAAATACTTATCCGTGGCTGTCAGTAGCTGAGATACCGTCTCTCCCCAAGTTAATAACGCATAACCGCCGACTCCGATAGCAATACTTAACATTAAGCCAACCCATAGAGCCTGAGTGAGAACATTGGTGTTGGAAGCAGTATGACTGCTGGTAGGATGGTCTGTATGCATGACTATGCTCCTATGAATGGCTTTACTTAATGTATTGATATCTAGCGCATGTAGCGTGATAAATTAACTAGCAAGCAGGTTTGGACGCATGGCAGATGTCGCCATCACTTTATTATCGATGTCGATTAAGAGCGCAGCAATATCAAACTCATTAAGCCATGCCATCGCCTGTTTGACACCGAGGAGTACACAGTATTTAGCGTACACCTCTGCTGTCATCGTATCTGTAGCCAGTACCGTTGCAGTTAGGACATCACTTGTTACTGGACGAGAATCATGAGGGTGGATTAAATGATGTTGCCAGCGGCCGTCATGCCACCAGCGACGATAGTCTTGCCCAGATGTGGCGACAGCCCCAGAGCTGAGCTTAAGGATCGCGACATCTTCATCATTTTGAATGTGCTCACTATTAGAAAAGTAAGGCTTAGCAACAGTCACTCCCCAAGTAACCGGTTTATCTATTGGGTCTCTTGGAACACCAATTGCGATGTCCCCACCCATATCGACTAAGCAGGGAATATGCCAGTCATGAACTCGGCTAATATGCTCAGCCAACTGCATGGCGCACCACCCTTTGACATAACCATTCAAATCCAGTGCCATTCCAGCTGGAAGATACACTTGATGCTGTCCATGAGTTAACTGGCGAAGCTGGATACGTCCTATCTGCTGATTGGCATGGTTAGCACTTGTCGTATCTTGCACGTTTGCAAGGGCGCTTAAGCCAGTAACAGGTAATGATGGCACAGACATTTTGGGTAAAGTTTCAAATGAATACTTATAGCCAGCGTTCCAAAGATCTTTAAGTAAGGTTGGCGTTACCAAACCTTGAGTTCTCGAGACAAAGTGAATGGCACGTTGCAACACCTCGAATAACTCTGAGCTCACCTCAGACCATTGGTTAGTATGGCTATTAAGTCTCATCAGCTCACTGGTGTCATCAAAACGACTGAAGATATGTTCCCAGTAAGCTAAGCGCTGCTGAATATCGCTTGTCAAAAAAGTGACTTGCTGATCTATCGTTATTTGTGAATATTGCGCGCTCAGTCTTGTGGTATTTAAGCTGATTTGAATATGGCAACCCATGGCAAACAGTTTAATCGTTGCCAGTTGCGGTATTGTTTGATTGGACGTATTTGTGTTCATTCAAAGCCCTCCCTTTACTAAATATTCAAACTAAATAATCTGTGGTTTTTCTTATTTATTGAGAAGAGCGCGTACGAGCGACAACCCTTATTGCCTCAACAGGTGCGACTGCATTGACCTGTCGCAACTGATTGATATCAACAATGGGCGTTGGCGTAACTGCCCTCTCACCACTCTCAGAACTGGCTGTGCTTATGATGGCAGTACTCATAGGGGCCGTTTCTTTTTCTTGATTGAGTAGTACCAGCCATCCGGCCATAGTACCTGCAATCGAGACAAGCATAATGCTGCTTTTAAGAGAGGCAAAAGGATCTGGTTTTTTAGCAGTTTTCTTGATGGCTTGTTTCGCATGTGACTTGGTATTAGTCATCGTATTCCTCCTTATCATATTGCTGATAGCTCATGGCGACTAGGCGATCATTCTCTTTATAGTGTTTTTCATCGTGTGCTTTGCGGTGCTTATCCTCTTTCTGTTTGTCATCATCGTGGTGTTTATCTTTATAGTCATCATCATTATCATCGTCATCAAATCTCTCAGCACGATAGCCATTGGTCGCAACCGGATTCAGTACAGTGCCGACACTGGCATCAATATAAGTAGTGCCACTGTTTAATAGCACCTCATAAGCGACGGTACCGTTATAATTGACGAGCTCGGGCGAGGCCTGCAATACTGAATTGGGCGCGTCTTGCCGCGCGAGTGCGGTTGCTTGCGTGGCTGTGAGTGCCGCAAGAGGTGATGGCTTGGCAGATGGGGGTTGCGTGAGAGGGTTTGCAACTGCTTTAAAGGACGATAAATCAGAGGATGGAGAGGTAATGTCAGTATTTTGACTAATGGCATTCGCGGCTGATAGTGTGGTATCAGCGTTAGGCGACTGGATAGATAAGGCGATGACGCCGCCAAAAAACACCAATGAGGTTGCACCAACAGTCAATAATAAGGGTCTTAATAGAGGTAGGCTCATAGGATGTACTCCGTATATATTATTAGGGAATACAACTAGCATACAGGGTGAATATTAACTCAAGCTTAAGTCAGCGCCGTTTAATTTTTATCGTTTTTATCAGGTGCTTGATATCGATTTTTTATGTCTTATCGTTACGATAAAGCCTGTTTCTGGTTGAGAGCGGTTAGCAAACTCTAAAGTCAGACCATGCAGCTCTGCTATTCGATTGGCGATGGATAGCCCAAGACCGCTACCTAATTGGCTTTGACCTGCTGGACGATAAAAGCGCTCGCTTAACCGAGTCAGTTGTTCTGGCTCGACACCAATGCCATTATCGACCACTCTAATGGCATTGGTGTCGAGCTGAAGTTCAATCAAAGCGCCCTCGGGACAATAGCGAATGGCATTGTCTAACAGGTTGCGGATGAGCAGTTTGAATAAAATTGGATTGATAAGGATGGGTAGAATATCAGCAGGATTGTCACAGTTCACAGTGCGTTTTAGTTGAATGCGCTTTTCACGAGCGAGACGGTTGACATCACTCAGCAAAATATCTGTAAGCATTAGCCAGTCCGGACTTTCTAATTGCTCAGGGGGTAATTGTTGTTGCGGTTCTATTTTGGCTAAAATCAGCAGTTGGTCGACTAAATGAGTGGCACGTTCAATGCCATTACTAATTTTCTGGGTATGATAAAACAGCTGATTATCGTCTTCTACGCCAGACAATTGCAATATCTGCTGCTGCAACAAATCAGCTTGTAACTTTAATGCTGCAAGCGGGCTTCTTAGCTCATGCGATGCATCAGCCGTAAATCGTTGCTCACGTGCTAGGGTATCCGCGACTTTGACAAATAAGATATTTAAGGCGGTCACTAACGGTTGAATCTCTTTGGGCACGTCTGCTGTGATGGGGCTATCGTCTTGCGGTTGACGCCGTTCAAGCTCACTACTAATCTGAGTTAACGGCATAAACCCTCGTCGAATCAACCAAACAACCAAACCCATAAATGCAAATAGCCCAATCAACATAGGTAGCACTTGCACGGACATGGCATCAACAATCATTTCTTGGCGAGATTCAAGGTTTTGACCGACGGCAATTACCCGACCTTCGTGGTCATGGTCATCATGGATGTAAAATAAACGCCAGCGCTTACTAAAGGGGTTGAGACGCTGATAGGCAGAATCCTGTTCTTCTAAAAATCCATATTGGTCTGGCAAAAAAGCAAATGATTGACCATTTTCATCAGCCATTAATAGGCGTCCTTTTTTATCCCAGATGGCAAAGCCCATATGGTCATCTTCAGCCTCACCAAGATCACCTGATAGCTGCTTGCTTTTTAAATTATAGATTTTAGGCGTATGCTTTTTTTTACTTTCATCTTGCCCATGACTGTCTTTATAGTCATCTTCTTTAGGGGCGACCCCTATTAAGTAACGAGCAACTTGAGTGATTTGGGTGTCATTCATCTCATTGATTTCGTGCCAGAGCTTCCAAGCAATAAAGCTCGAGGTGAGTACCCATAGCAGAGGTAGACCAATCAGTAGAGATGTTAATAGCCGTTGCTGGATACTTTTCATAGGCTCACATATTAGCAGACAAAGTGGAGACGCCAAAAATAGGCATGCGAATGCCTAACGGTGATTATGGGCTGGATTGAGATAATAGCCAATACCACGTTTGGTCAAGATAAAATCATTGCCCAGTTTTTTGCGTAAATGATGAATGTGCACTTCAATGGCATTACTTTCGATATCTTGTTGCCAACCATATAGCTTATCTTCTAAACTCGCTCGACTGTGTATTTGCTTAGGATGGGTCAGCATTTGCTCTAATATCGCCACTTCCTTGATGGTCAATTCAACGGCTTGACCTTGACAAGAGATTTGCTGATTGTGAGGCTGATAGGCTACTTCACCATAATGGATTTCAGGTTGGCTGCGACCCTGACTGCGTCGTATCAACGCTTGCAGACGGGCAATGACCTCATCTAATGCAAACGGCTTGACCAAATAATCATCAGCGCCTGCATTGAGTCCTGCCACACGATTCGCAATAGCATCGCGTGCCGTGATAATCAATACCGGTGTATCTATCTGTTTGGCTCGCCAGTTTTGTAATATAGTCATACCATCCCCTTTTGGCAAGGTTAAATCCAGCAGTACCGCATCAAACATACCCTCTTGCAGCGCCATTTCACCTTGCTTGGCATCACTAAACCAATCCACCATCATGCCATGACTTTTTAAGCCAAGGACAATGCCATCAGCGATGGTGCTGTCATCTTCTATCAATAATATGCGTGCCATATGTGCTCCGTCGCTTGACTCATTTCATGGTAGACGGCTTGTCTGTCACCGTTTTTTTGCCCGTTATCATTGACTTAATGAGGTTCTGCCGTTGCCAATAACTCATGGCAATCGCAGCGATGATATGTAGAGGAACCAGCAGATATAAGCTGTTTGCTAATAACTCATGAATCTCTTCAAGCAGCTCTATATTACTAAAAATAGCTGCTTCCATCAGATAACCAGTTATTCCTAACCCTATAATCACTGCCCATAAGGATAACATCATCAGGGCTGCCAAGGGGTTATGACCAAGATGCTGCTCATCAACGCGTCGAACACTTAACGCTGATAAGTGGCGTTTGAGTCGTGTCGGTGTGGGGAAGAAACTAGTAAAGCGTGCATAGCGCGTTCCAACGAGACCCCAAAGTAAACGTACGACTACCAGTCCCAAAACGGTATAGCCTACATACTCGTGCAACTCACTGCCGTCTTCGGTAAAGAATAGATTGGCAATAATACCAGCCGCGACTGTCCAGTGGGTAACTCTTACTAATATATCCCAAACTTTTACTTGCCTAGCTTTAGGGATATTCGGTAAACGTACGGAAGAGTCGTCGCCCCAATCAATTATGTCTTTTTGGCTCATGGTTATCACTTCCTTAATCATTTGTTTATTTATTGACAATACTAGCTGCTAAAAACTAAAAATCAGCAAGATATCGTAAGCAGACGAGATGTCGCATCATCTGCCTTATTGCTATTACAACAAACAAATCTTAAGGTGAGCTTAGGAAGTTAAAACACTTAGATGATTGTGTAGCGGACCAGTTGCATACGTAATGCCATAGACACCGCTTAAGAATCATTTAAGAATCAAGCTTTCTTAACGGTAATAAAATAATTTTTAGGGAGATTCTTATGGCTGTAAAGTCCCTCTGAAACGTGGATAACATCAGCAACAGTCAGTTTGATAATGGGTGCTTCGGCTTTAGCGTGCATGGCAAGCTCATGTATACTTGCTAGCCGTTGGCACGGTGTTGAACGGCTCTTTGGCGGTCTGGACAGAGTTTATGAAGCTCATAAATGGATTGCCATATGGGCACTTATTTTCGCTGTCTATCATTTTGTATTCAAAGCCAAGATAGACTCTTGGGATCTTGCGCCCATTTTGGAACTGTCCAAATATTGGACGCGTTTGATGCGTCAACTCAGCCTTGTCGCGTTAGGTCTGATTATACTACTGGCGCTGAATCGGAAAATCCCGTATGGCAACTGGCGTTGGTTGCATAAGTTCTCAGGTCCACTTTTTCTAATCGTTATACTGCATTGGCTGAGCTTCGAGTCTCCCATCACACTGACTAGCCTAGCAGGCATTTGGTTAGCACTACTTTGTTCTGTAGGCGTGATTGCAGCACTGTACAAAATGGTATTGTACCCATTCATTGCCAAAGCTGGCGAATACAAGGTAGCAGCCATATCCCATGGCAAAGCGGCGGTACACTTGGAATTTGAGCCAGTCCGTAAAGGGTTTCAATTCAAGGCTGGACAATTTGCCTTTATCTCTCTTAAAGAATCAGGTTTGCGCGAGCCGCATCCTTTTACCATAGCTAACGCACCTTCTGATACGGGACACATCCATTTTGTGATTCGAGCATTGGGTGATTATACAAAAAAGCTAAATGAACAAGCCAAAGTGGGTATGTTGGCTGATATTTATGCGCCTCATGGTAATTTTAAACGTATACCAAATGCAGAGCGTGAAATCTAGATTGGTGCCGGAGTAGGAATCTCTCCCTTTATTTCTTGGCAAGAGGATAAAACTATCGGTCATTTTGAACGTGCCACTCTGGTATATTGCTTCGATCCAGCGCGTGTTTTTCCGAGTGTTGAGCGTATGGAGGAGATGACAGACCTGTCTGGAGTAGATTTCGTAGCCAACCCAAGTGGCAGTAACGCCATGGCTGAAACCATTCGCCAAGTCGCCAGTGAAGTTGATCCAAAGCAGATTCAGATTAGTTTCTGCGGTCCGAAAGGGCTTCTAGAAAGACTGCGAGACTTAATGAAAGAAAATGGCATTCCCACCAAAAATATTCATTATGAGTTTTTTGATTTTCGCTAGAACACATAGAAGTTGCCGTGCTTAACACAAACCCAATAAGGCAAATGGCACGCTTGTTCAAGTCATAAAGTCATCGGTGCTAGTGCTAAGTAGGCGAATGACAATGGTATACAGATTAATTTAAGTCATCGAACGTTGGTCAGGAGCGTGGTGGTTTAAAGGCCATCTTATACTTAATGGTCTACAGTGACTAAACATGAAATGGATATACCACCATTTCATGTTAAAAAGTACACTACTGTGTACACCGAGCTGCTATAAATAACTAAGAGTGATGATAACAATAGCGTACAACCGAATATTCAAGTCCTCACTAGGGAATCACTCTTTGTTCCCATAAGAGTGATTATGGTAAATAAATTGAAAAATCAATATCCTAATTATTTTTGATGTACTTGTAGATTTAATATTTTTGTTATCAGATTTTCCAGCTGTATGATGTTCATGTCAATAGTTTGATGTATTGGACTAATGATAGTGCGGCTGTGAGAAAATTAAAAGTTATTGTAATCAATCGATGGTACTAACCACTTTGATAAAATCAAATCTTAATTTAAGAATTCAAAAAACAGTGGATTACATCAAAAAACATCCTGTTCTTTTCCATAATGAACAACCTGAGTTAGAAGCACCCCTAAACGGGTGCAATGACCCCATCCTATTCCACCTGTTTCTCATAAGGTGTATCGGTGCTTATTGTACTTAATTTGTCTCTCTTTAAGTGAGTTGCCAATAAAGAGGATTGCCATAAACCTTAGCAAAGTAATCAATTAACGTTCTGACATTTAGAGAGACATGGCGGGTGTTAGGATAAATGGCCGCGACATGCTGAGGCGTGGTTTTGACAGCCGTATCATAATTAGGCAGTAACTTAATTAATTTACCGTTCTTTAAATACTCACCGATGAGCCAATCTGGGAAAAGCACAATTCCCATATCTTTGAGTGCTGCCACCAATAAAGATTCCGCATTATTAGACATCAATAAAGCGGGGGCTAAAAATGGTATCCAATCCTCATTTTTTGTCTTAAAAAGCCAACGATTTGGTCCTGATGAACCTTTGTATACTAGGCATTTATGATGCGTCAGATTTGCTGGCGTTTGTAGTTTACCGTGTGTGCGTATGTATGCCGGAGAGGCGGCAAGATGATAAGTTTGCTCACCAAAAATACGCGCATGAAAGGCAGAGTCATTTAAAGTACCAATTCTAAAAACAACGTCTGTTGCGTAATGATGAGGATCAATAAAGTCATCCGTTAACGTCAAATCTATCTGTAATTTAGGATGCTGATCACTAAGTTGTGGCAGCCAAGGTGCGATATGTCGTTGACCAAAAAATACGGGAGCATTTATTCTTATTAAACCACCTGGTTCTAATGTCCTGTCTTGAAGCTCCTGTTGTGCCGCACTCATGCTCTCGGTAATGGAGTGTGCATAGCGCATAAACACACGCCCCGCTTCAGTCGGAATGACGGCGCGTGTATTACGATAAAAAAGCTGCTGCCCTAATGAGTCTTCTAACTGCTTAATAATACGTGACACTTTAGAAGCCGACACGCCTTCTTTTCGAGCCACTACAGAAAAACTCTGAGCATCAAAGACTTCTATAAAAAATAGTAAGGTTTTTATACTGATGTTATCTACCGTATTCATTTGTGCAACTTATGCAAAGGTCATTTCTATATTATAGCGGTTTTTTGTAGGTATAAGTTGCTGTAAGCTACAGCACATTGCCTATTAAGGACTTTTCATGCAAATTTTATTGATACTCATTGTTGTTTTAGGCGGTATGGGGCTGTCCGTTGAGGCAGGGTTGCTGGGACCTTTGGGAAGTGAGGTGGGCGAGTTGTGGGCGACATTGAGTATTTTTGGTGTTGGCGCTGCTCTGACATTTTTTTTGATGTTGTTTTTTAGTCCACGCGAGAGCCCTTCATTTTTCTCACAGCCTCCTTTACTGCTGATTGGTGGTATTTTAGGGCCTATCTACGTTGTAGTATTAACCGTGGTGACGCCTGTTATTGGAATTGCGCTAACCATGATTGGCATACTTGCTGGGCAAGTGTTCCAAAGTTTAATAATAGATCATTACGGTTTATTCGAAACCATGGAGCGAAAAATAGATATTAAACGAATTATTGCTTTGTTTTTTATTATTGTTGCACTTATCTTTATGGCACAGGGGTAAAATAAATGATGCTTATTTTAATGATTGTATTGTCAATAGTTGGCGGCGCGGCTTTGAGCGTTCAAGCGGCATTAAATGGACGTCTTGGCGGCAATGTTGGTGTATTTAAAAGTGCTTTTTTAACGTTTTCTGTTGGTGCAGTAGTAACCGCTTTGCTAATTTTCTTTTTTGAACCAAATCATGCTGTCACTTTGATGGATGTGCCTAAATGGCAGCTACTTGGTGCCTTGTGCGGTGTGCCTTACATTGTCATTATGGTGGTTGCAGTCCAGCGTATTGGTACCGCTGTGGCAACGGTGGCGGTTATTTTTGGTCAGCTGAGCATGAGCGTATTAATCGATAACTTTGGTTTATTGGGCAACGAGGTAATTAGCCTTTCAGGCAGTCGAATGAGTGCTTTGGTTTGTTTAGCAATTGCGCTTTATTTTATTTATGCGAGTAGTAAGTCTGAGCCTAAAGAGGCTCAATAGCTCATATGTATTAATCATTTTTAGACATATTTTTCACGTTACAGCTATGAAGCGCTGGCTGTACTACTTCTGAACGCTTCCATAATAATATTCGCGCATTGTTCGGGCGCTTCCATTGGCAGCAGATGTCCATTATCCGATAGCTCAATGAGTCGTTCAACAGAGACAAGATGCGCCCAAACTTTACGAACGTCATCGCTGATAAACATAGAAGGTTTACCAACAATAATGGTATAGGGTGCATCGAGAGCATTAAGATCTTTTAAAGCGTCATTGACGAAAGGGGTATCAAAATAGCTTGCTAACTCTTGCTCAGGGGCAAACAGCAAACTATATTGCCCTTGCTTATTTTTAATGAGACTGTTCTTTGCAAAGACGTAGAGATTGTTGTCATCAATACGCTTGAAAGCACGATGTGCCCGTAGATAGTCGGAGTATGATTCAATACTTTCCCAATCCGCTTGCTTGGCTAGCGTACTTTTAAAAGGCTCTTGACCTCTCTTCAGCTCGTCAGGTGCTGAATTCATCATCAGTGTCTGTGACTTAGTAAAAGTAACAGGCTCTATTAAGTACAGTTGTGAGAATAGTTCTGGGCGTTTGGCCGCAGCAATAGCGGTGGCAGTAGCGCCTTGAGAATGCCCCATACCTACGATGGGCTTGTCTTGCGTTTTCTCCAAAAAATCAATCAGTATATCGGCATCCTCCTCGCGGGTTAGCTTCTGTACAGAGGGTAAATCATGCCAATAGCCGCGCATGGCGAGACTGGTGATAGTGAATCGCTCACTAAGCTTGGTTAATAATGGTAGATAGACACCAGTCGTAAAACCATTGCCTCCATAAAAATGCGCAGGAGATAACTGGGTGTCTTTATCCTTATCAACCAAAGCAGACAGGTCATAATAGCGCGCTTTTTTGCCCTCTAAAGTCATCGTACGTTCAAATATTTGCATAGTATTGGCCTTATTGTTGGCTAATGATCAAAATCATTTTCAGTAAAAAGTCGTCATTATGCTCACTACTGCATATCAAATATCAAACAAGTCGTGGTGGCATGCGCATATAGCTTGCCATCAGGACCAACAATGCGACCTTCAGCAGTTGCCGTTTGCTTCCCGACATGGATGATGTTAGCTTCAGCACGCACCAATGGGATTGCCTTGGTCAAGGCACGAATCATATTCACCTTGATCTCTAACGTGGTATAGCCTTTACCAGCGGGTAAGGTTGAGTGGATAGCGCAGGCAACAGCGGAGTCAAGCATGGTACAAAACCAACCGCCGTGCACGCTGCCTAATGGATTGTACATGTTGCTCACTTGGTCGATCTTGGAAGATGGCATTACCACCCTCTATGCGGATAGGGATAAAATCAAGCGTTTCGCCAATCGGTGGTGGCGGTAACTCTCCAGCAAACATGGCATCAAAGAGTGCCTTACCGCTCATGCTTACCAACTGAGCAGGCGATGTGACTCCTGCAGGGCCTAATTTGGCACGTACTCGCAAATCGTCAGCTTCCCAAATAGCCATCACATCCGCCACATCTATTTTCGTAACATCCATTTTATAGTCCTTCATCCTAAAGATTATTGTTTACGCTTAACTTTTCTAAGTTTATTTTTATAGCAGCTTTAAAGTAACTTGACCACTACTTTACCTTTTGCATGACCATCATCTACATGTTTGATGGCCTGTGTAAAGTCAGTAAAATCATAAACCTGATCCAATACTGGAATAATCTCTTGCGCCTCTACAAGCTCCGCAATACGGGATAATTGCTCGCCACTCGGCTGCATAAACAAGAAATGATAGTTAATCCCAAGTTTTTTGGCTTTTGCTCTCATAGATAGGCTGAGCAAGGGAATGATTTTGCTCATTAGCCAGTTAGCACCGATGGCTTGTGCCATATTCTTGTCTGGTGGTCCTGCTATGCTAACTATTGCGCCGCCAGGCTCCAAAACTTGCAAAGATTGCTCTAAAGTGTCGCCCCCTTGCGTATCAGACACCACATCATAATCAGACAATACCTCCGCGAAATTAGTCGTCTTATAATCGATGACGATATCTGCACCTAAGTCTTTCACCCAATCAGTATTCTTAGCACTTGTAGTTATAGCCACGTTTGCACCTAAATGCTTAGCGAGCTGAATGGCAATTGAGCCCACACCACCAGAACCAGTATGAATAAGTATTTTTTGCCCGCGCTTTAGCTGCGCTATTTCCACTAGGGCTTGCCACGCTGTGAGTGAAACCATTGGTAGGGCAGCGGCTTGCGTCATAGAAATATTTTTAGCCCTCAAAGCAACTGAAGTGTTCTTAAGAACTGTATATTCAGCGAAGCATCCGTGCTCATCAGTCTTAGCAAAAACCTCATCTCCCACCTTAAAGTTACGAATTTTTGGGCCTCACTCACTCATAGAACAATCCGTTTATTTGTACAATCGTAGCTAACCACATTCGAATTTAAAGATGCTGGCACCTAACCAGATGAATCAAAAATAATCTTAACTAATAAAGCGTAGTAAACAAAAAAGAAGTCAGACACATGGTGTATCTGACTTCTTAAAAATTCTTACCCATTTTAAAATGAGGTTCTCATTTAATTCACTTTTATCCAGCCATTAACAGCTCGACACTGACTTGAAAATAATACTCATCTTTTATAGTGATGCTGACGCTACCGTTATGAGCAAGCGCAATAGCTTGGGCGATGGATAATCCCAAACCTGTGCCTGCGTGCATCGTATTCGTTCTGTCATGACGATAAAAGCGCTCAAATAATTTGTCGGCCTCACTCTGAGTCAAGGGTTCATCCAAGCGGTTGGTGATTATTATTTTTAGAGAAGGGGGCGTAAACGATGGCGACTTTAGCGCAGACTGTTTTTTTGTGGCACTGGTAGCATTATAAGCACGCGCAGATGCTTTGATAGGAGAGGCTTCAATAGGGAACGCCTCAATGGTGATGACGCTATCACTTGCCGCGTAATAGATGGCATTTGATATGAGATTGGCAAA
>Ga0307487_1000971_pt1 | contig 21243 bp, 16 predicted proteins | sample CBIW12metaG_FD_203665 | JGI IMG/M metagenome (GOLD analysis project Ga0307487, IMG submission 203665) | Sea-ice brine microbial communities from Beaufort Sea near Barrow, Alaska, United States - CBIW 1.2 | ecosystem: Environmental > Aquatic > Marine > Coastal | place: USA: Alaska | collected... | reverse complement strand
CATCGCTCTTTCAACAATTTTGTAGAAAGGTTCGCTTGCATCATAATTATTGAAAACGAAATTTAAACTTCCGGAAAGAACTGCTTGAATTTTTTGAATCCTGTCTCCCGACGCTACGAGATTTTTCAGAGTTTCAATAATTGGAAGTCCAGCCCCTACATTGGTTTCGTATAAAAAGGAAGCGCCATATTCTCTGGTGAGATCCTGAAGCTTTTGATAATTTACAAATTCATCAGCACAGGCAATTTTGTTGCAGGTAACAACAGAAATAGAATTTGCCAAATATTCCTTGTACCAAGTTGAAATAGCAGCACTTGCAGTATTATCAACAAAAATACTGTTTCTCAGGTTCAGGTTTTTAACTTTTTCAAAAAAACCATTTTGGTCTGACTTTTCTCCAGATTCCAAAGTCTCTTGCCAATTTTCCAGATCAATACCATTTTCATTAAAACACATTTTTCGGGAATTTGAAAGTCCCATAACCCTAACTTTAAGTCGGAGTTTTTCAAGTAAATAATTTTCCTGATGATTTAATTGGGCAATTAGTTTTCCACCAACATTTCCAACTCCAGTTATAAACAGGTTAAGTTCCTTTGAAGGAACCTCAAAAAATTCTTCGTGAAGTGTGTTCAATGCTTTTTTAACATCTTTCTTAGCAATAACAGTTGAGATATTGCGCTCTGATGATCCTTGAGCAATTGCTCTAATATTGATATTATTATTACCCAAAGTACTGAACATTTTACCGCTTAAGCCATGATGACTTTTCATTCGATCGCCGACTAATGCGACAATCGCAACATTTTCTTCAATTTCTACAGGTTTAATTTTTTTATTTTGAATTTCAACTTCAAAAGCTTCATCCAAGGCATCCTTTGCCGCCTGGGCTTCATCATCCTTAACCGCTATGCAAATACTGTGTTCAGAAGATGCCTGAGTTATCAAAACAACATTGATATTTTCCTGGTATAATATTTCGAAAAAACGTTTGGAAAAGCCTGATATTCCAACCATTCCACTTCCTTCGATATTCAATAATTTAATAGAATCAATATGTGTAATTCCTGTTACCCATCTAAAATTTTTCTTAGTGGATTTAGATATTATTGTCCCTTTTTCTTCAGGTTTGAAGGTGTTTTTTATGTGAATTTCAATGTGTTTGTCGAGTAAGGGTTGAAGCGTGGGCGGATAAAGCACCTTTGCTCCAAAATGCGACAATTCCATTGCCTCTTCATATGAAATGTTTTTAAGTGGATACGCATGGGAAACAATACTGGGATTTGCGGTGTACATCCCATCGACGTCAGTATAGATCAGTAATTTCTCAACATCAAGAGCACCTGCAAAAATTGCTGCTGTAAAATCTGATCCACCACGACCAAGGGTACTAGGTACACGCTGCTCATTCTTTGCTACAAAACCCGGAGCAACAACAAGGCTGACGCTATTTTCAGCAAAATATTTTTGGATATTACTATTGGTTTTTTCATAGTTTACCAGGACTTTTTCATTCGTGTTTTTACAAACGATCAATTCCCTGGAATCTACAAATTTTGAATTAACTCCAATGTTTTTAAAATATTCAGCAATAATTAGAGAAGAGAGAATTTCACCAAAACTGGCAACCACGTGTTTTGTTTTGTTAGAGAGTTCATTTAGAAGATAAACTCCTTCATAAAGAGTTTCCAATTGGTTAAATTCTGTTTTCACCTTACTTAAAATTCCACTTTGGGCTTTTACTGGAATTAATTCTCTAACAGCTTCAAGGTGTCTTTTTTCATTTTTTTCAAAAATCTCCTTATAGCTTAAATCTTCCTTTGAGGCAAGTTCAGCCATATAAAGAAGATCATTGGTAACTCCACCAAAAGCAGAAAAAACGGCAATTGTGGAATCCCGATTTAGTGCGGTTTGTACAATTTCTGCAACTAATCTAATTCTTTCTGGTGTGGCTAATGAAGAACCTCCGAATTTTAAAATATTCATGGTTTTATCTCTTAGTGTAATTTAAAAATATTGAGTTTGGTAATGCATAATCTATGCGGACGGAAGTTTTAAATTAAATACCCCATAGGGATAATCGTAATCAAGGTAAAGATCATAATAATAGCCACTGATGAAGAAGAAGTGATAACAGTATTATTAATAAATAAATCTTTATTTCTCATGATTTCCTTAAAACTGATGGTAAAAGTATATAATTATACCTGTAAAAAAAACAAAAGTTCCGCTTTAACCTAAAAAATGTGAATTTAGTTTATTAAGCTTAAAAAAATATGGTAATTATAATTAAAACAGGCTAAATATGTTTTTCTTTCAAAGAGGAAAAAACATATTTAGCCTGTTTAACCAAGCACAAGGGCTTTAATTAAATTTAAAATAATGGTTAACTTTGAAATTATTTGCCCTAAAGTTCAGTAGAACTTGCTGTATTTAAAGATTCTACAAACCACTAATATAGCTTCCGAATAAATCTTTAAACTGAACACCCTTATCAAACCTGTATTTATTTAATTTTTTAAATTCAACAAGTCCCCACAATAAAAACTCTTTCATAAAGTATTTATCTTCTCGAGAGATTTTCGGCTGATACTTTTCAATCAAATCATTTAAAGGAGCGATGGAATCCAGTTTTTCTTTATATTCTTTATCTGACAGCTCATCCAATATTTCGAAGCCACTTTCGGAAAAGAACCATTCCACCAAATTTTTGTAAGGGCTTTTCCCATCAGGTTTTTCAAGTTTTTCGATCTTGGGAAAATACAACGGAAATAATGTTTTTACAGAATCGGCAATCAATTGAAGTGCAACTGCCGCACTTCCCTCCTGCTCTCCCTCGTAAACCAATTCTATTTTCCCCGTGATCGCCGGAATTACGCCAAGAAAATCACCAAAACGAAGCAGGGTTTTTTGCTCTCCTGTTTTAAGAGCACGTCGTTCAGCAGTGCTCAAAAGATTTTCAAAAGCAGAAATGCTCAAACGAGCGCTTATCCCACTTCTGGAATCTATAAACTCACTGTCCCGTGCTTCAAAACTGATTTGTTCCAATAAATCTTTGGCAAGTTCAGGTATGTGAACCATTTCCGTCTGATTCTCATCAAGCCTTGCTTCCTGACTGGTAATTGTTTTCGCAGTTTCAATATCCTGTGGATAATGGGTAAGGATCTGTGATCCAATTCTATCCTTCAAAGGAGTTACAATACTACCGCGGTTAGTGTAATCTTCCGGATTTGCGGTAAAAACAAATTGCATATCTAAGGGCAAACGAAGTTTGAACCCACGAATCTGAATATCGCCTTCCTGGAGTATATTGAAAAGTGCTACCTGGATTCGTGCTTGTAAATCGGGAAGTTCATTAATTACAAAAATACTTCGATTTGCACGGGGTATCATACCAAAATGGATCACCCTATCGTCTGCATAACTTAATTTTAAATTAGCCGCTTTTATTGGATCTACATCACCAATTAAATCGGCAACCGTAACATCGGGGGTGGCAAGTTTCTCAAAAAATCGCTCTTCCCGGTTTACCCAACTTATAGGTGTATTATCACCAACATCGGAAATGAGATCTTTTGCAAACCTTGAAATGGGTTGAAAGGGATCATCATTAATTTCTGAACCTTCCACAATCGGAATCCATTCATCCAATAAATTCACCATCAGCCGGGCTAATCTCGTTTTTGCCTGTCCCCGCAGTCCTAAAAAGTTAATATTGTGTTTTGAGAGAATTGCCCTTTCAAGTTCGGGAATTACTGTGGCTTCATAGCCGTGAATTCCATTAAAAGAAGTTTCTCCATTTTTGATTTTTTTTAGCAGATTCTGCCTTAATTCCTCTTTTATACTTTTTGTTTGATACCCGGAATTTTTCAATTCCCCAAAGGTTTTTATGTTTTCTATTTTCATTTTAGTTTAGATTTGATTATTGAGCTGATAGAATTAAGATTTTAATAAAAGCATTTGGAATTTAGGCCCTCAACCTTTAATTCTCTTTTTTCTATTGGTTTCATAATCTTCAAAAATCATTTCTCCCAGACCTTTTAAGCCGGTAAAAAATGCTTTTCCTTGATTGGCTTGAGTAAATTCCCGTACAAAGCGTTCAAGATAAGGATCCTGGGCAATCATAAAAGTGGTGATTGGTATATGCAATTTTCTGGCTTGCTGGGCCGCATTGTAACATTTGTCAATTATATATGGATCCAAACCAATGCTATTTTTATAATAGGTTCCATCCCGCTCTCTAACACAACTAGGCTTTCCGTCTGTAATCATAAAAATTTGTTTATTGGTATTTCGTTTCCGCCGTAGCAAATCCATTGCAAGCTGCAATCCTGCTACAGTATTGGTATGATAAGGTCCAACTCTTAAATATGGCAGATCACCCATTGAAATAGCCCACGCATCATTTCCAAAGACCAGAATATCTAAGGTGTCTTTTGGATACCTGGTGGTGATAAGTTCTGCAAGTGCCATTGCAACTTTTTTAGCAGGTGTTATTCTATCCTCACCGTAAAGAATCATACTATGACTGATATCTATCATTAAAACAGTACTCATCTGCGATTTATAATGGGTCTCTTCCACCACTAAATCATTCTCTGTCATCTTAAAATCCCCGGTTCCGTGATTTATTTGCGCGTTGCGCAAACTTTCAGTCATGGAGATTTTATCTAAAGAATCACCGTAATGAAATTCCTTAAATTCCCCGGTATGCTCATCGCCCATTCCCTGATATTTGGTGGAATGATTTCCTGATCTACTTCGTTTTAGTTTTCCAAAGATTTGATTTAATGCTTGCTGTCTGATAGCTCTTTCCGTTTTAGCAGTAATCGCCAATCCGCCTTTACCATCAGGATTTATTTCTTCTCGTATATAACCCTTTTTCTTTAAATCCTCTATAAAATCGTCAATAGTGTAATCCTCATTGGTGAGTTTATATTCCGCATCCAATTGCCTTAGCCAATCTATAGCTTCATCAAAATCTCCGGATGTGTGAGTGATTAATTCTTTAAATATTTCGAAGAGTTTTTCAAAGGGACTTCCATTGGGTTCTTCAAATTTTTTGAATATAAAGCCTTTCCTTATTGCAGTTTCCTTCCTTTTCATATTCGATCCATTTGTTTGTAAACACATTAATTATGCCCCAAAACACACATGGAATCAAAATTTATCCATGTTGTTCCAAACTATCTAAAAAGTATAAATTTTGTTTATTTAATTTTTTAAAGTTAAGTCATTTTGTGCTAATGGAAAAAACATAGCGCTTTCAACAGGACCTAAAATTTTGTTAAGAACATGAAAAAGAATTTTATGAATTTTTCAAAACAATAAATCGATAAAATCTGTAAGTCCTACTGTTATAATTTTCTTAAAAACTTGAGGTCTTGCCAAATATAGAAGAGATTTGAGTAAAATTCCTTATGAGATCTAAATCAATCTTATTATTGTTGTTGGGTTTTCTATTAACTTTTAATTGTTTAGGTCAGCAAAAAAAGGAATCACCTTACCAAACCGATTTATTATCAGACGGAATTTGGGTAACTGCCAGTGTAGGCTTGAATGTTTTAGGATATAATTTAATTCAAAACAAAGATCCTTTAACTATTGAAAAATTAAATTCCCTATCCAAAGATGATGTTTGGGCTATAGATCGATGGGCAGCCGGAAATTATTCAGAACAGGCTAATAGCGATAGTTATATTCCTTTTTATGCATCATTTATATTACCATTGGCATTATTGCTTAATGACAATGAACGTTCTAATGCCGGCCAAATTTCTGTTCTTTTTGTTGAAACAATGGCAACTACAGGAGCTTTATTTTCAATTACTGCAGGACTTGTTCAAAAAAGCAGGCCTTTAGTCTATAATACTTCGATTCCTGTTGAAGACAGGGTTAATAGTGATGAACAACGTTCGTTCTATGCAGGACATACGGCTGCCACTGCGGCAGCTACATTTTTTGCTGCAAAAGTCTTCAGCGATTTTAATCCGGATTCTCCGTTAAAACCTTATGTATGGGGTGTGGCAGTCGCAATTCCTGTTTCGGTTGGGTATTTTCGTATTACATCTGGCAAGCATTTCCTAACAGACAATTTAATAGGATATGCTGTAGGAGCAGCAACTGGGATTTTAATCCCAGAGTTTCATAAAAGAACCAAACACAATCTCCAGATTTATCCAGTAATCGGGATTCTGAAAAGTGAATTTAATCTTGACTCGAGTGGTATGGCCATGAGCTATAAATTCTAGGGGAATTAAATATAATTCCCATTGTATTGATAAAATTCTTAATTTCGTTACTCATGAATATCTCAGAAATTATAATCACAATTATAAGCCTAATAATGCTTGTTCCTACAATTGCGTCAATGACCAAATTTGACCAATGGTGGGTTCGTGGATTTGATTTTCCCAGAATTCAAATCAGTGTATTAACTGTAATTGTTTTAATATTTGCGATTATAACCTATTCATTTGATGTAGTCTGGCACTTAATTATTCTAGGCTTATTACTTACAAGTTTCTTTTATCAAACCATTAAAATTCTTCCCTATACCATTTTTTCTAAAAAGCAAGTACTAGCCTATCAAAAGAAGAATTCAGTAGGAACAATTTCTATTTTAGTAAGCAATGTTTTAAAAACAAATAGGAATTCCGAAAAATTAATTTCGCACGTTTATAAGAATCAACCTGATTTGTTATTAACATTAGAAACTGATTGTTATTGGGAAAATGAGCTAAAAGAACTTGAGATTGATTATCCGTTTACTGTAAAAATTCCAAAAGATAATTTTTATGGAATGCATTTATTTTCTAAACTACAACTTGAGGAAATTGAAGTGAAATATATTATTGAAAGTGATATTCCTTCCATTCACGGTTATGTAAGATTAGAAAATGGGCAAAAAATAAAAATACATTGCCTACATCCCAAACCTCCAAGTCCTACCGAAAATGACACTTCTACAAATAGGGATGCAGAATTGCTTTTGGTTGGGAAGGAAGTTAAAAAAGATCAGGAATCGGTATTGCTTTTTGGAGATTTAAATGATGTAGCCTGGTCCAGAACAACTCAACTCTTTCAGAAATTAAGCGGATTAATGGATCCGCGAATTGGACGGGGGTTTTTTAATACCTTCAATGTTGGTTATGCTTTTTTACGTTGGCCTCTGGACCATGTTTTTCATACCAATGATTTTACCTTAATAGAATTAAAACGGCTAAAAAGTATAGACTCAGATCACTTTCCAATGTTTATAAAACTAAATTATGAACCCCGAGCTGAAAATATGCAAGATGAACCGGAGGAAGCTAATGGAGATGAGAAAGATTGGGCAAATGAAAAAATTGCAAATGGCAAGCCAAAATAAAAGGTTTAATTTACCTAATTTTTAGGCTGAAAAAAATTCTTTCAAAAGCATATGTTCTTTAATTCGACTGCAATTTTCAATAGAAATAGGTTTTTCCATAAAATCAATTACATTTGAGAAAGTATCTGCTTTTTCCTTGTCGTAACAGTCTATTGAGGACGTGACCATAATCACAAATACATTTTTGGAAATTTTCATTTTGTTCAAAATATCTAAAAATTGCCAACCATTCATCCCTGGCATATTAATATCAAGTAAAATAAGAAAATGCTGATCTATATCTTCATTTTTCAAAAAATCAATTGCAGCTGGCGCAACCTTAAATGTAATAGGATTTTTTGCAAGGCCGCATTTCTGAAATAATTTGCGTTGCAAAAAAACCATAATATCATCATCGTCAATTATAATAACTTTTAACATTGGCGGGATTGAGAGATTGATTTATTAGTTTTACTATTAATTTTTCTTATTATCACATCCAATTCCCTTGCTGATGTTATTATATGCGATAGTAATTGGGCTCGATCATCCAAATCCTCGAAATTTTCCAATGAATCTATGAGTCCCATAATTCTCGCAAGTGGTGCCCTAACCACATGTGATTGTGTCCAGGCGATATCCTTAAGACGATCATTATGCCTTTCAATTGTTTCAATATAATTATGAATTTCTGTAATATCCTGCATGGACCCAATCATTCTTAGTGGTTTTCCTTTTTCATTGGTAACCAGATATGTTCGGTCCAAAATATATTTATAGCTACCATCGGCACAGCGGAAGCGATATTCTACCTGTAAATTTCCATGTCCTTTTTTATAAATTAGATCAACTTTATTTTTTACCCGTTCTGTATCTTCAGGATGTACTTTCTCATCCCACCAAGAACCCTTTGAGCTAATTTGAGCTTTACTATATCCAAACATTAATTCCATTCCTTCATTGTAATGCATCACATCATTTTGCACATCGTAATCGGTAATGGTATCACTTGTTGCCTTTTCTACTATATTATATCGCTTCAGACTTTCAATCAATTCTTTTTCCTGTTGCATAAACTCGGTGATATCACGAGAATTTGCTACAATTCCGTTTACGGAAGTATCATCGTATAAATTGGTAAGTATGGTTTCTATCCACTTCCATTTATTCTTTGAAGTTTTTATGCGGTATGAAGGAATTTGAACCCGTTTTTTTATTTGAAGCATTGCAATTGACTCTTTAACCTGCTCCAAATCATCTACATGAATAAATTCAAATAAATTATAATTGATCAACAAGTCCGCATGGATTCCCATCACCAATTTTGAAGATGGACTCACGTAAGTCAAATTGCCATCAAAATTTAAAATCATGACCAAATCAGAACCATCCTGCACTAAAGCCTTAAACCGCTTTTCGCTATTTTTCAACGCCAATTTAGCTTCGAGACTGGCAGTTATATTATTGGCGAGGGCAACTCTAGCTTCCTTTCCATCAAAAATAATAGGATTGCTTTGTATTTTTAAATGGACTACTTCTCCGTTTTTTTTCCTATGAGAAATTTTTAATTTAAAAAAACCATCTTTTCTAATCAAATCCAAAATTTCGGTCTCAGGATCATCTGTTCCTGCCCAAAGTTCTTTAATACTCATTCCAAGAAATTCTTCACGTGAATATCCATATAAATCAACCGTTGCAGCATTTACACTTAAAAATCGTGAACTACATCTTTCCAATACCCACATTGGTAACGGACTGGAATCGAATAAATTTCTATACTTATTTTCAGATTCCCTTAATTGGGATTCAACTCGTTTTCGCTCAATTCCATGATGAATGCTTTTTGAAAGTTGGGCTAAATTCAATTCGTCTTTTAAAAGATAATCTGAAATTCCCATTGAAAGTGTTTTAAAGCCAAATACTGTATCAGCATAACCAGTTAAAACAATTACTGGAGCTTTTTGAGCAAGGACAACTATGTTTTCAACCAAAGTTTCCCTATTCTCAACATCCGGAAGTGAAAGATCAAGTAAGATAGCGTCGAAATTATTTGAAGATTGCAATACAATCTTGGCCTCCTTAAAGCTAATTGCTTTGGAAATTGTAATATTAACATTTATCTCATTTAAATAACCTTTTAGTAAAATGAAATAGCCAATCTGGTCCTCAATAACCAAAATGTGTAGGGGAGAATATTTATTCTGCATTCAACAAATTAATTAATTTTTCAGAAAATGTTTTGATTTATATTTCTCATTCTTCATATAATCTTACACTTCATTGATCCTTAAGAATAATTAAATTATTGACAATTTCATACCATACTGGTTTTCTATTGTTAAAAAAATATCACCTTTAGTTTTTTTTAAGCAAAATATCCAAGGTATTCTTAAAATAATTTTTTTCTGATTGAATACAAATATACTAAAATTGTCTTTTAAAAGTATAATGAAATTTTTCTCCATCTTTTAGTTTGAATTCGTCTATATTTCAAACATTAATAGGGTTTTAATTATTAAAGCGAAAATCTTCCTCTTTAATATTCTAACTAGAATTAGATCAATTTAGAAAATTATACTGTTAAAAAAATCGCTTACTCAACTGGATACCACCCCCAAAATTGGGAGAGTTAACCGAACTAAAATCTGCACCCAACTGTATATTCACATCCAACACATTTTGCCAAACATTTAAATCAAGATAGGTTGATAAGATATTGCTAATAAGCTTATCCTGACCCTTCCCACCATAGTTTTTCCTATAGCTTCCAAGAAATTTATATGGTATTTGTTCAAAGGCTGTACCTGAAATTCCAAGGTGATGAGCGATAATTTTATTGTTGTTTACCCTAAACCTATTTTCATCTAAGGTGATAAACGGAACCCCCAAAATCCTGTTTTCATAAGTCCATCCAGACCTGTAGAGATTGTTGTTGAAATAATTATCTTCACCGTCTGATGTAGGGAAATTTTTACTTTGATTTCTGGTATAATACAATTCATACATCATAGCATTCACCCAATTATCAGGATCGGGATCCTCAATGTAAATTCCATAGCGACCATCCGGAGTATTTCTTAAAAGCATTCCCGATTTGTCTTCAAAAAGATGGTTATAAAGAATTTGAACTTTATAATCTGAAACCGAAGTGTTGATATAAATTTCATAGCTGCCTAATTGATTTCCCAAGGCATTAATTTCCTGGCCTCCAACATCTTCATTTCCTTCCTGACCAGTAAAAACATCTATATAATCTCTAAAACTTCCAGGCAATTTCCCATAGTCGGGAGAAGTTCCAGCCCATTGAACAAAATGTTGCAGCCCTACCTTAAGCTCAAAATTTTGTTTTTTATCATAAACTAAATGAAAGCTTTTATGATGCACCCTTATATCTTTTACATAGCGGTCATCATTTGTTATAAATTCTTCAAGGCTTGCCTCAAATGCCAATCCTGCTTTTTTCCAGAAATAAATGGGTTTTTTGGTTTGAAAACTAATTCCCGGAAGTGGACGTGCGTTCAAAGACCAGAGAATATTTTGATTTGTCGCACTTAAACCGTGATATAATTCTGTTTTCTGCTTTCTTCCCAAATGTGCTACCAGCCAACTATTCTGAAAACCTAAATAGGATTCATCCAGTTGGAGTTTATCTATAAATCCATTCTGATATAAAACCCCAAGACCAAGCTCAAAACTGGCATTTTCACTGGTTTTATATGTAGAAATACCAGAAACCCAGCCCGAAAAATTGGTGAGCTCATCCACACGCCCGCGCTGATTGCTATGAATCCAAAAAGGGGATTCATCATTAGAATAAATGATCCCTTTAGTGGTCACATTGCCTGAGAATTCTAACTGGGCATTTACCCTGATAAAAACTAATAAAAGTAAGATTAGAGGTAGATTTATTTTCATGTTTTCTGTATATGTTATTATTTTCGAGTTATTTGCTTCAGAAATCCTTATCAGTTCTCAATTTATATTTATATGGTCCATATTAATATGATTTTCTGAATCATCAGGACTAATAATGAAAAGAATCTGATATCGGTTTAAAATTATGTAATTTTAGGCAATTAAAAGTTATTATATGCTATCCATTTTTGGTAAAAAAGATTATTTAATTGACCAACTCTCCGGAATTACCGACATCCATAACCATATTTTACCCGGAATAGATGACGGTGCTGCAGAAATTGAGGATTCTATAAATTTATTGCTAAAATTTAAAGAAATGGGAATCCACAAATTTATCGCAACTCCCCATATAATGAACGACTATTACCCCAATACTCCGCGAACAATAAATGCAGCACTGGAAAGATTACAGGAGAAAATGGAAAATAATTCCCAATTAAAAAACATTCAGATAAGGGCCGCTGCAGAATATATGATGGATCAGAGTTTTATGGAATTGTTAGAATCAGAAGAATTGCTCACTTTAAAAGACAATTTTGTATTAGTTGAAATGTCCTATTTTCAGGCACCAATTAATTTAAATGAAATCCTCTTTCAGTTACAAACTAAAGGATATAAGCCAGTATTGGCACATCCAGAAAGATATGCTTTTTATCATTCAAAAGATCTGAGAAAATATGAAGAGTTAAAGGATCGCGGTTGTCTTCTGCAACTTAATATTTTATCACTTACTTCGCATTATGGAACAAATATGCAGCAAATTGCATATCGCTTACTGGAAACGGGAATGATCGATTTTATTGGAAGTGATACTCATAGATTGCAGCATCTCGAGAAATTGGAAGGTATTACATTGAATAAAAAGATCATTGAACCAGTTAAAAAAGTTATATCTAAAACCATTGAATATTTTTAGACCTTACTTTTGTTAAATGACTTCTTTAAAATTTTCTTCAATTTGCTATCCGTATCAACTCCATAACCATATCCGTATCCATAGGAATAACCATATTTTGCACCATAGGAAAATTTAGAATAATCAACATCATTTAAAATTATTGCCAGTCCTTGAAGTTTTCCCTGTTGTTTAAGTTCTTTTGGGAAATCCAAAAGTTTTTTCTCAGTAAATCCCGCACGAGTAACATATAAGGTAGTATCGGCTAATGGACTAATAAGAAGTGTATCGGTAACGATCATGGTAGGCGCGGTATCCACAATAATAAAATCGTAGGAATGTGTAAGCAATTTAAGGAGGTTTTTCATTCTATCGCTCATAAACAGTTCTGCAGGATTAGGAGGGATAGCACCAGATAAAATCAAATCGACCTTAATTACAGGTTCATCTGAAGGGGTGATAATATCCTCTGGTTGAATCTCAAAATCATATAAATAATCAGATAGGCCCTTGCCGTCCAGTGGTGCATCTATATAGCGATGCAACTTCGGGTTTCGAATATCTGCTCCTATAATTATAACTTTTTTCTTAGTAGTTGCCAGACTTCGGGCAAGATTATAAGAAACAAATGTTTTTCCCTCCCCTTTAATGGTAGAAGTAACATAGATAATCTCCCCTCGCTCTTCTTTTTTAGCTTTTATGATGTATGCCAGGTTAGTACGCAGGATCCTAAAAGACTCCGCTAATGGAGATCGGTCATTTTGCTGAATAATTTCATTTGTTTCGCTGGTTATTTTAGGTATTTCCCCCAAGAAGGGAATATGCTTCGTGAGGGAGGCAAGATCTCCCTTATGATGTACTTTTGTGTCCAGCATAAATTTAGAGAATAGTACGAGCAAGGGCAGAATTAAACCTAACAGAAAACCTCCAACTAAAATAAACCAAGGTTTAGGATCTACCGGAGAAGGATTGGTATAAGCCGGGTCTATCACTTTTGCAACAGGAGAAGTGACTGCAAAAGCTATAGCCGCTTCCTCCCTTCGTTGGAGTAAAAATAAATACAACTGCTCCTTAATTTGCTGTTGCCTCTCAATTCCCCGCATACCTTTCTCCATTCCAGGGAAAGCGCTAAATTTATTTTGTGAGCTTCTATCCAGTTGATTTAGCACTCCTAACTGAATATTCAATGCACTAATTGAACTCCGGATATTATCCCTTAAATTCACCTTTAAGGTATCCAACTGAGCCGTTATTGTTTCCACAACTGGGTTTTGTGAAGTGGAGGTTCTCAAATAGGAATTTCTTTCTAAAATAAGGGAATTATAAGCTGATATCAATCCTGAAATTCCACCGTCCTGGATTCCCAGGCTTGCTGGTAGTAATTGATATCCATCTCTATTATTTAATAGTTCTGTTATAGATTGAATAATCATTAACTGGGTTTCTATCCCAAAAACCTCCTGTTCAGCTTGACTGGATTTAGACATGAAATGCTGAGCCTTACTACTTACACTCATTAACTGATTTTCCCTTTTAAAATTTGCTATTCCTCCTTCAACCGAATCTAACTCAGATGTGATCAGTTCAAGTCTATCCTGAATAAATTCAGTGGTATTTAAAGCCACTTGTCTTTTATCGGTTACACCATCAGCATTAAACTGAACCATAAGATCATTAAGAAAATCCTCCGATTTCTTGCTATCTTCCTGCACTATTCCAAGTGAGAGAATATCCGCAGCCTTTCCTTTTGGATAAATATCTAATTTAGATATATAAATTTCAGCTACTCTGGCTACTGGACTAATTTTTATCTGGACGGTTTTTGAGTTTTTAAAGGTAGTATTGACACCTGACCTTGGAACTATTGAAAATTTTAGTCCATCAAGCTCAATAATTTCTCCTACTGAATGTATTTTATCATAAGCCTCAGATTCGTCTACCAGATAAAAATCAGTATCAGATTTTGGAGTAATAAAAAAGGTTTTAGATGTTTTGTTAACTATTGAATCGGGTGTAATAAACTGAATTAAAACCGGGCTGCTTTTATAAGCTTCGATTGTAATTACATTCCCTTCAACAAAATATGTTATATTATGATCTAGTTCATCAACAACTTTTGATACCAACCGCTTAGATTTCAGAGCAACAATTTGGTTCTCCAAGCTATTGTCGGTAAGAGATAATATTGATCCTCCACCAGAAGGCAGTGCACTAGCGATATTGCTTTCACTATCCTTTAAGATCATTAAAGAGGCTTGCGTCCAATATTGTGGAATCGTATAGCGATTGTAGATATATGCAATTGAACCGCCTAATAATAGACCCAAAAGCAACCATTTCCAATAGGCTAAATATTTAAATATTTCTGCTTTTAAATCGAAGTTAGATTCTTTTTCTTCTGTAAAATCCTGTAATTCCTCCATGAATATCTATCTCGTAAAAAGTGCAATTAAACCAAAAATTGTAGTTCCGATAGAAATCAACCCCATAGGACTGGTTACCCATCCAGCTGATTTCACCTTTCTTAAAGTGGGCTCTACATATACAATGTCATTCTGCTTTAGATAATAATAAGGATTACTGAAGACATCAGCACTTGTAATATCCACTCTGCCAACAGATCTCACTCCATCCGATTCCCTTATCACCAAAATATTTTCGCGCTCACCGTCATAGCTTATACCTCCAACTGATGCAAACAATTCAGGGATGCTCATTCTTTCATTTTTAACATCAACAACCGTTTGGCTTCCCGCTTCACCTAAAACGATCACCCTGAAATTAACTATTCGTACAGCAATAACCGCATCCGTTACATAAGCATGAATTTCATTTGTAAGAAAAGCCTCTAATTCGCTTCTTGATTTCTTAGCTACAGGAATCTTCCCCAAGACTGGAAATTGAATGTTTCCATCAATATCAACCAAATATCCCTGCATTCCTTGATTTTGACTTCCACCGCCACCACTTTGCTGTTTCCCTGAATTCATCCGGAAAGGTTCTACAACTTTATTATCAAAGGAGGATACATCAATACTTAAAATATCATTCACCTCAATTATAGGTTCAAATTTCATCAGGCTTTTGGTGTTGTCCAATTTCTCAGCATTCTGAAAATAGACAATTTCCTTACGGCTGGAACAACTTGCCATTAATATTAAACTCAGTAAAAGTAATAAATTGTTTTTCATATGCTGGGGGTAAAAAGCGCAAATATAGCAGGTTAAAATTTAGCGTGTGCGAAGGAAAAATAAAATTCGTTTAAATAATCTACTGAATTGTTTTTCGGGCTGCGACTACTTCCCTGTCCAAGATTTCGTAAGTGGAATTGTTACTAATAAATTCTGGAATTAATTCCTTCATTTTTGTTACAACCTTATCATTTTTTATTTTGTGTGCCGACTTGATGATCTTTTCAATGCTGTCGTTGATAAAATCATAATCCTGTACTTTATCTATTCCTATCATAATTTTCTTATGATGTGTAGGTAGAGTTTTACATTCATCCGTCAACAATTCTTCATATAATTTTTCTCCGGGACGAAGTCCTGTAATTTTTATCTTAATATGTTGATTTGGAATATAGCCTGCAAGTTTGATCATCTTAATAGCCAGATCCATTATTTTAACTGGTGCACCCATATCGAATATGAAAATTTCCCCTCCGTTCCCCATCGTTCCAGCCTCGAGAACTAATTGACAAGCTTCAGGAATCGTCATGAAATAACGGATAATATCAGGATGTGTAATGGTAACAGGACCTCCCTTAGCTATCTGCTTTTTAAATAGTGGGACGACAGATCCATTTGAGCCTAAAACATTTCCAAAGCGAGTAATTATGAACTTTGTGATATTTTCATCCTTTTGATCCTGCTTGTGAAACAATGATTGCACATAAATCTCCGCTGCCCTTTTGGATGCCCCCATCACATTGCTTGGGTTTACAGCCTTATCTGTTGAGATCATCACAAAATGGCCAACCTTATATTTAACGCTTAAATCTGCCAGATTCTTAGTTCCTGCTATATTTACAAAAACAGCTTCGTGCGGGTTTTCTTCCATTAAAGGCACATGCTTGTAGGCAGCAGCATGATAAATAACATCAATATTTTGATTTTGAAACATTAGCTCCAAACGCCGTTGATTTCCAACATCACAAACTATACATTTATAATTTAATCCCGGAAATTTGGATTCCACTTCCAGTTGTAGGTGATGTAAAGGAGTTTCTGCCTGATCAAGGATAAGCAACTTTTTGGGATTGTACTGGGCAACCTGTCTGACTATTTCACTTCCAATAGATCCCGCTCCTCCAGTAACCAGAATTATCTTACCTGTTAACTGTGAGGCCTTGTTTTCTTCATCAAGTTTTATAGGCTCCCTATCGAGCAAATCTTCAATCTGCAAAGTTTTTACAGTTTGGGCAATAGGCTTGTCCTCATCCTCCCAAGAGGAAACAATTGGAGCATTGTAGACCTTAATATTATGCTCCAAACAATTTTCTACGATCGCGAATTTTTCTTCGGAACTAAAATTATTCTCAGATAAAATTACCGCTGATGCCCGGAATGCTTTCACCTGTGCGTGAATGGCAGTAGTAAATTTAATAACAGGCTTATCCAAAATACGGATACTTTTGTTATGTTTTTTTCTGGTTAAGAAACCAACTATTTTAAATCTTCTAGGATTCTCCAAATCAAGGGCACCCGCAATTGAAATCGCGTTTTCATCAGCTCCCAAAATTACAGCACGTAGTAAAACTTCAGTTTTATTGGCGATTTTAAAGTATTCATAAACCTGTTTCACGCATAACCTAAATAAAAACAGCATCGAAAATGAGATCCATAAATTGATCAATAATCCTCCAATAAGAAAAATCTTTTGCCCAATTAGAGCATAGACAACGTAATTGATAAAAACCAGACATATAAAGGAGCAAACCGTGGCCAACATTAGCTTTAAGGCATCTATGTTGGAAGAATACCGAATTATCCCAGCATAAGTCTTAAAAATAAAAAAGAAGAAGATATTCACAAATATTACCACAAGTGCCTTTAAAGGAAAATCCAGCAATTCATAATAGTTTGAAGTAAGGTCGACAATTATTAAAATTGTCAATAAGGTAGAAATAGATACCAAAAAAATATCAATAAGAAATACTGCCCATCTAGGAAGGTATTTAATATTTCGTAAATCTAATCGGGTATCTTCTCCGGATAAGCTAAACTTGATACCATTTTTTATACGGTTCAACATTTTATAGATTTAATTTATCAACTAACTTTTAAAACACTTTCTGATCGAGGATTCAATTCTATTCCTGTCATCATCGGTTAAATTTGATCCGGATGGTAAACACAATCCATTTTCAAAAAACTCTTCAGAAATTCCGCTACCATAAAATGGTGACGCGGCAAATACTGGTTGCAAATGCATTGGTTTCCATAAAGGTCGGCTCTCAATATTTTCTTTTTCGAGCCAAAGTCTTAAACTTTCGCTGGAAATTCCGTTGGTCTGTGTTTTATCTACACTAATAATTGAAAGCCAATTATTACAAAAATATTCTTTACTTGGCTCTTTAAATACCTCAACTCCGTCAATTGAAGCGAATAAATTTTTATAAAATTCGTTCATTTCTCTGCGAAGTGCAACATGTTTATCTAAAATTTCCATTTGCCCCCTTCCTATACCTGCACTAATATTGCTCATCCTATAATTATATCCAATCTCGCTATGCTGATAATGTGGAGCATCATCTCTGGCCTGGGTAGCTAAATATACGGCTTTTTGTTTGCTTACATTATTTCGGGTTACCAATGCGCCTCCCCCCGAAGTTGTAATAATCTTGTTCCCATTGAATGAAAGCACACCCATATCACCGAAAGTACCACATTTTTGTCCCTTATATGAACTACCTAAAGCTTCGGCACTGTCTTCGATCACAGGAATGTTATATTTTTTAGATATATTTTTGATTTCTTCAACCTTATATGGCATTCCGTATAAATGTACAGCAATTATTGCTTTTGGAGTTTTTCCCTTTGCAATCCGATCTATAATTGCTTCTTCGAGAGCTATTGGGGATAAATTTAATGTTTCCCTTTCGCTATCAATAAATACCGGGATCGCACCCAAATAAGCAATTGGATTAGCGGAAGCTGCAAAGGTCATACTTTGACAAAGCACTTCATCTCCTGCTCCAACGCCTAATATAATTAATGCTAAGTGCAGAGCAGCGGTACCTGAACTAAGTGCTGCAACATAAGATTCCTCCAATTCATCCTCCTGAGGAAAAGAATTTAGATAACTTTTGAGATCTTCTTCAAATCCGTTAACATTTGGTCCTAAAGGCGCAATCCAATTTTTATCAAATGCCTGTTTTATATAATCTTGTTCTGTTCCTCCCATATGAGGAGAAGAGAGCCATATTTTTTCTTTATTCATTCTCTAAATGATTGTATTTAATAATTTTTCCCGGATTTCCAACAACTACTGCAAAATCAGGAATATCTTCTAAAATAACAGCACCAGCCCCGATAGTTACCCATTTTCCGATTTTCACTCCAGGAATAACAACAGCTCCAATTCCAATATGGGTGCCTTCACCCACAACTACATCTCCAGCAAGGCCCGAATTAGGAGAAATGTGTACATAATTTCCCAGTTGACATTCATGTTCTACAGTTGCACCGGTATTTATTATACAATGATTTCCTATAACAGCTTCTGCATTGATTGAGGCATTGGCCATAACTACAGTTCCCTCGCCAAGAATAACGGTGGGAGCAAGTACAGCCGAACTGTGAAAAATCCCAATCTGAAATTTTCCCTCGAACTTTTCAGCCACAATTTTTCTGATCCTATTATTCCCTATCGCTAATACAGTCCCACCTTTTAAAAGTTTATTTGAAATTGTATGAACAATCATTTGTCCAGAGACTTCAATTAACTTATGATTATCATCAAAAATAGTATCTATTGGAATATCAATTGATTTTGCAATATCAATAATTACTTTTGCATGCCCACTGGCCCCGTATATATTCATATTCAATTATTGCCGTTAAACGGTTCGGTAGTAGCCATATCCTGAGTGTTGATCCCTTCTGAAATGATCACCTTTTTAATTGTTTTAAATAAGATTTTCATATCCAAAGGAAAAGAAATGTTTTCAACATACCAAACATCGTAATCTAATTTCTTGTTCCAACTAATAGCATTTCTGCCGTTTACCTGAGCCCAGCCAGTAATTCCCGGACGCACCGAATGTCTTTTTTTCTGACTCTCATTATAAATTGGCAAATATTCTGGCAACAACGGTCTGGGACCAATTAAACTCATATCTCCCATTAAAATATTGATCAATTGAGGAATTTCATCCATAGAAGTTTTTCTTACAAATTTGCCTATTCCGGTTAATCTATCGCCATCGGGAAGTAAAACCCCATTTTTATCACGCTCATTAGTCATTGTCCGGAATTTGACAATTTTAAATATACGTTCGTCTTTACCCGGCCGGTTTTGAAAGAAAAAGGGATTCCCTTTATTTACTATTGCCAATAAAATTATAACAACCAACAAAACTGGACTCAAAACAATTAAAACCTTAAATGAAATGATAAAATCTAATATTGGTTTGAAAAATGTTCTATACATTTCTGAATTTATGTGTAAATTTTCAGTTATCCCATCAATAAAAAATCAAGAAATCTAATAAATGAAATTTAAGACATTTAGGTTTTCTCACTAACTCACTCCTAAGTGTTGTAATGGAGATCAAAAGTACAATAATCAATGTTAAGGTGTCCTTAATCTAGTTTATATATCAAATAATATTTAAAGATCCTTTAACTTCCTTATACTCGTTTAAAAGAACTTTCCAAAATTCCTTACGTTCATAATTTAACGTGATTTCACTCCTCGTCTTTGATGCTAATGATAACCTTAAATCTTCATTTTTCAATAGGTTCAACATAGAAGAATACAATGCATTTTCGTCTTTTACAGGGATCATTAATCCGTTTTTACCATTAGAAATAATTTCATTGCAACCATTTATATCAGTTACAATGGATGGCAAATTCATCGCCCCGGCCTGCATAACCACATTGGGAAATCCTTCCCGATAACTTGGAAAAGTGAGTACATCTGATATTGCCAGATAGGGTCGCACATCTTTTTGGTAACCCACTGAAATAATTGACTTATGGCTACGGATGATAGCAAGAGTTTCAGGTTTTAGAGGACCTAAATCCTGTTCGAATGGACCAACCAATAGAAGATTAGAATTCGGATTATTTTGATTCAGTTTGCAGAAAGCATTAATCAGTTCATTGATTCCCTTTTCTGAAACAAGGCGGCCTATAAAAATAAATACCAAATTAGAATCTGGAATCTCAAGTTTATTCCGAAATTTGATTTTAAATTCATCCGAATATTTTGAAGGATCAAAATATTCAGTATCAATTCCATTGGAACTGCCTTTGCCCAAAACTTTCAATTTTGAGGTTGACGCAAATTTTTCATTTACAATTATATCATATAAACCTTTGGAATTCGGGTAAACTTTTGTGGCAAGGGCATAAGTGAGTTTTTCTACGATATTCAAAACCTTTCTTTTTGAGCCTGTAGTTTCCAATAATGGAAGGCCAGCAACAGTATGTAACCTAATTGGCACTCCCGCTAATTTCGCAGAAAGCATCCCTACAATTCCTGCTTTTGGGGTATGAGTATGAACAATTAAAGGCTTCTTCTTTTTGAAATATTGATATAAGTTAAAGACCGCTTTCAAATCCTTCAAGGGAGTGATCTCCCTGGTCATATCCACACAAAAGGTGTTCACTTCATTATCTTCGCCATACCTTTTCAAACGTTCTTTCTCTGCAGAGATCGCAGTTACATCAAAATATTGATCCATAAAAGTCAATTGCCCTTCCAGGAGTTTTTCAAGAGATAAGGGAATGGTGGTGATGCGAATGAGTTTTTGCAAAATATTTTTATGCAAAAATATTCTTATTTTGAAGAATACAAATCATACTTACTTTAAAATTGATAAATTGCGAAAATTAATATTTTCTATTAT
>Ga0307487_1000970_pt1 | contig 21267 bp, 22 predicted proteins | sample CBIW12metaG_FD_203665 | JGI IMG/M metagenome (GOLD analysis project Ga0307487, IMG submission 203665) | Sea-ice brine microbial communities from Beaufort Sea near Barrow, Alaska, United States - CBIW 1.2 | ecosystem: Environmental > Aquatic > Marine > Coastal | place: USA: Alaska | collected... | reverse complement strand
CGTCCGGATGATCAGTTGCCAGTAATAGTTCTTTACGGTGAAGGATGGGGGGATTGGCTGAGGCCAAATACACTCGATATCGGCATTTAGTAACATCGGAGTCAAAAGTCCATGACTCCTGAAGAGAAGGGAATGCCTCCTCAAAAAAGGTAGCGTAATTGAGGAGTGTGATCTCTCGGGCGTGAGCTCTTAATTTAACAACGTTAAAAGAGCGTCCCAAATCGAGACCGGCTACACGGGCAGCCTTCAAAACAAGCTCTTGCGCGTCAGCATCAAGTTCATGGAGGGCTGATGTGTGTAGGTATCTAGATTCTCCAATCCTTTTGCCCGTAACATGCTTAGAGTTGTTCATTGTCAGCTCTCTATATGAGTGTATGCGCCTGATAATCTCACCTTAAGCCTAGTGCTGCAGTCGTCAAGGGTCGTGTCCACTCGTTTTTTAGCAGACACTTTGTGGCGAACAATTCAAGCGTAACTGGCCCGTACTGAAAATGCGCTCAGTACACCTTGGAATTTACGGCTCGATTAATGGACGCGAGCTAGAGTTCTGGAACGTTAGGTTCCGGCATTTCTCTGAATGATGACACCGATGTAAACCTGCTGCGCCGATGGGTCTGTAATGATTCCAGGTGCCAGCGGCGGTTTTAATATTGCCCCATAAGCAAAGCCTTCGATGGTTAAAAAACGACCAATTATGGGTTGGTAGGAGAGGGGCAATCGCTGCAAAGCGATTTGGCCGTTATTGAAACGAGAGTGCTTTTACCACTTCGTTTCTAATCATCAAGATGAGTTTAGTGAGCTTTGCTGTTTTACTTTCACGCCGTGTCTGCTCGCTTTTTAACACACTATATTTAAGCTTATGGGTAAGCGGCGGTAATGTTTGAGTTGGAAATTGTTGTGTCCAACGGGGGAGTTTCCGAATTCAGAGCAGGGGTCATAATTAAAGGGGTAAGAAAAAGCGGTTTAAATTTGTGGACACACCATGGACACAATTTGGACACAGGAAATTAAAAAGGCCCTACGCTTTCACGTAAGACCTTGAAAAATATGGCGCGCCCGACAGGATTCGAACCTGTTGTGACCACTGCTTTCGGAGGGCGCCGCCACAGCGTGTTGATAAGCGGGCTTAATCGACTAAAATCTGGAAGATCAAACACTTACTTCGATGACTCGAAACTTAAAAAATGCCTATATATCAACATCTTGGCCGATTAACACCGATTTTGGGCACAGTGTTGATAGGAATTGGGTGTCTTGAAACCGGTCATTTGATCGGTGCCCAAAACGTACGTTGACCTTGGTAGATCTAATTTTATGCATCAGGTGGGAGCTCGCAACTGTTAGGTAAAGCGTGTCCTGAAGGCGGACAGCGGCAGTGGCCTAGTCGCCGCCAATAGTTTCTGTGAGTTAACAGCAGAGCTTGCCCGTAGGGTCTGTTCCGTAGCCGTTTTGATCTTCGTGGGTCAGTTCTGTGGAAGAGTAGCCGCCTTCCGGTGACTCTCATGCCTTCGTTGAAGGCACCGGCTTTCGTGATCTGAGCAGTCTCTACAGCAACCGGGGCGGCTCGGAAGATACAAACTGGTACCCCCCATTGCCTTATGGCCTTTATCGCGCACTCGGAACATGCGTGTCAAGCATGGGCAGGCCAGTATCCAGATAGTCATATACAGCAGGCTTCCTGCTTGCCATCAACATCCCCGTGAATTCTGCCAGTATACTGCGACACCGTTCCCTTTCAGGCGATGGGTAGTGCCAAAAAACAGGGTGACCAGCCGAGGTAAGCCAAAGCGTTCTCCAGTGAACTTCTCATTCACAACGATAACCTGAGCTTCCTGTAACTTCGCTTCCGCCGTCCATCCCTCCATGCCACCTGAGGCTCCGGAAAAAATTTAACATACTGTCCGGGATTAGTTGACCACTACAAAGTGGTACCCTTTCGTTTGGGGAACAATACACTCTGGCAACTGTAGGATAATGTTTCATGCATTTCGACATACCCGACCTTCGGCTATTTATTCATGTGTCAGAAGCAGGAAGTGTGACCAGAGGTGCCCGTCGCGCGAGCCTCTCAACGGCAGCCGCAAGTACCCGGATCAAAGCCTTGGAAGGACAGCTTGGCAGTCGATTGTTCTATCGTGCTAGTCAGGGTGTAGAGCTAACTCCAGCAGGTCATAAACTGCTAAAACATGCGCGCACAATAATGCGGCAGGTGGAGTATGTTAAAGCGGATTTTTCCGAATATCGCAACGGGGGGAGTGGGCATATTCGAATCTTCGCAAATACGGCCGCCGTGACGGATTTCATGCCTGAGGTGCTTGCTGACTTTTTAGGGGCGCGTCCCGGCATTACTATCGATTTGCAGGAAAAGCTGACAAACGACATTTTCCGCGGTGTTTTGGACGGCGCAGCCGACTTAGGTGTGACTTCCGGAGACATCCAGGTTGAAGGAGTGGAGGTTATTCCCTTTAGTACGGATCGATTGGTTGCCGTAATGTGTTCAGAGCATCCATTGGTTTATTCAGGGCCGCTAAGCTTCAAAGACACCATCACGCACCCCTATGTTGGCCTTCATGAAGGGAGCACGTTGACACAGTTTTTGAAAAATGAAGTGGCTAAGTTTGGAGAACAGCTCGCGATTCGGATACAGGTATATGGTTTTGAACAAGCTTGCCGGATGATTGAGTCAGGGGTCGGAATTGGAATACTGCCGAAGTCCAGTGCCAAGCGTTATCAACAGACGATGAATCTTGAAATTGTGGAGCTTACTGACACTTGGGCAAAACGGGAGCGTTCGGTCGTTGTTCGTGAGCTCGAAGCGTTGCCGGAAGCCTGCAAAACTCTTATTCAATCTATCCGGGACCATCATCGCGACAAGATAATCTATAAGAGCATTTGAGGCGTGCCCTGATTGATGTTCTTCCGGGGTAGGTCTAGCCTAACCCAACCTTCAGCAAGGTTTGACAGTTCACGGAGTCTTGGCGACGGAATACAATGAAGAGTGCCCTCACGAGCCATCGGAAGATTTGATGCTACAGGAATGTCTGGAAAAACATCAAAGGACGGAAAACTCTAACCATTGGTGTAGCTAAAAAAACAGGGCTACACCAGCTTTTCGCTAATCCGCTACCGAAAATGCTTTTTCCTGAGCAGAATAATAGCTTCGACGTTATCTTTAGTTTCAACTTTCCAGGATGGTCTTGGCCATGGGTCCTTTTAAGAACAGTCTCTAGCTGGCGATGTAAACTCTATGAATCGTGCGGCTGTTGGCTGTAGCGCGCATAGCCTTGTTTAACATGAGATTCCCCAGCTTGGCGGGCCGCTTCTGGGTCACGACTGTTAACAGCTTTGAAAATAGCTTTGTGTTCGTTGTTTGAGGCGAGCATGTGGTCATGATTCGATAGTACGATTTTGCGGGCCAAGTTTGACTCTGCCACCAATTGATTGTATATCGACGCTGCTCGCAAGTGGCTGGCTGCATCCAGTAAGCTGTCGTGAAAAGCAATGTTCGTTTTGTAATATTCCCCGAACAGGTCTGCAGCCAGATGCCGATCCATCGCAACGATCAGCTCTTGTAAATTTTCTAGCTGCTTGGGAGATATTTTCTTGGCAGCCTCGGCGCAAATAAAACCCGTAATTACTGCTCTAATTTCTGTGTTTTCCTGGAGCTCTTTCGGGCTAACCTGTCTAACAAATACTCCCTTATGGGGAATGCTAATTAACAAGCCGCTGCGCTCAAGGCCTCGGTGCGCCTCACGGACGATGCCACGACTGACGTCCAGGCTATCTGCGAGATGTTTCTCGTTGATTCGGTCGCCTGGCTTTATGATTCCAGTGGTGATCATTCGCTCAATCTGCTCCGAAACGAGGACCGTGAGCGATTTTTCTCGTGTAATGGTGAGACTCTGCATAATATTTTTGGAGGCCATTTGCTTGAACTCGATGGTACCTATGATGATTAACCTTGGTTAAAAAATAGCTCTAACGTGATCTATTAATGAGTTTTCGGTTTCTTATGGTTACGTGATACCCATTGCCAGATCTGTATAGCGAGCAGATTAACAGCCACTGCTCTGAATGTGTGAAATCCTGCAATAAGTGCGACGTTAGCTCCGAGTAACTTGCCCGCTAGGGTCATTTCCGCCATTCCGCCCCCTGCAGTGCTAAGTATAAGAGTCGTGGGTGACGCAACGAAAATACGAGAGAGAACAAGCGCTATTAAGGCGGAAGATGCGATGAGCCCGAATTGAACGGGCACACCTGCAAGCAATGCACGGGGAAGAGCTTGTACTGTCTGGCGAGTGAAGCGTAAACCGAGGGAAACGCCGATGGTCCACTGGGCAACTATGATCCAAAGCGATGGTACTCCTCCAGTTTGAATAAAGCCGGAACTTGACACACCTGCAACGGCGAGCAGGGAGCCTAGCAGCCATGCAGCTGGCAGCTTAAATAGGTGCCCAAGTGTTCCGCCGACCGAGGCGATTGCAAGCGCTAATAGAAGCGGACCTGTGTCTAAAATATTGGTGGGGTTAATGGTTGAGGATGTTTGATTGTTCTCGGTAAACAACGCGGCAATAATCGGCAGCATCACGACAATCATCGCCACTCGTAGTGCATGCATAGCACTGATGACTGACTGGTTTGCATCGTAACGTTGCCCCAAGATCGCCATTTCCACAACCCCGCCTGGCATTAGTGAAAAAAAAGCGGTGGAGCCGCTTACCCTTCCCATTTTAGCATATAGCACTGAGGCTAGAGTCGAAATAATGACCAAAACGATAATCGTCACTAGGATGGTGGGAATCCATTGCCACAACATCACAATGGCTTCAGAAGTGACCGTGAGCCCCGTGCTTGTTGCAAGCACTACTAATCCAGCTCTCTGCAACGCCGGGGGAAGCGCGAAAGGAGGCCCCTGAGTCGCAGCGATACACCCACTTGCCAGCATTGCACCGAGCATCCAACCCAACGGCACATTAAATTGATCAAGCGCATACCCCACTATAAGTGTAGTTGCAAACGTTAGGGCAATTCGTAGCACTGAAGAGTGTGTTTCACTCATTGTCTAGCCACCAACGCGCTATGCCACCTAGGCTAATATCTCGATAGCGCTGGCCAATCACCTGCAGTCCAAAGGGCAAACCGTTAACTTGCATCACGGGCAATGAGTAGCAGGGTAGTCCAAGGAAGGTTGCATATACTAGGTTTGTACGACTTCCTGAGTTTTCGAGCCCTAGTGGCGCCGGGCCGGATGCTGCCGGAAGCAGCAAAACTTCAAGGTCTTTCATCAGGTCGTCGCAGCGGGACATTAAGCCTAAACGCTCTTTATAAAGCACCTGTATAGTTCCGGGAGACATTAGGCGCCCTTGTTCAACTAAATGAACCATGCGCTGATCTAGGTTCATATCATCGTTCGTTAGGTACTCACGATAAGGCCACTGCATTTCAGCGCCAATCAATTGTAGCGACCAATCAGGAACCCGCTCCAGGTCAAGACACAAGCGTTTTAGACCGCTATGTCGCTCAGGTGTGACGATCTCGACACCTCTATGTGCAGCCTGTTCAATCGCGGTTTCGAAGGCGCTTCTGCTTGCGGGTGAGAGTTCGTCAATACCAGAAGTTATTAAAAGGCCCGCCCGCTTAGGGCGTTTGGGTGAAGCGGGCTGTGGGCTGATTTGGCCTGCTTGGCCGGGGCCAGGCGCCTTGATGCCGAGCCAAGAAAGCAGCTGTTGTAGGTCCCCGATATCGCTGGCCATTAGCCCCAGATGGTCAAGGCTGCTGGCGACTGGGTGGATGCCTTGAACTGATAACGTGCCCCAAGTTGGCTTCATACCGATAGCACCACAATAAGACGCCGGCCGAATAAGTGATCCTTGGGTTTGTGTGCCGAAAGCAGCAGCAAGCATGCCGCTCCCTACTGCTGCTGCAGTGCCGGATGATGAGCCCCCGGGGGTATGGGCAAGGTTGTGTGGGTTGCGCGTAGCTGTTGAAACACCACTGATGGCGAAGGCAGTAGTTGTAAGTTTACCAACCAGTATGGCACCTCCGTCTTTGGCGGCTTGGAGGCAGGCAGCATTGATTTGAGGTGCCTGTATCCAATTATGTGATGTGCCCAGATGGGTGGGGAAGTCTGCACTCTGGATGATGTCTTTCGCTCCAATCGGAAGTCCGTCAATCGGCGAGAGTGGACGCCCGTCTTTCCAGCGTTTATCTGAAGCATCGGCAGCTCGTCTGGCTGAGATCGTATTCAAACAGACGAATGCTTGGACATCGGATTCCCGCATCTCTACGTTCGCCAAACGCGCCTCCAAGTACCTGCGCACCGGATTCTTCGTGGTGCGGTTTAAGCGCATGTGTTTTGTGAAGGATGATGTTGGGTCGTTTCGCGTTGTTGTCATTGCCATCTTCCGTACCGAATTGGTTTAAAAAAATACAGTAAACTGTTGACAGTTGTCAACGAGATAAGAATACTGAATGTGAGTAATAGAGACATTCAAACAAAAATAGAGGTCACTTAGCATGCGATCTAATCCGCGAATCCCTTTTGCCATGCCTCGCTCAGATGGACCTCCAGCGCATTTCCGGGGTAAACGAGTAGTCGTGAACGTGGTAATTAATGTAGAGCACTGGCCATTCGACAAGCCGATGCCTCGAGCCTTGATGACATCCCCTCATGGCAAACCAGCGGAGTCTCCGGACATTCCGAACTTTTCTTGGGTTGAGTATGGGTTGCGCCGCGGAATGCCTCGCTTGTTGAGCTTATTGGGTGACCACAATATTCATGCTTCGGCAACGATGAATTCCAGTGTTTGCGATGTCTATCCCGAACTTGCTGAACGCATTGGCGATGCTGGTTGGGATATTGTTGGCCATGGGGTGACGCAGGAGTCTTTAAAAGTAGTAGAAGATGAAGAGGCGACGATTCAAGAAAGCATTTCCCGATTGACAGCCTACTACGGAGTGCCAATCAAGGGCTGGCTCGGTCCGGGGATTGCCCAGACTGCGGATACAGCCGATTACTTAAAGGCTTGTGGGCTTAGCTTTACCCAAGATTGGATGGTAGATGATCAGCCTTGTTGGATGGATACCAAGCACGGACCCTTGCTGGCACTGCCTTATTCTCTGGAAATCAACGACGTTCCGATCTGGGCGATAAACGCATTCAACTCTGATGAGCTTTGTCAGCGCGTTAGATCGACACTGCCTATTCTTCTGAGAGAATCAGAACATACCACTCAGGTGATGACGATTGCCTTGCACCCACATTTGATTGGAGTGCCACACCGCTTTATTCACTTTGAGAAATTAATTCATGAGTTGGTCGGCGATTCGGATGTGGCGTTTGCCGGATCTAATGAAATTGCTGAATGGTACATTGAAGAGAGGCCAGTGGGTTGAAATACTCACTAATAATAATTATTAGTCCCATAGGTGGAGATTAGCAATGAAAAAAATCACAAAAAATTTAAGTATGGTAATAGCATTAACTGTTTCGTCGACAGCAAGCGCACAAACCACTTGGAATATGGCAACTCCATATCCCGAAGCTGAGTTTCATACACAGAATATAAATAAGTTTGTAAATGATGTTAGTGAGCTCACAAAGAACGAACTAAAAATCGTTGTTCACTCTGGACAGTCTTTATTTAAACACCCGGAAATAAGACGCGCAGTGCGTACCGGGCAAGTGCAGGCTGGTGAGATTATGATGGCTAATCTCGCTAACGAAGATGAAATGTACGCTGTGGATGGTATCCCTTTTCTAATAGATGGGTACAGTGCTGCGAAGATTCTTTGGGATGCACAGCGCCCATTTATTGAAAAGCGCATGAAAGATGATGGATTGGTTTTGCTTTATGCTGTTCCTTGGCCCGGCCAAGGGTTTTTTACCAATAAGAAAATAAATGATTTATCCGATATGTCGGGGGTTCGCTTTCGGACATATAACTCCATGACTGCAGAAATGGCATCTCTGATGGATGCTACACCTACTACAGTGGAGGCAGTAGAAATCCCACAAGCCTTTTCAACCGGAGTGGTCGACGCCATGGTGACGTCAGCAGCTACTGGTCATCGTACGGAGGCCTGGCAGTTTTCGGAGTATTACTACGATCTTCAAGCGTGGATGCCTAAAAACATGATCTTTGTGAATAGCCGCGCATTTGAATCGCTGCCTAAAGCACAGAGGCAAGCCGTGTTAGAAGCAGCGAAAGCCGCTGAAGTTCGAGGGTGGGAGTTGAGTAAGTCTATATTTGATGAGAGTACAAAAAAACTAGGTCAAAAAATGACTATTCTGGAGGCCTCAGACACACTTAGTCAGCAGTTGCAAGAATTAGGACGGACTATGGCTGGGAGGTGGGTACAAGAAGTTGGACCAGACGGCGAAGTAGTCTTGGATGCGCTCGAAAAGTAAATGCTCATTTTCTAGATGTCGGCACATAGGCGCCTTGCGCTGCGCCGACATCTAAAGGTATTCGGGAGGTCGATAGCATGTTTTCAAGAGCACTAAATCGTATGTTTACCCTTGTAGGTATAATGGCCGGGGGTTTTCTAGTCATTATAGCTATCTTGGTTGTTGCTCAAATTGTCGCAAGATTACTAGGGCTTCAACTTCCTGGTGTTAATCAATTTGCTGGATATTCTTTAGCAGCTACTAGCTTTCTCGGATTGGCATATTCTTTTCGTCAGGGTGCCCATATACGAGTGACATTGATTACTGATTTGTTTCCAAAATCGGCACAGAGATGGGTTCTCGTATTTGCGCTTGCTATAGCATTATCAGTGGTAGGATATTTGGCTTACAACACGTTATCCATGATCTATTGGAGCTGGGAGTTTAACGAAAAATCTCCAGGCATTATCAGTTATCCACTGTGGGTTCCTCAAGTTGCTATGGGTGTGGGAATGGCACTATTTGCTATCGCGATATTCGAAGACTTGGTTCTAGTACTTATTGGCCGTAAACCCAACTTCGAGATAAATCAAGAAGTGATTGAGGGGATGTCTTAGTGGATGTCTCTCTTATCGGAATAATTATAGCTGCCTTTATGTTGTTCCTGTTGGCATCAGGAGTATGGGTAGGCATAACGCTTCTTTGTGCAGGCTTTTTCAGCATCTTTTTGTTTTCGACCGCACCTGTAGGTTCGATTCAAGCAACAGTAGTCTGGGGTCAGAGTTCTAGCTGGGCATTAACTGCGCTGCCATTGTTCATATGGATGGGTGAGATATTATTTCGAACTCGTCTTGCTAAAGACATGTTTGAAGGGCTGGCTCCATGGCTAGCCGGATTTCCCGGGCGCCTCGTGCACGTGAACGTCGTTGCATGCGGCATATTTGCGGCTGTATCGGGATCGTCGGCAGCAACGACAGCGACAATTGGGAAAATTACTATTCCTGAACTGCTCCGTCGTAACTATGATCCAAAGCTAGTGATTGGAAGTCTCGCAGGTGCTTCGACACTGGGATTCCTGATTCCGCCATCAATAATTCTCATCGTGTATGGTGTCGCCGCCGATGTCTCAATAACACGCTTGTTCATTGCTGGAGTCCTTCCTGGAATTATGCTGATGTTATTGTTTATGGGGTACTTGGCGATATGGTCATTACTTAACCCCGGGAGAGTGCCACCTAGAGGGTCGAAACATTCTTTTTTTGAAAGACTAAAGAAGTCGGCCCGACTTTTCCCCATAGCAATGTTAATGGTTTCCGTCATCGGCTCAATATACACAGGTGTAGCGACTGCTACAGAAGCTGCTGCAATAGGAGTGGTCGGAGCTTTGGTATTAGCCTTTAGCACTGGCTCGTTAACGTGGCAGACTTTGGGTGAGAGTGTCATGGGTGCTACTAAAACGAGTTGTATGGTCACTTTTATCTTAGCTGGTGCTGCTTTTTTATCTGTTGCCATGGGATACACGGGTATTCCTCGTGAGCTCGCTCTTTGGGTGGGCTCCCTGGGCTTAAATCAGTTTGAGTTACTGATTGCTTTGACTCTTTTGTTCATCGTATTAGGTTGCTTTTTGGACGGAATTTCCATAGTGGTACTTACAGCTGCTGTAATTATGCCCATTATTAATCAGGCGGGAATTGATCCCATCTGGTTTGGGGTTTTCATTGTGATCGTAATTGAAATGTCCCAAATTACACCCCCGGTAGGTATTAATTTATTTATTCTTCAGTCTATGACTGGTAAGAATTTACTATATGTTGCTGCTGCTGCTTTTCCATTCTTCATGCTGCTGGTTGTGGCGACGATAATACTAATTTTGTTACCTGAAATTGCGACCTTCCTTCCGGAGCAAATGCGCTAACGTAGAGATGTGATAATGTGAATTTCTCTCTTTAAAGAGTTGATTCCAGTATCTACTTCGATAATCGTATATTAGGAGTGTTGTGGTTGTAGAGATTATCAATTGCGTTTTGTTGTAATTAAATGTTTAATTTAAATTGTAAAGAGAGTGATGAGAAAATGGAAAATAATTTGAATATTACTGATAAAGCAGTGGCGTTTGTTGAAGGCTTTAGTTATGAAGATATCCCTCAGGAAGCATTGGATATCGCGCGTCGCTGTATACTGGATACGATTGGCTTGTACATAGCGGGAACTTCAGAACAGGTTGTTCAGATTTTGGCGCGCGAGGCGCTTGATGAGGGGGGCAATTCGGATGCGTTGCTGCTGATGGGCGGCGGCCGAAAGGTGCCTGCCAGTAAGGCTGCGCGCGTGTTGGGTACGGCTGGCCATGCCCATGACTGGGACGATACGCAGGTCAGCGATGACCCGTTGCACCAGTATGGCCTGTTGACGCACCCTTCTGTACCACCATTAACAGGCGCTCTGGTTGCTGCCCAGCTGGAGGGAGTTGTTGACGGAAAGACTATAATGACAGCTTTTCTTGCGGGCTTTGAGGTAGAGACTAAAATCTCAGAATGGATGCGACCAGATCACTATCTGCGTGGTCATCACAGCTCTGGCACTGTTGGAACTATCGGGGCCTGCGTCGCTGCGGCTAAGGTCATGAGACTTTCGGGAGATCAACTCCGTCACGCCATTGGTATGGCAGTTAGTTTTGCAGCAGGTATTCGCTGTAATTTCGGCACCATGACAAAGCCATTACATGTTGGTAGAGCCTCGGAAAACGGTATCGTCGCTGCGCGTTTGGCTGCTCGAGGCGTAACCGCAGACCCTACAGCGCTTGATGGTACTTGGGGTCTACCGACTGTTATGTCTGGGGGGGTTTCTCGCGAAAAAGTTGCTGCAGGATTCGCAAATCCGTTATCAATAGTATCGCCTGGAGTTAGTATCAAACCTTACCCGTCTGGCATATTGACGCACCAAGCAATGGATGCACTATTAGCATTGGTTAAAGAGCATGATGTGGATGCTGCTAATGTAGTTTCGATTGATTTTTATGCTGGCAGCAACATTCTTAACCCTATTCGTTATGTAATCGCTAAAAATCACTTGCAGGCTAAGTTCTCGATGGCTGCCTTGTTATCGATGATAGTTCTTTATCGGCAGGCGGGACGGCAACAGTTTACGGATCAGGTGGTGGCAAGTGACGCAATGCAGAAGATGCAAGCACGAGTCAAGACGCATCTAGACCAGAAGATTGAAAGCATTGGAACTGACAAGATCCGTTCCCGAATCGAACTCACTCTGGAAAATGGTGAAGTGTTAGTCAAGGATGCTGACGATCGATATCGTGGCGGTCCGGATAAACCCATGTCCGACGATGACCTTGCTGAGAAGTTTAGCGCATGCACTGATGGACTTCTCGATAAAACAATTCAGGCTAGTATTCTCTCCTCGGCAAGGCGCATTGATGAGTTGGATGATGTGTCAGAATTGCTGTCTCAAGTTATGGGTAAAGTGCCGTCACTAACTTAGGCCGACTGTCGTAAGATCCTTCACTACGACAGAAGTGTATGCAATTGATAAGCGGGTGTGTTATGTCAGAAACGCAAGAATTGGTAGAGTTCGTGGCGAACCTATCATTTGATGATTTGCCAAATGAAGTCGTCGAGCGTTGTCAAGATCTTTTGCTTGACTGGCTGGGCTCCGCTTTGGCTGGACGTTACTTGCATCCGACGTCTATATTTCAACGGTTGGCTTCTGACATCACATCCGGGGACGGGTCCAGCGATATGTTTTGCCAAAGTAGAGCTGGGTCCGCATTTGGCGCTGCTATGACTAATGCTGCTGCTGGTAATATCGTCGAGCAAAATGACCTTCATAACTCGTCTATACTTCATCCTGGAGCGGTTGTTTTCCCTGTAGTCCTAGCCTTAGCACAAGCTCAGGGAAATAGTGGGCGTGAATTTATCACTGCGGCGGTAGCGGGATATGAGGCGGGGGTACGTATCGGTGAGTTTCTGGGCCGCTCGCATTACCGGTTTTGGCACACAACGGCAACCGTGGGAACGCTAGCAGCTGGCGTAGCGGCTGGGCGGCTGATGAACCTGGACAGTGAACGCATGGCGCAAACTATCGGCAATGCAGGTACCCAAGCTGCCGGGCTCTGGGCTTTTATTCATGATGATGCAGACTCTCGGCAACTGCACACCGCCAAGGCTGCCAGTAACGGGCTTATTTCAGCTAGCCTGGCACGTAGTGGATTGAAAGGAGCTAAGGATATATTGGTGGGTAAACAGGGGTTAGGACAGGCTATGTCAGAGGACCCCGCCCCAAAATGTTTATCCGATAGCTTGGGTGACCGTTGGGCTGTCTTGGAAACGTCACTAAAGCTTCATGCTTCTTGTCGTCATACGCACCCTGCGGCAGATGCTTTCATGTCGCTCGTTGTGTCAGAAGGACTTACACTTGGAAATATCAGTCACGTAACCGTTGGTGTGAGCCAGGCAGCACTTGAAGTACTAAACCAATCGGTGAGCCCTGACACGATCAGTGAAGCGAAGTTCTCGATGGGCATTGTGCTCGGGTTATTGATGCGTTACGGATCTGCCAGCGTTGATACTTTTACGTTATCGTCGATTCGCGATAGTCAGGTTTGTGATATTGCGCGGAGAGTGTCAATGGTATTCGACCCTGAAATTGATTCAGCCTACCCAGTTCGATGGATTGGAAAGGCATTAGTAATTACGAAGAGCGGTCGGCATCTCGAGAAACGGCTTGATTATCCTAGAGGAGATCCTCAAAACCCTCTGAGTGAAGATGAGAGGCTAACTAAATTCCGTCAACTGGCGAGCTACGGAGGCATTGGGACACCGGAGTCAGTTGAAGGGCTGATTTCCTGGGCCGGGTCGTTATCTAAATTGAAACGAGTTACTTCGCTTAGGAGTTGGCTTGCGTAGTTTTCTGTTTCAATAGGCTGTCTGAGGCGCTTAATGGCTCAAGCACTTATCGGTTCTCGCCTAAAAAGTAATACTGGAGTGCTCGGGAGAAATAGATGTCCAATGGTCTGCGCGCTTGAGCGCCCGTGACATAGCTTCGGACTCCGGAGTGGTAACGGGCACTTCATCAAAGCTGCGCCAGTTGTTCTGAATGGGGCTGTTTTCCACAAACGACCAGAGAAAACCGGAAAAATCGCTGCCCTCCTCCTGCAGATCCAGAAACCCCCTCGCGTTTTTTATAATCGATTGTACTGTAAGCGCTCCACGAACTACACCGGGATAGTGTCGCCCTGATTGCCAAGGCAACAACCGGTCGAGTTCATCGTCGGTCGTCGACGATGGCAGTTTGGTGAGCACTTCCACCATATAACTGTAGGGCTCAATGCCATTGGCCCGGGCCGTTTCGATCAGGCTGTAGAGTCTGGCACTGGCTCACCCGGGCAACCGAATAAACTTTACATAATCGTTGGGTGTGGATAATTTCGACCAATGACGAACGGGCGTATGGCATTTTCTGCCGGGTTATTATCCAACGGGATCCGACCATCCATCAGGAAGACGGTCAGCTTGGGCCATTGCCGATTCAGATAGATCAGCGCTTTGCCAATGGCCGTTTTCGGTGGCACCTGATTCAGGGATTTCGTTAGCCAGGCTTCCAGTTTGTTGATGATTGGCCGGCTTTGAGTTTCCCGCAAGGCCAGTCTTTCCTCAGCGGTGACATGCTGGGCTTTTTTCTCCACGGCATATAGGCTTCGGATCAGACTCAAGGCTTGGTCGGCACGGCCGACCTTGCCTTTGGGCTGCACTTTCTGGGCCTCCACGAATTTGCGACGGGCATGCTCATTATGCGGAGCTCCGTATAAGGCTCATTATCCCAAGTCGATTTTTATCCGGAGGTCTGGATCATCCATCGAGCCAGAGTGTTTCTGGGCAGATCAATGCCCAGCCGCTTGAACGCCCGTTCCTGCCGGTAAAGCGGCAAGGCGTCCACGTATTTGGTAATGACAGAGTAAGCCAAGAGGTTGGGGCTGGCGTTGCTCTTGGGCAAGGGTTGCGGCGGCATGGGTGCGGTGACGACACCGTCTTCGCAGGCCTTGCAGGCATACTTGCGCCGGATCACCTGGATCCTGGCGGGAATGATATCGAGTTGCTCGCTGATCTCTTCACCGATGCAGACCAATTCGGTTCCATCGTTATGGCAGTGCTTCTGATCGTCCGTCACGTCGTGGACAATCTCCACCCGTGGCAGCTCCGCCGGCAGCGCCAGACGGCCACCGCGAGTGCGGGGCTTGGCAGAGCCCGACTGGGTCGGTGTGTTCGCGGTGTCTTGCGGGGCATCGTCGCTGTCTGACGCCGGTTCATTCTCTACCAGTGCCTCGGCTTCGTCGAAGAACAGGTCTTCCTGAGGAATGTTGTACTTCTCGGTGGAAGGCCCAAAGCGGTTTTCGATCAGCAGGCGCAGTTGTTCGAACAGTTCCCGCTTGGCTGCTTCCAGAGACTCATTCTTGCGTTCCAGCGACCGGCTTTGTTTCTCCAGGCGAGTAATATCCGCCGCTTGAACACGGAGCTTTTGCTCCAGTTCGGCAATGATTTTTTGTGGTTCGGAAGCGACGTTTCGCATGGAACTATTGTATCAAAACGCCTACAAATCAGCACCTTAAAATCACCCAACGGCGTCAAAAAATAAGGATTTATGGGGCTGCATTCGAGCAATGTCGTAGCCGTCCAGAAGCCAATTCAACTGCTGGCCCTGCAGGGTCATAACATTTTCACCCACCGTGTTTGGCCACTTGAATCGCTCCCGCTCCAGACGCTTGTACCAGAGCACAAAGCCGTTCCGCTCCCAGGCCAGAATCTTGACCTTGTCACGCTGACGATTGCAGAACACGAAGACCGCTTCATCGAAGGGATTCAGCTCCATCGCTTCCTGAACCAGCAGCGACAGTCCGTCGATGGATTTGCGCATGTCGACCGGCTCCCGGCAAAGGTATACCGATAGGGTCAGTTCCGGGCGCATCATGTGACCATCGCCACACTGACAAAGCGATCGGGGCGGTGCACGTCGGGAACGACAACCTTCTGGATCATCAGACGGTGCCGCCAGGCCATCAGATCGGCAAAGCACAATCTTTGTTCATGAGCATAACGGCTCAGCGGCTGGCCCAATGAAAAAGCGTGGTGCAGGTGCCCCAGCCAGAACGCCTGAGTGGATGTGAGTTGGTGATTCATCATCAGCCTCCATATTGAGAGGCTTTGATTCTGACGAATTCTGGTCAGGTGGTTAAGATGGGGTTCGTGGAGCGCTTACATTGTACTTTCAGCCTGTTCCTTACAATGCCGGGGTTCGCCAGCAGCTCGGCGACCTTGGCATCGCCGTACTGAATAATTTTTTCCGGATTGAAGTTGTCATAGGCGGCCCGATAGCTTGCCTGCTTGCGCAGAATGGTGATCCAGCTCAGGCCTGCCTGCTGGCCATCGAGGCAGAGCTTCTCGAACAGGGCCAGACCATCGTATTCAGGCGGGCCCCAGACCGTGTCATGGTAGTGCACATAAAGCGGATCGGTGCCGCACCATGGGCAGCGATCCGGGGCTTTGTCGTCCATGGGCGCAACAGGCATACGGGTGTCTCCGGGTGTTGTTGTCAGGGCTTTGAGCGGATTCTGCGTTGAAACATCGGCTCCCAGTGCGTATCCATTGGCTTTGCTGCGCTCAGGCTGTAATCCTCAGGGGGCTCCAGCAGCGTGATAACTGGCCATGAACCAGGCTTGCAGAGGCCTTCATGGTCAGCACTGATTTCTTGACTAAAGTGCTCGGGAGCATCGTCAGCATGTCATCCGAAATCGAAGCAGCAGTATTGGCATAACTGATAGTTAATCCCGTTTATGTAAGTCTTCTATTCGAATCGCTACCCCTTCCAGTTTCCTGAAGCCCGCCTTTCACAATCACGAATTCTATAAAGCCATTAAATGGCGCATCCTATCCTAAACCAACCACAACAAGATTAGTTCCAGAAGCTTATGATTAATAATACATACGGTGAGTGGCTGGGTAAAAGAGAGACCAACAAAGACACTCTTCCTTATACCCTGGTGAAACGCATTGCTGCCACAATGGGCAAGACTGCTCCGGGTGATGGCGAGGCGTTGCCCCACCTTTGGCACTGGGCGTTTTTTCAGGATCCGGTTTCAGAAAACCTGACTGGCCCGGATGGACACACAGTTCCTGGACAGTTCATTCCACCGGTTGAGGGTTGCAACCGCATGTGGGCGGGGGGGCGGCTGGATTTCCACTCACCGCTTCTAGTGGGGCAGGTGGCTGAACGCCACTCAGAGATTAAAAACGTCGTAGTAAAGCAAGGGAAGTCAGGGTCTCTGGTGTTTGTGACGGTTAGGCACCAGTACTGGCAAAACGATTCGCTTTGCGTCGATGAGGAACAGGATATTGTATATCGAGCTCCGAGTACGCCTCGTTCGACTGCCTTGGGAGCAATTCCCGAATTGCAATGGCAGGAATCTATCGAGCCTTCGCGGGTGATGCTGTTTCGGTACTCGGCCGTCACGTTTAACAGCCACCGCATCCACTATGATTATCCCTACGTTACGGAAATCGAGGGCTATCAGAATCTGGTTGTCCATGGCCCTCTTATTGCGACGCTGCTGTTGCATGGTTTTATTCGAAACAATCCCGAGCTCCGACCTAAGCGATTTGAGTTCCGCGGAGTTCGCCCACTGATCCAAGGCACGGAATTTACTATGGGTGGTTACCTCAGCACTGACAATCAAGGTGATTTACTGGCATTTAACGAGGATGGCCCCGCTCACCAAGCACGAGTGATCTTTTAAGGAGAAATGGAACATGTTCCAGAATCAAGAGTCTATCGAGGCTATTCGAGAAGGCGTCCGTGGGTTATGTGCCCACTACGGTGCTGAATACTGGCGGAAGCTAGATGAGGAAAAAGCTTTTCCTGAAGCGTTTGTTGACGAGATGACCAAGGCTGGTTGGCTCGGGGCAATGATTCCGGAGGAGTTTGGTGGCTCTGGTCTTGGTCTGACTGAAGCTTCGGTGATCCTTGAGGAAGTAAACCGTTGTGGTGGTAACTCAGGGACCATTCATGGGCAGATGTACAACATGTTCACATTGCTCCGACACGGTAGCGCTGAACAAAAGGAATATTATCTGCCTAAATTGGCTTCCGGTGAATTGCGCCTGCAGTCTATGGCGGTTACAGAGCCGACGACTGGCACCGATACGACTAAGATCAAGACTACTGCGGTCCGCCAGGGGGGCAAGTACATCATAAACGGACAGAAGGTCTGGATCTCCCGGGTTCAGCACTCAGATCTTATGATCCTACTTGCACGGACAACCCCCTTGCATGAGGTGACAAAGAAATCTCTGGGCATGTCCATTTTCCTCGTGGATCTGCACGCTGCGATTGGGAATGGACTTGCGGTTCAGCCAATCAAAAATATGGTGAACCATGAAACAAATGAGCTGTTTTTCGACAATCTTGAAATCCCTACTGATTCGCTTATTGGTGAAGAAGGCATGGGCTTTCGCTATATCTTGGACGGCTTGAATGCAGAGCGCGCATTGATCGCCGCCGAATGCATTGGCGACGGGCGTTGGTTTATCGAAAGAGCAGTCGAATACGCCAAAGATCGCGAGGTTTTCGGCCGCCCGATCGGCAAGAATCAAGGAATTCAGTTTCCAATTGCCCAATCACACATTGATGTTGAGGCTGCTGACCTGATGCGCTGGAAAGCATGCTGGGAGTACGATAACGGCTTGAACGCTGGCGCCAGCGCCAACATGGCCAAATACCTCGCAGCAGAAGCTTCGTGGAAAGCAGCAAACGCCTGCCTGCAGACTCACGGCGGATTTGGCTTCGCAAACGAATACGATGTGGAACGGAAATTTCGCGAAACCCGACTGTATCAAGTTGCGCCGATCTCGACCAACCTAATTCTGACCTACGTCGCGGAACATATCCTGGAGCTACCTCGTTCATTTTGAGGTAAATCTTGAAGCGGAGTACATCAATGGATAACAAATTTAACGCACCAAGACCTCTAGACGGCATTCGGGTCGTCAGCCTTGAGCACGCGATTGCTGCTCCATTTTGCACGCGGCAACTGGCTGACTTGGGTGCTCAGGTGGTCAAAATCGAGCGGCCGGGAGCGGGTGATTTCGCGCGAAATTACGATGAGCGGGTTGACGGTCTCGCGTCTCATTTTGTTTGGACCAATCGCTCCAAACAAAGTCTCACTTTGAATGTGAAAAAAGCCGAGGCGAAAGAAGTACTAGAGCGTCTGCTTCAAGATGCCGATGTCTTGATCCAGAATCTTGCCCCAGGAGCAACCGAGCGCTTAGGGCTTTCCTATGAAGATTTGAGAGGACGCTTTCCTACTCTAATTGTGTGTAATATTTCAGGCTATGGAGACGATGGTCCCTACCACAATAAAAAGGCCTACGATCTACTTATTCAGAGTGAATCGGGTTTTCTGTCCACGACTGGGTTTCCAGGGGACGAGGGCATGGCCAAGGCAGGATGTTCAATTGCGGACATCGCCGCTGGAATGTATGCCTATACCAGCGTTTTGTCAGCCCTGATTTTGCGACAACAGACTGGTCAGGGCTCGAAAGTGGATGTTTCTATGCTTGAGAGCCTCGTGGAGTGGATGGGATATCCGCTCTACTACGCCTATAAGGACGCTGAGCCACCTCCCCGTGCTGGTGCGTCGCACGCCACGATCTTTCCCTATGGTCCTTTCCCGACAGCGGACGGGAAAACGGTCATGCTTGGGCTCCAAAATGAACGGGAATGGGCTTTATTTTGCGAAATTGTTCTTATCATGCCAGATATGACAAACGACCCACGATTTGTCAACAATTCCAATCGCTCGGCTAACCGCAGTGAACTTAGTGTTGTCATCTGTAGAATTTTTGGGGAGTTGACCGCAGAGCAAGCGATTAAGCGATTGGATGAAGCGAAAATTGCTAATGCTCGTGTCAACGACATGCATGAAGTCTGGTCACACCCGCAGCTCAAGGCTCGCAAGCTGTGGACGGACGTGGGCAGTCCCATCGGAGCCATCTCTGCACTGTTGCCTCCGGGAAGAAGCAGCGCTTTTGTACCTGTTATGGGCCCGGTACCGGGTTTAGGGGAACACTCGGAGTCGATTCTTGAACAGTTGGGGTTTTCGGACGACGACATCCGATGTTTTAAAGAGCAAAAGATAATTTGATAAACGAGGCATTTGATGATTGATGACTACCTGAGATCTTTTTTGTTTGTCCCCGCCACTCGGCCTGATCGAATCGGAAAGGCGCTCTCCAGCGGTGCAGACGCTATCATTGTAGATCTGGAAGATGCTGTACCATCGAGTGAAAAAGGCGCTGCTAGAGCTGCTCTGGCGGAATATCTAGAGCAGAATCCCGCCGCGCGTATTTTGGTTAGAGTCAATGGTTCAGATTCTTGCGAATTTGAACTGGATCTTGCTCTGTGCAAAGCAAACACTAACGTGATCGGGGTGATGCTGCCTAAAGCGGCTAAAAGTTCCGATGTTGAACACGTAGTAAAAGTGACCCAGAAACGTGTCTGGCCATTGATCGAAACTGCTGCTGGTATAATAGCCTTGCCAGATCTAGTTAGATCGACCGGTATTGCGCGGCTAAGTATTGGCGCTCTGGATCTAGCTTCGGACCTTGGTCTCTTATCAGGCACAGGCGGTGCTGAAAAAATGCTGGATTACTGCAGGTGCCAGCTTGTAATTTACTCTCGGGTCGGCGGGTTGGCACCACCGATTGAAAGTGTGGTGCCAACTATCGACAAGCCGGATGAAATCACACGAGTCGCAGTCAACGCGAATGAAATGGGCTTTGGTGGGATGCTGTCCATTCACCCTCGACAGCTACCTGAAATTCATCGGGCGTTTACGCCGACTGCGGCGCAGACTCATTGGGCAAAACTGGTTCTTGCCAGAGCGTACCAGTTCGGAGCGGTTTTCCAACTTGAGGGAAAGATGGTGGATGCACCCGTCATTGAGGAAGCTAAAAGAATTTTGGCAAGGGCGGATCGGACTTGATAGCCCATTTATTTCTGGACTTGGCGAACTGTAGTGGTTCAACAATTCTGGGGATTAAGATAGGTGGCAAGGTCATCGTCTCGAATGGGTACACTATACCGATAAAGCGTTCGTTTTCTGGAGTGTTGCCATGCAGTATAAAAATTACACTTCTCCCATTGTTTCTGTGAACTGCTCCTTTTTCATCATGAGGAAGAGCGGGTGGCGACAGCGGGGTCTTTCATGCATCAAATCATTGAGGCCTTACGGTAATCCGCCACCGCTCTTTATCGGGGGAATAACCCACACACATCGATGCAACTGAGCGAATGGACACTGATCTCACCACCGTTGCTGGTGAGATCAGTGGCTCCTATTTGAACAGCAGCGTCTTGCAAGTCACCAGCGCACTTCGCAAAACAGCATTTAGTGAAGCTGTAGGTCGTCTTAGATATCGGGGGCTTGCCAGGGATCATCAGTGGGTTACGCAGAGCCCGCTATTTGCCCTCAAACTTGTATGAACAACAAAGGGCAGTCAACCAACCTGTTGGTACGTCTGAAAAATTTGACCAATACAGCTCGAACATAGATCTTCAGTGACCTGGGTGAGTCTATGCTGAATCTAGCTGCTCCCCAGTTGCGCAAGTGCTGCTGCGGCTGCCTTTTTCACATGAAGAGCGGCGGCCTTACGAGCGGCCAACCCGTCTCTTGAGGACAGCGCTGTCATAAGTTTTCCTGATTACTCATATTGATCAGCTACCATTCCGCCAGCTTGACCTATACTGGGGTTATGTCCAGTAGAGGAGTCGACGTCATGGCACGCAACCCAATCCAGTTCCAGCCCGGCTTGTCATTA